>Ga0172380_10001900_pt1 | contig 34782 bp, 25 predicted proteins | sample Leawe162metaG_FD_119747 | JGI IMG/M metagenome (GOLD analysis project Ga0172380, IMG submission 119747) | Leachate microbial communities from a municipal landfill in Southern Ontario, Canada - Leachate well 162 metaG | ecosystem: Engineered > Solid waste > Landfill > Unclassified | place...
AAGAAGAGCGTCTTTGTTATCAAATCGACTGTTCCTGCGGGCACAGCTAAGCGCTGCAAAGAGATCATTGAAGAAGAGCAGCGTTTGCGCCAGACGAATCTTTCGTTTTCTGTTGCGTCGAATCCTGAGTTCCTTGCTGAGGGAAATGCAGTGCGCGATGCATTGGCACCTGAACGTGTTGTGGTGGGCTGCGACAGCGAAAGATATTTTAGTTTTTTTGATGAGTTGTACGCGCCTTTGATTGCTCAAAATATTCCGGTGGTCTTCATGAGCGTGGCGAGTTCTGAACTTACCAAGTATGCAGCGAACGCATTTCTCGCTACCAAATTAAGTTTTATTAACGAGATCGCCAACTACGCAGAAATTGTCGGCGCTGATCCGCGTGAAGTGGTGAAGGGCATCGGTCTCGATTCGCGCATTGGCCCAAAGTTTTTGCGCCCGGGCGTGGGTTACGGCGGGAGTTGTTTCCCTAAAGACGTGCGCGCACTCATTGCATCAGGTAATGAAGCCGGATACCGGTTCAAAATTCTTCCAGAAGTTGATCGCGTGAACACCTTCCAGCGCGTCCGTTATTACGAGAAGCTTTCAAACGCACTCGGTGGCGTGAAGGGGCGACGAGTGGTCATTTGGGGACTTTCGTACAAACCTGAAACGGATGATATCCGTGAATCCCCGGCGCTGTATTTTATCGATCGCTTGCAACAGGAGGGGGCAGACATTGTGGCCTATGACCCCCGCGTAAAAGAATCTATCCACAGCGTTTTTCCGGCACTTTCCCTAGCACCAAGTGCTGAAGAATCGCTGAAGGGCGCGGATGCACTGGTCCTCCTCACAGAATGGGAGGAGTTTTCCAGGCTCACCGTAGCGGAAATACGTTCCAAGATGCGCGGTTCGGTGATCGTAGACGGCAGGGGAGTTTGGAAGGAAATCCAAAATGGACTGATCACCTAAATTTTTTCTCAAGGAATTTTTCAAACAAGGTTTTGACATACACGGCCATTGCCCATACGTTACTGGCATATTTTATTCTTGTATCACGTATGAAAATAGCTCGTTTCGTTTTAGGACTCGTTCTCTTATCAGGATTTATCCAGCCGCTTTCGGCCTTCGCTGATGTCGCTACCACGGTCTATGTGGACAATGATTCAGCTATCTTGGTTCGCGATGGATTAGCGCCGGAGACGGCCTTTGCTACCATCGCTGAAGGTGTGGCATTTGTCGGAGCCGGTGGCACGGTATACGTAGCTGACGGTACCTACACGCTTTCGAGCACGCTTGAAATTAATAAAGCACTTACGTTAGACGGTGAAACAGAAGCGGGAACGATTATTGATGCTTCTGGCGTAAGTTCATACGGCATTCATACGAATGCGAGCAATATCACGCTCCGAGATTTTACTCTGAATGGCAATCCATCGGGCGGTGCCAATTACGGATTGAAATTGGAGGGCGTAGGCGGAGTGGCGAACACGGGACTTTCTGTCTCCCACGTTACGGTCAAAAATGCTGGTGGCAGCGGGTTTGATCTGAATGGTATTAGTGGCTCGACATTTACGGACATCACCGCGACCAATAACCTGAAGAATGGTTTTGCGCTCACCGACGGCAACAACGTCACGGTGACAAATATCACTACTTCAGGAAGCAGCTGGGGCGGGATCGCGTTATATGCCAGCGGAACATATTTTCCAGGCGGAGTAGACAGCTTCACACTCAGCGGTACGAATAGTTTTTCAGAAGCCGCGGAGGTTTATACAGAGATTGATAATATCGCCTACGACATTACAAACCTCACGCTCTCAACCACTGAATTCCCATACAAGGTCACACGCTCATCCGCGAACCAGGTTTTTTACTCTACGAGTGAATCAAAGGCCGATGTTCTTGTTGGAACCTTTGGGGCCGATGGGGTGAAGGAATCAAGAACTCCGGTTTCTCATACGTCCGTATACGTGAGCACTACTGGTAATGATGCAAATGACGGAACTGAGGCAGAACCATTTTTGACTATTGGTGCTGCGATTGCTGCGGTTGATGTGGACGGAACGGTTCATGTAGGAGCCGGCACCTTCACAGAACAGTTACTCATTGAAAAGTCGCTCACCTTAATGGGAAACGGTAGCGCCTCAACACTCATCGAGGCTCCATCCTCTTTGAGCGCGGGTATTTTTGGAGCAAACGGCATCACCGTAAATACTACTGGTATTGTCGATATCGGGGATCTCTGGATCACCGGTCCCGGTCCAAGCGGTTGCGGAAGCATTGATTACGGCATCTTTGTTGGCGGGGGAGCGAACGCTTTCGTGCATGGCACCAAGATTACGGAGATTCGTGATGAACCTTTGAGCGGATGTCAGAATGGTGGTGGCATTCGTTTTGGAAGTGATTTTTATGGAACGTCAGCCACGGGAACGATCGACAGCAACACCGTTACCGGTTATCAGAAAGGCGGCATTGTGGTTGATGGCGCGGATTCGGATGCTACAATCACAAACAATATCGTCACGGGTGTTGGCGTCACGACGTTTATCGCTCAGAATGGCATTCAGGTGAGTCGGGGAGCCACGGCGATCGTGAGCGATAACACGGTGAGCGGCAATGAGTACGATTGCGATTGCGCGCTACCTATGGACGATTATCAATCTGGCGGTATTCTCCTTTACCTCGCGGGTAACGGTGTAGATATTTCAAACAACACCATCACTGATAATGATTACGGCATCTACAACAATCTTTCGGGTGGGGGAGCGACGAATATTTCTGGTAACACGATCGATGGCAATCGCTTTGTGGGCATCATCTTTGATGAAGGCAACGCCGTCGTCCGCCGCAACACCGTTACCAACTCCGGTGTATTGGCAGCGCAGAACATTACCGCTGAAGACTCCTTTGATGCAGAGGAGAATTACTGGGGTAGTGCTTCCGGTCCGGAAACGGACAGTGTGGACGGAAACATCTCTTATGACCCTTGGTACGTTGACGCTGCCATGACAAAGCTGAGTAATGCGCCAGCCTCAACCGGTGGTTCTGGCTACGTAGCTCCCCAGCCGCTTCCTGGGAGCACTCCAGACGCTGGTACACCTTCAGGAGAAGTCCTTGGCGACAGCGATGAGCAGCCAGAGACGCCGCCAGGACAGGTTCTTGGTGATACGGATACAAGCGCCCTAGATCCAGACACCTATGTCCGCACACTAGCCAACGACACCGTTTATTACGTGGATGCGGACTTGGTTCGCCATCCCGTCATCGACGCACAAACGTACTTCACCTATACAGATACCTGGGATGACGTGGTCTTTATCAGTGAAGAGGACTTCGCCACGCTCACCCTCGGCAAGCCGGTTTTGCCAAAGGTTATGGTGGTTCTTGTAAAGATTCAGAGCTCAAATGAGGTGTACGTGCTAGAGTTTGGCGCGGACGGCTCCACGGTTCTCCGTCAGATTCCTAATGAAATGACCGCAAGATACGTCTACGGAGATGACTGGGAAAAGTACGTCATTGATGTAGAACCCACCCATTTCAAGCGTTTCACCATGGGTTCAGACATTGACGCTAAGTACCAGCCAGACATGTCCCTCATGAAAACCCGCGCAGAACTGAACAACAACTAAAAACACAAAAAACCACGGATTTATTGCTAGATCCGTGGTTTTTCTATTATGATAATATTGACAAAGAGCACATTTTATGCTATATTTTACTGGTTTTTACTCTTCGCTTTACCTATGAAGAAAGCTCTTCTCTCACTTATCTTGGCCACGCTTATCGTGCCTATTGGATCACTCAATGCATTTGCTGTAGAGGGTTATACCGGATTTACTGCAGATGCTGACGTCAACGGAAAGGTTGATCGCATAGTCATTGAAAGCGACTTCTCTTTGGTTTCAAATCTGAACGCAGATCACTTTGAAGCAACTGGCTGTGTAGCTGGAAATGATTCAGTCTATACCTCCGCTATAGCTTCTGTGGTCGCAAACGCGGAATCTGGTTATGCGGAACTTACTATCACGGAGGGCGCTGCCTACGATACGGGATTGACCTGTAATGTTATTTGGTCCGGTCTTTTAGTTGGAGAAGAGCTCTCCTTCCCAGACGGCACTGCGATTGTAAGAGATGACGCCTTGCCGATTGCGACTTCAGTTCCTGAAGACGGCGGATCCCTTGATCAGGACGGTGGAGTTATCACCGTGTCCTTCTCTGAGGAGATGGACGCCGATACGTTCGTGGCCGGTGATGTTGATCTGATGGCCGGCAGCGTTGAGGTTGTTACGACATCTGAGCTTGCGGTGGATGGAATGTCAATGACGGTAACCTATCCCGCACTTGCTTCTCACACGAACTTTCATCTCTACCTTCCCGCCGGTTTTCATTCTCTGAATGGAGAGGCGTTGGATGACGGAGATATTCTTTTTGAGAATTTTGAACCGGGATTTAACATCTCTGGCGCATCTGGTGATGTGACAGAAAGCGGGGGTTCAGCCTCGTTTGACGTCAGTCTTCGTTCGAGACCAACCGCCACGGTCACCTTCGCGGTCTCTAGCTCTGACGTGACAGAGGGCACTGTGTCTTCTGCTGCGCTCACGTTTGATCCAGCTGGTGACTGGTCTACTCCCCAGACAGTGACCGTTACCGGAGTTCAGGATCGCATTATTGATGGAGATATCGCATTTACGGTAACAGTATCCGCTCCGGTAAGTGCCGATGTTGATTATGCTGCGTTCACTGGAGATAATACGAATTCCTTCACAAGTATTGATAGCCGTGTAGGACACGGTTCTGGCTACATCGCTCCTAGCCTTCCAAGCGGCACATCGGATGGTGCAGGTACTCCTGCTCCAGCTACCCCCCCTGCCGGTGAAGTGCTTGGTGATACCACCACGGATACTTCAGCATCTGGTATTGTAGCGGGTGATTTCATCCGCGGAGCTTCGTTCTCTACCGTATACAGAATCGGTACGGACATGAAGCGCCACCCGATTATTGATGAACAGACGTACTTCACGTACGCAGATGCGTGGGACAGCGTAAAGTTCGTTTCCGATGAAACGCTTTCAAGCTACGTGCTTGGTACCCCGGTTCTCCCTAAAGCGGGTGTAGTGCTCGTAAAGATTCAGAGCACAAACAGCGTGTACGCACTTGAAACAAATACTGCTGAGGAGACTATCTTGCGTCTGATCCCGGATGAAATGACCGCAAAATATGTGTACGGAGCCAACTGGGCTAATTACGTCATTGACGTAGAGCCTACGCACTTCAAGCGTTTTGTCATGGGTCTCAAGATCGATGCCAAGTACGCCGTGAACCTGTTGCAGATGAAGACGCGCGTGTTCCTGAACAGCAAGTAAAGTCAGTCAAGTCAAAAACCCCCTAAAATCTGGTCTGGCTAGAAGGTCGGCACGGCGCAGGACGAAACGTACTTGGAAAAGTACGGAGAGTCCGAGCCGAGTGCCGCCGACAACGCCAGGACAAATTTTAGGGGGTTTTTTGTGATAGAATACGTACAAGTATGATTCCTCCGCAGGTTGGTACAAGTGCGCGCATTCCGCTCACTGACGAAGAAAAAGAAATTTGCAAAGCCGGTGCTCGTCCGCCCCACATGAGTGATATCACGTGGCGGATTTTTCGCATCATGGCGGAATTCGTAGAGGGTTTTCAGTTTCTTTCCACCACCTCCCGCCAGATATCTGTTTTTGGTTCAGCGCGCGCACCTGCAGGAAGTAAATGGTATGAAGAATCCGTAAAGCTCGGACGCATGCTCGGGCAGAATGGTTTTACGGTTATTACGGGGGGAGGGCCGGGCATTATGGAGGCGGCCAATAAGGGCGCGTATGAGACAGGCGCCATGTCTGTGGGTCTGAACATCCAGTTGCCTAAGGAGCAGCGGATTAATCCGTATGTAACTTCCTCCCGCGCCTTCTATTACTTTTTCACGAGAAAAGTAATGCTTGCCGCTTCTGCACAGGCCTACGTCTTTTTCCCGGGCGGGTACGGAACACTAGATGAACTCTTTGAAATTCTCACGCTGATCCAGACAGGGAAGTCAGAAAAGATTCCGGTAGTGCTTGTGGGTCGTGAGTATTGGGATCCTTTGAAGACCTGGCTCAAAGAGGCGGTTTATGGTACCTATGACGCCGTTGACCGGGCAGATTTAGATCTTCTTAAGGTAGTGGATACCGCGGAAGAAGCCTACGCACTGGTGGCCAAGTCTTCTGAACGCCATTTCTTCTAGAATATGAGCGAACGCCTGAAAAAACTTTCCCATCATCTCGTCCCCCAAAAGGGGTTCGCTTCTTCACCGAGCGAGGAATTCATTGAGGTGAGCGCTCCTGCTTCCACCGCGGCATCCTTGTATGAGCGCGTGCGCAATACTTTGGAATATCAGGAAGATCATTTGCTGCGCCGCAATGCTATTTTGCGTATCTTGAAGCGCTATGTAGGAACACACGTGACACTAGAAAGTGCCGCCGGAAATTTGCTCCAGGAATTAGTTTGGGCCAAGTACCTGCCAAACAAAGTAGTACCGGTAGCTTTTGTAAAACGCATCGCCCCCATTCTTGCTAAATACGAACCGCTTCTCAAAGCCGCAGAAACGGGCGGGGGAGACCATGATTTTAAATTTCATTTTGTCCTGGACGTACTAGCCACGGAAATTGAATACGTCCTAGCGCCGCCGTCCGCGGATGAAGCGTTGGCGAGTTTCATGTATGAGGAGCTCCGCGGCCGCACCGAATGGGACCCTACGCTTCCGGTGAGTGAAAGCGATAGAGATCTGCGTTTTTACGTAGCCGTGCACCGGTCCCTCTTGAAATCTACGCCGGCCACGCTTCGCTACCGTGTTTTCACGCTGTATTACCCGGCTTGGAATGAAACCGCCGCAGATTCACCGCTCGTTTCAGAGATTGCGGCAGATTTGCCGTCTGTCATTAAGATTGTGGAGTCCCAGATCACGGATCCTTTGACGGAACGGCTGACCAGACTGGTACGCCGCCGCGCGGGAATTTTCCGCGTGCTCGGGGATGTACTCCGTGGCCCTAAGCCGGAACTTTTTGAGGATCCGGAAGAATTAGATAGCGCCGTAAAGGAAGCACTCCGCATTCGTACTAAGGATTTCCGCGTTCGCCTGCGCCGCACCACGGTCAGAGCCATCATCTTCCTTATTATCACCAAGATGTTTTTGGCTATTCTGCTTGAATTGCCATATGACGCGCTTTTGGTAGAAGAGCATCCGCCGCTGTACCCACTCTTCATTAATATTTTCTTCCACCCCATCTTCTTGGCCATCATTGCGCTCACCATCTCTATCCCAGAGAAACAGAATGCGGCTGACTACACTTCCGCTATCCGGGCGCTGTCTGTGGGAGCTGATCACCCGCTTCTCCACATCCGTGTGAAGAAAGAGGTGCGCGGCAGATGGAGTATTTTCTTTGACATCATTTACGCGCTGTTGTTCCTTCTGATTTACGTGGGTATTGGTTGGCTTTTGGCTATCTTTGGCTTCCACTGGTTGTCTATCACACTCTTCCTGACGTTCCTTTCGCTCGTCACATTCTTCGGCATCCGCATCCGTACCTCTACGCGTGACATTATTGCGTCTGACGCCCGGGCCGGACTGGCTGGAACGTTATTTGATATTTTGCTGCTCCCGATTGTTAGGGCCGGAAACTGGCTGTCCACCAAAATTTCTAAGATCAACGTGTTCATTTATTTCTTTGACTTCATTATTGAAGCGCCTTTGAAGGTAGCTATTCAATTTGTAGAAGGCTGGCTGGCCTTCATCAGGGAGAAGAAGGAAGAAATTTAATATGCATGACGTCATCGTGATTGGTGGCGGTTCATCCGGCATAGCGGCGGCACTCTCCGCAAGAGAAGCCGGGGCCAAATCTGTTTGCGTTATAGAAGAGAAATTGCTCGGCGGGGATTGCCCGCATGAAGCGTGCGTGCCATCCAAAGTGCTCCTCGCATCCGCTAAGCTGTATCACAAGATGGCGCATGAAGGTGGGATGTTTGGCGTAGAGGCTAAAAGCCTGTCCTTTGATTTTGCGCGCGTCATCAAAAGAAAAACAGCGGTGGTGAACCTCATTACCGGGAACGAGAAGCGGTTGGAAAAATATCTGGAGATGCAGAAAATAGATGTGGTGAAGGGTCGAGCGTATTTTGTGGATGCGTCCACGATCAGAGTCGGTGCACGTGTTTTGAAAAGTAAGGCGTTTGTTATTGCTACAGGATCGGTCGATATCACCCCCCCGATTCATGGAATAGAAGAAACACCGTATCTCACTTACGCCGACGTAACGAAATTGAAAAAATTGCCAAGTTCCATTGCTATTATCGGCGCGGGTCCGGTGGGCACGGAAATGGCTACGTTTTTTGCGGAAGTAGGCGTGAAGACGGCGCTTCTGCAGATAGCGCCGCATATTTTGCCTAGGGAGGATGAGGAGCTCTCAGTATTGGCCGAAGCTCGTCTCCGGACGCTCGGCGTATCCGTACTTACCAAAACCATCGCGCTCGGTCTCAAGAAAGAGCGAAAAGGGATTCGACTAACTTATCAGACAGGAAAATCACCGCGAAAGACCATGTTCGTGGAGAAGGTTTTGATAGCGTCTGGCAAGCGGCCGAATGTGGCCAATCTGCATCTTGAAGCGGCTGGCATCAAGGAAGAAAACGGCAAGATAGAACTCGCTCCCACGCTCCGCACCAAGGCAAAGAATATTTTTGTGGCCGGAGATGCCTCCTCTCACCTCGCTTTTACGCATACCGCACATTATGAAGGCTCGATTGCCGGTTTTAACGCCGCAAACGTCAGCAAGCCAAAGAGCATGCAGAGTGTGGAACTTGGTATTGTGCCGCGTGTTACCTTTACTGATCCGGAATTAGCATCGGTCGGCCTAACCGCACAGGAAGCTGCTCTTGCTGGACACGATATTCGTATTCTCAAAACTCCTCTTGGCGTCCTAGGGCGGGCGGCAGTAGACGGCCGGCGTGAAGGCATGCTAAAGATTATCGTAGAGAAAAAAACAGACCTTATTCTTGGGGCGCATATGTTTGGCGAGCGTTCCGGGGAGGTAATCCATGAGGTGGCACTCGCTATGCGGACAGGCGTGACTGCTGCGGTTTTGCAGTCAGGTATCCGAGCGTATCCTACGTATTCTGAAGGAATTTCCTTGGCACAGGAGCTATGACCATCCCCAAAGACACGCATTTGTTAACCAATTGTTTTCTTCTTGAGAACGGAGGAGATTTTCCGGAATTTTCTTTCTACGCTTCATTGAACGGTACTTCGCCCACCCCGGCAGAAAAGATTATCGGGGAGAAGTGTTTTGATGAAACCGCCTCTCCGGACAGTGCTCGCTTTATCATCGCCGTTCGTGATACTGATGCGTTGACGCTGAAAGCTGACCTCGTTCTGCCTGCTGATCCACTGGTGGTCTTTGACACCTCAAGCGCGGTAGAACTGCAACGCATAATACACATTGCGGATGTGACAAATACCAGCGTCACGGCCAGCGTAGCGAACACCCGGGAGCTGGATGCCAAAGGCCATCCGGTGGCTATGACGACTCCTGTGGAGTCTGTAGCACCGGCAGGAGGAGCGCAGAGTTCGCTTCCGGTGATCGGACTTATTGTGCTTGGTGCGATGATCGTTTTTATTGCTTTAGGAATAATTGCTAAACGAAAGGTTTAACTTTGCTATGAAATATTTTTTGTCGTTTGTCCTTCTTGCCGCTTTTCTTTCACCGCTCGCGGCTCATGCGGACATGATCCCGGAAACGGAACACGGGCTGAAGAATTGTATTTCGATCAGCAACGCCAAAAATTATTCCGCCTATCAGTTTTCTTTGGTCCAGGCATATATTGACGTAGAGATTGGTTCCGAACCGGCGTGTTTACAGGGGCACGTTTTTTCCGGGCCAGTACTGTCCGTCAATAAACAACAAGTTGCCGATATTACGTCAGCCGCACAGGCTGATTGCGGGGAATGCGGCAATCAATGGTGGCTCTTGCCGGCCAACAAAGGAATTTTTACCCAGTCGGGTTTCACGCTTGATCTTAAGGACAGTGCGTCCGCAGAAAACAGAACCGTTCGCCGCGATTACCTGTTATACATAGATAGCGTGTCTTCTGTTTCTCTGGCAGTGCATCTTATAAGCACCACTTCCACAGACAGTGCAGGGAGGACGGTGAATGACATTGATCTCCCTAAGACTCCTTTTCGGGGTGTAGTGGGGGAAGACACCTTCCACGCCTCAGGACATCTGACGGATGTGGCGATCACGCTATCCAATCTCGCTGAATACCCGGATTACACGTTTTATCTTTTTGGGCATTCTCTTTCCGGCTTCCCGGATGCGGTAGCTACGGAATACTTCAGCACAAAAGATAAGTCATGGCTGAATCCCGGGATGGTGGACGGGACATTCTTTGCGGTTAAAACTGCGGATGTGAGCAAGCTGAACCGTAAGGATAAGAGCTGGCCTGGTTTCTCGGAGAATACGCCATACCTCATTTGGTCAGCTTTCCCCGTCACATTCCCGAGCATGCTGCCAGATGACACCACCACGCAAACCATTAAAGACGTGTATCACATTGAAGGTATAACTGCCGATAGGCTTGAAATTTCCCCCGTTTCCCGAACATTCACCACGTATCCGGGAGTGGAACTCTTGCGCGAAACCGCACTCACGGATGCGCCAGCTCCCGTTGAAGTCACGAGCGAGGTAATACCAGAGACCCCCACCACGGTGGGCACGGTAGACATGACTACACCGCCCGTGAATAAAACGTTCGCCGCGCCGTACGTTGTGGTTATTGGATTACTTCTGCTTTGCACGCTCGTGCTCTTTACGGGGGTAAGAATCGCATGGAAGAAATAACCTTTCTCATCTACACCCTCGCGGTTGAACTGCCTGTTGCGCTGTTTCTTTTGCGTCGGGAGGATTGGTGGCGAGTATTTTTGGCGGTGTTAGCCGTAAACATGGTTTCTCATCCGCTCGCCTGGCAGCTCATTGTAGTGAGTCATCTGAATTGGTATGGGGTAGAGGCTGGCGTGGTGGTATTTGAGATGCTTGCTCTCGCGGTGGTATTCCCATCATCCTATAAACGAGCCATAGTCGCTGCACTTTTGATGAATGTGGCGAGCGCAGCTATTGGCCTTTTGTTTTTCTAGGTGTTCTTGTAAGATATCGGCATTATGTCGAATGAAGTCGTGCTTGATATCGAAACCCAGAATACGTTTGATGAGGTGGGCGGATATTTTACAGATAAACTCAAAGTGTCTCTCGTAGGTGTTTATTTTTACGAAACAGATACGTACGAATCGTTTTTGGAGCCTGATTTGCCGCAGCTGTTTGCCAGGCTTGAAAAGAGCGGCCGAATTATTGGTTATAACTCCATAGGTTTCGACATGCCCGTTTTGAATAACTACTATGCGGGCGATCTTTTGAACTTGCCGCAGTTAGACATGCTCGCCCATATTAATAAGGCGCTCGGCTACCGCATTAAGTTAGATGCGGTGGGACAGGCTACGGTGGGCATTGAGAAGAGCGCCCACGGCCTTCAGGCGGTGGCTTGGTGGAAAGAAGGGAATATTGAAGCTATTCGCGAATATTGTCTTCAGGACGTGAAGGTAACCAAGGAAGTGTACGAATTTGGCCTGAAAAACGGCTATCTCTTGTTTGATGATCGTAAAGGCGAGCGGCAGGCTATTCCGGTAGATTTTAGAGGAGACAAGCCGCAGTCCACCGTGAACATGACGCTTGGTTTTTAGTTGACAAAACGCTGTTTTTTCGCTAATATAAGAGCTTCCGTAATTTTACGGAAGCCAGTTTCAGTTCGGAGAAATCATGCCTAACGGTTTTGGAGGAACCATGAACAATACCCATCGTGACGGGCGTTCTGCGCCTACTACGCTCGCACGTGTGCACAGCGCGGTCAGGCGCATGCAGGCCGCCGTGGAGCGTGGGTTTAGAACTCACGCCACCACAAAGACGCTCCGCGGGGAGCAGATGGACGTGTTCCGCAGCTTTCTCCGGTATCTGGAAGAGGCCGCAGAATACATGTCCCGGAGTCCGGACAGCCCGTTTCCGTTTGCGCGGTTCATCCAGCCGCCGCGGACGGGAAAGACGGTGATCATCGCGGATGTGATTGCGGCCACCGGCGCTACTGCGCTCTACATTGTCCCCACGAAGGACTTGGCGGAACAGGCGGTCCGGAAGCTCCACGAGCAGGTGCCTAGCCTCAAGCTCGGTATCTACTACTCGGATGCTAAGGCGCTTGTGCGGGGTGGCGTGAATATCATCACCTATCAGAGCCTGCTCGCCCTCGTGAAGGATGGGAATGTGCCGGCGGAGATCCGTGAAGCCCTTTTCGTCTTTTGCGACGAGGGCCACCGGGCAATGTCTGAGGCGCGGATGGAGATGCTTCGCACGCTCTTCCTGCATGCGCTCGTCATCGCTTGTACGGCTACGCCGGACTTTGATGAAGAGCGTACGCTCGGTGCTCTGTTCCCGTACTTGATCCACGAAGTCACCCTGCCTCAGGCGGTGGCGCTGGACCTCTTCGCCCCCTTGAGCGCCAAGGTGCTCTCGCTCGGCGTGGACGGTTCGCTCGTCTCCCTTCGGCCGAATGGCGACTACGATAAAGAGACGCTCGGCAAAGTCATGTCCGCCGACCCGTTTCTTGAAGCCGCGCGCACCCTCCGCTACGACATTGAGGGAAACAGGGAGCTTCAGGCGCTCATCACGTGCACGGACCGTGCTCAAGCGGAGCGCGCCCATGACTACCTCGTGAAAAACCGTCCGCCGGAAACGCCGGAGCCGAAGCTTGTCCTCGGCACCACCGCCGTCAAGCTTCGCAAGCAGATGGTGGAGGCGTATGACGCGGGAACGCTTGATACGTTTGTTGTTGTGGGCGTGTTCATTGAGGGCTGGGACAGCGTTGTCTGCAAGCTTCTCATTGATCTCGCTCCGGGACTTTCGGAGGTGGTGGCGAAGCAGAAGTACTTCCGGGTGCTGACGAAGAACGGGACTCAGGGCGCGAGGATTTACGTCCTCCTGCCCGAGAACCTTGTTCGTATCCCGGTTGTCCCGCAGATGCTTTTCGGCCTTTCGGTGGATGCCGGCGGGTACGAGGCGTGGTTGGATACCGAGGTGGAGCGCGAAAAGAAGGCAAGGAAGCCGCTCTTGCCTAAGGAAGAAGAAAAGGAGAAGAAGCCTCGGCCCGCAAAACGGCCGGAGCCCATCCTCCACACCTTTTCTACGGCAGCGCAACGGCTCGACCCGAAGTCTCCGAAAGAGATCAAAGAAGTCATCCAAAGTGTCTTCAAGATCTCTGACGGGAAGGCGTTTCCGAGCTACGCGAGGTTTTCGACCGCGTCCTTTGAGCATCACCTGTTTGAAGGGTTCGGTCTCCAGCTTCTGCGCTACTGCGGTGTCCCCCGTGGAAAGCGCTACTACGCTGGCTTCCTGCGCCGTCTCTACCCGAGCATCGCGGCCACGTGGCTCCTTAGGCAGTTTGAGAACTTGCCTGAAGAGCCGCAAAGCTGCGATGAAGACGTGGCGCACCTTCTTGCAGGCGTGATGAGGGGCGCGAAGGATGTGGAGTACGGCTGGCTGGCTCTCGCGGAGCCGGACGAAGCTCCGGACCCTGACGAACAAGTTCGCCGTCCCGTCCTCCTTCAGCGTCTTGAGGAAGGACGCGCCATGTTCCTGACCGAACGCCAGCGTTACGTCCTCAGCAAGCTTTTTGCCGAAGAGGAAATGACGCTGAAAGAGGTGGGAGAAGACATGGGTCTGTCCCGCGAGCGCGTGCGCCAGATCTCCCGTGAGGCCTTGGAGCGTTTACGCGTCCAGGCGTTCGGCCTCACTGAGGTGGATGACAGCGAGGACTAGCTCGAGTTTGGAAGCGAAGCCCGCCATTACCCTGTACGAGGGTGACGGCGGGCGTTGTTTTTATACGCTTAGTTTTTAGTAAGAATTGTTGAGAAGTGGAGTATACTCTCCGCATGAGGCTCGAGAAGCCCGTACCAAGGAAGGTTGCGGGCTGTATTTGTCAAATTCGAACTCAACTTTTTCATGATTAAATTTCCCCGCGGAGTTTCCTTTGCACTCTGCCTCTTACTCTGGGGAATGTGTTTTTTTTCTCCCTCAGCCCGCGCTGCGTCCACAGTAACGTGGGATGGCGGCGGCGGAGATAACAATTGGACTACGGCAGCAAACTGGGTAGGGGATGTGGCGCCAGTGGCAGGGGATAGTCTTATTTTTGACGCAACCGGTGTAGCAGCGAGACCAACAGCCAATAATGATCTGACCTTGGGTACGAGTTTTGGCTCAATAACTATCTCCGCCGCTGGGTACACCATTACAGGGAATTCGGTCAGTTTAACTACGGGTCTCACGGCTGATACTTACGGTACCGGCACAAGTACCGTTTCTTTGAAAATTGGGGGCACCGGTGCTGTAACTATGAGTGGTACGGATACGGCTATTTTGGCGTTATCTGGGGCTAACACATTTTCCGGTGGTATAACTGTTAAATCAGGAACGGTGAATGCCGGAAAAGATCAAAATTCTGGAACTGCTACAGGTACGGGAACGATCACGATCGGAGATACGAGCGGGAGCGCAAATGCAACGTTTCGCATGTCAGTTTCGAACTCCGTGATTACAAACCCTATTGTCCTTTCTTCGGGGACTACCGGAACCTTAACTATTGGAAATATTGTTGGCGTCAGTGGTAGTTTTACAGGCGGTGTTACTGGCACGCATGACCTTGTATTAGATTGGCTTACTTCTAGTACCTGTAGATTTGCTACGGCAGCTATTAACAATATTGGAACGATTACAAGCGTTGGAACGGGTACTGCTAGTGTAGAGATTTCCGGTGGCATTGGATCAAACGTTACTGCCGTTATACAAAATAGCACGACTTCAATACTAAGTATCGGTACACTTCCGCTCATTGTGAACAGTGCTGGCACAACATTAACCAATATTTCTGGAACAAAAGCACTACAAGTTAGCGGGGGTGTTACTGGTACAGGTAATCTGATTTTGGATAACCGTAGCGTTACTCCTTATGGTATTAACTTTTCTACGGTTTCTGTTAATAATACAGGCACTATTACTAATTCTAGCACTGGTTCTGGGACAGTAAGTATTAGTGGCGGCGTTGGAGCGAATGTTACGGCTATTATACAAAATAGTGCTACTTCTATTTTTTATGTCCAATCATCTTTAGGCTCGATTACTGTTAATAGTGCTGGTACCACGCTTACAGAAGCTGCTGGAGCAGCGCTGATGAAAATATGGGGCGGCGTGACAGGAACGGGTAACTTGATCATTAACAACAATTCTAGTGTAGATAACGGTATTATTTTTCAATTTTATTCTATCAACAATGCTGGAGTTATTATAAATTCCGGCACGGGTACGGGACGGGTATCTATAAGCCAAGGTATTGGATCAAATGTCACCGGTATCACGCAAAATAGTACTACTTCAGCTTTAACGGTTGACCAAGTTGCCCTTACTGTGAATAGCGTTGGTACTACACTTACGAATACGGCGGGTACTAAGGCATTAACGGTTTCAGGCGGCGTCACCGGCATGGGTAACTTGATTCTGAATAATAATAGTAGTCTTTCCGCTGGTATCACCCTTATCACCACGTCTGTAAATAATACCGGTACTATTACAAATTCTGGTACTGGATCTGGGGCCGTTACTATTACCGCAAGCATTGGCCTGAATGTCACCGCGGTAACTGAGAATAGCGGAACTTCTGCCTTAACTATTGGCGCCTTAGTAGTTAATAGTTCTGGCACAACACTTTCTAATAATAATTCTAGCGGTAGTGCCGTCTTTACGCATGGAGCCGTTACGGGCACCGGCAACCTAATACTTAATAATAATAGTTCCATAGTTAATGGCATAATTTCAACCTCTTCACACAATAATATCGGCACTATTACAAATTCTGGTTCTGGGACTGGTGCTGTGGCTATTGATACTATCTCTACAAATGTGACTGGCGTGATTCAGAATAGTGCTACTTCGCAGTTGACCTTGGGTGGTAGCAGCGGTTTTACAAGTGGCGTAACGGTTAAGTCCGGTACGGTTCTGGCTAATGCAGCCGCGGCGAACGTTTTTGGTACATCTGCAAGTGTTATTACTCTTGGCGATACAAGCGGAAGTGCCAATGCTACGATTCTCATAAATAAAACAGGCGTCACCTTTCCTCAGTCGATTGTGCTTGCTACTGGTACTACGGGAACACTGACTATTGGTAACACCGGCACGGCTATCTCAACTACGTTCTCTGGCGGGGTGACCGGTACAAATAATTTAACTATCAATGAAAACGCCACTACCGGAACGATTACTTTTTCAACAGTGGCTATAAATAATTCCGGAACGGTAACCAATATTGGTGCCGGTACTGGAACCACTACTATTTCTAGCGGGATTGGTTCTAACGTGACGGGTATCACGGAGAACAGCGCTACTTCCGCCTTAACCATCGGCACCACGGCTATTACCGTTAATAGTGCCGGCACTACGCTTACGAATGCTAATGCTAGCGGCTCTAAATTATTTACTATTTCAAGCGGAGTGACCGGTACTGGCAATCTGGCCATTAATAACAACAGTTCAATTGCTAATGGCGTCACTTTTTCAACCACTGCCATTAATAACGTGGGAGTTGTTACGAACTCGGGCACGGGAAGCGGAGCGGAAACTCTTTCAGTTGGTATTGGTTCTAATGTGACCGGTATCACGGAGAATAGTGCTACGTCAGCGCTAACGGTGAGTGGTGCACTCACGGTGAACAGCTCTGGTACAACAATAATAAACAGTAACCCGAGCGGTAGTGCGATTTTAACTATCTCCGGCGGCGCCACAGGGACAGGAAACATTATCTTACGCAATAACAGCGCTATTTCCGGAGGTATTACGATTTCTACAACCTCTATCAACAACGTGGGATCTATTACAAACTCTGGTAACGGAGCCGGCCAAACGAATTTAGACGATGGTATTGGCGTTAATGTAATCGGTGTTATTCAAGACAGCAGTACCTCAGCGCTCTTTATGAATGGAACGGTGGTTACTACTGGAGCCACTACTATTACGAGTGGAAATTTAGTGGTGGACGGCACGGTCACAGATAGCGATATTTCTTTAAACGGAGGGGTATTAAGCGGTGTGGGTACGGCGGGAGATATCATTGCCAGTTCTTTTGGTGGAACTGTAGCGCCGGGTAGCAGTCCCGGCATCTTGAATAGCGGTTCAGTGGACTGGAGCGCTGGGCCTACAACGTTTTTTGTCCAGTTAGACGGTACGACTGTTGGCACCACGTATGACCAGTTGAATGTGACGGGTACGGTGAATATTACCGGCGCCGCGCTGTCTGGCACTGTGGGATTTACTCCAGCGGTGACGAACACGTTTACTATTATCAATAATGACGGTTCGGACGCGATCACGGGAACATTTTCTGGTTTAGGAGAGGGAGAACTTTTCATGCTTGACGGTAAGCAATTCAGGATTAATTACGCCGCAGGTACGGGGAATGATGTTGTCCTCACCTATGTGGGCACGCTTGACCCAGCAGAGTCTACTCTTACCCCTGTAAGCTCAAGGATCATGGCCAATGGGACGAGCATCCAAATACTCACGGTGATCGCCAAAAACGCGGACGGTAGTTTGGCTGGTTTTGGTGGAGATACCGTAACTATTCTGAGCTCCGGCGGCTCGGGAGGCGCAGGTGTTGTGAGCGCGGTAACTGATAACGGTGATGGAACGTATACGGCCACGGTGACTTCAGCAGCCCAGACAGGACGGGAAATATTTATCTCTACATTGGCTGGCTCACCCGTTGAAAGCGGGATTGGTAGCCAGACGGAGGCTTCTGTCACATATTTTCTGAACGGTGGCGGTGCGGAAAACGCCTTGCCGCAAGCGCTTGATGTTGCTATCACGGGAATCGCTGAGGTTGGTCAGGTACTCACGGGGAGCTATACCTACTTTGATGCGAATGGGGATATAGAGGGTGATTCGGGTTTCCGTTGGCTGCGGGATGGGACGGGCATTCAAGACGCAACCGGCATTACGTATACGGTAGTGGAGGCAGACGCCGGCAAGACCATGACGTTTGAAGTAGCGCCTAGTTCTCCACGGGGTTCTTCACCAGGTTTTGCCTCAGTAAGCTCAGGTGTTCTTATCCCCGCTGAAGCGCTGCCTGTTGTGCAGGAGCCTGGAGACAGTCTGGGAGAAATCCTAGCGGAGCGCGCTAGGCGTGTGGATGCGCTTCCGGTTTCGGTACATAGCTTGGTGAAGCTTGCTGATGATAGAAACCCGGCCACCCAGTTTGATTCTGCGGTCTACTACGTAGGCGCGGATGGTTATCGTCACGCCTTTGTAAACAGCAATGTCTATTTTACGTGGTTCTGTGATTTTTCTCTGGTACGCATCATTGCTCCTTCTGTGATGGCCAAGATGGGGTTGGGGGAGAGTATTACCTATAGGCCAGGATTCAAGATGGTGAAGTTCCTGACATCTCGCACTGTTTACGCCGTGGGCGCAGAAGGCGTGCTTCATCCTATTCCCACAGAAGCCGACGCCGTTTTACTGTACGGAGAGAATTGGAACAGGAATATTGACGATATCAGTGACGCTTTCTTCAGTGATTACACGATTGGCGTATCCACAGATGATATTTCCTTTGATCCGTCAGCTCTTTCAAGTTCGGTAGGTTATCCGAGCGATAATCTAGGTCTCGTTGTTTACGTGCCTGACAGTGCGCCAAGCGCTCTGCTTTGTCATTAGGTGCTTAGGGAGGAGGGTTACCGGCCTTCTTTTGCGACGCAACGCGGGAGTTTTGGCGGACATTCGCCACGATATATCCTTATCCACAAAAGATTTCCCAACACTAGCGGTAGTGGTATACTGCTATGGCGCTCCACAACATGTTGTGTAGCTCGTCGATGGGGGAAATCATTGAAAAATGGTCCTCCTTCAGGACCTTTTCTTTATCTCAGACCGTTTTTCCGAGTCTATGTATCAGACAAGCCTACAAACGTTTGTTACCAAAGAGACCGGGAAGATATCTACGCTTCTCACGCCTCGGAAGTTTTATAGGCCTTTTGAATATCCGCAGTACTACGAATATTTCCAAAAACAAAATCAGGCCCACTGGCTGCCCACGGAGGTGCCCATGGAAAGTGATATTGCGGACTACCGTTTCCGCCTGTCACCGGAGGAATCAAACCTCATCATCCAGATTCTCCGCTTTTTCACGCAGGGAGATATAGAAGTAAATAATAACTACAACCAAAAGCTCATTCCGGCCTTTCCTAAACCGGAGATCAAAATGATGCTCTCGGCCTTTGCCGCCATGGAGAGCGTCCACGTCTGGGCCTACTCGTATCTCAATGACTCGCTTGGTTTGCCGGAAAAAGAATACTCAGCTTTCCTGGATGTGGAGTCCATGCGGGCCAAATACGATTACATTCAGAAATTCGACGTTCACAATGTAGAAGATCTGGCCATGAACCTTGCCGTCTTTGGCGGATTCATGGAAGGAGTGAGCCTGTTCTCCTCCTTTGCCATCCTCATGAACTATCCGCGCATGGGCAAGATGAAGGGCGTGGGTCAGGTGGTGACCTGGAGCATCCGTGATGAAAGTCTTCACTCTAAAGGCGTTTGTCACCTCTTCCGAGACTTGATTTCAGAGAATAAATACCTTTGGACAGATGCTTTCAAGAGAACACTGTACGCCGCGTGTGATGATATGGTGCGGCTGGAAGACGCGTTTATTGACACGTGTTTCAGTCTTGGACCGGTGCCTGGACTGACACCAGATCAGGTGAAGCAGTACATCCGCTACATTGCAGATAGAAGACTGAATGACCTGGGACTTGATGCCACCTATAACGTCAGTAACCCGCTTGAATGGTTAGACACCATGATCAACGCCAAAGAGCATACAAACTTCTTTGAAAATCGGGCCACTGAGTATTCAAAAGGTGCCGTTCTCGAAGATTGGACCTAAATAACCCCCTTTACCCCTTCCTACCCCCTCTACCCCCTAAATTTATATGCCATATAACTCGGTCATTGATGCGCTTTCAAGTAATGATCTTGGTGCCGCCCGGGACCTGCTGCTTGCGGAGATCATGGAGCAGACTAAGGATCTTCATAGCGCTGACAGCCCGCACTACACTGCGGACCGCTCTATCCAAGATGGCATTGTCATTGACCAAGGACGTAACGCGAGCACCACATACTTTGGACTTGAAGTGCTGCGTGATCGGTATTTCCTCAGAAGCGCTGAGGATAAGATTGTAGAGAACCCTCAGTCTTTCTACGCACGCGTAGCTACCGGCATGGCTAGGGGCGATCGCGAACATGCTCAGCAGCTCTATGACATTTTGAGCAAGGGCTGGTTTATTGCGGCTACCCCTACGCTCATGAACATTGGAAGCAAGAAGGGTTTGCCTATCTCCTGCTTCTTGAACACCGTGCCAGATACGCTCGAGGGAATTTTTGATGTCTTCCGTGAGAACGCGTTTCTTTCCAAGTACGGCGGCGGGATTGGGACAGACTGGTCCCAGCTCCGCGGCCAGAATGCGCCACTCAAAGCTTCCGGCCTCCGTTCCTCCGGCGTGATCCCATTTTTGAAGATCATGGATTCTGAAACTATTGCAATTTCAAGAAACAGCATGCGCCGCGGTGCTGCCGCTGCGTATCTCCGCATTGATCACCCGGATATTGAAGACTTTTTGGAAATGCGCAAGCCAGGGGGAGATCAGGACCGCCGGTGCCTGAACATCAACAACGGCATTGTGGTCACGGATGAATTCATGAAAGCTGTGGAAGCGGGAACTACCTATAAATTGGTTGATCCGCATTACGGCACGGTAGCCAAAGAGCTTGATGCCATGACCATGTGGCGCAAGATTCTTTCCATGCGCGCGGAGACGGGCGAGCCGTATCTTTTGTTCATTGATACGGTGAACGCTGCTCGTCCGCCGCATCACGTAGAAAAGGGTCTTATTGTCCGCCAGAGCAATCTATGTACAGAAATTGTTTTGCCTACGGACGAAACGCGTACCGCGGTCTGTTGTCTTGGCAGTCTCAATCTTGAAAAGTACGACGAATGGAAGGATCAGTTTGAAGAGATTGCGTATGCCTGCGTGAAGGCGCTTGATAATAACCTGGAAACCTTCTGTGAGATGGCTGATCCGGTGGAATTTAAAAAGGCAGTGAACTCTGTACGGCATGAGCGTTCCGTGGGTCTTGGCGTCATGGGCTACCACAGCTACCTCATGCGCCGCGGCGTGCCGTTTGAAAGCGTCATGGCCCGCAGCATCAATACCGAGATCTTTTCGAATCTCAACAAGCATGCTCACGCGGCATCTGAAAAGCTGGCCGCGGAACGTGGTCTGCCGCTTGATGGGGGAACCCGCCGCAACAGTTACGTCACCTCTATCCAGCCTACAGCTTCTACGGCGTTCCTGTGTGGTGAGGCCAGCCCGTGCATTGAACCTATCGCCGGAAACGCCTACTTGCAGAAGACACTTTCCGGAAGCTTCCTTGTGAAGAACAAGTATCTGGAACAGTTCCTGGAGACCAAGGGAAAGAACAACGCGGAGGTCTGGAAGACCGTGGTGGCAGATAAGGGCAGCGTGATGAACCTGGAATTCATGACGCCGGAAGAAAAAGCTATTTTCCGCACGGCCTATGAAATGAACATGCGAGAAATTGTGGAGCAGGCTGCAGCACGCCAGAAATATATTGACCAGGCACAGTCTCTGAACCTCTTCTTTGAAACGCCTATCAGCGGAAAGTATCTCCATGAAGTGCATATGCTCGCATGGAAGAGCGGCGTAAAGAGCCTTTACTACGTTCGTTCTGCTGCTCCCATTCAGGCAGATTCCATTGCTATCCAGTCAGAGAAGCGTGACGTAACCACGGAGGAGTGCGCCGTCTGCCAGTAGGGGTCGACGCGCGCATCGCCTGTACGGTTGCGGAAATAATTGACATGAGAACGGAGACGGGGTATTAAGCGCCTCGTCTCTTTGTGTCTGTGTAAATCTTTCTTTTTAAAGACTCGACCCTCTGTATAATCAGGACCTGACCTGTAACATCTTTCGGCCCCTTCGGGTTAGTAAAAATATATGAAAATCAGCGAAGCGCTTGCACATTTAGAAGATGACCAGTCCGTGGTGGTACGGGATAAGACATTTCATCCCCGCGGCGTAGAACCTATTTTGCTTGAGACCGGAGAAACAGTGTATTGGATCCACAGCCGGGACGGGCTTTGGCTTTCTCTTGACCCGGCCGGAGAGGAGATCATTCTTTTTGAAGATGTAGATGAGGAGATAGAGCCGGAAGATGAAATTGTGGTCTACGGCGGCCAGGATTACGAGTTTTCCTATGAGGGCACCGCCACCATGTCTGTGGAAGATGGCGGGAAGGTAGTTTCCTTTAAAGAATATGAAACCGGCAGCGGAGAAATCATCCGCCTCATGGAAGAGCAGTCAACAGGAGAAATGTCTGCCGCTTACGGAAAGAAATTGACGGAAGAAGATCTTCAGGGAGCATAAGCGGTATGGCTCCGCTTCTTGATAAGCGCGAGCGCTCCTCAGGGGGCGAATGGAGACTGAAAATTCTTCGCTCCTTCTTTATTCTTTTTGCTTTAGTGATCGGTTTCCGGTTGTTGTATCTTCAGGTCTTGTCTGCAGGACTCTACTCCCACCTGGCGGAAGAGCGCCATTCGCTTTACGAAGAGTTGGTGCCTCGGAGAGGAAAAATTTTGGTCAAAGATTATAATGACTCCACGGAGTATCCTGTGGCGAGCGTTACACAGGGCGCGTTTATTTACGCTGACCCGCGGAAGGTGGCGGATCCTGTGAAGCTCGGCAAGGCGCTGGCGCGCATTTTAAGCATAGAGGGCGCGGATGAGTATGATGAACTGACGCTGATAGATCAATTGAGAAATGGAGGACAGCTCACGCAGGCACTGGAGCTCCAAAAGAATATTTTAAAAGATCGAGAAATCCCTCTTCCGGAAACGGACGATCTTGTTCAGACTTTGTTTGAGGGATCGCTCAAGGAGAAGCCGAATGCCGTGGAAGGCTTGGTGGCCCGTCTGAGCAAAAAGGATGATCCGTATGAGCCGGTGGTCCGGAATGCCACAGAAGAACAGTTGGAACTCGTAAATGCCCTGGACGATCCCTCCATAGACTATGTTCTTGAGGATGCGCGTTCTTACCCTGAACTTTCTTTTGGCGGGCACGTTATTGGATTCTTAGGCCAGGATGACGCGGGCAAGGCCAAAGGTTTTTACGGCATTGAAGGTTTTTATAATGACTTTCTTTCCGGCGCGCCAGGAGAACTGTATTCGCAAACGGATCTGACGGGAGCTTGGATAGGCGTTGGGCAAAGAAAGTTTGTTCCGGCGGTGGACGGGGGAGATGTGCTTCTGACGATCGATCGCACGGTGCAAGTTACGGCTTGTGGGATCTTGAAAAAAGGCATTGAGCAGTTCCGCGCGGACGGCGGATCTTTGGTCATCATCGAACCCTCCACGGGAAATATTATTGCCATGTGCGGCGCACCGGATTTTGATCCAAAGAACTATGGAGAAGTAGAGGATTTCTCTACGTATAATAATCCGGGCATTTTTGATCCGTATGAGCCCGGTTCCATCATGAAGCCGCTTGTCATGGCGGCAGCGCTTGATGTGAAGGCCGTCACGCCAAATTCCACGTTTGTAGATACGGGTTCCGTGACGATCGATGATTTCACTATTAAAAATTCGGCAGACAAGGTTTACGGTACGGCAAACATGATTCAGGTGCTTGAAGATTCCATTAACACCGGCATGGTTTGGGTGATGCGCAGAATGGGTCATGATACGTTAAAGGAGTATTTTGAGCGTTTCGGTTTTGGTTCTCTTACGGGAATTGAACTGAAGACAGAGGTTCCGGGAACTACGGCATCTTTAGGCGAGCAGGCGGAGGTCTACGCGGCCACGGCGGCATTCGGACAGGGTATTACCACCACCCCGCTGCAGATTGCCGCGGCTTACGCTGCGCTTGCCAACAGCGGGACATACATGAAGCCGCATATCGTGGACGAGCTTCGGTATTCTGACGGTACCGTGGAGAAGAAAGAGCCGGAAGCGGTGCGCCAGAGTATTTCCCCTGAGACTGCCACCACCATAGGCGCCATGCTCATTTCCGTTGTGGAGTACGGCCATGGAAAAAGGGCTGCGGTGCCGGGATATTACATTGCCGGAAAAACCGGAACGGCGCAGGTGGCAGAACACGGTTCGTATTCTGAAACGAATTTCAACGGCTCTTTTGCCGGCTACGGTCCGGTGCACGATCCGCGTTTTGCAATGATCGTAGAAATCTCTAATCCTAAGGACATCATTTACGCAGAGTCCACTGCGGCTCCGGTTTTCGGGAAAATCGCCAAATTCCTCCTTGAGTACTACGGCGTTGCTCCGGACAGGTCCGGGGAGTAGAATAAAGCCAATATGAAAAAACTTGTCATAAGCCTCCTTGCAAACGCGGCTCGAAAGAATCTGAGGAAATTTCATCCCAAGGTAGTGGCAATCACGGGATCTGTGGGGAAGACATCCACGCGCCAAGCTATTGCCATTGCCCTTGAAGCAAAATATCGCGTACGGACGCCCATGAAGAATTACAATAACGAATTCGGCCTCCCGCTCGCCATTTTGGGGGAGAAGAGTCCGGGAAGAAATGCTTGGGAATGGCTGAAGCTATTGAAGCGCGCGTACACCAAGCGGGACATGCCGGAATACCTTGTCTTAGAGTACGGCGCAGATGCTCCTGGAGATATCAAATATCTTGCACAGATTGCTCGGCCGGATGTGGCGGTTATTACTGCAGTCTCGCCGATCCACCTCTCTCAATATCCCTCCATGCAGGCACTCATTGAAGAGAAGGCATCGCTTGGTGATTTTGTAAAAGCAGACGGAGCAATATTTTTAAATGACAACGATGAGACGGTTCGGCTGATGAGGGGGCGCTACGGTTCGGTTCCGGTGATGATGTATGGAATCGAGTCCGGTGATGCTAAGGCGGCTAATGTTCGGATTGAAACCGTGCCTGAGGAAAGTTTTGATCCTGGAGAAGTTTTTGCGGTCCTCAAAGCGGATGTTTCCGTGAACGGGGAGACGATTGCGCTTGAGCTTATCAATTGCCTTTCGCCTTCGGCACTGACTGCGGCTCTGGCGGCCCTTTCCGTAGCCGTGCATTTTGGCGTGCCGTTGTCTGACGCGGCGCGAGCGCTGTCTGAAAAGCTGAGACCAGTTGCCGGCCGTCTGAACCCTATTCCTGGGATCAAGGGTGCTCTCATAATCGATGACACCTATAACGCCGCTCCGGCTGCGGTTGCTGCCGGACTTGATGCTTTGTTGCGTTTTACGCCAGGTGAAGCGCGGGATAGGCGCATTGCTGTTTTAGGAGATATGGCCGAGCTTGGCACGCTGACAGAATCTGAACACCGGGCCGTGGGAGGGCATGTAGCGCGTGCAGCTGATCTCTTCCTGGCTGTTGGACCGAATATGGGTTTGGCAGCAGATGAAGCGGTGGCAGCCGGTATGAGCAAGGACAGGGTAGAGCGGTTCAATAATGCGGTGGAAGCTGGACGATATTTGGATAAAATTATTCAAAAGGGGGATGTGGTATTTGTGAAAGGTTCCCAGTCCATGCGCATGGAGAAGGTGGTGAAAGATGTTATGGCCGAACCTCTCCGGGCATCAGAAATTTTGGTACGCCAGGACGGCAAGTGGCTCGCCGCTTGAGAATCGTTGCTCTTGTTTTCTGACTTCGTTTTGGCCGGGGGGAGGCCAACCCGAGGACAGCGTCACGCATATACGTGTGCGGACGCTGTCCTTTTCGTTTAATCCATTTTTCCTCTCAGTTTTTCAGGATCGAGAAACCGCCCACTGCGAGTACGACGGGCTTTGGCTCCGGCGGAAGTGAGGATTAGCATTTTTGCACGAGGCAACACCGACCAGACTTACCGATTCATTTCTACTGGCCGAAGTCCAAAAATGCCCGAACGACGACGGGAGCCATGCCCGGCGCACGGAGCACAGGGCGGCTCCTTTCTTTGGTACTTTCTTTTGAGCAAAAGAAAGTACGAATACATCAATCCACGGTCACCGCTTTAGCGAGGTTCCTCGGTTTATCCGGATTAATTCCTTTAAGCACCGCAAGCTCGTAGGCAATAAATTGAAGAGGGATGGTGGCGGTGAGGCCGGTGAGAACGCCGTCAGGTGGAATGAGAATAGTGTCATGCGCTACGCCCTCTGCAAGTTTTGCACTATCCGTAATGATGATAGTGCGGGCGCCGCGAGCGCGAACTTCTTCTGCGGCTGTGCGCATGAGTTGAGCGTGGCGATCATTGAGCACAATGAGAATGACCGGTGTGCCTTCCGTAATGAGGGCAAACGGCCCATGCTTGAGCGCTCCGCCTGGATAGCCTTCCGCGTGAAGATAGGTAATTTCTTTAATCTTGAGCGCGCCTTCTCGCGCAATAGGTTCGGCTGAACCTTTGCCAAGCACGAACATATGCTCCGCATCTACAAGCGTTGCGGCAATCTTTTTACAGGTTTCTTGAGTATCAAAGGCTAGCCGAAGATTTGTAGGCAAGCGGCGCAGGTCTTCAATGAGGGATCTGCGGCGAGCTACTTCTTCACCGCGGCGTTCAGAAAACCAGGTGGCAATAAGTTCAAGTGCAGTTACCTGCGTAACAAAAGCTTTTGTGGAGGCTACCGCGTGTTCACGACCAGCGTTTAAATACACGCCGCACTTGGTAGAGCGCGCGATGAGGGATCCTACGGCGTTTACCACGGAGAACGTAGGAATGCCCAGATTCTCCGCGAGCGTGATAGCGCGGTGCACGTCTTTGGTCTCACCGGATTGCGAGATGACCAAGAGTCCGCCGCCTTTCTGCGGGAAGTGATGTGCGGTAATCTCGGAAGCGTCCACTACTTGCACGGTTTCAAAAGAATGCATGGCGCGCATGGCGAGCGCACCGTAAAGTCCTGCATGATAGGAAGTCCCGCAGGCAGCTATCACCAAGTGGTGAATGCCCATGAGCTCATCCTCACGTGTTTCCAATCCGCCGAGCTTGGCTCCCGCTTCTCCCTTTAAACGAGCGCCATGGTTCAGCGTCCTGCTGACCGCGTCAGGCTGTTCTAAAATTTCTTTGATGGTCCAGTGCGGGTAGGGATCAGGGCTGGCTGCTACCGCATCTTCTTCCGCTTTTTCTACACGAGTTAAATCAAGCCCGCTGCCGTCAGCGCGCACAAACGCCATTTCTCCGTTTTGGAGAGAAATAAAATCGCGCGTAGCCATGGAGAAGGCCGCCGGCTCTGAAGCGATGAACGCTTTACCGTCAGCAATGCCTATGACAATAGGGCTGCCGTTCCGCGCTACGATGATGGTTTCTGGAAGAAGGGGAGAGAGTATGCCCAGGCCCCAGGTTCCTTCCAAACGTTTAAGTGTAGATTTTACCGCGTCCACAATTTTTTCTCCGTCATCCAGATACTTTCCTATAAGCTGAGCGATCACTTCTGTATCCGTATCGGAACGAAAAGTTACTCCGTGATCAAGGAGCTCCTTTTTCAGTTCAGCATAGTTTTCAATAACGCCATTGTGAACTACAGCTACGCGATTTTTGCTGTCCGTGTGAGGGTGGGCGTTGTTATCCGTTTTCCCTCCGTGGGTGGCCCAACGGGTATGACCTATCCCAATAGTGTGTCCAGCGTGTGCCGCCGTGTGTGCTTTAAGTTGAGCTATAGCATCCGCTGTGCCCTTGCTCGCAAACTTCGTGACCACGAGATTCTGTTGTGGGGAGATGGTGGCAATACCAGCCGAGTCATATCCTCGGTTTTCCAGGATGGACAGACCGTCAAGTAAATAATTGACACTAGAATCGTTCCCAACAAAGCCTATAATGCCACACATAGAAAGATGTTGTTTGAAATGACAAGATCTATATTGTCATCTTTATGACTGACAGGCAAGTCTTGCTTGTTCATATCTTAGACCTTTCTTTTCTCCCTGCAAATGCGAAGCCGCCCACACTCAGAGGAGGGGGCGGCTAAGAACGCTTGAACACCTGACCACGAGGGGTCAGGGTATAGGACACGTCGCATCTGCGACCGTGGGATCGACGCATTGAGGAGGGCACGGCACGCCGTACACCCCCTCACACTCATTCTGGTTGCCGAACCAGCAACAGGCGTCGCATTCTCCTCCGAGAGGGGAAAATACAACGGTTCCGTCACAGGATCCGAGCTCATCGCTTGAGTCAGGAGGGGAGTAGGTAGCGGTGAGACGAGGCGGGGAAGAGCAGGCGAGGGGAAAGACGAGGGTAAGCACGATGAGCATCAGGGTCCTCCATGGGTGACGATGCACGGAAAGGATAGCGAACTTTTTCCCCAAGGGGAAGACTCTAAAACAAACGACCTCCGCAACGCGCGAGCGCCACGGGGCGTTTGCATTGCGGAGATCTGCGGGACGTGGAGGCGCTAATCGTGGTGCGGCGAGCTGCGCCAGCTGTCCTCGATGATCACCTCCCGGTTCACGAAGTCGATCTCCACGCGAATCCGTTTCCGTGGATCTTTGCTGAACCACGGTGGGACACCCTCTCGTTCCACTTCGTGGGCGTCGATCATCACGGTGAGACGCCGCCTCGCATCTGCGAAGTAGAGCGTGTCCACCATGAACGTGAGGCAGTCTTCCTGCGCCATGAGCACGATTTTCCCGTAGTGCATCGCGGCACTGATGACTGCTAGACGGTCAATCCCCGATTCTGAAGCGAGATTGAAATTCAGTTTTTTCGGTTTAGCCAAGGTATCCTCCCGGGGTTAGAGACCCGGAATGCCGTGAAATACGGACCAAAAAGAGTATCATCGCCCAGCCCTATCGTCAATGGACAGGGGCTCATTTTATTGCTACACTATCCGGTCGGCATTACCGCTGGCATTGGAGGCTTCATGCGTTCCGCGGTTCTGTATCTTGTTCCTTCTGCTGCCCCCACTTCTCCCGTTCTGAGTTCTCTTGTCTCTAAGATGGTCTGGGCGCTGCAGAACGCCAAAACCGGCGCTTGTCACAAGCGCCAGGGAGACGTGCTGTTCGCCGAGGATATCGAATTCAACGAGGGCGGCGGGTGGCGCGGTATCCACCAGTGTTCCTGCGGGGCGGAGTCTACCAACCTGGACTATCTCTTGCCGGGCGGGGAAATCATCACGAACAGCCTGGCCGCCCACTACTTGGCCTGCCACAACCACGAAATCCCCATGTACATCCGCGCAGTGCTGAGAGAGCAAGCGGAACGGCATGGCTGGCAGGAGGCGGAAGTCACCGCAGACCATCCGTTCGTGGCCATCCGTGGGAAGACGCACGGTCACTAGCTCCATCCCTTCGCGCACCCGCGCGGCAACCTTCAGACTCTGTCCGAAGAAGCGTGCCGCCTCCGGGTGCGCTTCTGTTTTGGCAAGGATCCTATTGCTTATATAAACAAAGAGCGCACCGACGGGCTACGCTCTCTGCAACGTTTTCACGTTGAGATGGTAACCGCGCCGATGCGCAGCGTGATGTTACGTTTCGAGCAGCACGTAGTCCTCCCTGAAGGGGTAGATGTCGCCGCGGGGAACCTTGATGAGACGCTGATACCCGAGCCCTTTCAATTCATGGACACGGCTCGGGCTGATACCTTTCGGTGGGTCGTCGATGCTGTAGAGCTCGCCGGCCACGAAGTACTTGATGCCGTCATCCTGGTGCCCACCGACGAGCTCGAAGCTCTTACCGTTCTCCGTCACAGTTGCAGTGACGTGGCTCGAGAGCATGAAGCCGAAGGCGTCCTTGGGAACGGTGACGCGCTTCGGATCACCGTGGTCGATCGGCTGTTGCCGATTTTCCGGGTGAACGGTTGCGGGGAACAGGAAGTTCACAAACCACTTACGGACGGCAGAACTGGTGTCCATGGTCTCTCCGGTAGAACAAAAGCATCTGCATGATGCTTTGGTCATATTGACCAATAAATATAGCAAAATGTTCGTCCATTGTCAATTGGACAATCGAGTTTAAGAAAAACACAAAAGCCGCTCTCGTAAGAAAGCGGCTCATGTGGTGAACCGAAAGCTACGTTATCCCAATATCTCCATAATCATAAAGAAACATTGCAACCATTAGGGTTTATCTATGAGACGATAGTTTGATTCCGTGGGCTTGATTAAAGACTACAGAAAATCAATTATTCATAAGTACCAGTGTTTTAGCAGAATTGACACCTTTGCTCCTTATGAGGATTATGGGTCCACATGAAAGTTTCCGAACACTTTTCTCTCGGTCGGAGTCAGCCAACGCTTGATTTCGTGGATGTTGATGTCTTGAACGACAAACCTCTTTTTATTGATCCATTAGCGCTTAGGCTCTTGCCATCAGCGTGGGCAAATGAGTGTATCTCACTTATTCAAAATTTCTTCTCTACTGTCATTACTGCGATTAAGAGCGGTGATCACGCAACTGCACAACGCCTTCTGTCTTCCCTGGGGGAGCCGAATGAAACGCATCTAGGGCTCTCGCAGGGGCTTTCCAAGGGTCGTGGGATGGGTAATGCCTTAGCGGCCACAGTTTGGGATGCTTTGAGTAAGAGCGAGGCGGCTAAGACGGGCTTGCTCGAAGATCTCGAAGAGACTGTTTTGATGGTCCCTGGAATCGATGTGGACATCATCTCAGATATAACGACCAACCTCATTAGACCGGCTCTTATCAGATACACTCAGGAAATGTGTCAAAGCTATGGAATTCCACTTACTCCCGAAGTGGTCTCTGGTCCAATGTGGGACGCCATAAATAAGCGGTGGACAACCGCCTTGGTTGAGCTGCCAACCATTGACCATCATCGGCTGCTTTTAGTGCCTAAGGCTATAGTTCGTCAGGACCTCAACTACAACCCTGATAAATATTACCGCCACTACATCTTGCCCTTTCTTGCCGACGAAGAGATTAGCGCTAACTCTTCTTTGGTTGATGTTTTAAAGAATGGCAGGAAAAGAGTAACGAAAAAATCTTTGAAGGAGAAATATGGTTTTGGGAAAAAAGTAAATGCCCGAGAAACCATGAGAAATCCTGAAATATTAAGGAAATATAGGAATGAGGTGAAGAGTCACATCTCCCCACCTCTTGACCACAACCAGCTTGCCGAAATAGAGGGATCAGAGCCTCCGGATTGGACAGCCCTTATCGCTGAAGTGAAAAATACTCCTCCTGGGAATGATGGAGCCACTCGTTATGAAAAGGCTATTGAGGCTCTAATTACTGCGCTCTTTTACCCCTCACTCATCTATCCTCAACTGCAACAAGAGATACATGACGGAAGAAAACGCATCGATATCACCTATACAAATATGATGACCCAGGGATTTTTTCATTGGGTTGGCAGCCATTACCCGGCGCCCATGGTATTTGTCGAATGCAAAAACTACTCTTCAGATCCCAGCAATCCAGACCAGGACCAACTCGCTGGAAGATTTAGTCCAAGCCGCGGGAAATTTGGGTTTCTCGTATCTCGAAAAATTCAGAACAAAGCACTGCTAACGCAGCGTTGTAGAGATACGGCGGTGGATCAGAGAGGGTACATTATTCCACTCGATGACGAGGATTTGTTCGAGTTAGTTGAACTCAAGAGGAGTGGCGGAGATGCCGCTGTTTCTGAGAACTTGAAGGAGAGATTTAATCGCTTGATCTTGTAGAGTCTCCGCGAAATCCATCTTCAGGTGAAGGAAATACCTCCAATTCTCGCCTTACCCTCATGGATTTTAATAAGATGCTCGAGGTTGTCTTGAACAATGCTGGAACCAGCATTATCTGTGAGCCACTTCTTTGCCGCCTCTACGAAGTCTTTACAGAACTGATCTACCGATAGCTGAAGAATCTCCTTTTGATCGAATAGCGGGTCTCCTACGATGGAATTTCCTATGCTGTTACAATGGGGACCTTTTGGAATGAAGAAGAATCGATCTACAACCTCGCGAGCTTGTTGCGTCTCAATTGCATCGCTTCCTTCATGAAGAAATGAGCAACGTAAGGCGTAGCAGTCTCGTCCAGACAAGAAACCCTGATAGGTAGTCGCAAGGTATTTATCAAACCACTCAATATAGCGCATACGCCCCTGTGGCTTTCCTTCAGCTTTGCCGCAGATATCAGGCAGTACAAGCGAAAGAGCAAGGGCGCTATACCAATTTTCAGCCGTTAGGCTATTTTCGATAGATTCAAGGAGCTTCAGCATAATTTCTTCAGGCCAGGTTAGCATTAGCGTCATCATCTTTATCACCATCCAACTCGCCCGTATCGATCTGATTGGGAGTAATTACGTCTTCAGGTTCTGGAAGCATAAGCATCGGCGTCCAGTCGATCGCGCCTTTTACCAGATTCATGGTGATTCCAAGCACGCTCCCAATGGTCGCAATCCTAGCATTCAATAACTTTTGCTTTTTCAACTTCTCTTCGTCTGGCTCTTCGGATGCTATTTGGACCGGCTTTGGAGGGTTTACCTCGAACACGAAACCATTTTTCATTGACTTAACCAACCGGTTTATTACTCGGTTCAGCTTGGCTTTTGCATCGTTTTTTTCTTCGTCACTATATTGCTTAGTTACCTCTTCATTTTCGAAGATTTCATCGACAATCTTCCCGATGCTTTCTTTCGCTTTTTTACTTTCAAATGAAATCAGTTTATCGACTACGGCCTTTGGTAGTCCTTCCGCATTGTACTCATTTCGAAGATGCTGATATTTTTGAATGCTAAGAGCCGTATCTGCAAGATTCTTCAGCAGAACGGAGAGAAGAACCAAGGCAGGCAAGGACTCCAAGAAATACAAGATAATACTTCCGTTACTGACTGAAGTGACCTTCGCATCTCTAGCGCCTTCTCCCGACATCTCGTGCAACTGTTTCATTAGGTCGTTCCAGTCTTCCAGTTGAGAGGCAACACTTGATAGCTCGTTATTCGTCAACGTCTCAGGAAGGATGATCCCCACCTCTCCCTGTTCCTCATTGATAGCGTGTTCCGCCACAAAGCCAAGAGATACCAAGCCGTCAAACGTGGCTGATATGTGATTGAGGAATTCCTTTCGCCTTTTTATCAGTTCACTAAGTTTTTCTGCGACAACCTTAGGATGCAATCCATGTTCGATTATAGAATTCACTACGGTTGTCAAAGGGATGCCCGTGATATCAGCACCATTGATTGATTCCAAAATACGCAGGTCAGTCGGGGCGTATTCCTTGAACCGGCTTTTTGAAAGTGCTGTGAGCAAATCCGAAACCGCCCCTGGAATAGCGTTGCCATCATCAGGATTCTGGCTATACAAATCACGTAATTGGACGAGTAGACGTTGGATCTCCAATTCGGTCTCTTCAGTCTTCACGTCTTCTAGCACTTTGAGGGTCCGTTGCAAGTCCATATTCTTCGTTTATTGAACGAAGCTACCATCTTTCAGTAGTACTAGCAAAGAGACTAAAATTATTGAGAGAATCCTTTCTATTAGCAGACTTCCGATATACGGACGGATGCAGAACAAGTTTAGTAACGAGCGGGAGACGCTCAAGGGGCGTTTAGGATCAAGCGAGAGCTCCTTGGCTGTCGCAATTCGCGTTTTAGAGGAGAGCGTGAAGTTTGCTAGAGACATGGCGAGTACTTATTCCTTGGCCGATGACACTCTTAAGAAGAGGCTTCTTAAAGCAATATTTAAAGACATCATTGTGAAAAATGGCAATATCGAAAAAGCGGTTCTTAATGCACCTTTGGACTTCATTGTGAAAAATGCTGGAAAAACAAAAACTTCTCCTGTCGTGTTCGACGGAGAAGCTTTTGGTGACCCTACCGGGAATCGAACCCGGATTTAAGGCTTGAGAAGCCTCTGTCCTAACCGTTAGACGATAGGGCCATGAAATGCGCGAAAAGAATAGCAGATAAGGGGAGTATCGTCAAAATAAGCCGCATCAGCACCAGCTCTTTTTATTTGAGGATATTTTGGCTAACTATCTTCTGTTTACATGTATACTTTGGTCTAACATATTTTTATGGCCAAAGGACAGAACTCTCGGAAGAACGTGAAGAAGCCAAAGAAGGACAAGAAGAAGTAGGAGAGCTTTTGGTTCAACAAAAAACCACTTCAGTTACGAAGTGGTTTTTTGTTTTCGAGAAGCTCTTTCGGCTCATGAATGAGTTCGTATATTTTCTTTACTATAAACGATTTATCTGATAACATTATTCGTCGGCATCAAACAGCCCGACAAAGGAGTTCTTTCACTTGAAACAGACATCACTTCTCAGTCCTCCGGGTGAACCGGAAAAGAAGCTGGAGAAACTTCCGGCACCCAAGCATCTGCGCGTCCTCTACGGGATCTCCTGTGGCGGCGCGGTACCCGCGGGAACGTTCTTCAGCATGCTGAAGGACAGCGGCGCGACCGTTCTGCTCGATACGCGCGTCAACCGGGACTACAGCCGCGCGCGTTTCGCTCACGGATTGGACCTCCCGTATCTGTGCGAGCTTCATGGCGTGGAGTACATCCTCGGTATGGAGTTCATGCCTACGCCGGACATTCGTCGTCGGTTTCACGAATCCTTCGCGGACATCAAGTCCGAGAAGGAGCGTGATCCTGGAGCGTGGACTCGGTACCTCGAGTCCTACGCGGAGCTCATGCGCATTCGCGAGCCCCTCAAG
>Ga0172380_10001901_pt1 | contig 34777 bp, 56 predicted proteins | sample Leawe162metaG_FD_119747 | JGI IMG/M metagenome (GOLD analysis project Ga0172380, IMG submission 119747) | Leachate microbial communities from a municipal landfill in Southern Ontario, Canada - Leachate well 162 metaG | ecosystem: Engineered > Solid waste > Landfill > Unclassified | place...
AGGATCGCAGTAGAGGGTGAGATCGCTCACCGAGAAGCCATGCGCCGCCAGCATCGGCCGCAGGACGTTGTTGGCGAACGTCTCGACGCTTCCCGTCTGGTCGACAGCCTCGGCGAACACATTCAGCCTACCTTCGGGCGACATATAGCCCAGTATGGCGCGCCGTGTCTGGCCGAAGTCCATGCCTCCGATAAGCCGCGTGCCGGGCGCAGGCCATGGAACACCCCCCTTCGCCACATGCCAGCGGTCGGCAAAGTCGGTGAAAACGGGGTCGCCCACCTCCGTCTTGCTGTAGAGGCAGCAGACATACCGGTCTACATGCTCCGATCCCGAGGTGTCGATGATATTCTGATAGTAGTCCCAATGCTCGTTGAGATGCTCGATGTTCTCGGCGGGGGGCACTCCCGGGCGCTGCCCCTCGTTCAACTCGTACTTCCAGCACTCTTTTTCATCGTCCCACACCTTGAACGCTGCAGGAGGCTGTTCAAAATAGACCTCCTTCTCAGGGTTCGCCCCGCCGTCGCGGGATTTTTTATACCACCACGAGTCCTCGCTGGCCGCGTTGGTGTCCATTCCGACGCCGTGGTTCTTGAAGTAGCGCCAAAATCCCTTCTTGTCTCGCCAAGCGCCGGGGAGGTCTTTGAAGTTGGGCGGCGCCATCGGCATGTCGGGATACCGGCCGCAGCGTCCCACCACACCGTCCTTCGCCTTCTCGGAGATGGTTGTCGCCTCGTTGATCATCCCCCCGCTGAAATTGTTGGAGAGCAGGTTGCCGAGCGCCCCCGCCTTATCCAGACCGAAGCCGCGCAGTTCGAGGATGTACTTCACTCCGCCCCTCGTCTGAGTCAGATCGCCGAACACACCATACTTGGATCCCTTCATCTGTGTTCGGGGGAACATCGCCATCCATGTGTCCACCAGCGTCACCTTCAACAGCGTCAGCGTGCCGCGGACCATGGCAAACCGATCCCGCACCACCCCGTCACGGCACGCCAGCTGCCGCAGATGGCGCATGTTCATATCGGCGGCGAGGCCAACTGTCTTACCGCTGTTGTGATGGACGATGCCCCACTCGCCGATGTAATTACCGGTTGACTCGACCGTGAGGTCGTAGTATACTTCGGGTCTGTCGGATGGAATAGAAACACCAACACACCCCAAGGAGGTATCACATGTCGAATCTGAAACACCCGGAAGACGCCCTAACTCATCCCGCTCTGAAAGGACAGTCTCACCGTATGGTTGACCTGTATATCGGTGGGCTTCGCCTTGAGACGATTTTTGTTCACTGCGATGTTCCCTATACAAATCACACCCGGAAACTGTTCGATCAGGCACGGCGAGCACTCGGCCACCCAAAGCGCCGAAAACTCGGCGAAGTGAATCCTGCATGGAGCGGCGCCAAGCCGCGATACCGGAAAGGATACCGCTACGTCGCGGTGCCGGGGACGTTTGACAAGAACGGTCGGACGTGTTTTCGGCCCGAGCATCATCTGGTGATGGAGAAGACGCTGGGTCGGCCGCTTCTGAAAACCGAGGTTGTTCACCATGTCGATGAGGACACCCTGAACAACTCCCCGGAGAACCTGCGCCTGTATTCGACCAACGGGGCGCATCTGGCGGACACTCTGGCGGGCAAGTGTCCCAACTGGTCCGAAGCCGGTCGCGCGGCGATAGTTCGCGCACTCGCTTCCAAGACAGATCGACCGTTTGGATTAAGTGCGAACCCGCCGCCCTGAACAATCTCCCGCCTTCCACCTCGATCAACATCAGCGGTTCGCGCCCCTTCACAAAGGGCGCGGTCGCCCATTCAAGCGACAGACGGCCATTCGCTTTCATGCTCCAGACCCGAAACGGGGTGCCACACTTGTGGAGCACGTCCATCCGCTCCAGCCCCCGCTCCGTCCAGATGCGGCTCTCACCCGACAGACAGCCAACCGGGCCCATCGTCCCACGCACCAGCCGCTCCTCCCGATGCAGCAGCTCCATCGTCCTGCTGGGGTAGTATGTCAGGTCGCGCCCCTTGCGATACTCCTCCCACCGTTTCAGCAATGTCTCATCGGTCAGACCGTCATCCTCCCCCGATACCACCCGCCGGCCAATGTCCGCCTCAAGATCGTCCAGCGCCTCAGAGTATGATGTGTCCCTAGCCATATCCTTACCCCCTTTTACTGTGGCGGTCATGTGCATTTAGAAGCGCGTTCACCTGCTCGAACAGCCATCCGTATAGGCATGCGCCCTGCTCATGCTTAGTCTCATCAAACGGCTCTCCCGTTCGCTCCATGATCCGATGCGTCAGATGAAATACCTCATGCGCCACTACCTTTGTCAGCAGGTAGTCCGACCTGAAGAACAATCCGAATGCCCAGTTGTCAGATCCTCGGGCGCATAGCGCCCCAAAGTCCCCCGCATTCGGCATATCCCCGAATAACGCGGTCCATCTGGGGCGAGACCGCTCTTTCCCCAGATCGATCGCCACAACCACATGCACTGTCGCCTCGTAGATCGGGACGCGCAACTTACGGACATATACCGGCCTGCTTTTCATTTTCCACCTCCAGTCCCACCCGGAGCCGCCTTCGCCATCGCCGCGAACGCCGTCGCCCGGTCCGCAAACATCACCGTGTCCACATTGTCCCCAAGCTCCTTCTCGGGCTCCGGCGCACCGTCCACCCCAGGCGCAGCCTTCGCCACCTCCTTTCCCTTCACGATCTTGATGCTCTTGACCCCGCTGTCCTTCCCCACATACCCCAACCCTTTCAGCAGGTTCACCCCAAGGTTGTTGTCGAACTTCTTCAACGACACATGCACCCCGCCTCGCACCTCGTCAATCTCATAGCCGTTCAGCGACCGGTCCCACAAGTCATCCTCAAGCCGCGCCGCCGCCACCTCCCTCCTCACCCTCACCGCCGCCGCCCAAAGCAACGAGTATTCCACGTCCTCCCTCCACCCCACTACATCCAGCCACGATGCCCCAGCTCCCTCCACCGCCACATTCATCGAGGATTTCCCAATCTGCCCCACCATCGCCCCCAATATCATCAGCGCCTTCTTACGCCTCTTTATCCCCTCTATCCCAAGACACAGCCCCCCGCCCCCCGCCGGCGCCTTGTCGCTGTAGGTCAGCCCCGCTATCCGCGCCAGCTTCTTCACTATCCGCTCAGGGATGTCCGCCGCCCCTCGGGTTCCCACCGTCTTGATCACCCCGCTGTGCATCGGCGTCTCTGGCGCCACCGCATCTCCTGCTCCCTCTCCCGCCGTCTCTTCCGTGTCCGTAGCCATTTTTGTGCCTCCTTGACCGTTCACCCGTGTATATTACCCCTCCCACTTCCCTCTTGCAACCCCTTTCTTTCGACAACCTCTCCCCCCATCACTCCTCTTCATCGCCCCATTCCCCGCACCATCAGGAGCCGATGATGCCGCCCCTCCCCGCCCCCTTCTCACCCTCATTCCCGATCAATATGGAGGCTGGGGGCGAGGGGAAAAGGGGGACGTAACTCACGGCTCGGGAGGGAGCGATTGGGGTCCCCCGCTCCTAGTCGCCGCCCGCCTGCGCCGAGGAGTCCCAAGCCCCCCATAGGGGGAGGGTGGCGGGGGTGAGTGCGTGCGAGTGCTCGCAGCGCAACATCTTTGCAGCCTGCGATTTACATTTGAGAGCGTGCAATGTTGGCACGCTTGATGCCGTAGCAACGACGGATAATATGCGTTATGTCAACTATTTGCCAATATCAACCTTATAACACCTTGGTCACACGGTGCGGCTGCGAGCCTGCCCGATTGTCAACCTGCGAGTATGCGATGCGTTGACAATGCGCAGCTGCGGCGCGATCCCCGAGCGGGGCAGCTGCGGGCCGCACATACGACCGCCGAGCGGGAAAGGCGAGAGGGAGCGCAAAAACTCCCCTCTCCAACCTCTCCCACATCGAACGGTTTGCCGGCGTTCTGTCCTTGTGTCCGTCCTTTCGCTGCCCGCGGTCCTTGGCTGTCCTCTACCTAGGCGCGACACTGGCACGCCTCCGGCGATGGTTTCCCTGGACAGCGTCCCACTGCGCAAGTTCTCACCCTGCCAAAATTCGGGTATGCACCGAAAATAATTTTTCATGCCTCTGGTGCTCTATGGGCGAAATCATTAAAAAGCCCAATGAAAACGGGGCATTTGAGGGATGAAAAATATTTTCGTTGGGGGATTGACGCGGGGGTGGGGAAGTAGTATATTAGAGGCAAATCAGGGCGCGGCATGCGCCCTGCGAAACAAAGGAGTAAGAGCCATGAATACCGCACACACACTGACCGACAGCGAATTGACAGAGCAGCTTTCCGTAGCCACCAAGCAGCGCAATGAGGGGCGCAGTCGTGGCACGAGTGATTGGGGGCTGTGGCAGCAGGAAGTAGACCGGCTTGAGATTGAGTTAAAGCGCCGTGTGGCGAAGAAAGAGAAGCCTATCCGCAGCGTGCGCCTTGAGCGCCTGGTGTTGTGGCGGCTGATTAAGGCGGCGTTGGCGGCGGGCTATTGCATCAGCCTGAACGATGGGGAGGAATGGGTAATCAAGCACTCGACGGACCGGCGGGCGGTGCTGGCGGCGTGCATGAGCACGGATGAGGATGTGATGCGCTTTCGTGAGGCAGGGGATAAGACGCACGTAGTTGGCTCGGTGTGGATGGTCTACGGCAATTCGGGGTGGGACTGCATCGCCGACTACCACACCAACGCGGCGATGGACGCCCTCATTGAGCCCGTGATGGACTGGGCGGAGAAGCTGGACGAGCGGACGCGCTGAGAACACTTTAACGAGCGCCGGACGGCCACGGCGCGCAACCAAGGAGGAAGAACCATGCAAACGATAGACACGATTCGGACGATCAAAGCGGGGCGGTTCACTGTGCGGGTGACTGCGGAAGAGGAGCACGACATTGACCTCTTCTTCGATGAGGATGGGAGCGTATCCCGCGCCATCGACAACGGGGAGCTGATGGTATTCTGCGCCAAGGCGGCGTGTTATCTGGACGGGCTGGAGCTGGCGACGGACTATCTCGGCAACTGCATCTATGCCAGCCCCCGCGAGTTCATGGATCACTTAGGGATCAGGGCGCACAATGCGAAGCTGAGCGCGGAGGCCGGGCGGCGCGTGGTGTGCGGCTCGTACTTTACCGACATGATCCACACGGTTATCCGTGAGGCGCGGCAGGCTGTGCGCGATCTGCAATGCGTGCGGGTTCGCCAGACTGCATAGAACGGCAACGACTTAAACGCGCCCGTGCGTATCGCGGGCAGAAACGGAGCACGAACATGGATATCAAAAAAATCATCAAAAGACTCGGCGCTACAGACGGTAAAAACGGCTCGACGTGGGACCCTGAAATTTTGCTGGAGTTTGCGCAGGCCTGTAAATCAGGCGTGACATTCGGAACATTGGGCGGTGGGCCGGAATTGCAAGCAGAGTCAGAAAAGTTCCGCGCCGAATGGAAAGATATCCAAGACGAAATCAGAGGTTGATACCCCGCGCCCGTGCGTACCGCGGGCACTATCAAGGAGATAAGAGCCATGAAGACAAACGATATCGGGAGATACACCAAGCCGGGCAAGGGAGAGGGGCACCTGCGCTTTAGTGTGGTGGAAGTGAACGGGGACAGGGTACAAATCTGCTGCATCAATTCGGGGTTGGCCTTCCCGCCGGTTGAGACCGTGCGCCCGAGTGACATTGAGCTTGTGAAAGGGGTGACGGCATGAAACGCAATCCCGAGACACTGAATCTGGCGATGGACTACGGGCAGGTAATGGAACGGTGCGCTGCGTATGTGGCGGTGACGCGCCCCAGCCTGCGCGAGCCTGAGCAAACGGCTAACTTTGTGCGGCCCATCATTGAGGCGGCGACGGACGCCAACAGCCGTGAGGCGTTCTGCGTGGTGTGTCTGGACACGAAGAACAAGCCCATAGGTATCCCGCGCATTGTGGCGGTGGGACTTCTGGACTCTACGCCGGTGCATCCCCGTGAGGTGTTCCGCGTGGCGATTGTGGAGAGCGCGGCCAGCGTGATTGTCGCGCACAATCATCCCTCGGGCGATCCTACGCCGAGCAGGGAGGATATCGACATCACCCGGCGCTTGGTTGAGGCGGCCCGCATCTTGGGAATTCGGCTTGTGGATCATCTCATCATCGGCAGGGCGACGGGCGACAGCTCCGGCGTGGGCTATGTCAGCCTGCGCGAAAAGAACCTTGTGCAATTCGAATAGATCGTAACCAGCGCCCGCCCGCGGGCCTTGTACGCGGGCAGGAAGGGAATCAGAATATGAGCAACACCACACACACGCCGGGACCGTGGTACACCTGCAGCAAACCCGACAGCCTGCAAGGCTTGGTCAGTGCCGAGAATACCGGCAAAACCGTAGCCCTGACCTATGATCCCAAAGACGCGCCCCTTGTTGCGGCGGCTCCTGAACTGTTGGCGGTGCTGGAAGGCGTCATACAGCTTTGGGATGATCTCTATTGCCATGAGTCCGACCCCGGAGAGCAAGAGGTATGGGGGCGGGTTCGGGCCTTAATCGCCAAGGCAAAAGGAGAATAGCGCCATGAGCACCGAGAAAGCACAAGCCAAGCTGATTATCTTCGCACAGCGCGGGGATCGCGTCTACTGCGGAGGATCGACCACGATAAGCGGATACGGCACGCCCGAGAAACCGCACGCCGCGGCGGGCCTCGTCATTCCCGACGGCTGCCCCGTAATCGACAATCGCGCAACCGTAGACACGCCGGAGGGGTTCGGCTGGGTGTTCAGCGGTCCCATGCTGGACGTTGACCTGCCCGACGGCGCCGTGAACGCCTGCCCCATGCCCTCAGAAACCATGCGGGCGGGATTGCAAGGCGCGTTTTCAACCCTTGCCACGCTGCAGACCGTGGCAATCGCAACCCACCAGCCGCGCGGCCCGCTTGATTTCGTGGGTATCGCCGAGTATGTGCAGGGCTGGAAAGAGCACGGGGCGCGGGTCGGGCACTATCAAAACGGTCACATTGTTTGGGAGGAGGGCACATGAAAACAGCCTTAGACTATGCCAAGCGGGCGCTCAATGCGCCCACAATGCAGGCGTTCACGGAGAACATCAGCGCCCTGATGCGGGCGGACGGCGTGCCCCACGCCCCCGCAAAGCGGGATGAGGAGGGCCGCTGTCTGACCTGTCGGCAGGGGATTCTCTGCCCCGGGGTCCATACGTTCGAGGAGATTCAGGCGGCTAACCGTAAACCGAAAGGCATCTAACACCATGAACAAGACACCTATCAGCGATGAGTCGATGAAAATCTTCTCAAGCATCACCAGCGCCAGCCAGTGCGCCACGGTCAAGCACTTCCTCAAAGGGGAGGAGGGCGAGTTTTTCGCGGAGACCATCAACCGGATCGCGGATATCTGGCGCGCCATGCCCAAGAGCTACGAGACCGACGGGCAGGGCAAGGCGGCGCTTACCCACCTGCATTACTTCACGATGTCGGCCGACTGGTGGCTGATCGAGAAAGACTCGGACCTCGACGGGGAGGGGCAGATTCAAGCCTTCGGGATTGCCGATCTCGGGATGGGCAGCAGAGAGTACGGCTATATCAGCCTTGTCGAGATACTGGACGCCGGGGCCGAACTCGACTTTCACTATACGCGCCTGACGGCGGGCGAAATCATGAAGGCGGTGAAATGATGCAAACCAAACGGACCCTCTTTATCGTCGGCTTCGCGGTGGCGGCTGTGTGCCTGCTGCCCCTCACCTGCCTTTGGGCGCTGGTGGCTGGGCTCGGGGGGGACCGCTATCCCCTCTTCATCATGCGCGGAAAAACCACGACGGAGCCGCTTGACACGGACAAGCGGAAGTAGTATATTGACGGACAACTGAGGCGCAGTATGCGCCTCAAAACAAGAAAGCGGACACTCCATGGACATCGACACCCCGGGAACACGCGTTAAAGAAATCGGCTGGGCCTACCCGTCCAGCGACAACGCCAAGCTGTTCGGCTACGGGTCGACGGGCTGCTACATCCTGCGCGCCGGTACGCTGCCCGGCCCGCTGGATGTGGTGGCGGGCTGCGCCGATGCTGCCCCCCTTCAAAACCTCGCCAAGCGGTTTCTTGGCGACTGGACCCCTGAAAGCATGTTCACTTAACCCACAAGGAGAACCCTACCATGAACCCCAACAGCCACGAATACCGCCAGCTCGCAGAGATATTCCATCGGCGCGGCGATGGCTTCATTCTGGACAGCGATCTGCCCGAGATCGCCAAGATCGACAGGCTCCAGCCCTGCCTGGTACGCTGCGGCGGCTGCCGCTTCACCTGCGCGGCTCAGGATGTGTCACACCTCGTCGGCATTATCACGAAGGAGGGCAGCGACTATGTGCGCGATATCTCCATGCTCATGACACCCCCGCCCCCAAAGCCGGGGCCGTATGGGAGTTGGGAGAAGGCGGAAGCCGCATACAAAGAGCTTTCGGAAATTGCGAAAGCAACCAAGGTGCCCATCATCACGGCACACCAAGCCATCCGCCCCGGCGCTCGTCCCCCTCAGACGTTGCCCGAAGGGCCGATCATCGTCGATTACATGGACCTTCTCGGTCCCACTGGACACGGCGACATCTGCCACTCGGACGCCGATCCTGGGCTTTAAATCAATCTCACAACCACAACCAAACCAGAAAGACACACAACCATGGCACATGTAAAAATGACGGATGAAGTAATCGCGATTCTGAAAAACTCGACCGTGGAGGGCAACGTGTTGAAGTTGCCGCCGGGTCAACTTGACCGCAAGCTGTACGAAGCAGTAAACAAGGCGCTGATCGCGGCGGGTGGCAAATGGAAAACCAACCTCAAGGGCCATCTGTTTGACGGCGACCCCATGAAGAAGCTGGGCATCGCCATCGAAACTGGCACCGTTATCGACACGAAGAAGGTGCGCCAGGCGTTCTACACCCCCAAAGACTTGGCGGTTTATCTGGTCGATCTGGCGTGCATCGAGGACGGAAACACCATTCTCGAACCGAGCGCCGGAAACGGGGCGCTGCTGAAAGAAATGCCGGGGCACACCTACCGCTATGCCGTGGAGATCGACCCCGACGAGGCCGCAAAGCTTTACCCCTATGCAACAAGCGTTCACTGCGGGGACTTCCTCGAATGGAACGGAGCGGGGCGCATGTTCGACCGGATCATTATGAATCCCCCCTTCACCAAGAATCAGGATATCAAGCATGTCGCTCACGCTTTGAAGTTATTGAAGCCTGGGGGAATCCTCGTTGCCGTCATGTGGCCCAACACCGAGCGCCCGGCGTTTAAGGCGATGCTGGAAGGTCTCGACCATGAAATTTATGAGAACGAGGCGGGGGCGTTCAAAGAATCGGGAACCGATGTGGCGACGATCATCCTGAAAATCTCACTTCCCGCTTGACAAACCCAAATCCAATGTGGAACACTGAGCGCCATGCACCATATCACAGTAATCCAAAAATTTCGGAAGTCTCCTGAGAGTTCGTCAGAGAACAAGCAGGTGGTTTGGTGCATGGACATTCCGATGGGGCGAGGCACGGCGCGAGCCGGTCTCGCCCCTTTTCTTTTCTCGAAAGGAGCACTCCATGAATGAGACATCAAAACATGAGGGGGATGGTGGTATCCCCCCCGATTCCGACGGCGCGGTATTGTGCTTAGACGGGGCGGAGGCGCGGGTGTTGCGCCGGTCGGGCCGCACCTGCATCACGGGACCGAAGATGCGCCGCCTGCTGGGTCCGCTCATCCGCGGCGGGCATGTCGATGAAGCCCTAGCGGTCGTTGGCCGTCTCGGAGCTATGTCAAATTCCGACGATCCCGCCACCTGGCCGATGTGGAAAAAGCGGCATTTCACCGGCAACCCGGATGCCGAACGGGTGAGGCGGGCTCTATCTTCCCTTCCCGTGCTGCAAACGCCGCTGAAAGACCCCGAAAATGTGACGGAGACCGCGCCGCGCCAGCTTTGGTCGTGTTCGGGCACAACCATCTTAGTTGCCAAAAACACTTTCGAGCTTGTCCGTGTGGCCGACACCTATGTGAAATCCGACTGCTACCGCCCACGGGGACGCATGGACGAGCCTTTCCACCCGCAGCCGGGCCGAGTGTGCCTCATCACCGAGGATGAATTGCGCCTTGTGCGCCTCACCGGAGAGGAGGATGTCTCAATCGTTCTCACCTTCAAACCTGCCGACTCTATGAGGGAGGTGGTGGTGACACGCTGGCCCTCCCCCATTCGGGCGATGTGCGGGGAGTATCCCGGGCTGGCGGTCGGCGTGGCGCCTTGGCTGGTGGAAAACCGGCACGGCATGCCGTTCGCCCTCGGTCTCACCCGCGGCGTCGGCTATGAAACTACGGCGGAAACGGACGTTGACTGTGATGCGGCGTTTGCCTACTGCTACGAAACCAACAACGCACCGGAGGCGATCAAGCTGCGCGTGGTGGTATGGGCAGGCGGGGATGACGTGCGCCAGCTCGTGCGGTACGGCGGTCTCTCCATCTTCACGGGGCAGGAGACGCGCCGGAAGGTCCAGCTCCGCAGCCTCGGACTTGTCAAATCGGGTACGGCCGCAGGCGTGCCGGTCTACGACATGACCGCCAACTACAACATCCTGACCAAGTGGGCGATCACCCGCACTTTCGCCAAACCCGAGGCGTCCCAGCGTGAGCGGAATCATCGGCGTGTACGGCCTTGCAAAGCGTCAGCCCAATACGCCAGGGGGATGTATATAATACAAGAGACATCCCCCCGGCGTATTAACCGGACGCCCAAAGCGGTACGGCAGGAGGCGTCGGACTTGCGTAAATACCTCGTCGGTGACGGGTGTGGTGTCACACCCGTACCCCTCATTTCTTTGGGGCTAGGCGGCACATACTTCTTGAACGGGCGGGCGAAAGTCAACAAGGAGGGGGAGATTGTCGTAGACGCGAAGCGCAGCAAGATCCGCTGCCCCAGATGGACTCCGAAAGACGCGGAGGGCATGTTGAAAGAGTTGGCGGAGGACAAGAGCGTGGTGTTTGCGGGGCGGGAAGCCTCCGGTAAAGTGTTCGCCGTGGTGAAGGTGGCGAACGGCACCGAGGATCAGCAAAGGGAAGCCGTGTCGCGCTGGAGTCATGGGATGGGGCTACGTTTCCCCGATGCCGCGGGCTGCTCATCGTGGAGTACGGGCAGCATCGCGTATGATTCGCCCTGCACCGTCTCCGCCGTCACATGTACCAACTGGAAGGCGCTTTCCCTCGAAACGGGCTGTTTTGAGCGGTATCAGACGCAGGGTGACTACGGCAAACCCCTCAAATTGACGCGTAGGGGGGTCGCCACGCTCTCGGCGCGTGCCTCTGCGTATGCTGAGACGGTGCCGCTGGACGAAGAAGGCACACGCAATTCTAACCTCTCCGGCGCGATGCTGAACATCCGCGACAAGTTCGGGAAGGAGGCGCTGACCGATGCCCTGCCCTATCTGCTGGCAAAGTCAACCCTCCCGAGCAAGGAGAAAAACAGGATGGTCCGCAGGGTTCTGAACGGGGGTTCAAAATGCCGGAAGTGACCGAAGCACAGCGCGCCAGGCGCAAAAGGCGCAACCTGCAGCGCAAGGCGGCACGGCGGAAAGCGGCGGAGATCAAGGCTCTGCCGCCCGTGACGGCGCTTTCCCGCCAAGCGTTCAGGATGTTGGTGGGCACGGATGCCGATTATGACCTCTACGCGGCTCAGTTCATCGCGGAGGCGAAAGCCAAGGGGCGGCGCTATGAATTTCCGCTCGAACCTCTGGCCGGAGCCTCGTTTCCCTCATTTAAGCGCCATCGCAAGGGGATGGCGGCGGGTGTTTGAAAAAGAAGTGGCGAAAAAACGCGGAGTAATCAGGAGGGCAAGGAAATGTTGACAGTCCGCTTTAATACGGGAGTCTCGATTCAGTACAACACCGCCACGTTTGTGTCACGAGGCGACAAGTATAGCGATCTGTGGGAGAAGAAGGGCACAAACGGTCAACCCAATACAGGATGGGTGGCGCAGGTTCCGACTGAGGGATGTGTGATCGAAGGAAAACCCGCCTGTCTGGTGTACGACGCGACAACCCGCCGCACCTCTACGGATGCTGTGCAAAAGGAGTTGGCCGCAATGAATCGGCGGATTGCTCGAATGAATAAGGCCCGAAAATGACACTCGATAAACTCCAAAGCCAATTTGTTGAAGAAGTCTTACACGGCAGCACCCACGTTGTTCTGACGGGCAAGGCGGGTACCGGCAAGAGCACGGCGCTATCCGCGGCCGTCAACGCGGCCAACGCGCTGCAGATGGATGTCCTTGTCATGGCGCCTACGGCTATGGCGGCTTCCATCCATCGGGACGCGGGGCTTGAGTCGGGCACCATCCACCACGCCCTCAAATGGAATCCGGCGAGGGAGCCCCTGCCCCGTAAGCTCCTTTCGGTCTGCGGCACCTCGACGGAGTGGGCGGCTGCGCCCGATCAGGACCGGCTGCTGATTGTGGACGAGGCGAGCATGGTGGGGCTGTGGCTGTTCGAAATCCTTGCCCGTGACCTGGGTGATCCCGAGCGCCCCTTTGATGGCCGGCGGCTGGTTCTCGTGGGAGACTGGGCCCAGCTTCCCCCCGTGGTCGGCTCCGAGGAGCAGAAGATGGCGGCGGCAATGCCCGAGCTGAAAAAGTTCGGTCCCCCCGACGGCTGTGTGCTGTTTCACCCCCTTTTCACCCGCCGTCCACCTGTGGCGATCATCTTGGAGGAAACCCACCGCGCCAATGGAGAGTGGTTCCAGTCACTCAACAGGCTGCGCGATTGCATGACCAACGCCTCCCTGCATTTTCTCGGCATCGACCCCAAGGCGCACAAGGTCGGCGAGACCGAAGGCATCCATATGTGTTTTCGGCGGGTCTCGGCCCATAACCGCAACGCCGAATGTCTGGCGCGGCTGCCCGGCAAGGAATACATGCTCCCCCTGCGCGACGGAGAGACCATGCTGAAAGAGGGCTGTGATGTGATCGTGACATCCAATCGAGCGGGCGGGATGTACATCAACGGAAGTCGGGCTACCTTCGCGGGCATCGGAGAGAACGGGGAGGTATTGCTGGATGACGGCGCGCCCCTCAAGATGCTGGCGGATGGCAATTGGGGGCACTACTCGGGCGGATCGGGCGAAGTTACTCACGCCGAGATTGCGACGGGGCAAAGCAAGGCGCGCACGATGCTGTCGCGCTATGGCAATGTGATTGAAGCGGAAGCGAAGAAATGGCTCGAACAGCTCATGCGGTCGGACAACTCGACGCTGGCGGCGAAGTTTGCGACGGGGCGGATCGTCTTTCAGCCGTATTGGCCGGTCCTGCCGGGCTATGCCCTGACGGTCCACAAAGCGCAGGGCATGACCCTCCCCGGCGTGATAGTGGAGGAGGATGTATTCTGGTCAATCGCGCCCGCTCGGCTGCCCTATGTAGCCCTCTCCCGAGTCGCCGACGGTGAGAATGTGTCTCTCTACGGGTTCGGGGCATGCCAAGCTCGGGTGCGGCCCGACTCAAACTATCCGGGCATGCTAGCGAGAATCACCAACTGGGCAAAAACATGAATATCGCCGAGGTCATGAACACCCCCCTCCATTTTAAGGTGCGCGGCTCTGCACGGAACCTGCATCCGACGTGTATGCCACTTTGGAGCATGTTGAAGGGCATCCGCGAAAACGCCACCCTCGCCGATGTCACGGAGCAGGGACGGGTGATCTTGAAAAGTGCGGGCAAGGAGAAGTTTCAGGCGTGGAAGCCGAAAAACCTCATGAGCGTTTATTTCGGCTGCAAGTTTCGCGATGCCGACGGCCGGGCAGATGAGGCGAACGTGTCGGGCTATACGGGGCTGGCGGGCTTTGACTTTGACGGGGTGGAGCCTGCTCCCGTGCTGGCCGCGCTCAAAGACATTCAGCAGGTGGTGTGCGCCGGTATCTCGGCATCTGGCCGCGGCGTGTGGTGCGCGGCCCGGGTGTCCGCGGGCACGGCTCAGGAGTATGTGGCGTGCTTTGCTCGAGGGATTCAGACCTTCCAGGTGGCGGGGCTCACAGGGCTGGACATCGGGGCGCATGATCCCACAAGGGCGCGGTTTGCGGCAGCCGATCCCGATTGCTGGTGGCGCTGGGATGCGCAGGGGGATGTGCCGGCGTTCCAGCCCGACGGCGATCTCTCGGTACTCGGCAGCCGGAAGACCGAGAAGCGCCGCAAGCCGAAACTGCCTGAAAACTATCAGCCCTCCTTTGAGATGGTCTTTGATGAGGTGCGGGAGATCCTGTCCACCTGCGCGAGCATTGCCGACGGCGACAGGAACACGGAGAAGGCACGCCAGTGCGGGCTGCTCAAAGCACTGGCGGCTAAGGCAGGCGTCCCTCCCGCCACCTATGCCGCCGCCTTTATCGAGGCGTGGGACAAGGTGGGCAGCACCCACAAGAAGACGGTCTCAATCGCCAGCAGGCTTTTGATCGGAAACACCAAGCACCAAGGAGAGATATGAATCTGTACGAAATTGTCCGTAAGCTGACAGGCCCGATTAACCCGGTTGGGGACGCGGGCCAAGATGCAAGGCGCCTTGAAAATTTGAAAGTCGTATGTGAACTGGTGAACACACTTGTGGCGGATATCGACCGAGTGGCGAGCACGCCGTTTGTTCACAAGGCGAGTGTGAACGAAGCGCAGAAAGTTGCCGACCAATTTCTCACAAGCACATTGGGGATAAAGGAGTAACATGAGAGTCATCATCACCGTGAAATGCCGGGGCAATAAAATCGCCATCGAGCCCAAGCTGGACCAGTCCAGCAAGGACAACGTGCGCGAAATCAACGCGGGCAAGGCGCTCTACGACAGCCTCAATGCGATGTTCTCGGACATCGCCAAGGACCAGAGCGACGTGCAAAAGAAGGTTACAGGCTAGAATCTCCCAACGACCACAACATCACAACGAAAGGATTCACGACCATGAAATCATCTCCTCAGATGATCGAGGCGCTGCAAGGGCTCCTCACGGATGAGCTGACGGCCATCGACCAGTACAGCCCCACCGAGGGGCGGGCCAAGGTAAAGGGCTTCGGGGTGTTCTCGGCCTATGTCGCCGAACGCACCGACGATGAACAGAAGCACGCCAAGGCGCTCATCAAACGCATCTTTGAGCTGGAAGGCGTGCCCGACACCGTGAAACGCAACACGGTGCTGGTGTCGCAGGATCTCAACTCCAGTCTCGGCAATGACAAGACGGCCGAGCTGGGCGCCATCGCCAAGCTCAACGCGGCGATTGAGATGGCTGTGGACCTCGGGGACAACGCCACCCGCGAAATGCTGGTCGACATCCTCAAGGATGAGGACGAGCATTTGCAGGACATCGAACAGCGCCAGGGGCAGATCGTCACTATCACGGCCGCTAATTTTTGGGCGGCTCAGATCGGATAAGGTGTGTCAACCGCGGCGCGAGGGACTTCCACCCGCGCCGGATTTAAGGAGCAGACCACATGCCAGCCATTCTGAAAGACGAGTACATGGTGCGGGCGCTTCATGCGGAGCGCGATTTGAAAGAGGCGAACCGTCTAATTCTTACCATGCGGCAGCGTTGCGAGCAGCTGTGCCACGGGGTTTTTATCGCAACTGTGATCGGTTTTCTGGTCGGCGCGATGTTCGGGGCGTTCTTTGTCGCCAACCGGTTTTCAGCCACCCCGAATATGGATAGGCTGATCGAGCGCGATGCGCTGCGGGCACGCCAGGGTATCCTCCCATGAAAGCTATTTCGCCGTATGTACTGTGGAACGCCTCGGTCGATATGACCGGCTTCGGAAAGCGGGCAGCGGCGACCGACGGGGCGCGCGCCCTCAAGAAGCTGCGCGAGGAGCTGGGGGATAAATTCGACTCGGCTTTCCGGCTGCGGATGATGATGGCACGGGCCGATTCACTTGATGAACTGCTTGAAAACTGGTGCGATGAGCGCACAAGATTGGGGTCATAATAATAGTATTTGACATACCCATCTAAAAATAGTATTGTTGGTCGCAACTGAAAGGATTGGGATATGAGCAAAAAGAAAGACGTGCCCGTTATCGAGCAGGTGGAATGTTTGCGGTGCGGTCACAAGTGGTTTCCTCGGACTCAGGCAAAACCCATTCTCTGTCGCGGATGTCATAGTCCCTACTGGCATCTGCCGAGAATATATAAACCGCGCGCCAAGAAACAGATCATCGGGGGTGTCTAATGAATCATCCCTATCACGTTGATGGTCCCATTCTGCGTATTAACACGGCGCGAGGATACGTCCTGATGGATGCATCTGACGAAGCACTGTTGCTGGCGGAGGGGTTTAAACTTACGACCGACACATACGGAATACGTGTGTGGTCGAACGCTTCACCGATACGGCAATATTTAGCACGGCTCATTACAACCCCTGAAGAAGACGAGGTTATAACCTTTGTCAACGGGGATCGTATGGACTGCCGTCGAACGAATCTGTGCGTCACTAAGCGTTATGTCGTTCGATATCATGTCGAGGGGGAAACCTTGCGCATTGAACTGAAAGATGGTCGCCATGTTTTAATGGATGCCAACGATGCCTCAAAAGTGGCAGGATTTCACATCTCTATACATCGCGATGGATATGTATTTCTTACCGCACAATCGCCGTATGTTACACTATCTCTGGCAAGGACGGTTATGCAAACACCCGTCAACATGTGGTGCGATCATATCAGCGGTGACAGATTGGATAACCGCAAGAAGAATCTGAGAAACTGCACACCCGCCCAGAATGCCCAGAATTGCAAAAAGGCTACTCGAGGGCGTAGCAGTCCGTTTAAGGGGGTTAGTTATGGCAGGTTTTTGCGCGGGACAAAGAAGTGGAGGGCCGAGATTATGCACAATGGTACTCCGTATTTTCTGGGATGTTTTATGACAGCGGAAGAAGCCGCATCTGCATATAACGCCAAGGCTATCGAGATGTTTGGTGAGTTTGCACGCCTAAATCTGCTTGATCGACCACGAGAGACCATATCGGTGTTGAACATGGGGGGGGATTAAAATGTCTGAGCGTGGACTTCAATGGGAACAAAATTTGCTGGGCTGGCTGGCCCATTCCCCATCGGGGCGCAGGGAGTATGCAGGGATTCATGTTCCCGGCGTGCTCTCCCATGCGGGGGCCGACCGCTATGTCGATCTCCTGATGAAGCATGGCCCGGGCAGCGCGGGAGCGCGGCTCAAGGACATGCTGCACACGGGCAGCGTTGACCCCCAGGATGCGGAGACGGCTATCCGCTGGGCGCAGGGCGCTCCGGCGGTCGATGATGCCTACATGCTGGAGACGGCCCGCGTCTATCTGCGGCACCGCTGCCATGCGGTCCACGCGGAGCAGGTGGCGCTGGCCTCCGAGGTGTGGGACGAGGGGCTTATCAAAGCCGCGGACGCCGAGCTGCACAAGCGGATGAGCGGTCTCGTGGAGCGCAAAATCAACGGCTTCACCGCCTCGGGGATAGCCAAAGCGTTTTCACCTGAGCGGCAGGAAGACCTTTTCACCCTTCCCGGCTATGTGGGTCGGCTGTTTCGCGGGCGATTGACGCGCGGCGCCTTTGTGGCGATCCAAGCCCAGCCCAAAACCGGCAAGTCCGCAGTGCTCGCCCGTAAAGCGGTTGCGGCAATGCGGGCGGGGCATCGGGTGCTTCATATCTCAGTGGGCGATCAGGACCAGTATGAGGCGGCGGCGCGAATCATCGCCTGCGAGTGCCAGCGCAATGGGGAGCCCTACGGAGATAACGGCTATCGGGGGATATCCTGCTGCGCCAAGGCCAAGGCGGGGTGCGATAAAAAATGCTACGAGGAGGCGGGCTATGGCCCACTCAATCCCCCCGTGGCGGCGCAGTACCTCGAAGAGACCGAGGTGTCGGCGCTGTTGCAGGCGTTCCCCTCTTTCCGCCCTTGCACGCTCTGCAAGGGCACGCCAGACTATGTGCCGAGTATTTGGTGGGAGTCTGCAAACGATCCCGCCATCACCGAAGAGGAGGGCGTGGCGCTCTATGAGCAGATCGCGGGCTGCGGCGAGTATGGAAAACTGGAGACCCTGTTTTATCCGGCGCGCCAGCTCACCGTGCAGGATCTTGAGGGGATGCTGGATGACCGGATTGCCGAGGGCGACCCTGTTGATGTGTTGATTGTGGACTATGCCGACATGATGGGCATCGAGAAGGTCGGAACCACGGCCAAGTGGGAGGCGCTGCAGTACATGTGGGAGGCGATGCGCGCACTCTCACCCGCCGATAATTACAACTGCCTCGTGGCGACAGCCACCCAAGGCAACCGTGCCGGCGGCGATATGCAGACGCAAAACAGCATGACGGCCGCAGGCACCCGCGCCAGCATCGATAACGCCACGCTAGTGGTGGCGCTGAACCAAACCCCCTCGGAGCGCGCCCATCATCTGCTGCGCCTCTCGGTGGTGGCGGCGAGAAAGGGAGCCTTTGCGCCCGAGCACCAGGCCGAATGTATCTCCCGCATGGACATTCAAGATCCGTTCTATGATTCATGGCACAAGTGGGTTAAGGCCGACGAAAGGAAAAAATCATGATCGTCACACGGGTTTACAATAACGGAAGTCGGGTGGCTAAGGAGATGACCCCGAGAGACGGGGAAGCAGAGATATCCTACAATCTCGAGTGTCGGCCCGGCTGTGCCTGTTTTAGAGATGCGCAATGTGTCCACACCGGATACCTTGCCGCTGCGCGGTGTGCGGACATTGCAGAGGAGTTGCGAATCAAAATTGAGGAGCAGACGAAGTGAAATATCCCATCGTCACCGACACCAGCGCCCTCAAACGCAACCCCAACTATCGGCCATGCTTTTTCGATTTTGAGGTGCTACCCCAGGAGACCCTGTTAAAGGTCTACGATGTATGCAGCGACAAGTGGAGCAGGGCGCGCGGCCCTAGCGCATGCGGGGCGCTGCTGCGGGGCTACATGATCGACCCGCGCACGGTGTTTGTAGGGTTCAACAATAAGAACTATGACAACCTCGTCGCCACCGCCTGCATCGACAACTGGCCGCAGGAGGATGTCTACGACCTGAACCGCGGGATTATCTATAGCATGCCTGAGACCGTGCATGGCGAGAAGTACAGCGATTTCCAAGACATGCGTTTCCGGCTGCCCGGCGTGTGGACCTTTGCGCGCAGGGCATGGGACGCAGGATTCGATTTGCCTCCTTCCCCGAAGATGTCAGAGCAGGGTGTGAAAATCCCCCCTATGAGCCTCAAGAAGTGGGAGAAGTTCAACGGGCTGAAGGTGGTCAAGCCCCCCATCCCTTTCACCCATCCCCTGCCGCTGACCGATGCCGAATACGAGCAGATGGACGCCTACAACGAGTATGATGTAGCGGCGACGGTGCGCATGGTCTGCTCTACCCTTGTGGGTGAATGGGAGACCCGCTGTGGCTTTGCGGACATGCTGGATGAGAAGAAATTCGCGTGGCACAAGACCTTTACCAAGCTCGCAGCCGAGCTGTTTGTGGTGGCGGCGGACAAAAAGGTGGACGGCGCCGACACCTCATGGGGACAGACGATCACGCAGATTCCCGCCTGCCTGCGCATCGAGAAGAACAAGAGCCTGCTCGCCTACATGCAAAAGCCCCTCTATGAGTTGGAGCGGGCCGGCTTCTCCACGCAGATCAACGGCATGCCCCACACCTTCCAGATCGGCGGGGCGCACAGTGTCAATGAGCGGGGTGTCTACAAGGGCGACATTTGGGACATCGATGTAGGCGGAATGTACCCCTCGATCATGGCGCTGTTTAACCTCTGCTCCCGCACCATGGACGCCAAGCGATACGACGAGGTGCGGGTGGCCCGCATGAGCATGGCGAAAAGCGATTGGCGGCGCAACGTCTATAAGAAGGCGCTCAACTCGACCTATGGCGGTATGCTCGATCCTTTCTCCGACCTCTACGACCCCGCCAAGGGGCGCCAGGTGTGCGTGCTGGGGCAGTTGTTCATCGTGGACCTGCTGGAGAAGATCGAACCGTACACCCAGTTGTTGCAAACCAACACCGACGGCGTTTACATCATTCCCAACTCCCCCGAGGCCGCAGTAATGGCTAAGGCCGCGGTGGAGGCGTTCAGCCGGCGCACGGGACTTGTCATGGAGATTGACCACTATTTCGCCATGTACCAGCGCGACATCAACAACTACATCGCCGTGCAGGCCGACGGCAGCGAGAAGGTGAAGGGGGCGGCGTTCAAGAGCATCAACCACATGAAGCCGAGCGTGGGGCAACAGATGAACCGCGCCGATATCATGGGGATTCCCTTTGACCCCTCGCAGTATGAGCTGGAGGATCTGGCCATTGTCTGCACCCGCGATAAGAACAGCCGGGGATTCTCAATAGAGGGGCAGGAGATCGATGCCGAAACAATAGACGTTCTGCCGGTCTACCCCTTCCAGGCGCAGAGCATCTACACGGTGAAGAAAGACGGAGGGCTGTGCAAGGCGCGCCTGTGCCCCGAGTATGCCGCCCTCGCCTCGGCGGTGGACCGGTCGGAAATCGACTGGGGCTACTTCCAAAAGAGCACAAATGAGTGATTCTTGAAAAAGAACCAGCGAAAAAACGCTGAGTATGTGTAAGGGTGCATCAGTTACCATAAACCAAGAGGAGAGAAGTATGGGCAAACAGAAGAATGAACCGGAGGCGCCGGCCGAGGAGACCGCCCCCGACAAGCCCGCCGTCCCTGAGACGGTGCGGACGCCGTTTGAAACGGTGCTCAAGTGCAAGCTGACCGACAAGGAGACGCTGGACTACGCCCGCGAGGCGGCGGATGTCAACGCCGCGATCGCGCAGCTCGACGCCGACATGAAGAGTCTGGTGAAGGAGTACAAAGGCAAGATCGCGTTGAAGATGGCGCGGCACGAGACCCTGAGCAACTACGTTGCCACGGGCTGCGAGCACCGCACAGTGAAGTGCGAACGCTCCTACGATTACGAGCAACGGCTTGTGACCGAGGTGCGGCTGGACGGGCAGGAGCCCTATGTCATCAACCAGCGCGGTCTGACGGCGGACGAGCTGCAGCGCCAGCTGGCGCTGACGGAACGGTAAACCCCGAACAAGAAACGAGGAGAAGTGATGAATGAAGAACTGAAAGAGAAGTTGCGCGGGCGGGGTCTTGCCGTTGGCGGAGCTCTGTTTCGTTATCGCACGGCTAAGGCCTGCTTAGTGACCTTCGACGCTAATGCCCGCATCGCCGTGAAGGCGGACGGGGTGAAGCGCACCGAGTCCGATACAGACGCGGCGGTGCTGGCGGACCCGAAGCGCGCCCCGCTGGAGGCGGCGGCGATTGGTGCCGAGGCGGAATTGGAGGGCGCCAAGACGGATACCCAGTGTATTCTGGCGGAGGTCTCGTTGGTGTGCAGCGAGACGGCGGCGATGAGCCGCATTTCACAGTAATATCTTCCCCGAGCCGTGCTGGGACGTGTGTGGGTTTCCCCGCATGCCATCCCGGCGCGGCGGAGGGATCTGACAACAAAACGGAAAAACAAACGGAGAACAACTAAGATGAACGACCAAGAACCTGATATTTTCGGTGAAGTGAACGACACCGAAGCCCCCAAGACCCAGTATGACCCCACCACCCAGCTCTATCTCCTGCCGGAGAACACGGCGGAGTGGTTTGTGGCCAAGAAGGAGTTCGACAAGCCCAAGGATGTGAAGGACTGCACTGCCAGCGCGGTTGTGCGCTTCCTGTCCTGGCAGATCGGCGCGGAGAATCAGGCCATCTACATGGGCTCGGGCGTGGCCACACCGGGCACGCTGCGCAATCAGCTCGTGGTGCGCTACCATCCGATCCCCGACGGGTTCGGCGAGGGTGCTCAGTCTGGCCGCGTGCCCTGCAAATTGCAGTTTGGCGAGAGCTGCAAGGGGTGCGAGGAGCGAAACAAGGCTGAGAAGCGGTTCCCCCGCGACAAGCAGCCCACGGACTACTTCAAGAACGTGATCGCCCAGTTCAAAGCGAAGGACAAGACCCTGATGCTCGGTCTCGTCTACACGCAGGACGATGGTGGGCAGTGGGTCACGGACGGGAAAATCCGCGTGTTTGAGTTCGGCAACTTCGTGCGCAATGGCCGCACCTTCACGCAGATTCTCAACGATCGCGCCAACGATGCCGACAAGCGCATCCGCATCGACAAGAAATCCTATGCGGGCTACGTTTCGCCGGTCGCCATCAAGATCACCTACTCGTGGCCGACCAAGGCGGGCAAGCCGGAGAACAGCCAATTCTCCACCTGGTCCCCGACCGACGCCACCCCGTTCCCCGTGGAAGCGGGCGGGCCTGACGTGTCGAAGTTCAGCAAGGAGTGGGCTACGGGCATCGCGAAGAACGATCCGGCCAGCTGGATCAACCGCAATGCCTTCCCCAAGCTGAACTTTGCCGAGGTGGGGCAGTGGGTCTACGACGGCTTCACGGGCAAACGCTCGGCGGCGCCGGAGGTTGATCTGGATGTGGCCGACCTCGGTCAGCTGCTCGCTGTCGTTGAGGCGCACAAGGCGAAGTTCGACGCGGCCGGTGTGAACCCCGCCGACTTCGATTACTCCATGGTCGAGTCTCTGCGCGCCATCGTAAAGGGGGTGCTCCATGGATAACTCCGCCTGTACAACGCGAGCGGTGGAACCGCAGTGTAACGGGAGCCTCACCTTTCATTTCGCATCCGTCGCCGATCTGCAAATGCAGATGCGCCTGATGTTGGATGGAGATGGCGCGGGCAAACTTACGCTCGGCACCATGCTGGTCAATCCGACACCGGACAGAATCCCGCCGGCTATTGAGCCGACCAAGGCTCAGGTGGAGGAGGTGCGCAAAACCAATCAGGAGGCGGTTGCGGCGCTGGCGGAGATGAAGATGGCGACCATCGCCTCAGCGGAAGAAGCCGATGAGAAATTTGGTCGGGAAGTTCCGGTACAGGAGAAGGTGGAGCAGGCGGTTATCGGGACACACGACGAGCCGAAAGCCGCCGTCTCGACCCCGCCCGAGGAGCAGAACGCGCCCACGGTGACGTTGGAGAACTACACCACGGTGCCGTATCCGGCGCTGCTGGAGTTCTGCATCTTGCATCCTGAGATCGGCGTCGACGCATCCAAGTGCGGCCCGTCGTTCTTCCGCAAGCTGGTGGAGACACGCGTCAAGAACTTCCTCGAATCCAAGTAGAGGAAATCCCCCGAGCCGTGCCCGCCAAAACCGGACACGGCTTGTTTTCTCAGGAGGCATCTCATGTTCAATTCAGGAATTACCACCCTCAATCTGGCCATTTCGGGGAAGCCCGACGAGTTCGCCGGACCGGGCAACACCGTTTCCTACATCGGCCAAAGCAACGTGGGCAAGACCGTGCTGGCGCTGACATCCATGGCCGCGTCGTTTTATCAGTACGGGCATAAGCCGGTGCTCTACGCGCTGGAGCCCAACGTGATGATCGACATCGAGCGGCTGTACGGCAAGAAGTTCGCCAAGGCGCTTGAGGTCGTGGCGGATCTCGATATTACGCTCGAGCAGTGGCAGGTCGATGTTCGCGGCCGGTTTAAGGCGGCGAAGAAGACCCTCGTGGTCACGCTTGACTCCACGGACGCCCTGAAATGCGAGGCGGACCTTGCCGCGCTGGACGGAAAATCAGTCGGCAAGAAGAAGGCCGGAGACGATGAGGCGGACGAGGGCAAGAAGGCCAAGGCGCAGCGTGCGGCGGCGGCGACGGCATGGTCGAAATGTCTGTCGGAAGTCACCAAAGCCGTGGGCGTCAATCAGGGTCTCCTCATCCTCACCTCTCAGGTGCGCACATCCCCCGGCGTGATGTTCGGCTCCCCCTTCTATCGCTCCTGCGGCGCGGCGCTGGACTTCTTCTCCGAGGTCCGCGTATGGATGTGGGCTTCCTCACAGGAGAAGGTGGAGGATGTGAATGTCGGCGGATGGACAAAGATCGAGGTAAAGCGCAACAAGGTAACGGGGGACGCTCGTACCATCTATGCGCCCATCTATCCCTCCTACGGAATTGACGACACCCGCGCCATGCTTCACTTCCTGGCCGACACCGAAAGCTGTGGCGCGAAGTGGGCGCTGGCGAAGGGCATGGAGAAGATCACGGTCGGCGAGCAGACCATGACCCTCGCCGAGATGGCTGCCTTCTACGACGGTGAAGCCACCAAGGACGTTCTTAAAGCCATGGTGACAGAGGCGTGGGAAGCGCGCGAGGCGCGGCTGAAACAGGCAGTGTTATCTGACAGAAAGCCGAGGTTTTCGTAATGAGCCCCGCACTGCATCTGATGTTGCACGGCAAATGGTTTGATTCGGTTAACCATGGCGACAAGCGCATCGAATACCGTCAGATCAAACCGCGCTGGACCAAGCAGATTTGGGAGAAGCGCGACACCCTCAAGACGCTGGTGCTGCACCGCGGATACACCAAGAATATCATCGTGGCGCAGATCGCGACGATTGATATCGGCTCCTGCCCCTATCCGGGGTGGGATGGCGACTACTACAGGGTTCACTTCAAATTAAGCAAGGACGCTTCCCATGGAGCTTAACCCCAAACATCTCGCCCTCCCCGAGTATGCCGTCGAGGAGATCAATCGCTGTCGTGGTGCGATCGAGCCAGGTATGTTCGGGACGGGGCTGATCGTGGACGGAAATAATGTGATGTACCGTTTGGCCTTCGCCGCCTCCAAGGATGTTTCGAACGAGCATGAGATGCTGGCGGTGTTCGTCGACCGCATCAAGATTGTGGTGAAGGAGGTCAACGCCGATGTGGTGGTATGCTGCATCGACAGCGGGGTTTCGCTGCGCCGCTCCATGCTTGGAGCGAAGAAGAAGCCCGACAAGACCCCCGAGCAGCAGGCGGTGGTCGATCTGGCGCGGGAGGCGCTGCATTTACTGCGGCTGCAACAATATAGTACAGATAAGACGTGGCTCAATCCCCGCTGGCAGGAGGGTTACGAGGCGGACGATCTCTGCGCGGCGTGGGCCGTGTCGGGGCACTTTGTCCATAGCGTACTCTACTCCACGGACAGCGACCTGTTTCAAGTGACCAACGGGAGCGGCATCACGCAGCTCTCCCCCGCCAGCGGTCGGTTCTTGACCTCGGATGTGCCCCCCGAGCTGGTGCCTGGGGTGAAGGCGCTGGCCGGAGACTCCAGCGACAATGTGATCGGTGTGGATAAAATCGGACCTGTTACCGCTCTCAAGATTATGACCGGCAAGACCACGGTCAATCTGATTCCCGAGACGGAGCTGCGGGTGCGGAACAATCTCACCCTGACAACGCTTCCCTTCCCCGGCGCCTATCAGTGCTTGGAGGGGGCGCCGCTTTTACCGGTTCCCCGATTCAATGAGTTTCCAGAAACCGACGCCGATCGGCTAGGTCTCGACTCGGACCCAACACCGTTTTAGGAGTAATAGTAAATGCCTACACTTGTAAAGTTATGTACCGACTGCGCCTTGTGTATAAAACCAAGCGCCGTGAAAGAGACGTGGCACTGCGCTCGATATGAAAGCAAGATGGTTTGTCCGTTAGATGGCACCCCTCTAACCCCAGACCTGGGGCTGTGTTCATTCGCCCGAAGTGGAGGCACTTGTGGACCAAACGGGGATTTCTGGAGAGCGAAATAGTGCAGATTTACACCGCACACACCAATGGGGAACGCGCGAAACGCGTCAAGGAATTGGGGCTCGGTTTCATGCTCCACTCCTGTCCAGACAAGATGCCATCGAAAGACGCGGCGGCTGTACCCTGTGCATTGGATAACGGGGCGTTCACTTGCTGGTTACGGGGATATCCGTTTCAGTCAGATGTGTTTCTTATGGCAATTTCAAAGGCTTACGCCGCACGGATCGACCTCGATTTCATTGTGTGTCCTGACATTGTAACGGGCGGAAAACGGTCTCTTGACTTTTCAATGCGTTGGGCAACTAACCAGTTGGAGACCGCACAGAGATTGGCACTGGCGGTGCAGGACGGGATGGTTCCAAAAGATATTAACAGAGAGTATCATCTGCCAAGATTCACCCATATTTTCGTCGGGGGTTCGGTAGAGTGGAAATGGGCTACCGCTAAAGAGTGGGTAGACTTTGCGCATGAGAACGGAAAGAAGTGTCACATTGGAAGATGTGGCACTCTCCAAAACCTGCAAGCGGCGAAGCGATACGGCGCCGATAGCGTTGATTCCTCCAGTTTTGCCCGAAATGAGTCGTGGGGCATTATCGAGGAGTTCGCCGCGCCGAAGCAGCGGGACTTTATTGATGAGGCGCGTGAGCGGGAGAATACCCCATGATCTACGACACCAAAAAACGTGCGTTCATCTTCAACAACAAGGCGGAGGCTAAACCCTGCGCCTTGTTATTCCATGACTTGCCCTCTCTGCTCTCCCCCGGCGAGGAGCTTTGCCCCGAGGTGATGCAGTTGGCCGAGCGGCTGCCGCATGCGGCGGGCCAACCGTTGTTTGCTACAGGGTGGGATCGGCAAACGCTGCCGCACCAGATTGAGCCGATGAATTGGATCGGCGCCCGAGTCGGAACAGGAATTCTTGCCTATGGGATGGGACTGACAAAGACATTCATCGCCATCCGTACCAGTGTGAACCTGGGTCGCCAGCGAGTGTTGGTGGTCTGCCCCCCGCATCTGAAACACAATTGGAAAAACGAGATCCTGATGTGGGAACCCGATGCGCCATGGCACATGTGCGAGGGTCAAACCTCGGAGATGTCGAATGTCGCTCGATTTGTCATCGTCAGTAATAACCTTCTGCATGACAACCTCGCCAATCTTCAGCAGCAGGGCTTTGACCAGATCATCGTGGACGAGTGCCACAAGTGCGGGGGCTGGGGCACACAGGCGTACAAGGCGCTGGACGCGCTCTGCAAGGACGTGCGGGAGGCCAAGGGCGGCATCCTTCTCATGACCGGCACCCTGTTCAAGAACAGCCCCATGGACGCCCACACGGCCCTGCACCTGCTCGATCCCCGCATCCCGGGAGGGCGGGGCGACTTCGAGAAGCGTTTCGATCCCATCGGCTTCCGCAAGCAGGAGGTGAGGGGGCTGATGAAGCGCAAGAGCGCCCCTCAGTGGCTCATCGGGAAGAAGTGGGCGGAGATCCGCGAGCTTGAAAAACAGCACGGTAAGAACGGGGATGTGGAGGGGCTGCGCTGGCTCCTCGCCCAGTACGCCATCCGCAAACGCTACCGCGATGTCTTCCCCGACGATGGCAAGACACGGGAGACCAAGTTTGTTTCAGTCGACCTGGAGCTTACCGATCGCCAGCGCCGCCTGCTGGAAAGCAAGGGTGTGTTTGACGATGAGGGGAAGGTCAACGGCGATCTGGCGACCGTCCTGCGTGTCATCGCCGAGCAGAAAGCCCCCTTCGTCGCCGACCATGCCGAGGCGTGGCTGGAGGAGAACGAGGATAAGAAGCTGGTCATCGCCACCTGGCATATCGCGGCGCGGGAGATCATCAAGAAGGCTCTGCTGAATTACGGGGTGGTGGAGATCAGCGGTACTCCCGCGCAGAAGACCAAGGCCGAGACCGCTTTTCGCGATGACCCCGACAAGCGCGTCTGTCTCCTCAATCTGGAATCGGGCGGCACGGGGCTGAATCTCGTTAGCTCCTCGGAGCTTATCTTTAGCGAGGTGCCCTGGACCAGCGCAGCCTATGAGCAGGTGAAGGCCCGCATCGACCGCATCGGGCAGGAGGCGGACAAGATCGGCTATACCGTTTTCATCGCGGCCGGTACCCCGGAAGGGGCCAAGTTCGGAACATTGAAAAAGAAGTCGGGGCTCAACGACAGGTATCTTGGATGATGTGAAAAAGAACCCCCCTAAAAACGCAGAGTATGTATAAGAGATGACCACTCTAAACACACAGGGAGGTAACACTATGGCGGGCGTTTCCGTCTCGACCACGGCCGGGCGCGGCACAAGCCCCTACACTCAGTCCAAAAGGTCGGGGACAAATGATTAACCACAATCACAAGACAGTGCCTCGCCCTCCCGAGCCGAATGTGCAGATTCCATGGGACTACATCGGCTTCGGAAGCTGGGGACCGCAGCACTCGGTTGTGGATCTCTACAAAGAGGCGAATCGCGGACACCGCGAGAAGAAGTGTCAGGTGTACGGAAAACGGGTAAACAGAAAGTGGGCGGTATCGTGAGAGCACAGCAGCAAGAGATCAAGCCGCGCAAATGGCGCGATGAGGCGGGCAACGTCTACGGAGTGGAGCAGGCAACGCGCAACGGGCGCTATGTCGTGATCCGCACCAACGAGGGCGGCAACCGTAAGGGAGCGAAGCAGTTCCCCGCAGCGGGCAGCCCCGGCGCCTTGCAGAAGATTCTGGACAGCGTGGCAGAAAAGAGTAACTGGGCGGAGGTGCCGGAGTGAACGCGCCCTACTTTCTCGACTACAGCGGGAAGACAACCGAGTGGATACAGCACATCAAAAAGCTGTACTCTGACATGGTGGCCCAGCCCGTTCATGCGCCGATCTTCGACCGTATCATGGACTCGGCCAACGAGGAGTTGAGAAAGCGGGGAATTGAGAAATGAGAACGACATTTGAGGATGATATCAAGACCGCCACCGCTATCGTTCGGGAGACCGGGCGCGGCTCGTTCAGCACTCTGCAGCGCCGGATGAAGATCGGGTATCCCTACGCCGACACTCTCATCCGCAAGCTGGAACAGATGGGCGTGCTGGGGCCAATTAACGCCGACGGGATGCGGGAAGTGATTAAGGAGACGGCATGAAACTCACCGTTGAAAATTTCCAGATTCACAAAAAGAAGACGGTCGACATCCCCGAGGGACAGACAACCTATCTCGAAGGGGACAGCGACATCGGCAAGTCCGCCCTCATGCGGGCGATCCGTTGGCTGTGCGAGAACAAGCCCGACGGTGGCTCATTCGTCACATTCAAGACCCCCCGCGGCACCTGCTCGACTGTGAAGCTAGAGGCGGACGGGCGCACGGTGGAGCGCGAGCGGGGCAAGAGCAAGAACACCTACCGGCTGGACGGGGAGACGTTCGAGGCGTTCGGCCGGAGCGTGCCCGAGCCCATCGCCAAGTTCTTGAACCTTTCCCCCTACGCCTTCCAGTTGCAGGGCGAGGTGCCTTTCCTGATCGGCAACAGCGCCACGGATGCCGCAAAGATTCTTTCGGAAGCCTGCGGCCTGGGTGTGATCGACACCGCCGTCGCCTTTGTGCGGGGGAAGAAGACCGTCGCCGATGCCGAAATCCGCAAGAGCGAGATCCTGCTGGAGTCGGCGCAGGGTCGGCTGGCGACCGCAACCGCGCAGCTCCCCCTGGCCGATGCTCTCGAAAAGGCGGCAAAGCTTGGGGAGGATGTTCTATCCCTCACAGACCGCTACGGATGGATCGCGCATGTTCTTGACGACGAACCCACGGGCGAACTGCTGGACGTGGAGCCGCTGCGCACCGCCGCCTATCGGGCGCACGGTGCTTGGGAAGCGATATTCAACCTCACTGGCAAGGCTGGGGGACTGCGTCGGGCGATCGGCTCCGAGCCGACTGGGACACCCTATGATGTCGAGGCGGTGCGGCCCTTCTACTTAACGGCACTGGCGAGTAATGCCGTATGCCGCGGGCTGGCAAATAATGTGACGGTGCTACAGCGACTCATTAGCGAGGAGCCTATTGGGGCGCCCTACGACCTTGAACCGGCAAAGATGATCGCGGGGCAAGCGCACGTGATCGGAGGCTGGCTCAGAGACGTGACGGAGAGCCGGGATCGGATTCAATTCGTACTGAACACAGAGCCCCGCCAAAACTTTATTCCCACTGCCGGCATCGCCGAGGCGCTTGCCAAAGCATCGGCCGCACGCCACGAGTGCGACCTGTTGGATAACATGTGCCGCACGATGCGCTACATGCGTGACGCCGAGCCGCAAGGGGTTTTCGAGGACACAACGAAACTGCAACAACTACGGGCGCAGATTAAGGTCTGCCCCACATGTGGAAGGGAACTGTAAAATGTCTATGCCGTTAGAACAGATCGATGCGAAGCTGAAAGAAGCCGACCAATACAACGCCAACCTCAAGACCCGCAAGGAGGTCTATGCCGAGAGCATCAAGAAGGAGTTCGGCGTGGAGACCTCTGCTGAGCTGCGCACCATGTTGACGGACTGCGAGGCGCAGCTTGCCGCCAAGAATGAGGAGTACAACGCGGCGACGGCCGAGGCCGAGCGCCTGCTGAAAGCCGCAGGTGTGCAATGCTGACAGACCCAGGCGACATACTTGGCACGTTGACGTATCACTGCGACCGACTGGAAAGAGATATCCAGTCTAGCATCAAGGTGGCGCGCTACGAAGCGTTGCTCTTTTCAATGGGGGCAATGAAAAACGCTCCGTGTTTTTGCTGCGGGTATAATGGTCCGAACTATTATGACCCAACCCATCACCCCTGCGCCAAGCGGCACCACGCCGCAGTAGAGAAAGGAATTGTGCCATGCTGATTATCTCTGATCTCCACTGGCGTTGCGATACACCGAGTTGGCGCAAGGAGGAAGACTACGCCAAGCAGGTATTGCGCCCCCAGCTGGCGAGTCTGCTCGACACGGGGGAGCCTGTGCTGGTGTGCGGGGACGTGTTCCACCGTGCGGCGGACTTCGCAGCTACCTACGACCTCTTCACTTGCTTGAAGGAGCGGGGGGCGGTGCTCTATGCCGTGCGGGGTCAGCACGATATGACCCTGCACAGTGCCGAGTTCGAGCATACGGGTTTTAACCTGCTGGTGGAGGCGGGGCTGATTATCCCGCTGGACGAAACCCCGACATACGTTGGAGGGCTGAACGTGTGCGGCATGGGCTGGGGCGACGAGATGCCAACCCTGCCCGCCGACATCCTCATCGCTCACGTCTCCGTCAGCCACGGCGATGCGGTGATTCCCGGCGCGACCACAGCGACGGCGTTCAGGGAGAAAGCGAAGGCGTTCAAGCTGGTCTTCACGGGAGACAATCATCGGCGCTTTCATCTTCCGAGCGGCCTCTACAACGCGGGTTGCTTCCATCAGATGAGCAGCGACCTTGCCGACCAGAAACCGATCGCGTGGCATGTGACAGGCGACGGCGCTCCCCAGCCCTGGACCATCGTCGCCTCCCCTCCCCCCCTCGTGGATGAAGCCTACATGGCGCGGCAGGAGAAGGGCAAGGGGGTGGTTGCCGGAGCGGCGTTCGTTAAGGCTCTGGCCGAGGCGCGCCAGCGGGGCGGGGGAGATGTCTTTCTCGCCACGCTCAAGCAGGCCGCGGCCGAGTCCGAGGGCACCGTAAAGGAGCTGCTGAGCGCGGTGGTTAAGGTGTGCGAGGAGGCTCGCAAATGACAACGAGCATTGCCCGTGCCGTCGATGTGGCTCCGGTTCACCCGATCAATACGCCATGTTTTCTCGGCGTGGACTTTGGCGCCGCCCGAGACACATGGGTGATCGCATGTGTGCGGCGCGACGGTGGCATTGAGGTGTTGGATGCGGGGTTTAATGAGCACCCGCATCGCCCATACACCATACCAGATGTGTTGCTCAAATTGGAGAAATATCCATGATCTCAATCCCACAGATGCGCGAGCGGGCGGGGGCGATCCGGCAGACGTATGTCGCCGCCCGGCGGGATGTGGAGGGCAACACCGCCCTCCTCTCCCAGTACCACGAGGTCCGCAAGACAGCCGAGGCGGTGGCGGAGCGGGTCTCCCAAGCCGCTCAGGCGGCTCAGATGCGGTTTGCCGCAGTGGTGGCGGGGGTTGTCACCGAGTCGCTGAACAGCGTCTACCCCGATAACCCCTACGAGTTCCGGCTGGAGTTCCGGCAGCTGTCGGACAAGACGGTCGTGGACACGCTGCTCTATCGCGACGGCGAGCCGCTGGACCCCCTCTCCTCCACAGGGGGCGGGGTGTGGGACGTGCTGGCCTTCGCCCTGCGCGTCTCCCTGGTCGTTCTGACGGCCACCGACAACACCCGCAAGTTGCTGGTGTTGGATGAGCCTTTCAGCTTTCTGCACGGTGCCGAGAAACAGCGCCGCGCCTACGAGACTATGGAGGCGGTGGGCCGGCAGTTCGGATTAACGATTCTGTGCGTGAGGCAGCACTAACTCAAGGAATGACAATGAAACTCTGGTGGAAACAATTGCTCTGTGCGCTGCGGGGACATGCCGGGATGCGGCGAGTTGTCGGATACATGTGGCAGTGTAAAGAGTGCGGAAAAATCTGCAATATGCACTAATCCAAGGAGACCTATGAAAACCGCAATCTACATCGAGGACGGGACGGTTCAAGTGGTCATCACACCTGAAACACCCTTTGAAAAAGCCTCTCTAAAAATGCTCGGCGAAGACGCGCAGATTGATGTAAAGGTGTTCCGAGGCGCGTTCTACGACTGTCGGGGCGGATGGGTGCGACAGAAACATTACACCCCTCTAATGGAGAATCAGCGAGATGGCGATGACTCCCTGATTTTGCGCATGGTGAAAGTACCTCCCCCGCAAGCACTCCCTGATTAAAATAATCCCTCTCCACCCCATTGACAAACCCGCCCGCACTTGGTATATTCGCGGCGTTTTGAGGGCGTAGCCCTCAACGGTTAAACACACGGGAGTAAACCAATGTACAGCGATACCTACCTGGGCAGGAAAGAGTTCACAGGAATGACAATCACAATCAACAACGCCAGCGCGCCCCATCCGACACCCCCCGAAATCGTTCAGAAGATGGAGGAGGGGACGGCGATCGACAAGCTGATGCGCGGGGCGGTGACACCCGAGGAGCACACCTTGCTCCTGCTGATCGATGAGATGGTGGACGAGGCGTGGCGCTTCCCCACGGGCAAGGCTCTGCGGGGGGAGCTGCGGAAGATGTTCACCGCCTGCGGCTTCTCCGAGCGCCGTTTCTATGCGGCTTTCCGTTCGATTGAAACGAGGCTCACATGATCTTGAAAAAACTGTTGCAGCTCCCCCCGACCGTGCTGCTGGTGTGGATCATCAAAGGCACCTGTCTCGGGTTCGGGTTCGGGTTCGGGGCGATTATGATATGGAGACTCTACCATGCGATCTGAGCAATGCGAGAAGTGCGAGCATCTGGACCCCTCCGGCGCCGGCACATGCCGACGCAAGGGCGCTCCGATCTCCACCATCAAAGGATGTTCCCTGTGTCCCTCCGGCAGACGGTTCTTTCGCGCGCGGTGTGCGAAAGAAGCCATCCGCCTGCGGGTGCTGGGGCAGAGAAAGGGAAAACGCGATGACCATCAAGTTTCTTAAAGATCACGGCATGCCCGCAATTCCGGCGGAGCAGCGAGCGTATGTACAGCGACTTCTCGATGGCGGAACACCTATCATCCGCAACGGGTGTGGGCTTATAATCGGCGCCATGGTCATTTTAGAGTCTCCCGGTGCCGCCATCACATTCCGTGCAGCCCTCAACAAGCTACGCAGACCCCTACACCTGTTGAAGCAGGATCTTGATGCCGACTGGGCGCGGCGGGTGAAGGAGCGCGATAGCCAGACCTGCGTGCTCTGCGGGGTGACGGGCGATAAGATCGGTGAGACCATCCCCGCCCACACCGAGCGGGACGAAGACTCAGGCGAGAATGTCCCCGTCAAGAGCCGCACCAAGAAGGACGTGCTCACTGCACACCACTGGCTCAAGACCAAGGCCCGCTCGGGGATGGCCCGCTGGGCGCGCCCTTGCGGTGTGACGGTCCATTACGCCGAGCACATCCACAGCCTGCATGAAAACCCCTGCTGGGTCGATTTGGAGAAGGTCTATCGCGCCGTGGCTATCCTGGAGGGCGAGGAGGCGATCAAAGCCGCCATCGTTCTCGCAGGCGTGCCGGCGACCGAGGAGCGGGTGCGGGCGGCGTGGCTGGCGATCCCCCCGAAGAAGGCGGTGGAGGCGTGAATAACCCTCACAGATGCGAGAACGCCGATCAGTGCCCGCGCGACTGCGCCGCCAAGCGGCATCACGCCCTTGCCGCACACTGCACTCCAAAGATGTGTGATTTTGGAGTGGTTTCAAAATGTGTACCTGTAATATTGTCGGCCGATGCAGATGTGGCAATGGCGCGAAATGCGATTGTCACCTGTGCAAAATGGCACGCCCACGCATTTGTCGGTACGAAGTGCGAAAGCTGTTCTGAGTATCACTCGGGCGACTGTGTGCTAAGGGTGTATCTCGAGAGCAAAGGGGAGCCCGATGCGTGGGAGGTGGAGGCGTGAGCTGTCTTGAGTGCAACTTCCACGGCCCGCCCATCAGCGACTACGTTGGGCCGAAACCCTGCAAGGAATGTATTCAATCTGCGGGATTTCCGATGCAGGAACCGGTGCCGGTGAAAAAGAACCCCGAATAAAACGCAGAGTAAATAGAACCTGTGTTGAAAGGAAACGGATATGTGCGATAAGAGCGAGACCAAGTGCCCCGGATGCGCCGCCTGTATGGGTGAGGAGGATAATCGCCCCCTGCCCCGCCTCTGCTACGGGGATGAGCGGCGGGAGAGCAAGCGCAAGTTTCAGATCATCGTGCTCACAGTGAGCATTATCGTGGTCGGGCTGGCGACAGCGGGCGCGGCCGTTTACTGGGCGCGCCATCAGGTCATCGGAACGAATTTGCCGCTGCCGCCCTACTCGGTAGACGAGGCGAGCGGTCGTGTGTTGAAGTAAACGAGGGAGAAGAATCATGGGTATCAAGAACTGGGTCAGGAATTTTCTCAAGCCGATGAAGAAGCCGTTCGCCGATGCGGACAAGAAAGACGCCTCGG
>Ga0172380_10001902_pt1 | contig 34774 bp, 51 predicted proteins | sample Leawe162metaG_FD_119747 | JGI IMG/M metagenome (GOLD analysis project Ga0172380, IMG submission 119747) | Leachate microbial communities from a municipal landfill in Southern Ontario, Canada - Leachate well 162 metaG | ecosystem: Engineered > Solid waste > Landfill > Unclassified | place...
ACTCGTACTCGCCGGCCTCTACTCGCTCCGCGTTCTGGCCGGTGGTGAAGCGGTCCATCTCCCGGCTTCCCAATGGCTCCTGGCGTTCAGCATCTTCATGTTCTTCTCGCTGGCTGTACGGGGGCGGTGAATATGGGAATCATTGGGCGGAATTTAGATGAACGGGAAGTCGCGTGATATGCGTGGGTTGCGACGATCCGACGAAGAAATCTGAAATGGGATTTCTGTGCACACAACTTGATGTTCGCGGGGCAATGTGGGATTTGCGTCCGCATTTCTGATTCATCAAACGCGATTCGATCCGCGATCGAAGCGGACATCGGACATGCATGTCCGGCCTTTTCGCCGCGAATTTTTCGCCAGCGTTTTTTGGCCCGCGTTTTGCATCGCATCGAATTCTGAATAGGCAAGCAAACATCGATCGACCTCTGTGGGTTTTCTGTCAATCCGTGGTGATTGTGCTGCATCACCACGGTCAAGATGATGGCCAGGGCAATCTGCCCCAGCCGCAAACAAGCAGCGGCGTGTTATCGCCGCAGCCCGTTACCCCCCGTTGCCAAGCGAGTCCACCTCCCCAACGATCTCATACACGTCGGCCTTACACCCGGTCGATGGTTTGATTGTCCGCTCCCCTGTCTTCCTGATCAGACCGAGCTCCACCATCTCACCGAACCGGCCTGAAATCTGATGGTCGAAACAACCGATCTCGGCAGCGATCTCGAAGATGCACTTAGGCCCCGCCGCCAGAATCTTTACGATCTGAACATACCGATCGCCTGCCTTGGCGCTGGCGACACGGCGTGCCTCTTCCGAGGTGGAAGCATCAAATAATGTCGGTGTGTTTTGTGGTTCGTGCATGGCGTTGGCATCCTTGCCTGTGCCGTCGATCAGTTCATCCTTGTAACTTTTTCATCCTCGTGGCCACGTGGCCGCTTACGTTGAAATCCTGAAAGAGCCGTTGAAGCTGCGATTGGTCTTTGGTCTTCAAGAGCTTGTTGGTCAGGGCGTCCGGTTTCCCAACATCAATGTTCACCTGGTCCGCCAGGGCCTCGACGAATGGGGCTGTGCCCTTCGAGCACTGGACGTGAAACGGAGGCCCGCCGCCAGGCAGTGATGACAGCGGAGGATACTTGTCGCTTTTCCCAGAGAGCGAAAACACTTTCCCCAGATAGGCCGTGCAAAAATTCTTGCTCACCTTCCCGATGATGACGACCAGGTCAAGTCCGTGATCCTGCAATCGTGCATGCCGCGCCGTGACAACTGCCTCTCTGGTCTTCGTGGTCGCAACCAGCTTGGCGTAGTAGCCGCTATCGAATTCGATCGGCTGACCATTCTTATCGATGATCGTCACCTTGTCGCCGTACACCTTTTGCAGCGAATCTCGTAGTTCACGGATTGCGCGTGCTGGCTGCCCTTCAATGATCCCCCCTGTGAGTATGTGGTTCACTTCTCCGTTGGTCACGCCGGTAGCGGCCATGCGGCGCAACGCCGTGCCTGCCTGACGCTGCATGGAATCAGCAGCATGGTAGAGATCACGCACCGTGTCCTTCGCCAACACCTCGACAGCGCGTCGATCGACCAGGTTGAAAGATCCTTCTATCGGCGAGTCAGAGGGTCGAATGCCGGCCTCCTTCGCCTGCTGATCAGCGACGGTGATGCCCTGCTTCATCGAGTGGGAAATCGACCGGCCGGTCCAGTCCGCGATGTCGCGTTTGAGAGAGGCGATTTCCTGCTCTACCTGTGAGAGAGTGGACGCCGCGCGCGACCGGTTCCATTGCCTGGCTCGATCCGTGGTACCCGATGGATGGATGAGCTGCTCGCGCAATCTCTTGGCGCTGGCCTCGTAGCGGTCTACGAGTTCCTTCACCAACCGCTGATCGGGATGATCGGGATCGATCTTCATAGGGCGTCTTTGATTTCCTTCTCAGCGAACGATTCCAGTTTTGGGCCTTGGGAGAGAATCGCATTAGCGAGGTATTTCGCATGGCCCTGTGTATGGTGGGCCTCAAGGTTCTCGTGTACGGCGGCGGCATAGTTGGTATTGAAGCCGATGGTTTTTGTGATCGCACTGCCAACCATGACAGCCGGCAGTGTGGTACCAGAATTTTGAAGCGCTCCCGTTTTAACCGGGCAATCCGCCTGCGCTACTCCGAGCACGTGCTCACCGAAGTCATCGACGGCCTTGAGCGCGGCTGGTATGATGCGCTTGGCGGCGGCCTCATCCAGGCCTTGCATAAATTGAGAAACATCGAACGCCATGCGTTGCTTTCAAAAAGGAATATCGATTGCTTTAAGTTCAGGTTGCTTACCTCTGACGCGCCGCTTCAACGGAGGGTCGATCGTTGTGAGTGCCGGCGATTCCTGATCGGAGAACATGCGCTGCTGGCGTTCAACTGGTGTGGGCTTCGCCGGCTCGCCACGCCGATCGACGAGGGCCTTCAGCATCTCGATGAGATTCCACGCTTCCTTCGGCGTGAGCTCATCAAGCTCGCGCGTGCGATGCGATGAAAACCGAGAGACCAGGCCGTCGAGACCGTAGATGCCGTGGCCTTCCAGTCCCCCGGCTTTCTGGCTTTCGTAGGTGCGATACAGTTCCCTGATCTTCCATGCCATGCGCTCGTTGACCGAGTCGCTGCGAGTGCCGGCTTTCTCCTGGAAGTAGTTTGGCGTGAAATGCAAAATCCGCCCGCCGGCACGATCTTCCAGAATCGCCATGAATCGCTCGAAGTCTTTGTTCTCCAGCTTGCTCGATGTGCTTGTCGGATCGGATACCGGCATGCCCTGGACGTTGAAGAAAGCATTACGGAACTGGCGCAGGATCAACTTACGAGCATCGTTATCGACGCCCGCTTGTCCGCAAGCCATTCCGGCAATCTGCTTTTGCTTCTTCGACCAGGGCATGTCGGCCTCGTGGGTTACACCTTCTTCGCGGCGGCGGCGGGAGCGGCCGGGACAGCGGGCTTTTCAACGATCGGCGGATCGCCATCGATGCGCCACGACTTGCGCACCGCATCCGCATTGATCTTGTCCGGGCCTTCCGGCAGGATGAGAGAAGACGTCTGCGCCATCGTGGCCAGCAGATCGCGGGCTTCCTTCGCCGCTGCATCAGACGGCATGTTCAGCTTGCTGATCGAACTGGCGAGTTTCTGAATCTGTCGGGCATCGTCACGGGTCATAGCGAATCTCCATTGAAAGGGGTTATTACAATCAGCGCATCAGCGGCTGTTGCTCTTGCGAGGTTTGGGCTTGCGTTTACAGCGACTTCGATAGGGCTGTGGGTTGGGCCGACGGCGCAAATCATCGAACGCGCGTGCGGGGATGGTGACTTCTGTCGGCCGGATGAGGTAGGTGATTTCGTTGGTTGCTGGAATGTTCACGCGTTGGCCTCCTTCGTTTTGATGATGTTGGATGGAGGCAACAGATCAAGTACGCCAGCACCGGCGAGTGTGTTTCGACATGCTGAGCACAACGGAGGGAAGGATTCGTCGGTCCACGAGCAACCCTCTTCGCAGGCATCATGATCCGTACAGCCGCAGATGCGGCAGCATGGGAAACCCCCCTCGATGTCTATTTGGCGAAATTCTCCGATAAATCGCAAGGCGGTTCGCCATCCTTCGACCGTTAATTTTGATGCATAATTAATGAGACGGCGTTGTGTCAAACCGTTCCATGTTGCACCGATACAAAACCTATCCACCATCCCGTCTTCTACGCGCGATGCATGCACAAGTGCCTCTCGCATTTTCACTGTCACTTCGGTGAACGCAATTTTTGGGTAATGCAGAGCGCGGAAGTCTTCAAAGTCGTACTGGTACCAGAGCACCTTCCAGCCCTTCAACTCACGCGATCCATCGTGCTGCATCACATCGCGTTCGCCCGGCTTGTATATCTGCCGGCAGATCGCGCGAGCGAGTGGCTTGCCATCCTGACGGAAGATCAGATCGTCGCCGATCTCCACCGGCGGCGGATGTCGACCAAATGACCATATGCCATCCGCCCGTAACCCACGCGGCGTGAACAGCCAATCGAACGATTCTTTGTAGATGGTGATGTTCACGCTACCGCCCTCCTGGGAAAGTAGCCGTGGGCCGGACGAGCGAAGCACGGCTTGATGCGAGGTTGCGACGAGGTGGCCACGGCGGCGAGTCGGCGCGTCGCGTTGCCGGCGTTGACCGCGTCAAGTTCAAACCCAATGAAGCGCCGACGGAGTTTCACAGCGGCTTCGCCTGCTGATCCTGATCCGCATGTCGGATCGACGACCAGATCACCGGGGCGCGTGAGGTGATCGATCAGGTACTCCAACACAGCCAGCGGTTTTTCAGTGGAGTGCAATCGTTTGGCCGGTGGCACCATCGGCACCTGGAGAACATCGACGGGCCGGCCTGCCGGGAAACTGAACCGACCGTTTGTGGCGAACCATGCGACCTCGTAGCGCGGCCCGAACGTCGCGGCCGTGTCCCCCATGCCATGTTTGCCTTTGTCCCAGATCACCTGTGAGCGAACGACGAAGCCGGCCATTTCAATCGCCAGCTTCCACCGCTCCGCTAATCGCCAGTTACAGAAGCAGATCAGCGAGCCGCCGACCTTCAAAATGCGGCGGGCATCATAGAGCCACCAAATGAACGGATGATCGTCGTTGGCGATCGGCTTCTTGTTCCCTTCCCATCCTCGGTACTTCACGCCATACGGCGGATCGCACAACACCAGGTCAGCGATGTGCGATGGCACACATCGCATCTCGTTCAGGCAATCGCCCTGCTTGATCGTCCAGATCGAACGACCTTCGATGACGGATCGAATGGCTTTTGATGTATGCATGCGGAGTCCGTTCCGTGGGAATTTCATCAGGCCGTCTTGGCCATCAGTTCGGGATGTTCAACCTTGGCGATCATCTGTAACGCCCGATTGTTTGTGCAGCCGCAACGCAGTGCCTCTTTGAGGAGCGGGACATCGATGATTTGGAGATTGCGAGCTCGCGCAAGGTGCGTGGCATACTCCATAATTTGTACGCAGATGCGAAGCGCACCGCTGTCCGGCTGGTGAGCGAGTTGGCACATCCAACGCGCCGCCTGTGGCGTGAGTTTCAGTTGGAACTTGGCGAACATCTGGCGGATTTGCTCGACGGTGAATAGCCGTTCACCCCCGCCATCCTGCTCGAATGCCTCCATCAGATCGACGCATGGGAAAAGCCGGCCGCGTATCTGCGCCAGCGGTTCATCGGTTGTCTTGTGCTGCTGCCGAGTGAGGTATGCGACCAGGTCGCTTGTGCCGACCCAAAGCTGCGCCGAATGCGTAGCTTCGTAAATATCCATGAGGTAATAGAACGCCTTATCGTCGGTGGAACCTCGCAGATTGTGAATCTGATCGAGCAGAAGCAGGTGCGATCTTCCCGACAGGTAGTCAACGATTCGGCCCATCTTCACGGCGTTGCTGCCCTTGTCACTGAGACGCAAGGCGGCACTGATCTTTCCCACGACGCCGGTGGGGTTGGCATCGCACTTGTCGAAAGTCACAAGCGCCGATCGACGGGGCTTGAGGTCTTGATAGATCGCCTGCAAACTGGTCGTCTTTCCAAGTCCGCTGGTTTGCGGGCCGTACACCATGCCCACTTTGCCCAGGTCCAGGCAGTACATGGCGACGGCTTGAATCTGCCGCGCCACGTTGGTCCAGACAAATTGCGTGTCCTGCTTGTTGGCCCGTCGCTGTTCTTCGGAGACCAACCAGTCTTCGAGATCGATGGCCATCTTCGCCTGGTCGCCACCATAAGTTCCCTTGAGGAATTCACTGACCGGTCCCTGTGACCAGCCGACGGCGGCGGCGAGTTCCTTGCGGGTGATCTTGTTGGCGTCGCAGAACATGAGTACATCGCCGGCAACCTGCTCGATCTGTGCCGGCGTAACGTCCTTGGTTTCGGTTCCTTGAGCGATCATCCGTGATGCTCCTCGAATGCGTGATCGATCGATCAGCGCATTGCTGGGGTTGGGGTTCTGGTCCATCATTTGTTCTCCTCTGCTGGCCGGACATAGGTGAAGCCCGACGCCGGCGAAGCATCCTGTTCATCGTTGCTGGCCGGCAGCGTCGGGCCGTAGCTGAAACGGCTGGGGGCCGGTTCATCATCGCGGTGCGGCGTGTCATCGCCGACGGCTTTACGAAACGTCGCCTGAGTCTGTGCAACTCGCATCGCCGTCAAAGAGTCTTCGATGGGGCTGCGAATCGGCCTAATGGTCAGCGGCGTTCGCGTCGGTGGTTCATTCGCCTTGGCGGCGATTTCCATCTTTGCCTGGGCGGCTCGGATGAGCCGTGCCGGCAGATGCTCGTTACGCCGACTTTTCGGCTCGATGGCGGCAACGATCTTGCGGCGGTCGCTGCGCTTCTCCGCGATTGCCTGGCGGAGCTCCGTGGAAGTTGCCATGAACGGCAATTTCTGATTTGCCTGGGCAACGCCGATGAAGCGATCATCTGCGGTCCAGATCGTGACGCTGGTCAAGTCGTTGTCGTTCACGCGCAACCAAACTTCCTGACCGATCCGGCTGCACAGATCAAGGTTGCGTTCCCCGTAATAAAGAGTCTGATAGCAGACGCCGGCCTGCCCGACCGTTCGTGGGCCGATGCGTTTTTTCAGCAGTTCAGTCAGGACTTCGGACGGCGCGGTGCGCTTCGTCACGAGCTTGCTGACGAATGCCGCATTGGGCGTCATGCCCATCGCATCACCCCGATGAATGCGGGCGTGGTAGTCGGCCTCCAGCCACGCCTCAAAGCTCTCGACGAACTCGGCGAGCGTCGGGGCTTTGCCGGCGGCGAGGGCTTTAGCCAGGTCTTGCGGTTTGTTGGTGGTGGTGTTGCCGCAGTACGTCGGCCACAGCCGGCCCCATCGATCCTCTACCGTTCGGAAGAATCGTTCGATCGGTTTGGACTGTCCGTGGTAAGGCCAGGCGTGCATGCGTTTGATTTGCAGACCGCCGTAGATGCCATCCATTCGGTTCTGATCAAGGGCGACGTGATACTTGCGACGTTGCCAGCGCATGGCCCGTGGCTCGCCCGTGAGCACTGCCGAGCGGAAATCCTTGCCGTTGTCCGTGTATGACCATTCGGGCACACCGTGGCTTTCACAGCCCAGCCGCAATGACTCGATCACCGTGTCCGTGTTCGGAGGTTCAGCACGAATCACCCAGCCAGGGATCTTGCGGCTTCCCACATCCTGCCACGCCGACAGCCAGGGCCGGCCGTAGATCGGTTCGAGCTCGCCGGTCTTTTTATTGAGTCGATCACCGATATGGACCAGCACATCGAACACATGGTGATCGGCGTTCCAGCACTCGTTCGCGGCGACGTTGGAATAGTCGCGTTTGATGAACGGCTCGATCTGATCCTCGAATGCCTTATCACCGTCGCGCAGCTTGATGATCGACGCCTTCGAGATCGTGGCGACTCGCCGCCTGATCTGTGTGTACGAACAGACCGGCCAGCCGTTCTCTTCCGCAGTCATCATCGCCATCTGATAACAGACCGACAATCGCGGCTTGCTCGTTCGCAGATATAGCCGCCGCACTTCAGCGAAGAACGGATCGGAATCGTTCAGCCGTTCGGGAGCTCCGCGTGTGTCAATGAACCGGATCGCCTCGATCGGATCACCAGCCAACTCATCCCAGCGGTACAACGATGTTCGGCTGATCTTCAAATCCGGGTATTGCGATCGCAGATCGTCGATCAGTGCCGGCAGCCAGTCGCGTACATCGATCGAGCGAGCCGCCTTGGACTGCCGCCAGGCCAGAACCACCATGGCCTTCTGCTCCGCCTGGCGGCGTTTGCGGAGCGGGTACTTCAGAATCTCCGACGTAGCCGGTGCGATTGTCGGTGCGGTCGGGATGTGCATGGCCAGCTTCGGATCGGCGCGGACGTTGATGAGCCACTGCCCGCCCCCGGCCCCGCCCCCGGAAGCCGGCTGCTGGATCGCCAGTGCGGCCTGCTCCCACTTTTCAGAGCAGAGCCGGCGAACGTGGCGCGGCGTCATTTCGAGCCGGCGGGCAACATCCGCGATCGCAATCCACTCACGCGGATTGGCCATGACCGGAAGGGTGTCGAGTTGTTTGGCGAGACTGGTCATAATTGAACAAGCCACCCAAGGGTTACGTTCAGAGTCGGGTTCGGAGTGATGAAAGTTTCAGGAACAATGCAGATGCCACGTTTGCGCAATTCACCCCGAAGGTCAGAAATGCAAAGATCACCGTTTTCGAGCAGATGACGGCCGATCACCCGGAATGCCTCACATACCCACTGGTCTTCTGATGCGTACTGTGACTCTTCGACAATACGTCTTCCGAGTTCGATGATCCGTAACTTTCCAATGGCATCAGAGAGCAATCGTCTTCGGCAGTCCAGCCGATCGACGATGAACCCGATGAGTGCGAGAATGACGATGACGCCCACCAACATCACCACAATGAATCCGATCATCGACAATACCGTTTGCATTGGAACTCTCCAGAGTTTCTCTTTTGGAGGCAGTCGGTCACTCAACCTCATCAACCGCGTCGGCCCTGGCGGCGGCGGTCGGCTGGAGCAGTGGTTTCTTGTTCAGTGCCCGGATCACGTTGCGGGCGTCCTCGCTATATTCGCCGTGGCGCTGAAGCATGGCGAAGAACAGGCCGGCATCGGGCTGGTTTATCTTCCACTTGGGCACGCCATCGCCGTCGTAGCTGATCACATCGGTGTAGATAATCCGGCCCATGTCATCTTTCACCGGTTCCTTGCGGCCATTGATCTCCAGCATCTGCGGGATGTACTTCACGCCACAGTGGCAGAGCGCTTCGTCTAGGGCCTGCTCCCGCTGATCGTTGGTCAGCATTTCCCAGGCCTCGGCGATGATCACGATTTTGAAGTCGTGCTGTGTTTCCAACTTCTCCGCCTTGTTGCAGCGTTGCGTCTTGACGGCGATAAAGCGATCAGACTGGATCGGCTTGCTGTCGCATATCAGCCACCAAATGGAGGCCAGTGCCAGGCGTGGATGGTGATGCGACTCCTTAACCTTGCGGCCCGTGGCGGCGATTTCAGCGGTAGCGTTCCAGACGTTCATGCGATTCTCCGTGGTTAGTGGCTGTCGAATTTTCCGAAGACGATGGCCTGTGTTTGTATCATGTCGTCGCCGGGCTTAATGATTACTTCGAGTGTGGCGGGAAGCTGGATGCCTTTTGCCTTTGCTTCGGCCTTGGCATACTGAACGATGGCCTTCAGCAGTTCCGACTGATCAAGATGCACTTCGATGGCTGTTTGGTTTCTGACTTTCATATTCAGGTATCTTTCGTTTGGGGCATCTTCATGGGCCGGCCGGTGACGGGCCGAATGAACTTGGGGATACGACGGGATTGAGGTGTCTGGCCGTTGGCCACTCGCAGCGCATCGCCGCACAGAGGTACGACGAACATTGCGACGAACGCGACGAGGGCGACAGCGGCCAGTGCGGCGGGGTAATGACCCAGCAGCCACAGACCCGCAAGCAACACCGTTCCGACGATCAGGGGCTTGTAACGCATCAGTCCAGACCTCCCTTCAAGTTCGTTTCGGCTTGGGCGTCCAGGTATTCGAGCGCGGCCTGCAACGCCCGCGCCTCTTCGCGGCGGAGCTCCTGCTCGGCCCGGTCCAATCGGATACGGCGGTGAATCAGCACACGGGCCACGTCCAGCGCCTTGCGATGTTCTTCTGCGATACGATTGCGTTCGTTGCAGAGAATGGAATCGCTCACGCCCTGGTCTGTGAGAGAGGACACGCATCGGGCGTCGATCGACAGTTCGTAAATCTTCGCTGACAGTTGGTCTACCTCAGCGACCTGCATCGTGCGCATGTCGGATAGCTCTTTCCAATTGCGAATATCGTCAGGCATCACATGCCCTCCGAAATGCGAAGTTTCAGAGCGGAATAGTCGCGGACGATTTTGATGGCCTCTTGAAGATCGCGTTCCACCATGCGACCGAAGTACCGCTCGGCGACGGCTTCAATCAGACAGTCAGGCGGTGCCGGCGTTTCGGCGAGCAGTTGATCGATCTCCGCACGGAAGGCCGCGTTGGGAATCGTGAGCGCCGGGTCAGCAATGATCTGGTGATCGAAGGTTGTCATGCGGCCTCCTCGCACACGGCCTGTGGATTGTGCTTGAGGAAAACGGCGATCGTTTCGGAATCAAGGACGAATCGAATATGACCGTCGCCGTTCACCAGTTCGTTGCAGAGTTGGCCTTCGGCGTCGCAGAACTCCCACCAACTGACGAGCTGCCGGCAGTGATCGCAGTAGAGCCGGCGGGCGGTGGTGTATCGGTGAAGTTTCGGGTTCATCGCGGGATGACCGGTCACCACGCGGGAAGATGCGAATGCCTTGTTGCACGTCGGACAGGCGATGCGAGCAAATACGACCGGGGACTTCTGGGACGAGTCAAAGAACTCACGCTCCCGATCGATCAGATCAGCGGTGATGCGGTGTTCACTGGAATGATCGGGATAGGCGGGATCGATGCAAATGAATGGATTGCTCATGCGACCCTCCTTGCCGGCTTTGATTTGCGACCCTTGCGCACGTCGGTCCTGATCTGTGAGGTCATCCCGGTGTACATCTGATAGGCAAGCGTTTCCGGTCCAAACACATTCGTGGTCGGAACGGTCATAACGCATTGGCCGATCTGCAACCTTGTCTTTCGACGATAGGCGCGATGCACGACCGCCGAGCCGGAGATTTCACCAAGCTGCGGATGCGTGCCGGCGAAGATGACGCGCTGGCCTCTGAGGTAACTCATGCCGCGCCTCCCTTCGCCGTGGCGATGGCGGATCGCAATTGCTTGATGTCTTCGCCATACACTTCCCCCTTGGTTGCATCCCATCCTGAAATGATGCGTTCGCACGCATCGAATAATTCCGGCAAGGCAGCAATAGCGGTGGCTCGCTCGGTGAGTTCCCGAATAAGCTGTGCTTCATCCACACCTTCATTGATGACAAGTGCTACGACCGAACCATCAGTTTTGCGAACTGGAATGGTTGTGACTAGCAATTCACCGTCATAGGCGATGTGAAAATCACCGTGTGCGGCGAATTTCTTTCCATCCTTTGAGCGACAGGTCCATCGTTCATTTGAGATATTCACGCGCCACCCCCGTCGATATTGGCCAGCACGGCCTGCGCCTTGGCGACGAGGTGGCAGCCCATCCCATTGGCGGCGATCAGCTCACGCACGATCTCCGCCAAGCGGGGTGATTGCGTCATCATCCTGGCATACAGATCAATCTTTTCTCTGCCCTTCGCAGAGCAACTGCGTGGTACTACAACCACCGCAACCGGGCAATGCGGCTGTCGGGATTCCTTGATCTGCCATCCAGGCAATAACACGGTTGGCCCGCCCTCGAAATGTTTGACGAACCGAAACGACTTCTTCGACTTCTGTGACTGCGTCTTCATGCGCCTACCCCCAGCGTGGTGACGGGCCTGGCCGGCTTGCGGCGGCGCGTCATGATTTTGACCGCGATCCGGCTGGCTACCAGCAAGCCGATGGCGCGGTCGGTGAGTGCGATGTATTCCTCTTCCTGCTGCGGTGTGATGTTTCCGCCGCCGAGAACCGGTAGCAATTGATTGGCAAGGTTGGCGTGTTCGACCGCGTTGCGCCGCACGACTTCCGCCAGGTCTCGGCTGTCCACCGCGCCATCACTGTTCAAGTCGCCGCTAGCATCGACGTAGGCAACATAGAGGCCGGGACAACCGGCGAGGGCGGCGGTGAGCAGCTTGGTCTGTGCGGCCCTGGGCGCACGCTCCAGGAGCGAAATGAACTGATCGAGTTTCGGCCAGCGATCGCACAGATAGGCATAGACGCTGTTCGGCGCGATGTGCAAGGCGGCGGCGATCTGGTCGAGCGTCATATCGCCATCTTTGATGATGCGATGCAGCGTGTCGGCGAACATGGTGACGTCCCCTGTCCCTGAAAAAGTTTCGTCAGATTGCCGACAGTCCGTTGTCATTTCGTCACCGTGCGATCCGTCGCCGGGTTACGATCAGCACATGAGCTACGCACTCACGCGCGGAGAAAAAAGATCGGCAGCCCATGCCTTGCGGCGAGCGATGCGAGGCAACCGGAGAATGGCGGGCATGCACCGCCTGGTAATCAAATACCCGCGCCGCGAGGTCACAAGTCGGGTCAGGTTCGCGGCGCGGGTGGACGTGCAAACCCCACGGCGCGAGGAGGCAATCGCGCCGTGGGTCAACAGGGAAAGGAGAAGTGACGGTAAAGAAGCAACCGCCGCGAAGAAGACAAGGGCCACCGACCAGCGGACGCAGTCGCTGATCGGCGGCGAGTCGGACGAAACGAGATTGCGAAAAGTCATGAACATCTGCGCCTCTGTCTTTCAAATCCGGCCGGCGGGGAAACCCCGACGACCGGACTTCCGGGGGACACTTGGGCTTTCGCCCGAAGCGGCTGTTGTGCGTTCCCGCACAGCAGGCCGTAAAATGGTGGTCACCTCTCAGCCACGAAAGGGAACCACCAATGACCGAATCCATCGAGCCAGACGGCTGGCAGCACATGACGCCCGCCGCAAAATTCCAGTGGGTGATGAACTATGTGTTTGAACGCGAACCACAATCGGTTGATGTGGATCGGATTGTTGAAGCGCACTCCGACCTGGCGTTTCTGGCGGAGATGCAATCACCGATGTCGTTCTGGCATGCGTTGGGGCATTCTCCGACGCGGCCCGAAGTATCGCGGGCGCTGTGGGAAGCGCTCGCGTGGGCGAAGACTGTCGGAGTTGTCGATCCTGCACAGCCATGGCCAGCCCAATTACTCTTGCTCTCTGCGATTCACCATCAAATGCTCGCCCGGCTGGCCGACGATTGATCGCATCGACCAGATCGACCGGCTGGTGCATGATCGCTTCGGCACGATCCAACTCCGCACCAGTGAAACGACGCGACTTTGTCAGCCCTCTGAATGCTGTGATCTCGAAATCTTTGCCGTTTGTGGGCGAGGTTGGTTTCATGATTGCGTCTCTCCGAAAAGGGCTGCCGGGCGTTCCCGTCCGGCAGACCTGTTATGTAATCCGGCCTCCCGCCTTCACCGCTCCGAGCGGTGCAGCAGGCCGGGTGATTGCCTATGCGGCGACTTTAGGTTTGATCCGCTCCATGACTTTTTGTTTTTCGTCTTGCGTCAATGCAAGAAAGGCGTCGGCGATGGCATCCACGGTCTGTCCTATTCCCCACCGATGATTGCGAGCGATCTGATCGATCTTCGCTCGCGTTTCGGGCCGGACTCGGATGACGCCATTACTCATTGTGACTTTCCGTTGCTAATAACTGACATAATTTCTACACCATCATTCGGCACTTGTCAACATATTTCTACAAAAAATCCATAGATAGCAACAGCAAGGCAGGTGAATATCACGCTATGGACGAAAGAAACATCATTCGGATCGCCATAAAACCCTCGGCAAAAGAGGCCATCGAAAAAATTTGCGGGCGATTTGGCATGACGCAGCAAGAGGTGGCAAGTCGTCTCTATGAGTGGCTGGCCGAACAACCCGAAGCCATTCAGGTGATCGCTCTCAAAATAGCGCCATCGGGGTTTGAGGGAGACATTTTAACTGCGATGCTGGAGCGGCATGATAGCGGGATGTCTAGCCCCGCCCCGCATCCACGATTCCAATATGAGCGAAATAAACTGCGAATATCTGGGCACTCAGAGCCGAAAAAGAAGCGTTAATCCGTTGTAATGCGCAGCACAGGAACCGCATCGTGGCCTGGGTACATGAGAACATGCGCCGCATCAATGCCTCGCGTGAGATAGACGTGCAGGCGGGCAACAAGTTGAACATCCATCGCCGCCATCGCTCGACCGATCAGGTGCGCGTATGCCTCATCATCGAGCATAAGATCAGGCCGAATATCCATCGCATCTCGCCAAGCGTGCGCGATCTCATGCCAGCCGACAGTGAGGCGACGTTCGGGTGTGAGCTTCGACCACACTTCGATTTTCTGCTCCACGGGATCGCACGATCCAAGAGCAGGTTGCCCATCCACCACCGGCTGATTTTGAGTCAAGATCAGCTCGTACATATACCGATCAACAGGTAATCGCATCGCGGCCTCCGGTCGCTTAGAATATACCATGAACCACACTTCAAGGGGCTTGGACATGAACAGAATTTCATCGTATTTAACCATCGCATTACTGATGAGCTTTGTCTCACTTTGCTACGGGCAGATGTCGCCGGAAGAAGCTAAAGCGCAACTCGAAAAATCCGAGACGACATCTGTTCCCGCCGACAACACTGTGGCGATCTCTGCTCTGCAACAGCAGGTCGTTGAACTGAAAGCCACCGTCGCGGAGCAGGATCGTGAGATTAAAATGCTCAAGGCCCGCTTGGCGAAATACGAACCGCCGACTGCGACGATCCAGACGAAGAAACCCGGTGTCATATCACTCGATGATTTGCTGGGACAAATGCCGCCCGCGATGAAATCTCTGCCTATTCCGCTGAATTCCATCGCATCCGATCAGCAAAATAAATGGTACACATCCCAGATGATCGGGAAAACCATATCTGTCGATGCTGGCTTGGGAACAGCCGGAAATACGAAGAATGGTCCCTTTATACACACGTTCCCCGCCGATCAGACGCAGCTCCCATCGCACAAGTTTGAGATCGAAGCCGCAGTGCAAAAGGACCAAGGGACGCAGCTCGGCTCGATCTCGAAGAAAACTCCGATCCGCATCACCGGCAAGATCATATCGATCCGGCAAATTGGCAGAGGAGGTACTATGATCCTGATAGGGATGTCCGATTGCTCCGTTGAACTCATCGCCTCGGACAAATAACTTGACAAACCATTGGGCTTTCGCCGATGATGATCTTCGTGCGAGAGATCGCGCCCCGGAGTGATTGCCGGGATAGACCTGTTATGGCTGACTGCAAAACTTAATCGCTGAGACCGACCAACAGCAGGGCTGCCGAGCGTTTTCGACCAACGAAAACATTCGGCAGCCCTGTTTGCTTTGGGGTTGCCGACTCTGGCCGCGAAGGATCGCGGCAGATCGGAACCACGGATGGCCGGCTCGGCGACCATTGAAAAACTTGACCTCAAAGCCGGACATACGCGCCGCTCTGTGGAGATGGCAGCCGCAATTCTGCTCGCGTCGGAAGCCGTCGAGACCTATTGTGCCTCCAACGTCCCGAATTGCATCGACGTTCACTTCCGCATTTGTCAAGCCCATCGCATCCTCATCGCCCAATACATCGAAGAGAAATTGCCGGGAGTCTGCATCCACGGCGATGAAGTGTTTGACTGGACGTGCGTCCTCGACATTGCTCGCACCATTCACCGCGCGAACAGGCGCGCCGCGAAACGGGGGGCATCATGTTCAGCGTGACACACAGCATCGGGGAAATGGTGCAACTCGGCGACGAGCTGGTGATGAGCATTGGCCCGCTGGCGCGAGCCGGCGTACTGGACGCTCGCAATCGAATATGCCTGGGCTTTTACCATCGCCCCGATCCCAAGCCGTGGCTCACCGTGATCCTGGGCAAGGGCTGCGAAGTGCTCATCACCTCGAAGCTGTCGATCAAGGTGCTGAGCATCACACACGACAACGCGATCCGGCTGGAGTACGACGCCCCGTCCGACATGGCCATCGGCATGGTCACGCCGCGCGAAGCACATATCGCAAAACAATCCGGTTATGCGCTCATCAAGCAGGGGCCGATGGCCGGGCAACCGGTGATGCGATTGCACGAGGCCGGCCGCACTGATCCGCACGTGCTGCTAATGATCGCCATCCTCGCATTCGCATTGTCCGTACCCATGTCATGCGCGCTGAAAGCGCGGCACGATGAAACGATGCAGCGAATCGCCGCACGGCAGAAGATCGAGCGCGATGCGCATATTCGGCACGACGTGATGGTACTGATGGGCGAGATACCGGAGGACGCACAATGAACCCGGTCAATGTGCCTACGCTCAGTTCCATCGCCGCGATCGTGGTGGCCACGCTGTTCAGCGTGCAGGTCGTTAAACGCCTGTGCGTCGATCTGGGGCCCCGCATGGCGTGGTTCGGACGTGTGCCGACGTGGATCGTCGCCGTGGTGATCGCCGCGATCTACACCGCCGTGGCGAATCTTTGGTGGCACACCCTCGACGGCTCGCTCGGCACGCTGATGTGGCAGGCGGTCTTCAACGCCGCGATCACCAGCGGCTTCTACGAGTGGTTCCGCAACGTCAAAACGCCGGTGGGCAAAACAACGAACGACGAAGGGGACGCCTTTGTCGATCCGCGAAAGAACTCCACCGACATCCAAAACATGATCGATGAGTGGAAGCAGAATCCTCGGAACAATTGACTCCGCAAACCCTCTTTTGGAAAGGAACCGAATCGTGAAATGTAACAAACACGCCTACGTCAACCTTGTGCTCAGTGCGATCTTCGTGCTGTGCCTGGGCGCGCTCATCGCGCCGCTTGGAGGGTGCGGCACCCTCGCTCCGACCAACACGGGGCAGGCACAGGGGAATCCCAATGGGGAGAACCTGAATGTGCAAGGCAACTACATCCGGTACTTGTCTGTGGACAACATCACCGTTCAGTTGCCGGCGGGCACTGTCACTACCAGTCCTGACGCTCGTGTCATGCCGCCGTTCGCCATCGTTGGCGCTCCGGCATTCGACAAGGCCGGCGATCAACGCATCACCAGCCAGCCCGCTGCTACAGGCGATGCAAAAGGTGGTGACGTTGCCAGCGGCAATCAACTGCCCGTCGCGGCCGGCATGAATCCCACGGCTAATCAAACTGGTGACAACACGAAGACGGACACGCCGACGATTTCGTCAGGGGGTGATAAACCTTCGGCCAGTCCCCCTGCAACTACGCCGGCGACCACTACCACCACGACTACCACCAAACCCTCAGCCGATTTAGGAAGCGGCGGCGGTACGCAATAGCACGCTTTGTCGGACAGTCCACGCGGGTCGGAAACGATCCGCGTGGCATTGCAGTGACCGAATCACGACTTGGAACCAAACATGGCCCTCTCCATCCAGAAGAACATAACGATCATCGGCTTCGAGGGTGAACCCTCCCTCGCCGCCCTGGTCGCACGGATCAGCCACGATCCGCAAGTCGAGATTGAAGGCAATGTAACCATCTGCCTGATTCCCCGTGATGCTCCGATCGCCGTGATCGAAGCGATGACGGCAGCAGTGAACGCGAAACCATCAGCGACTCTTCCAGCGAGCAAAGCATGATCACGATACTGGCAATGAGCGATATGGCGACCTGGGTGATGTGGATCGTCGGCCTTGTCGTTGTCATCGCGCAGTTTGGCTTCAACATCATCGTCGGTATTGCTGTCACTTCGATGAATCGAAAAACGGCAAGAATCGACGAGCTTGAGGCCAAGCACGAATCGTCGGCTCGTGAATTGATTGAACAACAGATGGCCACAGTGACGCAAGAATTTTTGGGTGTGATCGGATTGCTCAAAGAGCAGGTGAAGGACATCCGTGAACGCCTGATACGTGGCGATGACGACTTCAAAGACCTCAACAAACGTGACTATGAACTCGAACTGAAGTTGACCAACAAGATTGAATTACTGAAAGAGTGGGCGCGCGACACCTTTGCTTCAAAGCGGCACGCGGATTCGCTTCAAAACCAGATCAATGATTTGCGATCCAACAACAGGGACAAGGCACCTACTGCGAGTTAAAGCATGGAATTGACCACGATCAAACAAAACAAACGACTTCGCCGGCACGTCCTCCAACTGGCGGATGCGGCCAAGGCATCAGGCGGCCTGCGTGGACGCATGCTGATGGACATCCTCGCCGATGAACCGGCCGGCCCCGAGGACGATCAGGCATTGATGGGTCTATGCCGCGATCTGGTGAACGCCGGCTTCCTGGAGGAAAAGGATTTGCGTAAGCGTGTCGGTGATCGTCACGGTCTTGACTACCTGTTTTACAGCATCACGGCCATGGGCACGTCGCTGCTTGCCGAAGGCATCCCGCCGCATCCGCTGGTCGAAGATGAACGGATTGTCCCGGAGTAATCGGCTGATCGAACCCGCATCGGACCGCATTCGAGATTGAATTGATATGAGTCGCAAATACAAAGTTGATGAAGTCTTGGCCGAACTAAGCGTAGATGAACGCGCGGAGTATGACGCGCTTTCCCGCCAGCCGGCATCGACCATCGACGACCTCATGCAGTGGCTGTTCGACCACGACTGCAAAGTCAGTCGCGGTGCTGTGTGGAAGCATCGGCGCAATTTCCAGGACACGCTGGACGGCGTGCGCAAGTCCGCGGAACTCGCACGGGCATTCGCCGACGTGGCGCGCGAAGGCGGCATTGAATCGCTGGGCGAGGCGTCGCTGGCCCGCTTCCAGCAATTGATGACTGAGAAGCTGCTCCGCATGAACGAGGATGAGGAACTGGATGCAAGCGAATTGATGAAACTCTCCATCGCCATGAACTCCGCCGCCAGCACGCGGCAGCGCATCGAATCCGTGAAGGCCGAATACGCCAAGCGGCAGGTTGAAGCGGTCAAGCAGGCGGAGCAGGCAGTGCAGGCAGGCAGCTCCGGTCAGACCGTTGTGGACACGATCAAACGAGCATTGGGAATTACCGAGTAACCCCCGCCCCCGGAAGTCATATGGGATTCGATCCGTTCAACTTGCTCTGCCCCTACCAGGTCAACTGGCTGAGGGACACCATGCCCCTGGCGGTGTGTGAGAAATCACGCCGCATCGGTTGGACGTGGGCGCAAGCGCTCGGTGCAGTGCTGGACCGCATTGAAGGCAAATCGAACTATTACCACACGTCCGCCGATATGACGGCCAGCATCGAATTCATTGAGGACTGCGAGAACTGGTCGCAAATGTGTAACGCGGTCGGCAAGATCACCGAGGGCAAGGAAGTCATCGACGAAGATGAGATCAACACGCTCACGATGACATTCGCCAACGGCAGGAAGATTGTCGCCGGTTCGAGCAATCCGAAATTCTTTCGATCCAAGGGCGGGGCGGTGGGGTTCGATGAATTTGATTTTCATCGTGCTCAGCGTGAGCTCTTCAAGGCCGGCCACGCGACGGCCATGTTCTGGGGTTTCCCGATGCGCATCTGGTCATCGGTCAATGGTCAGGGCACGTTCATGGCGCAGATCGTGAAGATGATCGAAGCCGGCAAGATGAAGGGATCGATCCACCGCGTCACGATCGAAGACGCCGTCGCACAGGGCATCGTAGAACGCATCGAAATGCGGAAGAAGAAATTGAAAGACGTGCCGGCACCCGACGCGATGCGCCGCAAAGAGTGGCTGGCTGAACTTCGCTCCACCTGCCCCGATCAGGACACATGGGATCAGGAATACCTCTGCAAACGCACAGGCGATGCGAATTCACTGCTCAGTTACGAGCTGATCCATGCGGCTGTCGAAGAGAATTTGAAGCTATTTGAAACCATCACCGATCTGCCGCGTGACACGGGCATTTACTTCGCCGGCTACGACGTCGGCCGTAAGCACGATTACTCGGTGTTGTGGGTTGCCGAACTCGTCGGCGATGTTCTGTGGACGCGCATTCTGAAGGTATTCGATCGCACATCGTTCCCCGCCCAGGAAGCGGCGATCAGCGCACTGATGGCCAACCACCGCGTGCGCCGTATCTGCATCGACGAATCGGGCATCGGTGCGCAGCTCGCTGAATCCGCAATTCGCCGGTTCGGTCCTGGTCGCGCTGAAGGTGTCAGCTTGAGCGGGCCGGTCAAGGCGACGATCGGCACCGTCTTCCGCGATCGGTTCGCTGATCGACAAATGCGATTGCCCACTTACGTGGAGTGGGAAGAGTTCGACGAAACCGATGCGGTGAACCGCGTGATCAACCGCCGCAATATGCGGAAGGTCCGGCACGCTGATGACTGGCTGATCGAAGACCTGCACAAAACCAAGAAGACCACGACCGACGCCGGCAATGTTCGCCTGGCGGCGTCCAGCGATGACGCCGGTCACGCCGACAGCTTCTGGGCCGGTGCCCTGATGGTCGAAGCGGCCAGTGAGAGTAAGGCGACGCCCGTATCAGCGCCGCAAGCATTCAAGCCCGCCGGCTGGTGATGTCGATTTTGTGAGAAAACTATGAGCGTGATGTTCACACACAACCTGGGCAACGTCTGGAGCCGATCCGCTAGTGCGGCCAACGGCGTCCTCGATGCTCGTCACACGGCGTGGATGACGCCGACGGAGCGCGTTCGTGCCGAGCGATTGCGTCAGGCACACATGCTCTTCAGCGGTCATCATCGTCATTACTATCTCGACGAAGGACGCACCTCCTATCCCTATCCGTCTCTGCGTGAAAACCAGCCGCCGTACTTCCGGCCCTACAACCTGCTCACATTGGTCGCCGAGAAAATGGCCGATCTGCTTTTCGGCGAATCGCCGCGTCTCTACATCGATCACGACGCGACACAGCAAGTCATCAACAACATCGCCGAGCGTTCGTGGTTGTACGGCATGGTGATCGACATGGCCGCCGAATGCTGCTGGGCTGGCGAGACGTTCTTTGAGGTCACTCGACAGGGTGGCCTCGCATATATCGGCCATGCACTCGCGCAGCAGGTTTGGCCTCAAGGCGTTCCCGGTGTCGATCAGCAGCATGCTCGATACATCCGCTATGCGACGGCACTGGTCACCGAGGAAACCACGCAATCCATGCTGTTGCTCGAAACGCATTACACGGCCGGCCTCATCGAACGCCGGCTGTATCGTCTGGAAGAAAACAACGTCACCGGCCCCAAGCGATCTGATGACAAATTGTCGCTGGACAAGTGGCCGCAACGAACCGTGGCCGGCGAACCACTCGCTGACCAGGAGCAAACAGGACTGAGCCGACCGAGCATCATTCGCATCCCCAACGGCTTTGGCGCTCGCAGCGACTACGACGGCTTGATCGAGTTGCAGGATTCATTGCATGCGGCCAACACACAGATCGGGCGTGTCCTGGCGAAGCATGCCGATCCGAAGCTCGCTGCCCCGGAAGCCGCGGTCAATCCCGACACGGGCAATCTGCCGGCGTCCGCCGAAGTGTATTTCTTTCGGTCGAAGGATGAAGTCCCGCAATACATCACCTGGAACGCGGAGCTCGCCAGTGCGATGGAAGATCGCAAGTTCGCGCTGTCCGCACTGGCGACCGTCGCCGAAATGCCGCTCTCTCTGCTGGGCGTCAAAGACGACTCCACCGTCGAGTCGGCGGCGAAGATGCGATTGGCGGCAACGCCGGCATTGGCTAAGGCGACGCGCAAGAGTGTGATCTGGCGTCAGGCCATCCGCATGGCCATCTCTCTGGCGATCGAATCTGAAACGGGCTTTACGCCGGCGATCCCGATCGGCGTGGAGATGCGCGACGGATTGCCCGACGACGAGGTCGAACGCGCGACCACCATCGCCACACTGCGGGGCGCGCGTGTGATGAGCCGGGTGCGTGCGTTGCAGCAGCAGTGGCTCGACCCCGGCACTGTCCGTGAGGAATTGAAGCGACTGGAAGAGGAAGACGCCCAGCAGACGCCCAGCATTTTCTTCGGCAATCAAGCTGTTGCTGGAAGCGGGGCCGGTCAATGAAATTCGGACTACTCAACAAACTCGCCGGCGTACGGCGACATTTAACCAAGGAGCCAAATATGGCTGACGGAACAACCGCGACGCCGGCGGGCAATGCAGGCGTGGATGTGCAGGAAATCACCAAGGCCGTGACGGCTGCGGTATTGGCGGCGATGCCCGCGATGGTCACCAAGGCCGTCGAACCCATCGGCACCCAGATCGCCGACCTGACCAAGGCCAACCAGGCGATCACCGAGAAGGTCAATGCCTTCAAGCCTGGCGAAGGTCTGACGACCGATGCCGTGGCGAAGCTGGTCAGCGATCAACTCGCCGCCAACAACAAGGCCGCCCAGGATTCCGCCGCGAACAACACCGCTCGCCAGGCGATGATCGACAAGATCGTCACCGAGAAACTCGGCGGTCGGGCCGGCTTCGGCAAGCTGCTCACCGGCGCGACCGAGCAGGAACTCAACGCCCAGGCGGATGCCATCGCGGCCGAGGCCAAGGCGCTCAAACCCGACTTCGCCGGCGGGAGCAAAGACGGCGGCGATGCTTCGGTTGTGACGCAGACGACCACCACCACCAACAACAACCTCAAGGGTCTGTCACCTGGCGTTGCGAAATTCGCCGAGAGCATCAAGCTGCCTGGCGAAGCTCCCGCCCCCGCAAGTTCCTCCGCCACCTCTGCGGCCGCAGCCGCTGCTGCCACCGCCGCCAAGTGATTCGTAACCGATTCGATGCTCGTTCAAACACTGATTTCTAAACCACAACGCTGAACTTTTGAAGGAACAAGAACATGGGTCCGACACTCCTCGACATTGTCAAAGCCAACGGCAACGATGCGGTCGTTGGTCTGATTGACGAAACGATCAAAGCGCATCCCGAACTGACCATGGTCGAAGCACGCACGATCAAGGGGCTGAACTACAAGGCGCGCGTGCGCACGGAACTTGGCCGCGTGACCGGCAGTTTCCGCAACGCCAACGAAGGCCTCGATCCGATCAAGTCCAAATACGAAACACGCATGTTCGAGACTTTCATCCTCAACCCCCGCTTCGAGTGTGATCGGGCCGTCGCCGACCGCTACGAAGATGGCCCCAAGGTGTACATCGCCGAGGAAAACCAGGGCGTGATGGAAGGCGAGATGCAGGGCCTCGGCTCTCAGTTCTACTACGGCGTCACGAACAACGCCAAGGGCCACCCCGGCCTGATCAAGATGTACGACACGGACAACATGGTCGTCGATGCCGGCGGCACCACCGCCAACACCGGCAGTTCCGTGTGGCTGATCGAGACCGGACCGCAGGCCGTGCGCTGGGTCTGGGGTGAGAACGGCCTGTTCCAGATGTCCGACCTGCGCGTCGAAACGCTTCGTGATGCCGCCAACAAGCCGTTCGATGGCTACGTCTCGTCCCTGACCGCCTACCCCGGCCTCCAGGTCGCGTCGCTGCAATCCGTCGTTCGCATCAAGAAGCTCACCGCCGACGCCAACAAGGGCCTCACCGATGCGCTGCTCGCCGCGGCGCTGTCGAAGTTCCCGGTGGGCCGCTCTCCGAATCTCATCCTCGCCAGTCGCCGCAGTCTCTTCCAATTGCAGGTCAGCCGTACGCCGACCCTCGTGATCGGAGACGGCAAAACCGCCCCGTCGCAGAACATGGCCCCGCTGCCCAAGGATTACGGCGGCATCCCGATCATGGCGACTGATTCGATCAAGAACACCGAATCCCTCACCCTCTAACCCCTATCGGATGTAAACAGCCCCGCTGATGCTCAAACATCAGCGGGGCTTACGCCGGGCAACCGGCTTTAGAGCATCCATCGTAACGCACGGGCAACCGCAATGGCAAGGTTAATCAACATCACTCTCACAGAAAGCAAAAACCATGTCCGATCAAATCCGAAATCGTGATGCGTCGCTGAAGATCACGCGGGCGCTGCCCGCCGATGACACGGCCGTCCTCAGCGACCCCATCGACACCGGCAAGTCCACATCCCTCGGCGCGCAGGTCGCCAACATCGATTACGAGCTGGCCGCTCCGGCCCTGGCCACGGGACAACTGGCCGACACCAAGACGATGACCTACGACGTCGTCCACGGCGACGCGGCGGACCTGTCCGACGCGGTCGATCTCTATCCCGGCTTCATCGTCCAGACCGGTGCCGGCGGTGCCGGTGCCGCCGCTGCCACCAAACTCTTTCGCATCCCCAGCGATGCCAAGCAGTATGTCGGCTTCCGCGTGACGCCCTCCGCCGCCGCCGATGCCTCCGCCGCCAACGCCACGCTCGATGTCTTGATGTAACCACCCCAACGACCCCTCGACATCCCCCTCCTCGATCGTTGGTCGAGGGGGTTTCGAGCGGCCTTTGAAATGGACTAACTACCAATGACCTGTTTTGCAAAAGAACGAAATAAGTATTCGGCTCTGATGAGCCAGCACGTCAACCTACAGTTGCGGGCCGGTCAGGCGAGATCGATTACATTTTGGTTGATGGACATCGCCGGTGGCACGACAGGCGAAACCTATGCGACCTGGACGACGGAGAATCCGCGTCCGAGTAGTCTCACGAATTGGAGCGGATCGTCGGCCTACCTGGCCATCGCCCGCAATCAACTCGCAAGCCAGATGGTCGGCGTCAGCGGAAAACACGCGGACAACACAGCCGCTTTCACGACGACGTACCTAAATTCTTCGCCGCTCATCGGCGAGTGGACACTCTATGCGGTCTGTTGGGACGGCGTGTCGAGTCTCAAGGTTTATCAGATCAGCACGCAGGGGACTAAGGTTAAAACGATCACGATGCCGAATGATGATCTGCTCACCATGTGCCTCGGCTCGTCGGTGCAGCGAATCGGCCGATCCCTGCTGGAAACTTATGAGGCCCGTAGCAATCCATCGGGCGTATATTTCGCCGAACTCTGCGCATTCGACGCGCAACTGACACAAGCGCAAGTCGAAAGCCTCTATGCCGCAGGCGCACCGGCTTACGCGCGTGACAACGCGAGTCACCTGCCGACAGGGTGGGCTGGCCCGGCACTCGTGTATCACTGCTCGCTCAACAGCTCGCTGGAGTGTGACGTGGTCGGCGTGGCTGATCGGCTCTACGCGCCCGCCGTGTGGTTTTCGACGAGGGATGGGGGCCTGTTCGGGGGCGATGACGTGGAGCATCCGAGTCAGGTGGAGTCGGTCAATCCGGTGTTATTGCGGCCGCTCGCCGATGCGACGCAACCGGCAATCGTGCTGTGCGTCGGCGACTCGTTCGAGGTACGCACGGAAGGCCAGCGAGCGGACGCCAACTTGCTTGAAATGATCGGGACTGAGCGCGCACGGTACTGGCAAATTTACACGCCTGGCACATCCGGCGTCACCGTCACGTCGATTGACTGGGCCTCCGATGCACGGGTCGAGCGGGCCTATCCCCGCACCCTGCTCGCCGGAGCCGGTTACGCTGGCGGCGTACTGACCTGCACCATCGCCTCCACAGATCAGCCGATGGTCGCTGGTGACACATGTGCCTTGTGCGCGGGTGCCACATCCACCATCCGTCGCTATGGAAAAGTGCTCACCTGCGATCTCGCAGGAGATCATTACGACGTGACAGTGGAATTCGGCGCGGACCCGGCCGCCGCAACTGGTGACACGCTCTATCCCACCATTTCGCTTCTCGCGTGGGAGTCTAAAGACATTACGCTCGGTGCGGCCGCCGCGACGGATGCCTACCTTCTTGGACAATACACCAACGAAAATTCAGCGATCACCGCTACGGCTCCCGGCGGACAGTGGGCCTTCCAGCGATCACGCGACTCGATGCGGATGGATGATATTCGCGGCTGGGAATGCGGGGCGCTGCATATTTTTCGATTGCCGTCCGCGGCTGGCATGTGCCCCAAACTGCAATTCGCCAAATCTATCGGGGGAAATAACGCGGCGAACATCATCAAGACGGAAATCGACCTCTGGTCCGTCGGCCAGGCACGCGGTGTTGGGCCAGGCGGATATGTTGCGATCGCGGTGGAGGACGATGGCAACACAGCCACATCATTCGGCGTTCACACGGCGGTTGATGCTGCGGACACACAGAGCAAGCAGCTCACCGCACTGTCTCCGATCATGTACCGCCGCGACCCAGCGACCGGCAACATCTGGCTCATGCCCATCGCGGCGAATTCTGCGCGTTGGGCGATGCTCGATCCGCGCCAGGCGGGGACGAGCAACACCGGAAAACAGTGGAGCGCCCCGCAGGTGGAGTCATTGCTCTCCGCGCTGAAATCGCAATGGCCGAACGCCGCGAGAAAGACGATCATCCTCGCCGACTATCAGGATCAGACGACAGATGCCGCCACCGTGCAGGCGTGGGTACAGAATGCGGTGGACGGCCTCAATCCCATCTTTGACGCGCACGGTTGGGAGCGTCCGATTTTGGGCGTGATCGGATACATTCCAAACGGCGACGGCCTGGCTACCCAGGCCCGCAACTACGAGGCGACATGCGCTGGCATGATCGCGGCGGCGCGAGCCAACGCGGATCAGGTCGCCTACATCAACCTGTATCCATTGGTCGGCGGATCACAGATCGGCCAACCACAGTGGGCCAGCGGCATGGCGCTGGCCGATGGACCGGGGTGGCGGAGGTTGCGACTGCTCTGCCCGTTCCTCGCCGGATCGACGCTCACGGTGGATGGTAGCTACGTCAGCGCGACCAAGACATTCACGACGGCTGCTGATATGAGCAGCGTTTATCCGATCAGCGGGTACATGGTATATGTCGTCGGCTCGGATGGTGATGTGGTGCCGCAGGGCTGGTACACACCGGCGAGCGTGAATCCGACCGCTAAGACGATTGTGTTTGCCGCCGATGTCGGCGGCGGTGCCGATGCGACCACTGTAAAGATCGTGGTCGGCCCACTCGCTGATACGCTGCTGGATTCATTCGTGACGCATCCGGTCTATCCGGGAGTGGGCTTCGTTCGCGGCGCGCGAGCGGCACATGAGATCATCGCTGCGATTGCATCGGCGGATGATGCCCCGCTGGATCAGATCGCGGCCAAAGTATGGGCTGTCGTCGGCCGAACGCTGGACGGCGAGGCGTTGGCCACGGCGGCGGCGGTCGCGGCGATCCCGACGACGCCGCTCCTCGCGGCGGACTACGTCGCGACTGACAACGCGAGCATCCAGGCAGCGGCGACTTCGGCGGCGAGCGCGGACACCAAACTGGACGCCATTCAAACTCACGATCAGGCGACGGCCGACAAGGATGCAATCATCGCGGCGATCAATCCGCTCCCGGCGCAGAATGACATATCAGTGGAGATCAAAGACATCTCGATGGGCTGACCCCCGGAAGTAAATGAATCATGGCAACGAAGCGTGTTGAAATCTCGTTCAAGGTAGGCGGCGTGCTGACGGACCCCACGTCCGTCAATCTGTCCGATCCGACCGCCGCCTACGGCGTCAAACGTGATGACACGAATGCCGTGATCGTCGCCGCCGGCACGGCGATGACGAAAGCATCGACGGGCGTCTATTACTACGATTTCACCGAGCCGGCCCTTGGGCTGACGTACACCGCCTACCTCGAGGTCGTTTACGCGGGAGAAACCTATCGCTTCCCCCGCTCGCTGGTCGGCACCACATCAGAGGCGTCTGCCGGCTATTTCCCAACCGTCGCCGCTGCGCGCGAACACGCAGCCGCATTCACGGCCATGCCTGGGATGACGGCGCTGTTGGCCAAATCCGACACCGAGCTTGCAGCGCTGTGTCTGGCGGCGACACTCGACATCGATAGCGCGATGCCGTACCAGGGCGTCAGGTATGACTCGGCGCAGGAGCGGGAATTCCCCCGGTACGCCAATTCCCTCGGCAATGCGCGACGCATGGCTGACTATCAGCAATCCCCGGTCGGTACCTGGGTATCAGGCATTTGGGATTGGGATGCGGAAGCCGACGTGGCCGTGGTGCCGGCGAACGTCAAACTCGCCACGCTGCTCCAAGCCGCGTCGATCCTGACCAACCCTGCCCTCCGTGAGCGACTTGAGGCGATCAGGAGCGGGCTGGCGGCGCAGTCCATTGGCTCACTGTGCGAGACCTATCTGGCCCCCGCGTCGATTCCCGGCGGCTTAACGGGCCTCTGTGATCGAGCACAGAAGCTGATGGATCGTTACCGCCTCCGATCAGGGGGGCTGCTGTAATGCTCACGAACGCATTCATCCTCCGCATCGATCGAGCCGGCACGGCGACGGCCGTGGGTACCAGGCCGCTCACGCAAGGGGCTGTGATCGCGGTGCGTTGCTTCGTCGGCTCGATCAGCGGGCGGCAACGCTACACCCTCGGTGCGACGCTCCAGGACGCGGATCGCATGGCGATAGTCCGACTGATGGACCTGGCCGCCGCCGGCCAGGCCAAACCCCAACTTGGGGATCGGCTGACGGTTCTGCTCGACGGCGACGGCGTGGTGTCGGATCAGTCGGATGTGATCACAGTCGGCGAGCAGATTTTGCCTGGCGGCGGTGGAAATTCCCATTACGAAATCTTCATGCGGCGATTGCCGCTGGCGGTTTGATTTTATGGTTTACAACATCACCAACATGATGCTCTCCCTGGCATACGCAATGGCCACGCCTTCCGGCTGCACGGTTGGAACGGAACTCTTCGTGCATGAGTCGCCAGGCACGGCAGCGATCGCGGCCGTGCTGCGTGATTGGGGTGGCCCGACCCCCAACGAATTGAACCGCGTGCCGGCCGCAAGCATGCAGTGCATGGTCACAGGGATGAACGCCACAGCGGGCCTGGACCTTGCGTACCGGCTCTATGAATCACTGCACAATCCCGACGACGTTGATGCGCGGCCGCGATCCAACTGGATCATCACCGGCAAGAAACTCGACGTCAACGGCACGCTGGTGAATGACGACGTCGTGTTGACCTGGCTGATTCACAGCTTGGCGCTCGACGCGCCGCCGGGTGCGATCGGCCGCGATGACGCGGGGCGGTGGGAGACCAGTTTTAACTTTCACGTGTACTTTTCAAAAGCATCTTGATCCCTCTTTGAATGGAGCTCGAACATGGAACCGACGTCTGGCATCAAATTGTTTTACGCCGCCCTGGGCACCGCCGACCCGACCACGGCCCTGGCTCACATCCGCAGTTTGCCGTCACTGCCGAAACAGACGACGGACACCTTTGAAACCACGGAGATCGACCAACTCGACGGCACCGAGCACGACTGGTGCAAGCACTTCGAGATGGATCACATCGACCCCGGCACACTCAACCCCAAGCTGGCCCTCGATCCGACGCAGACCGCGGCACTCTACGCGATCAATCGCGCGAAGATGGCCTTCAAGATTCTCTTCGCTTCCGGTAACTCGATGATCTTCGACGGCGCGATCATCACCATCGGCCCCGAAGTCCAGGACAAGCAGGACGTGCTGGTCGATGTCGTGATCAAAGTCGATTCGCTTCCGGTGTACACCGTCGCCGCGTAACGCCTGCCCCTGAAGTTTTTTGATGCGGTTTTTCAATCGCAATATGGAGCATTCAATGACCCTTCGTGAAATCATCAATCAGCGCCGTGCGATCGAGGACGTCGCCATCGATCTGCCCGGCATCAAGTCCGTGCGAGTCCGTCGCCTATCGCTCGATGACATGCTGGCGGTCGAGCGGGTCGAAGATTCGATCCAGGCCAACGCCACGCTCGTGGTTCGTACGATCGTTGATGAGCAGGACCAACCGCTGTTCGCCGACATCGCCGATGCGACCGCCGACGGCAAATTGTTTACTGCTGTGCTCAAGGCGACGGCTCAGATCAACGACCTGAAGTTCAAAGTGAAGGAAGCCGAAAAAAACTGACGTCCGGGGGCTCGCCCGTCCTGCTGGCGATGATGGCCGTGGCGCATACGCTCGGCAAATCGCTCAAAGAGATCGGCGAGATGTCCCCGGACGAGTTGGCTCTATGGATCGCCTGGCTGAATGAGTACGGCCCCACCGCCGAGCGGCGCGCCGAATTGAAAATTCAGAATTGGAACGTTGCGATGATCGTTTCCACCATCATCAACTGTCGATTCGGATGGGCCGGCGATAGCAGACCGGAAGATTTAATACCCGACGATGAGCAGTCCGAACCCAACGCAGAGCAGATGGAAGCGGCATTGAAGGCCTGGTGTGTCAACCAGGGCGGCAAAGTAGCTCAGGGAGTTAAGTAATGGTCTTTCAAGGCGGATCAGTTGTTGGCGACGTCGTGCTTGACGTGTCGCCTCTGCGCGCATCCGTCGCCGAGGCCAAGGCGATGGTGAAGGGGTTGCGTGCTGACACCGTTGCCGATCTGAATCTGAAGTTCAACGCCTCGCTCGGTGATCGCGGCCGGGCGGTGTTTGAATCAGTGCGCACGCCTGCGGAAAAGTATGCTCAAACGCAACGCGAACTTGATGTGCTGTTACATTCCGGGACCATCAGCGAAACCACCTACGCCCGCGCCTTGAAACAATCCGCCGCCGCCGCCGAGGCGGCAGCGGCGGCGGGAGCGAAGCGAGGCCGTGGGCTCGCCGGTATGGATTATGCCACGCTGTTGCGCGGGGCAGGCGCTCTGACGGCCGCGACCATTGTGCTGAACAAATTCGATTCTGGCATGGACGAAATATCCGCCACGTTGGCCAAGGTCGAACGCGGATCAATGACCAGCGGCCAGGCATGGGGCCATCTCACCGACAAGCTGATTACCGCAGTGCCGGTGATGGGTCAGACGTACTCCATCACGCGAAAACTGGTCGCCGAACTGGACGGCACCGCCGCCGCCGCACGCAAGGCAGCCCGCGAATTCCAGCAGCTTCAGGCCAGGCAGCAACATTTCAACGACTCCTATAAAGAGATGAAGCAGATCGGCGACAACGCGATGGCCGCCGCCCAGTCGATCGGACGTTCACTTCGTCTCGGCAACGCTGATTCGCAATCACCTGGTGAGAAGATCAGATTGCAGGCCACGTTTGATTACGCCGACGCGGATGCCGCACTCAAGCAGATGCGCACGCGATTGGCGCAGATGCAGGGCGATCCATCCGTGACAGGCGAAGGTCGAGGCCGTCGTGCGATCGCACGTTTGCAGACTGACATCGATGCCTACCAGCGCAAGGCGCAAGAGGCATTCGCCAACGCGCAGAAGCAGGCGAGTGAAGCCGACTTCGCGCCCATCGGCGATCTGCAAAAGCAGGTGCGGCAGTTTAATATGACGCCGATTCAAAAGCAGTTCGATGAACTGCGCGTAACGCTTGCCGGCCGGCCGGAGTTGCTCGACCAGGCGAACAAGGCGCTGGACGAGCTACGGTCCAAGCAGGTGGGCAGCATCTTCACCGACCTCCAATCGCAACTGGCCGCGATCGACATGACGCCACTCGAGGCGAAATTCGAGTCGTTCCGACGCGCCAACAAGCTGCTCGACACCGACGAATTGACGAAGGCGAAAAACCTGCTCGCCGAGATCGATGTCAAGTCCAAGATCAAGGATGCGCTCGAATCGATCCGCAGTCCGATGGACAAGTACAAGGAAACCCTCAACGAACTGCGTGGGTGGAAGGACGAGGGACGCATCACCGCCGAGCAGTTCGGCACACTCAACGCACGCGCACGCAAGGACGCCTTTGGCGATACGAAACTCCCCGGGTTGATCCGTTCCGGCAGCGGCGAAGCCCAGGCGTTGCGCTACGACCAGTCCCGCAATTCCGGCCAGTCATCCGACAACTACCCCAAGCAGCAATTGGAGGAGCAAAAGAAGACGACGGCGCAGCTGGTGCTGGTCGCGGGATACGTCGAACAACAACTGACGTCCGGCGGGGAAATTGAATTGGTGGGATTATAATATGGCAGCACTCACTCCAAGATTCATCGGGCGCAAAGGCGTCGATGGCAGCGACGGCAATGAAATCGAATTCGCCTACCAGGTGCAATGCACCGCGCTGACGGATACACAGGAAACCGCTAAGGCCGCCGTCAAGGCGCTCGCTCCCCCCGCCGGCTATTCCATCAGCACATGTACAGCCGCCGGCATGGGGCGGAACCCCCACTGGTACGACGTGACCATCATCTACAAAATCGGCGGCGATCCGGTGCAAACCACCGCACCGCTAGATCGGCCGTCTATCCTTAGCGGCTCCTGGGAGGAGATCGAGGAGAGTTATTTTATCGACGTCGACGGCAAGAAAGTCGTCAACAGCGCTGGCGATCGCTTCGATCCGTTGCCGAAGCGAAAGAACGGCAATCTGATTTTGCAGATTACGAAAAACTTCGAGGCCTTCGACGCACCTGGCTACGATCTGCTTAAGTGGACCACCAACGCGGTCGCCCTCACGATCAAGGGAACGGTCTATCCGATCGACTGCCTGCTCTTCTGTCCGCCGACCGTTCAAGAAACTTACGAGGTAATGGCCGGCACGACCTATCACTACTTCGCGGTGACGTTTCGCTTGGCTTTAGATAGCAATGGGCATCTTGACACGTTCGAGGATCGAGGCCTCTATGAGTTTGGATACGAACCGGGAGTCGGCGATGTTGGCCGTGTGCCGATCCTCGACGAGGCACAGATGCCTGTGACTGTACCGCGTGCGATAGATGGGTTGGGGCACGCCGCCGCAGATGCAGCAGACGTCGAAGAAATCACATTCCGTCCCTACGAACGCGCCACATGGGGAATCGACTTTAACTAAAACTGAGTGATTCATGGCTGAACTGTCAAGAAATTCGATTCGCAAGATCACCGACCGCCTGCGGCAAGTCCCCCGGCGCACGCCGCAGATCGCTTCCGTACCCCGCGCCCATCAGCCGGCGTTCTGGGCACGGATCACCGCCGCCGACGCCGCCACCGGCCTGCACTCATGGAAGCGCGTGATTTTCGACGACACCGCCGACGATAAATTCGCCGACTGGCCCGCCACCTCCACCGGCACCGACAACGCCTACCGCCTCGGCGGCGGCGTCGCCGCCGTTGACCAGGTGGTACGGCTATATCTCGCTGGTCAGGATGCCGACGGGAAGATGATGTTTGTCTTTGCCGCCGACGCGATCGGGTACGAGCTCTCGCCATGCGATGTGTCTCGGGCGACAAGGTACGTCGCATTGCTGCTGGACGCCGGTGGCGATCCCTATGCGGCGGATGATGTCGTCGGCAAAACAATCGAGATCGAAGGGGAGGGCTGTTACACCGTCGCGGCCATGGCCGACGATGATGCCCGCTGCATCACCGCCGAGAAGTGCGTCACCGTCGCGTCGATACAGGCCGATTGTGACAGCGGGCCGTGCGGAGATACAGAGGAGTGCGAGGGCGACAAGAAGGTCACGGGCACATCGACCGGCCAGGCGTCAGAGCAGGAGGCCATCGACGCGGCGACCGAAGACGCATTGAGCCAGGCGGAGTCGGCGTGCGGCGAACGCGGCATCGACGTGACGGGTTGCAGCGGCTCGGCCACTGAATATGAGGGCGCATGGAGCGCGGAAATCGTCGCCTGCTACACCTGCTGGTGTGGTGATGGCGAACGCATGGCGACGACGTACCGCTACACATGCGGCGAGGAAAACGGACTGGTCGAGACGGTGGACGATGAGTTCTGCGTCAAGGACAAAGGCACGCGAGATGGAGCTTGCCCCGCATGATCGGAGACTCCGTCAATCTCGGTCCCTGCCCGGAGTGTTGCGAGCCGCGCGACTGCCACCCGTGCGGTCACTGCTGCATCCCGCACCGCATCATCGCCACGATCACGGGCGTGACGGGGCAGCACGTTTTTGGGGATGCCACCGATTGGGCGAACAACGACATCAGCGCCGCTTTGGTGAATGCCGAACATGAATTAGTTTGGAACGGATCGCAATGGACGAAACAAATTGACCTCACTGGACTTGTTGAGGGGCAGGACGAAGGGAGCCATCCGTACATTCAAATCGTCGGTTCCTGCCAGGATGGAGCATGGATACTGGTGCAGGCGTCCAGCTACAACATCGACACATCCGAAGGCTCAAATCAATCCGGCCTGTTCTTCAATAACACCGGCGACCACGCCGACACGTCGGCGGCGTGTGAAATGCCATACACGGTCAACGGTGATGCAGCCACAACGAGTACTACCGGTGGAGGCGGCGGACAATGCGTAATTGAATGGAATCCAGACCTTTGCGGCTGGGAATGCCAACACATGGAGTACGGCGATCAGTGCGTGTGCATTCGCTGCATCGACGGGGCGTGCGACACCTGCACCGGCCCAGACGATCCTGCCTGTTCGCCGGAGTTCTGATATGACCACACGCAAACTCACCACAACCGAAATCACCACCGCCATGAAGCGGCGGAATGCGCGCAAGCGGCGCGAGGCATATGCTCGCGGCGAGGTGCGGGCCAGCCAGCCCAAGCGATCAGGCCCGCCCGGCGTCGGCGACGTGCTGGTCGACTTGTTGCGAGAGCGATACAAAATCGGCGGATGCCAGCAGTGCCATGACCTCGCCGCGAAAATGAACACATGGGGGCCGGAGGGCTGCCGCGAACACATGGAGGAAATCGTTCAGTCTATGTGGGATCGTCGCAAGGGATTGACTGGCTGGCGCGGGAAGCTCGTAGCGATGGCGTCGGCGACGGCGATCACGGATGCGATTGCGGAGGCGGCGGGAAAGGCAGAATTGCGGAAGTTGGTGGAGGAGGCGATTGAGATTGTAGAGTCGCGTGCGGCTGGTTGACGCCGGCGAGCATGGATTAAGCGACCGTTGGCCTTGGCGGGTCTTCAGGTCTGGAGCGCCCAACTTGGGGCCGCTCGAATGGGCTGCGATCCCCGTTCGAGCACTCTTTGAAATTCCATCGAACCACCTCAACCAGGCGGCTACCTGGCTGGCTATCCCACTCGATCAGAGCGGCGACGGCCAGCCGGCAGATACCGTGCATCCCCCCTGGAGGCCCCAACGGGCCGGGTGAGACCTCCCAATGAGGAGACGAGCGTGGGCACGGCCACGCTTATCTAGTGCGCTGATCCCGAATCCCATTTCAATGTTCAAAGTCCCATTTCAAGCGGCGAACTACACTGGTCGTCTCACTCCGCAACCGGGGCCAAACCGTCGGCGACATCGCCGGCCGACTCGTCGGCCCACGCATGCGCCTCCTCTTCCTGCTCATCCTCTTCTTCGCATTATGGATCGTCCTCGCCATCTTCGGCCT
>Ga0172380_10001904_pt1 | contig 34757 bp, 32 predicted proteins | sample Leawe162metaG_FD_119747 | JGI IMG/M metagenome (GOLD analysis project Ga0172380, IMG submission 119747) | Leachate microbial communities from a municipal landfill in Southern Ontario, Canada - Leachate well 162 metaG | ecosystem: Engineered > Solid waste > Landfill > Unclassified | place...
CGGCGTCGACAGCCTTGCCGCCGCGGATGCGGAGCAGCTGACGGAACTTGGGCGAGAAGATGGCACCGGCGATGACACCAGCGACTGCGAGCAGAATGACGATGGACAGAGTGGACATGGTGAATTTTCCTTTGATTGTGATTTGACTGTTGAAGGTCTGACCGGTTTGGTCGTTAACCGTTTCGGATGGTCGAGACAAGACAGACCACGGCAGGGGCTTCGACTCATAGAGAATGCCGAAGTCTGCCGTGGTCATTTATAGAAAGCAGCGTTGGTGCTATTCGGGAGATTGCGACTTAGAAGTCGCCGCCGCCCTTGGAGCCGCCACCGCCACTGAAATCGCTGCCGTTGGAGCCGCCGCTGCCACTGAAACTGTCGTTGTTGCGACGGTCGGCAGCTTCACGTGCTTCGCGGGCATCGTCTTCGCGCTTCTGTTGCGCCCGACGAGCTTCTTCGCGACGATCTTCTTCTTCCTTCTCGCGGCGCTTGCGCTCACGCTCCGCCTGTTCCCAGACCAGCACCGCTGCGGTGATCGCCGCTGCGACGATGGCTTCGGCCCGGTCATCTGCATCCTTGGCTGCCTGCCGCGCATTGCGGGCAGAGGCCTTGGCTGCTTCGTACTCGGTGGCCTGCAACTGCTGCTTGGCCTGGTTCAGGTGGCTGCGAGCAGAACCGACATCGGCACTGACGTTGCCTCCGAACGACTGCGACGAGTGCCCAATCGAGCGGCTCTCGCGGTACGACTTGTTGTCGATTTCGCCGGTGTAGCGTTCGGCATCGTTGATGGCTTCGACTGCTTCTGCAGCAGCGCGAGCATCTTCTTGAGCCAGTTTGACAGCGTCGTCCACAATCGCCTTGGCGGCGTCTGCGGCGCGAACGATGGCATTCCAGTCAGCCTTGGCGACAGCCACACTGGCTTCCACACGGGCCTGAGCAGCGATGGCGCTCTCAAGCTTGGTGCGAGCCGGTTGACGCGTGGTGCGCGCGGCCAGGGTGGTCTTGGCCGATTGCATCGCACTGGTGAGAGTGGCGATGCGCGATACGGCCAGCTCGTGAGCGGCTTTCTCGGTGTCGATGGCCTTGTCGACGGTCTTCAGGTCGCTGAGCAGCTTATCGGCTGCAGCAGCGGCTTCCGGCCAATCGGTGATTTCCTTGGCGACGTTCTGCTGTTGGCCGAGAAGAACCGGCTTGAGCTGAGCGTAGGTGCCGTCGGTGGTGGCCGAAGTCGTGAACTTGTTGCTGTTGAGCTTGACTGCCAGGGCGCCGGTGAGCTGGGTGGCATCCTGCACAACCGCTTTGGCGTGCTTGCGGTTTTCGATCAGCTGGCCCAGGCGAGTGTGGATTTCCACCAGCCCGTTGCGAGCGCCCTGGATGTCGCTACCGGTCTTTTCGAGAGCAGCGCGGGCAGCCACGTAGCGCTGTTCGAAGAAGGCCCGGCGGACCTTTTCCAGCTCTGCGTCGGTCTTCTGGAAGACGGTGTTACCCGTATCCAGCTTCTTGGGCTCGCCTTCGAAGTTCTTGGCGAGGAATTCGGCACGCAGTGCCGCCACATCTTCTTTGGAAGCGGGCAGCTCTTCGCCGAGCTTGTTCAGCGCACCGCGCACCACCGGTACCTGCTTCTTGAGGAAGGCGAGGGCGGCGAGGATGGTGTCGACCAGGGTGCTGGCTTCGGCTGCAGACGCTTCGGCTTTCGCCTTTTCGTCATTGGCTTTGTCGAGCTTGCCGGCCAGGAGGTTGTCCAGACAGGCTTGCAGGTGGTTCCGCGCTTCACCCATCTGCGTGTCGGGGTTGAAGCCCTCTTCGCTGAGTTTGGTGTTGCCACCGGCCACCCGTTCCGGCGAAGCCGGCTTTTCCGGATAGCTGATGTCAGCCGGCTGGCTGCGGTGCTGCGCGATCTTGGCCTGGGCCGCTTCGATCAACTTGGTCGTGCCCGAGAGGCTGACCTTGAGGCTGATGGCCTTGTCCAGGGTGGCCTTCAGAGCTTCCACACCGCGTTCGACAGCTTCCGACTTCTCGAAGGCCTTGAGCGGGTTGGAGATCATTAGTGCCAAGAACTCGTCACGAGCAACGGTCAGCTGGTTGAAGCTGATTTCGTAGGGGGCGAAGTTTAGGCCCTTCTCGGAGAGGTCCGAACGGGTGGCTTCCACCGAAGCAAGCAATCCTTCGATGTCTTCCTTGTTCTGCTGCGCGCCGCTCATCGAATTCTTGATCGAAGCGCAGTCCTTGTTGGCGGTGTCGAACAGCTGGGCGATGTTTTCCAGCAGTTCATTGGGGGCGTAGGTGGCTTCGGCCACGATCGAGCCGAACATGCTGCGCTGCTCGATGGGCAGAGTGTCGCCGGTGATCTTGATCGGGGTCACGGTCAGACGCGCCGCAGCGGTCTTGAGCTTGCCAATCGAGAAGATGCCGGCCGAGTTGATGTCCTTCTCAGAATCCGACATCAATGTCAGGGCAGCGTTGATGCGCACCGAAAGGTCGGCGTAGGCTTGCACTGCCACTTTGAAGCGAGCCAGAGTCTCGTCTTTGAAGCGGCTCGACCATTGGTCACCCTGGTTCTTGAGGAAGCCCCAATAGGCCTTCTCCAGTTCCAGATAGTTCTGGTTGCCGGGCTCGAATTTCGCTTTCCAGTCGGCCAGAGCCTTGACGGCCAGCTTCTTGTTGCTGCTGAAGAGCAGGAAGAGCACCAGCAGCGTGATGGCGATGGACAGCGGGATGCCGTACATGGCGATGTTCATCGGCAGATCGGCCATGAACTTCTCGTGAGCACGAGCTTCTTCGGCGAGGCGGATGGCTTCGAGGCGCTGACGTTCCTGTTCGGCTGCGGCTTCTTGCTTCTGACGTTCGATCTGAGCCAGGCGATTGGCTTCGGCCTGCTTCACTTCAGCTTGGTGCTGCACGAGCCTGCTGGTGGTCGCCTGAGCGATACGGAGGCCGAAGTCAGCGGGAGCGCGCGGCAGGAGGGCATTGGGGTTGCTGCCGTTGGGGTTCTTGCCGTACTGGTCCATGACCGGGGTCAGGTGGTCAGCGGTGACGCCGAGCGAAGCGAGAGCCGGTGCCGTGTTGATGGCGTATGAGCTCTTGGTCCAGTCAGTGTCAAGTCGAACGACCAGGACGATCACTGCCTTGCTGGTGGGGAAGCCTTTCTGGCCACTCCAGTTACCGACGAGATCGTCAAGACGTTCGACTGCGAATGGCACGTTGGGGTTCTTCGCTTCATCGCCCTTGAGGACCATGACATAGAAGAACTCGACGCCCTGCTTGGCACCTTCTGCCTTGAGCTGAGCTTCCAAGCCGTCGAAGTTGACAGGGTTGCTGCCAGATTCGAGCTTGGGGTCGAGATAGACGTGTTGACCGGGCTTGAATTGATTGCCCTTGGGCAACCAGGTTGGGCCGGCTGCGAATGCTGCTGTCGAGAATCCGATCATGAGCACGAGGGCCATGAAAGGAGCTCCGAACAGCTTCAAGATGCGATTGAGCATAGTAAAGTCTCCAGATTGTTGAAGGATGTGTTCGTAGAACGCTCGTACTGACTTTGCCTGCGCACGTTTGAGCGTTGTTGAACCGTTAACTGAGAAGAAGTGACCACCTACAGGTCGAAGCCCGGGAAGATATAGCTGTCAGATGTGCGCTGTTTGCTTGGTTGGTCTTATGCTTGCCGGGTCTTGGAGTTGGTGGAAATGTAGGTACTTGAACCTATCGCTCAGGCGCGCCCGAGTTCAAAGCAGTTGTTTCTCATCTTTAACCAATAAGTTTCTATATGTGACCCATATAGACGGCTTGGACAGTCTTGCATGCCCTATGCTAGGTCAGCGTTTCGGGCTCATTATCGAAGCGTCGAACAGTGATTGCGGCGACTCTTGGCAACTTAGTTATAGCTAATATTGGTGAGGCTTAATCGCCTCTTGGTTAGTCCGGCTAGCATAGGCTTGCGTAATATTTGTAATATTGGTCTCTTTATCTTTTCTTTCGAAGACCTAGCGCAACCTAGAGCTGGAGCCCTAGCGTGAATTGCAATTTGAGATATGTTGCAAAAAATTGCAGGAAAATGCGAGGCGCGCTAGATATCAAGTGATGTTACGGGCGGTTTCGTCCGCCTTTAATCTGTGTCCTGAGATGCCTATGAATACTTGGTTTAGCCGATCTGCTCGTCTAATGTTTTTGTTTGATTGCTACTTTTGGGCACCACTTTGTCTCGTTCCAATAGCAGCGCCACCAGCCTTATCACTCTTTAATAGCTTTCGTCTTGAGTCTAGATGCTCTTTATCACTAGATTTCATACATCTCTCCTATATCCCAAACCTCCATAGCAATAACTTCTTCCCTAACCAGTCGCCCATCTGAATCTTTCTCTTCTTCCACGATGTGGCGAGACGATTCACGTGATTGCGGCGACTGCTTGCATCGACTGATTATTGGCAAATGCTGTTGAAAGAAACTTTCAACCATCTGTCGATAGGAAGAGTGAAGGTTGTGTGTTTGGCAATGTTGAGATAGTTCCTGACGAAAAACCTGCAACGTGACTTGAGAGTGGATCCGCCCCTCTTCGGTCAGTTGCAACGTCTTCTTAATGCAGTTTTTGTTGCTGGCAGCGGATCTACTAGCAACTCTAACATCGAGGTCACATATGAAACTCAAGATTTCTTTAGCGACGTCTATCAAGTCGCAAGACTCACTGGGGCTGGGCGTCACCCCTATGCTGCTTTTGTGCAAATTGTCTGGACACGGGCTCGGAAGCCAGATTCAGACATTTGACCAGAGCGTCGGCGGCATAATCTCGGAGCACATCGAGCACGAAAACTTCCGCGGAGACCGTGGCGAGCATTTCGTTCTTGATCTCAACCAAGAAGGTGCTCCTGATCACGTCATGGTTGTCGGTCTGGGTTCACCGGACAAGGTCGACAGCAAGGCAATCTCCCAACTCGTCGATTTGGCAGTGGAAAACGCCGTGGCTCGCGGTTGTTCCAAGCTGTCCATCCCCATTCTGCCCAATCGGGCAGCGCAGGGCATCAACCTTCGCGGTCAGGCACACCTGATCAAAGTGGCCGCGGAGAAGAAGATCGCCACCTACGGCAAGAAGCCCGGTGAGCTGGAGATCGAACTGGTATGCGCGCCGCAGGCCAAGGCACATCTGTCCAAGGGCCTCGCCTGCAAACGCATGGCTGCCAACGGTACCTGCTGCGACGACAAGTAAGTTCTGGGATGTCCTCTTGGGCGGTTGTAGTTGTTGCCTTGTGCTTCAACTTACAGCCGCCCTTGAGGCCATTTTCTTCATTTGTGGTAGGCCGCTCACGAAGAGCTGTTTGCTGAATGAGAGCTAGTCTCTCGCCATGCTTTAGGGGAATTGCATGAGAACCCAATTGGAGAAAATTGTTTTTGGTGGTCGCTTCTTGTTGCTGCCGATGTATTTGGGTCTGATTTTGGCTCTGGCTGTGTATACCATCCGCTTCACGGTGCAAACCGGAAGCATGCTGATGCACGCATTGACCTTGACTGATACCCAGATTCTTGTGGCTGTCCTGCATCTGCTGGACATCATCATGGTCAGCCATCTGATTGTCATGATCATGATTGGCGGCTACGTATTGTTCATCCGTAGTGCCTTCGACGACGAACCGCCCGCGACTACCAAGTTGCCGAAGCTAAAATGGCTCGGGCACATCGATCCTGGTGCGCTCAAAGTAAAGATGAGCATGTCGATTCTTGGTGTATCTAGCATTCACTTGCTGGAGGCCTTCGTCAATGCTGACAATGAGCCAGCGGATCATCTCACCAAGTTGATTGTCGTGCACATTGTTTTCGTCGTATCGACCATGGCCATCGCCTGGGTCAATCGCTTCGCCTTCCACGACGAAAAATAAGTTTGCTTTTTTTGCCGGTTGCACCTTGGTGCAATCGGTTTTTTCTTTTTCCGCTCTAAGAAGTTGTTACTCACCCGCTACAAGCACGCGCTGCACAGCGCACACCTTCCACCATACACTCAGAAAGAGTATATGATCCCCTTCTCCAATCTCTTCTTCAGCTCAGTCGCCCTCGTCATTTGTCTGGGTCTCTGGCTGTTCAAGAGTCGACTCACTCTCTATCTTGCTTTGCGTCGGCAGAGAGCGGCCACTGGCGCCATACAGATTGATGTTGTGCAGGTTCCGGCCTACACGGTCTGCGAACTCAGCTCTTTCATTGACTCGCTCTACGGCTGGGCTGGGAGCATAACAGTCAAGCGCGATAGCAGCGGTTCAGTTGGTTCTTTCATTGTCGAATGTCGGCGTGGAGAGTACCGCTCAGGACCGTCTGACAATCAGGCTCTCTATGTCGATGGCAAGAAGCTGAAAGCCAACAGTTCGTGCAAAGTTGGTCCGCAGTCGCTGCTGATTTTGCGCCAAATGGGCGTGACGCCAAGCATAGTGCAGGTGCGCTTGGTCTAAGTAGTTGTTGAGCAGTCACTCTTCGCCGTTGAATTGCGCTGTCTCTAACCGGACTTAGCGAAATTTGGCAAAGGAGGGTGGCTTGCTTTTTTTTGCTCAAAATTCTCCGAATATCTTTTTTGAATTTCCCGTTACTATAGAAAGCAGTATGCGTGATCGAAATTAAAAACAAAATGAAGAAAAAGCAGTCAGGCTGTGGGCCCGACTGCTTTTGAAGTGGTGATTCGCTCTAGCTATTTCTTGACTGACCTGTGCCGGTCGCTAGAGTTGGTTTTTGCTTTCTAGAGCTTCTTGCTCAGGTGCTTTTACTCAGGGCCGCGAGGGCATGAAGTAGTCGAGCACCGTCATCAGCAGGAAGACGAAGATGATGTTGCCGAGGCCGTAGGGCATGCCCAGAAGCGCGAAGGCAACAGTGAAGAGTGTGGTGTAGGTGGCCGAGTAGAGCGCGGCGTCTGCCAGTTTGCGGGCCTTGTCGTTACGAATGCCAGCAGTGGAGACCACCGAGCGCACCCAGCGGAGCACCGGAGGGCCGATGAGCATGGCGCCAGCAACGACTGCCACCATGATCAGAATGAAGGGGAGGTTCATGATTTTGCCTTTTGGAATTTCTTTTGTTGCAGTGCAAGCTACAAGAACTAGTCGTGAGAGCTAGTTCTTGAGCTGACACAGTTGATGAGGAAGCTGTTACTTCTTGCTGGTGTCGCTGGGAAGCGTCGCGGGCTTCGGCGTCGCCGGCAGCTTCTTGGCGCCGCAGGTGCAGTCTTTGGCAGCCTTGCCGCACTTGCCGCCGCATTTGCAGCCGCCAGTCTTGGTCTTGTCGCCGGCATTCTTGGTGGTGTCATTGGTAGACATGGTATTGGTCCTTTTTTCTTGGGTGATTGGTTGAGGGAATGGTTGAGGGGAAGGTTGAGAGAGAAAGCGCGATAGGCCGTCGAGGTGACGAGGCGCAATCTCTTGAGCTGCTCGCAATTGGCAGAGAGCAAGCTCGATTTGATTGGCAGTAATTTTCAGTGCTCGAGCCAGTACAACAGTGACCTGCTGTGGCTCCACTTCGCTGGCAAGGATGTATTGACCAGCTACTTCAGGGCCCGTTCTCCATCTGCCTGTGGCGACGAAAGTGGGTCGAGTGATGGCCTCTACTTCTTGGCAGACGGCAAGTAATGCGGCACACTGTCTGCTGTAGCTTGCAAGCTCTTGCAGCAGATTGCCGACTTGCTCTTGTTCGCGCTTGTTTTGAAGCAGCAAGCCTGGATAGCTGGCCGCAAGTTCTTGCAGCTCGTCGTCGCTCAGGTCGTTGGTCACTGCCAGACATTGCTCAAGGGCGCGAATGTTGACCTGGCTTGCCTTTTCCTGGGCAAGGGCCGAGGCCGCTTTGGCGCTTTCAAGTAAGTGCGAAATCTCTGTGTTCAGACCCTGAGCGCAATGCAGACAGCGAGCTGCGTGCATTGCTTTGCTTTCTTCGCCATCGTCATTTTCAATCACTACCGTGCAGAGGCCGAAGAGGGCCCCGCCGCAGAGCATGCCTATGAGGCCAATGGTGCTCCAGGCGTTGTCTGCAGAAGTGCTTGAGATGTTGAAAACACCGACGAGGAAAGAGAGCAGAAAGACTGCCAGGCCAGTCCAGAAAAGGCGGTGGACAGTTTTCATACACCCCCTTCTTCTGCGGAGCCTGGCTTCGAGTCTTGCTGCGGGGGCCAGCGGTCGAGACGCTTCTGGGCAAAGGAGAGCTGCAGGTCGGCAGCCGTGAAAGGCCAACGTACAGCTTCGAGGGTGGTTGAGTCGAATTTCGCCATGGCCACTGCGATCTCGCGGCAGTTGAAGTCGGCAATGCGAATCTGCTCGAGAATGATGCGCTTTTCGCGCCCAATATCGCTCAGGGGGTTGTCGTCGGGTACAGGCAGTGACTCAGCATGGCGGCGCATGCGGTCAATGCGTTCACTGAGAAGAAGCAAGGCAAAAGTGAGGCCAACTTTTTCAGCAAACAATTTCTTTGCTGCGTCGGCTGCTTTACCTGCTTCTATCTCGGCTGGGCTGCGTACTTGCTTTGGACGACCGAAGAGAACTGGGGCGACAAGAGCAAGCAAGACAATGAGAATGCCTGCGATAAGCAGACCGTCTACGAGGTTCATGATCGTCCTTGAAGATGAATTGGTAACTTTAGAAACAGCAGGAAAGCTCTTAGTCGTCGTCGTCAGGCGTGTGCTGCAGGGCGATGCGCCGAGCATTCTGCACATGGCGACGAGCTTCTCCGAGGCCGAGGGCGAAGGCGTCAACTTGAGCGTCGGTAGTGGCTTGTTCGATAGCGGCTTCGATCTGGCTTTTCAGCGATTCGGCTTTCGCCAGTTCGGTGGTGGCATCAGCGCGCATTGTGGCAGCGTTCTCGACTTCGTCTTTGATGGCTGCGATGTAGCCTTTGACTTGCTTGATGCCGAGGCCGAGGTCATGAAGTTCGGAGCGCAGAGTGTTCTTCTTCGCTTCGACGAGACCAGAGGGTTGCGACGTAGAATTTGCTTGTTCGCTTTGAGTGATACGAGCGCGACGAAGGCGCATACCAACAAAGACGGATGCAGCAACGAGGGCAGCGATGGTACCGCTGACGATAATGATTGAAGACATAGTTTCTCCCGCAAAAGCGCTTTTGGCACTCCTGCAAATGAGGTTGTTGAAAGGATTACGTTTTTGGAGTTTGGAAGAAGGTGCTTAAAGAAAGTGATTTTTTTGGAAGACCTTATGTCGCTAACAGAGAACTAGATCTCGCATCAAGAGGCGAAGAAATGTTGCGACTGCTCGTTAAGCGTTTGTTACAAAAGGCTGAAGCCCCGAAAGGTACCGCTAGCGATGGCTTTACGCGATCATCGGCGAGTCGCGCGCTCATGGCAACTGGCGTGGTATTTCCATCGCCAAATGCCAAGAGTAAATATCGAGAGGTAGACAAGATGGCGCGGCTGTCTGTAACCGCAATCGCATATACTGTTATTCAACTATATGAATGAATAGATGTGGATTGAAAAAATAGGCCTCAGGAGCGGAAGAAACAGCAGACTTTTTTGTCTGTGTTCCTTCCGCTCCATCCGCTTACTTTGAGCTAGGAGCTCTACGCTCGTTTAGAAGAGGCGAGCGCCGCTGAACTGCCAGGCGTAACGCACTGCGCCATCGGGGTAGAAGATGATTTGACGCATCTCTTCTGATTTCGGCTGAATCGTCAGACAGTTGGTCATGCAGACGTTCTGGCCGTTGACGTCGTAGACGGTGGCGCCGTGAGCCAGTTCGAGAAGCTCCGAGCCATGCTCCTTGAGGTAGGCGTTGCAGTCGACGAGCAGCTGGTCGTCGATGGCATGAGCCGCCGTCCACGTGTAGATGCTCTCGTTCTCGCTCTTGTCGGGCTTGGTGACCGGGCGGAAGGTGAGCTGGTCGACACCGTTGGCAGTGGCGAACTCGATCATCTTCTTCATCTCGTCGACGCTGTCGAGATAGCCCTTGACCAGCACCGTTGCCAGGCGCACAGCGAACTTGAACTTCTTGAGCTTGGCAATCAAGGCTGGCAAGTCTTGGTACTCGCGGCTATGCGTGTAAATCGACTTGTTCTTGCTGCGCTCATAGTGCACCACCGAAATGGCGATGGTGGTGAGGCCGAGGTCATACCACTTCTGCAGTTGAGCATCGGTGACGCGGCCGTCGGCGATCAGCAGGCCATTGGTCTGCAGCTCGCTGATGGGAAATTTGAAGGGCTCCAGCTCTTCCAGAAAGCGGGTGACCTGCTCAGGGAAGATGGTGGGTTCACCCTTAGAGGTGATCATGGCCGTGGAGCAGCCGCCATCGCGAGCGAGCTGAGCGGCCTTGCGGAAATTGCGCCAATTAACTGCCGGCTCTTTGGTGCCGATGCCGTTGGCGGGAGTCATGGGGGCGACACAGAAAGGGCATTTGGCATTGCATGCCAGGGAGCCTGCGACGATGCTGAAGGTCAATACTTTCATAGCTTTTTCCTAACGGGTGGTTGTTGTGGAAGGTTGAGAAATTCAGTTGAAGAGGCCTTTGAGCCAGGCTTTGAAGCCTGTACCCGAGAGCTTTGTGGTTTGATCCAAGTCGATGTACGGCCGATGGCAGTCGCGGTCGACGAAAGCATTGAGGTCAGCCTGGGCTGCCTCGATGGTCAACACGGCCCCGCGGGGGAAGTCGTGCTGGGTGTGATCGCCGTCGATGTAGATGCGTCCACCTTGCATCTGCGAGACGATTTGCAGTTTCTGTCCGCGAGCAGCAATGCCGCGACTGAACTGATGCACTTCACCGAGACGGAGGAAGGGCGCGCGTTCGACATAGGCGAACTGTTGAGCGTCGATGGCTAAAACTGGTCCGCCTTCAGAGCGCAGAAAGCCAGTGGAGCCAGACGGGGTTGAGACGAGCAAGCCAGAGCACTTGTGTACTTCGGTCTTGCCAGCCACAGTGATGTGGTAGCGACTGGTGCCAGCTGGTTGTTCATGGGCAATCAGCACTTCGTTCAAGACCAGCTCAGGGATAGCTTTTCCGTCAATGCTGAGTGCGAGGCGAAGGAGCTTGACCGGCTGAAATGCACCGCTGGCGACTTTTGCCAGTGTGGCGGCGAAGCTGCTGCGGTCGCAGACACAGAAGTGGCCGAAGCTGGTGATCGGCGCCGAATTGACACCGAGCACCGGCGTTTCATCGACGATGTCGTGCGAGGCCGTGAGGAAAGTGCCGTCGCCGCCTAAGGTAATCACCAGAGTGGCTTGCGCCAGTTTCGCGTGCAAGCTCGGGTGTCGACGGTTGACCACTTCGAAGTCGACGGCAAGAGCAGTGAGCACAGCGGTGACTTGCGTGAGGGTGGCGACGTGCTGTGCGTGAGATTCAGCTACAGATTCGAGGCCCGGAGATTTCTTGGCGATTTCGTCAAGCTGGTGTTGGTCGTTGGCGGCCTGTACGAGTTCGAGATAGGTTTCTTTGACGATGACCAAGACGCGCTTGAGCAGCGGTTTTTCACTTGATATATTAGCCATGGGTACCTGCTTTTATTTGAGGTTAAAAGCTCGCCACAGAGCAAAGCGCTTTTGTCTGCGGTGGCGGCTAGGGAAAGCGAAGAGCAAAGACAAGCAAGAACAGCCCAGCGCAGGCAAGAACTCAATGGAGACTCTTGGATGCTGGGGCTATTGCTGGCTGCTTGTCTGGGTTTTCGCGGTTATTTCTGTTGCTTGCTTGTTGGTTGAAATTGAGAAGTTGTGATGTAAGCCTAATAGTTCTCAAGAGATAGGTTCAAGAGTTATTAGAGCAATTGCTTTTAATCAGGAATCGGTAATTAGTTCTTATTGCTTAATATCTACCGTGCATGCCCCAGGGTGTGGGGGGCGCTAGCTAGCTCTGCCTTGAGCATTAACAGCCTGTAAGCTGGCGCAGCTAGCGCTTGTCGCTTTATTTATCCAGTCGCACTAGTCTTGCCAATAAGCTAAATCGAGCTAATCAGTCGACCAAATGACATCCACTAGGTTCGAGTTTGTGATCGATGAGAAATTTGATTGCACTGTCTTTCTGCTCGCCGGAAAAAATCTCTATTGCCATTCCGCAAATTGATTCTGACAACCCCGGTGGTGTTGGTGTCGGTCGACAGCGAAGATTCTTGTCGCCACTTTCTCTCAAGGCGCGCTCTGCTGCCAGCACCTGATGAAGGGTGGGAAAGGTAAGAATGAGTCGCTTCTTTTTGCTGATATTGACGCTGGAATTGGAATTGGAGTTGGCGTTGGAATTGTCATTAATTTCTGGCATAGTCCAATGGTAGCTTGCTGCGGGCAACTGTGGCTTTTTTGCAACTGGCTATATGTTCATTTTCGACATCGGCAGATTGTCCTAATTTGAGAAAAACTGACGTGGTAATGAATATCGGCGGAAGGTTAGGAGCAGGTAAAATGTTGGAGAAATCCTCAGTAAGACACCCCAGAACGGGCACCCGCACTTGATTTCCTGTGTTATAGTGAAAACAGTAAAGAGAGGGATCTATGCAGTATTTCCTTTGCCCGCGATGCCAGTTCAGAGTGCCAGCCAACAAACATATTTGCCAGACTTGTGGCAATAAGTTTGTCAGCTCAACTCCTGCCAATAGTGGTGCAGATAATTCAGTTGAAAAAAAGGCATTGGTCAATCCATTTGCCAAGCTTTTAGGCTTCAATAATCAGTCTAAACAGAAAGATGGCAGTCAAGAAAAACCAGCATTGGGCTAGTTACTAAAACTCTCGAATAGGCTATTGAAGGGACGGTCAATGAGGCCGTCCCTTGTTGTCTGTAGTGGTTGAAAATAGAGACTGCACTATGGCATCAAATATGGTGGCGCTTAAGTAATTAGCTGCTTAAGTAATCAGCGGCTTAAGATGTGACATCAGCATATAGTTTGTGCGCGCTAGTAAGTAGTCGATATTGGGGTCGTGGATTTGTACTTGCGATTGAAACAGTGAAGGATCAGATGGCAAATAGCGCCAAGTTATTTTCGAACCTTCACCATACTTGGTCACATCAACACGCACTGTCATCATAATCTTGGTGGTCTTACTGGTGTCGTTGTAGTTGCTTGTGTACTGGGCTTTACGGCTGAGTGCAATGTCGGTCACCCCTTCTACGCGAATAGAAGTCTCAATCGGGTCAACGATATTAATAACTTTGATGTGGTATTTAAAATTGCGGTGGCTGCGGGTTAAGGCTCTTTGTACCGAATTTGCCGCGGCTCTATACTCTTGCTTACTTTGAATGGCCACAGGAAGGTGGGCGATCTTGCCCATCAATGGTTCTGTAATTGTGCGCAATAGGTTTAACTCAACCACAGCCCAAAGGCGTGGAACAGCAAAGAACAACACAAAAATGCCGCAAACGGCGTAGACACAGAACTCAAGATTGATAGTCATTCGTTTATTTCGTTGGTTACAGTACTTATACCCTTAGTAGAGAGTTTCATACACAAAGTAACTGCCAAATACTTTGCGCACATAATCTCTTGTCTCTTTAAATGGAATTTCTTCGACAAAGTAATCCCAATCTTTTCCCCCACTGGCATTGAACTTATCAACCCAACTCTTGACTGCGTTTGGGCCGCCATTGTAGCTGGCTACAGCCAGCATAGCATTGCCATTGAAGCGCTTCAACGTGTATTCCAGGTAGGCCGTTCCCAGTTTGATATTGTTGTCTGGATTGAAAACATCTTCTCTGTTTAAGGCCGGCACGCCAATTCTTTTACCGACACCAGCGGCAGTGGCAGGTAGAAGCTGCATCAAGCCGAGGGCTTGCGACCGACTGAGCGCTTTGGGGAAGTAACGTGACTCTTCGCGAATGAGAGCGTGAATTAAATAGGGGTCTACTTTGCGCAGCTGCCCTTGCTCTTTAATTCTTGCTGCATAGGCCCACGGGTAAGTAATTTGCCAGAGTGGAGCATGATTGGGCTTACCATCTAAGTCTTTGCCAGCGGCTCTTATCCCTTCCATGATCATGCCCTGGCTGAGGTATATCCATGAGCGAAATCCGATGATGTCTTCGCGAGCACTATCGTTTGCTTCGGGAGCCTCTGCCAGAGCCGTTTGACATTCATCTAGCTGGCGCGCGGCGGCTAGCAATGCTACTTTAGGACCGGCTAATCGAGCAACTCTGTCAAAGGTAAAGAGAGTGGGGGGCTGAGGCCAGCTCCAGTTGTCGAGGCAATTGCGTTGCGCGTTGGTAGACCAGCCGCGATCTCGGCGTTTGTCGGCTGGCGCATTGAGATAGGCTAAACGAGCCAGTGATCTAAAGGCATAATAGTTTGATGGATAGAGGTTATGGGAGTGCTGATAGAGCGCTTTCGCCTTATTGTGATCACCTAAATGTTCGTGAATTTTTCCTGCCCAAAAAAGAAAACGGGCAGCCGAACGATGAGTGGGATAGCGCAGTGCAGCATTTTCAGCCATGCTTGCTAGAGCCTCAGCTTGCAGCTTGTTCTTGGCTAAACCAGCTGGATAAATAACTTTTGTGCGATGCCAGAACATCCACCACATGGCTTCAGGAGCGTGTTCAGAGGTCGGATACTCTTTAATCAGCCGCTGGAACAAAGGTGTGGCATCTGTATCGCTAGCCCTCACAGCAATATTCCACAGGGCATGATCAAGTTTGACTGGTTTGATAGCGAGAATTTGCTTCCAGACATCTGCTGTTTCGGCTCGGCTGAGTGGGCCTGTAACAACATCAGCAAAATCATCATAGTATGCGGCGTCAGGTGCTTGCCGTATGGCGGTAAGCAGAGCCGCGACTGACTCTGGCTTGCGGTGCAGCTTGGCTAAGCACTGGGCTTTGCGATATTGATTGTTGGTCGTGCCGGAGCGGTTAAAGGCATCGAGTGCTTTTGAATAATTGTTCTTGCGGTAATAAACTAGGCCAATGCGGTCTAAATCAGCCGGGGTAAGTGCTGCCCCTCTAGTGTTCATTGCCATTAGTTTATCGGCTACATCACTAGAGAAGCGGCCGTTGACGCTGCCTTTGAGATAGTCAGAAAAATAGGCTAAAGCTTCAGCTTCTGCCGCACTGCCAGGCGAACCGAGAGCGCCGTTGCTCATGCTGCCGTAATTGCCAGCGCTGCTGCTAGTGCCATTACTAGAGCTATTGCCAGAGCTGCTCGTAGAGCTTCCAAAGACACTCTCGCTGCCAACAACTGATGTGGTATTGCTGGCGTAAGAAGCAGAGTTAGAATTTTTGCCGCTGATATTGCCGCTATTTCCCAGGGCCATTTGTCCTAAATAATAATTAGAGGCAGTACCATATTCGGTGGCGGGATATTTCTGTTTAATCGTTAGTAGTAAGTCTTTGGCCTTTTGGTTATTATCGCTGCTAGGCTCTCGTAAAAATGACTGGGCCATCTCGTACAGCGCCCGGGCTTGATCGCTTGGAGTAGCGGCAGGATCGCGCAATATTTTTTCGACAAAATCACGAGTTTTTTTGTTGTCACCCTGACTGGTTAAAATTTCTGAGGCATGCCAGAGCGAATCGATGTGTAGCAGCGGCAGTGCTTGGGCCTGACTAAACAACGAGATAGCATCATTTTGATCAGCTCCACTGTTGCTCTTGGCCAGTAGCCGAGCTAGTGCGTAAGAGGCGACTAGGCGCTCTGTATTGCCACTATTAAAGATATTTTGGCCTTCGAGAAAACGTCTTAAATTGGCAATCGAAACATCTTTAGGCTCGCTGCCTAGATTGGCTACAGCTGCTGCAAATTGTGGTGATGGCGCTTGCCACAAGCGGCTGATTTCAGCAGGAATAGCTTGACTGCTAGTAGCATGGCCGCTAGCACCTTGACCAGAAGCTCCTTTAACTTTGGCGGGTGAGGCCTGACAGTTGAGCCATTGTGAGAGGCTGGCACCGATTGCGATAGTGCTGGCCAACAGGCCAAGAACCACAAATCTAGACTTAGCTGCCAGGTTGGGTTTAATTTTTTGCCTTACCACTTATCAACTCACAGTCATTTTAGAAATTTAGTCTAGAAAGAAAATGCTAGCATGGCATAGTCGACCTTGCCTTTACTGGATTGTTTGCGGTTTTTGGTGACCATTGAATTTATACTTTGACAACGCTGCTACTTCGCACCCCAAGCCTGAAGAGGTTTACCAGGCCTGCGACCAGGCTCTTCGCGCTGGTGGAAACCCAGGCCGCGGCGCTCACAGTCTTTCATTTGCAGCCGCTACGCTACAGTTTGAGAGTCGCCATGAAATCGCTCAATATCTTGGCATTCGAGATAGCAGCCGCTTGATTTTTACCAGCGGCTGTACTGCGTCTATCAACTTGGTTCTCAATGGCATGGTCGGAGCAGGCCGACTCAAGGCGGGAGATACTGTTTTGACCAGCGCCTTCGAGCACAACGCCGTGATGCGGCCGCTTAAGGCTCTGGCAGCTAGTTTGGATTTGAACTTGGTGGTGGTGCCGGCGCTCAAAGCTACCCCGGCGGGCGGCTTAGCTGAGAGCGAATCGGACTCTAGTTATTCGGGGCCTTGCTCTTCTGGGTCAAGCCACTTTGCGGCGTTAGTAGATTTAGTACAGTTAGATGCGCTGCTGCTGCTGCATAAACCAGCACTGTGTATCTTCACTAGGGCCAGCAATGTCACTGGTCAAATATTAGACTTGGATGCTGTTGCTGCTTTGGTAAGTCGCCATGGCGCCCCATTATTAATAGATGCTGCTCAAAGCGCTGGCATTGTGCAAGAGAAATTGGACCACGAGAAAATATCTTTTTGGGTAGCTTCTGGTCATAAAAGTATGCTGGGCCCGCCTGGAATCGGCCTTCTTTATATCGGTGGCGGCGAAGTCTTGGACCCGCCCTATCGCGGTGGCACTGGTTCACGCTCGGAGAGTTTCTCTATGCCCGAGGCTTTGCCCGATAGGCTTGAGCCCGGCAGTCCAGCTGTTCATTTGGCTTGTGGTGTCGCTGCCGGATTGCGTTATTTGCAGTCATTGCCGAACGGTTTTGATTCGGCTCGGCAGCACGAAGCCATCCTTTCGCTGCGCTTCTTGCATGGCTTGGCTGTGATTAATCAGACTGCGATTAATTCGACTACTGCAGAGGCGGCGCGAGGAACAATCGAGTTAGTTGGCCGACCCGGTTGGAATTTGAATCTGCCAGCAGAGGCCCAACGGCATCTGATTGAAGACTATCTGCCGGTGTTCTCTCTGCGTTTCGTGTCGAGTGCTGACGCGCATGTAGATCAGTCGAAGATTGTAGTTCAGTTGAAGAATGTCGAATCGAAGGTTATTCAGAAATTGACACCAGATAAGGTGGCGCAGTATTTAGATGATGAATTCGGAATGGCGACTAGACCTGGCCTGCATTGCGCGCTGTTGGCTCATCAAACCCTTGGTACCGTTGCGCAAGGCTTGCTTCGTGTCAGCTTCGGACATGGCAATTCTGAAGAAGACGTTGATAGCTTACTTGCTGCTTTAGAGTCAGCCTGGGATTTAGTCAGCTAGACTAAGGTCTGCTTCAATGTGATTCAAGAAGTGCACTCCGCGCACAAAGATAAGACTGTCGATGAATGACAGGCCTAGTGAGGATAGAGCAAAAGCTATGCCTTCAATAAAAGTTTGCAGTGTTGAATTGATTTGGAAATTCAGCAATTCGCTGATATACGTAGCAGCCCTTACTGTTCCAACTTGGACATAGATGACCCAGGCAACGCCAGCAAGAAGACTGAAAGTCCAGGCGAATTGCACAGCTCTTCCTCTAGAGTACTTAAAACTGGTTAAGAAGGCTGAAATCGGATTCATCCCTCTGGTTACAATCAAGGCAAGGGACAGATCGCCGCGCACAGCTACTAGGGTGTAAACCATCGCCAGCAAGCCCATAAATGTCGCGACGCTCTTGGCGCCATAAAGCGCGAATACTGTCCAGAGCAAAGCCATGAACATCGACTGGTCCGAAATTTTTACTTTGTGATTTAGGCTCTGAGCCAGTTTGTTTCGCAGCTGCCAAATAAACGAGAAAGAGAAAATCGGGTAAAGGAAACAAAAGGAGTAAGCAAGCAGCGATGAAAATGGTTCTGGGTAGCCACCTTCTGGTTCGGTGGTATAAAGATGGCCAAGGGCGAACCAGGCGCCAAGCAGACAAACTACCAACCACCATCTTTCTTTGAAAATTTCAGTTACTGTACGAAGACTCTCTTTTTGCAGATCTTTTAGGAAATCTGGGATGTCCTTGGCTTTAACTCGCAGGCCATGCCAGAAGAAGCAAAGTGGCAGTAGCAGCATCCCGAGCCCAGTCCAAACGCGCGTAATGTCCCGGGCTAAGTCATATCCGTATTCGGCTAACTGTTGCGCCTCTGACGGCATCTGCTGTTCCTGTTTCTTGGTTAATGGCCCGTATCATTTCGTTGTACCACGGCAAGTAGATACCTTTTGGATAATTTTCTTTGGGCAAATCTTTTCGTTCTAAAGTGAGTCGGGCTATGAGCGGTTTGCACTCAGCGTTTCTTCGCTGCTTTGTAATCGTTGACGTCTTTTAGGTATGGCACTATTGATTCGTCATAATATTTGCCCCAATAGCTCCAGGGATATCCTGTGCGATCGGTGTATTGTGCTCGCCATGCGGCATATGTTGTAGGGCTTTCAGCTTCCCGGTGGAGTGGAGCTGTATCATAGTGCCGAGTTCTAGCCAGTGGTTCAAAAACAGTGCGGTAGAAAGTTGCTGTTTTTCTGCCCGCTTCGAATTGAATATGGGCGTTCTGCTCTATAAACTGATCTTCTGATAGTTTTCCTTGCAACGCTGCTTGGTAGACTCTGTCAAAGGCAGGGCTACTTTTTATGTCGTAGCATTCGAAAACCAGGGCCGCGAGCAATCTCTCTGCAGCCATTGGCATGCCATAGCTGTCTGTTTTTCTTAGTCGTATATAGCCAGGTTCACCAGGTTCTGGGGCGCTATGATCGGCGTCGTAATCGAAGTCTTTGTCGTTGAGCGCACTAGAGTTCCAGTAGATACGTTGGCCGGCTGCTTCACCGGCAAACTGACGCACTGCCCAAGGCCATATTGGTTCGTTCTTCAGTAAAATCTTGGCCAGCTGTGGGCGATCGACAATCATTTTTTTTACTTGCTGCTCGCCAAATAGCAGATCTTGAGGGCTCAGTGTTTGTGCAGCTTTGGTTGCGCCTACGCTCTCGGCCTTGGTGCCTGCTCTGATGCTTTTGGGCACGCAGTTTGTCGGATTGGCGTTGCTAGGATTGGCCTCAGCGATGAACCCAGAGACGAGGCAGAGAAGAACTAGTATGAAGTGTCTAGTCAAATTGTTTGTCTCCAACAGCTGTTCGTTGTTCGGTTTGGGCTTCTTGCGTTGAAGTTTTTAGCGATGACCTTTTAGATCAATTGCGATAGCTATGATTCCTGGCTATGCGGTTGCTGTTCCAAAATACTTAAGAACTCTACTGGACGTATAATTTGCGTTCGTGCGTGTGTTTGTAGATCAAGCAAATCCGAATCGCCGCTGACTAGATAGTCACTGTCTGAAATCACTGCACACGCCAAGAACATGTCATCTTTTGGATCTCGGCTTACCTGTAGTATATCGGTTAGCTGAATAAGGACGGCCTTTCGTTGGATTAGCGCAACGAAGCGTTCAGCCTGTTCTTTGTTTATTCGCGTTGCAAACTTTGGTCGGGCCAATACATTTACCAGTTCAGCAATTAAGTCATTTGAGCAAACGAGGACGAACAGATCTGCCTCGAACAGCTCTGCAATTTGTCGCGGAGCCCCCGCAGAATTTAATAAGCCACTGACCCAAACGTTGGTATCAACTACTGCTTTTACGAGCACGTTCAGCCTTCATCTCTTGCCGAGCATCCTTCACTTCAGCCAAGATTTCTTCCTCTGACAGAGGTAGTGTATCCTTGTTTTGCTCGTCTACTTCTTTTAATAAGGCTCGCCATTCCGCGCTCCATGACTCATCAAGTTTATGGCGCAATTTGCCTTGTTCTTCGGGCGAAAGCTGATCGACTAGCCTTAGCACCTGGTCTACAGTGATTTTTTCTTCTGATTTGCGTTGAGCCATGAACCACCTCTTTGCTGTCTTGAGTATAAGCGGTGAGCCGTTAGACGTGCAAGGCCTTGTCTTTCCGATAACGATTGAGATATGGAGCTAATTTCCGGGCGATTCTAAAGTTTGGTCAATTTGTTGATTGCTCTGAGTTGTGCAAAATGTTAGTTTCTCAATCGGTTACGATATTCCCACAGCTGAAGATGGTTTCTATTCATGGATCAACCTAGACGGCCTGGAAAGCAGCTGCGGGGGCTTGCTGATTTGACGGCTGTCCGGGCCGCGACAATTGAATTGCTCTCTTAGTTTGAGGCTTTCTTGTGAGAAGAATATTTCTAGCTCTATTTGCTTTGTTGATTGGCCATGGTGGTCAAACTCCTGTATTTGCTAAGCCAGTAAAGCGAGCAGCCGAAGTAGCGCAGGCCGTGATCCGAAAACCATTAGGTGCCTGTTCTCCGGCAGGAAAGCCGTCTGCTGTTATGGAGGTATTGCTTGCACTTGAGCAGGTCGGTCGTGATTACGCTACTTTTCAAAATAAGTTTGGTCCGGCTCGAGCCAGCAAATTGATTGATGAAAGAGTAGCTAAGATAGTTTCTAAATTGAAATCTCCGGATCAAGTTGGCCTTATGGCAGTTCAAGGAGCCAGTTTGAACCGTTCCGCTAATTATCTTGAAGACTTGAGCTGGGACGACTTGGGACATTCTGTCTATATTGCGTGTTTGGATAGACTTTCTAAAGACCGCACCTTGGCTGCTCAGAGAGCATTGAGAAGGGTTGCAGAAAGCCTTAGAGGGGATGTGTTTTTTACCCATAATGCCGACATGTGGATACAGGCTGCTATGCTACAGAATGGTGATCGGGGCGATTTCAGCAAAAGTGCTTGGTACCTAGAGCAAGTGCTTATTCAGAAATATTCCGGCACCGAGCCTGATGAGTTTCTAAGGCTAAAGGAACAGATGAGGCGTGACATCAAAGACCATGTCAAAGTTCCTGAAAATATTGCACCTAGTGATTTGTAGGTTGTGGTCTTTCTGAGTTGTAGGCTTGAAGTTTGTTGAGCCGAACTAAACTTGGCTATTTGCGAACCCAAAGTGGATTTCTGATGCCAATTCCTCTAATGCGATAGCTTTCGATCGTGCCGTCTTGAGCGAATTTCATGTCTATATGAAAGAGTTGTTTCTCGCGCTGAACAGTTACGTAGGCGTCGAAAACGTAGAAGGTTGTTTTGCCAACACCGCGTAGGTGAGGTTCTCCGAAGATTTTCTTGGCTGATTCGAGCGTTAGCTTTTGCCAGCCTGGTCCTTCTTTGTAACTTCGGCACTAGCCTCTTCATCAATGCAAATGGTTCTCTCTTCGACCGCTAAGCAAGGTATTTGAACCAACCCCAGCACGGTGATGACAGTCATAATTATTTTGTTTGCCATGCTTATCTCATTCACTGGTTGCTGCCTATTGGATCGGCACTTGGGCTATCCGGATTCGAATGAGTTTTCTTCTCTTTCAATAAATATTTGACTATTGCCACCAGTGCCCAGCAATAAAGCAAGGTCATAACTGACACCAATAGCAGTGGCTTTGCCCAGGTCATATTTGTAATCAGAAGCAGGCCGTAAGTCGTCATCACAAGCCAGTATGAAGCAAGAATTCGTCTGAGCTGAATGGTTAAATCTCCGAGGCTGCTCAGGCTCTTGTCCCAAGCTGCAAAGACTAAGTAGAAAGCTGGAACGATAGTACAGAGATCATAAATGAATAGATGCGGCACAACTAAAGGAAGAGCCAGGCAGCCAATTACAATTGATAGGTTTGCTTTTGTTGTCTTGCTTTTAATGGCGGAACTTGAGTGCGATAACATGGTTACCACCCCGAGTCCGAGTGCTAATAGCAAGAATGCCAGGCCGTAAACAATCGGTTTGAGCATGGCGTGCAGCGCTACTGGCTGGCTGAGTAAAACCGCTCTAGGTAAGCTTGTTGCCAGGTGTATTGCCACACCATTGGCTGGATCGGAAAATATTTTGTCGGAGAGTTTGAGGCAATTGAGCCAGGCTTGAAATACCTCTGGTCCAAAGACAATGGCATTTGACTGGGCCAGAAACATCACGCCAACGCACATGCCAACGAGGGCCATCACTCGCTTTTGTGCTAATTCGCTGACAATGAGAAAGACAGCAAGAAAGAGCATTTGTGGCTTAAGGAAGAGCAACGAAAACACTATCCCGGCCAGAAATGGAATAGAGCCCAAGAAATAAAAACCGGCGGCTAGTGGTAAGAGTCCAAATACTAAGCCGACTTGGCCAATCCAGAGAGTGAAGCATACTGGCAGAAAAGAGAGGGTGGCAGCGGCTGTTAGCGACAGATACAGTTTGTTGAGCTTGATTTTGGGAGCGCTCTCAGTTTCCCTCGCCATGTTCCTAGCGCTACCAACAAGAATTAAATAGGTAGAGGCGAAAATGGCTGCTAGCGAAGTTAGTTGCCAGGCCAGCAAAGAAAATTCAATCTTCAGTGCACTATATGGCGCAAAGACCAAGGCGCTCATCGGCATATACATATATTCTGAAACCGAGGTAGCAGGCATGTTTGGCAGCAGTTGGTGTGAAAGCTGATCGAAGGGGGCGCCGTGAAAAGCTGTGGCATCAGCGGGCGGATAAAGTATCGCCCATTTGTCGTGAGCGGCTATCCAGCCGGCTGTATGGAAGGTCATCAAATAGTCAGAGATAGCAATGGCTGATGGTAATTTAAAATCGATGAAATACATTATGGTCAGTGTCAGCACCGCCCAAAATATAATTGCTTGCACCAGTAGCTTCTTGAGAGTCATCGCTTAGATCTCGTGCAATGGCATCTTTTTGCCATGATAGCTCTCTGCGATGCCCACGAGCATGCCGGTGCGGTCTTGATCGTGCAGACAGTGCACAAATACTGGTTGCTTGCTTTCATCAGTGATAATGCTGATAGCCTGATGAATCAACTCATTTGTGGGAAAACCAAAAGGTGAAATGACCAGAGAATGATAGTTAAGACCTAGCCTCTTGATTAGCGCTTCTTCAGCGGTCAAGTGGCCACTTCCTTCATGTAACTCGTCGCGCAAATTGAGAATAGTCTTAACACCTTCTTCTTTAAGAATTGCAAAACCGCGCTCAGTGGGCTGTCCGCCGCGCTGCAGGCCTTCATTTACAACCTGATAGTTAGGTAGATGCTCAAAAATCTCGCTCAATTCCGGAAAATGAGAGAGGGCATTTTGATTATCTTGATGCCAATTGGATGTCAAACTACTTCACTTCCCTACGTACTACTAAAAACTTGCCTCAACTCAAGAGATAATAGACGGCTATAGGGCGAAGGGCAAATACAAGGGGGACATGATGACATCCAGCCAGATGGCGCAATCGAAGGGCCACGCGCCTGACAATGCACTCACCGACTCCATCGCGATTCTCGATTTTGGTTCGCAATATTCGCAACTGATTGCCCGCCGAATTCGTGAGCTCAACGTCTACTCTGAGCTTTTACCCCATTCACTTTCGGCCGAAGAACTCAAGAGGCTAAACCCTAAGGGGATAATACTTTCAGGCGGCCCCTCCAGCTGTTACGACGAATTTGCCCCACAGTTAGATCAGGATATTTGGAAACTTGGCATACCTGTATTAGGTGTTTGTTACGGCATGCAACTGATGTCTCGTGACCTAGGTGGGCACGTTGAGCCGTCTACCGTGCGTGAATATGGTCGCGCCCTGCTGACAATTGTTCATCACGACAGACTTTTTGAAGGCCTCGACCCCGCTATTGAAAGCTGGATGAGCCACGGCGACAGCGTTACTACCTTGCCCGATGGTTTCGCTACGGTTGCCCGCACCGCTGACACGCCAGTTGCAGCCATTGCCGATGAGACACGCAAACTCTACGGTGTGCAGTTCCACCCTGAAGTTGTGCATACTGTAGGTGGCAAGCAAATCATTTCTAACTTTGTTCTTGGTGTTTGCGAATGTAGCAAAAGCTGGACCATGAGCCGCTACATCGAAGAAGCTATTCGTGAAGTAAAAGAGCGTTGTGGTGACCGGCGAGTGCTACTTGCACTGTCTGGCGGCGTGGACAGCTCGACTCTAGCGTTTCTGTTGCACAAGGCTATCGGCGACAAGCTCACTTGTATGTTTATCGATCAAGGCTTTATGCGCAAGAACGAGCCTGAATGGCTGGTTGAGACCTTTGAGCGTGATTTCAATATACATGTACACTTTGTCAAAGCGCGGGATCGCTTCATCAGCAAAATTGCTGGAGTGACCGATCCTGAAGAAAAACGTAAAGCTATTGGTGCCGAATTTATTCGTGTATTTGAAGAAGAATCGAAAAGACTCGGGCCATTCGATTTCTTGGCTCAAGGTACGCTGTATCCGGATGTAATCGAGTCTGCTGGTACTAAAATTGATTCTAAAACTGGTAAAAAAGTAGCTGTCAAAATCAAATCGCACCACAACGTTGGTGGTTTGCCAGAAGATTTGCAGTTTGAATTGGTTGAGCCCTTCTGCAAGCTATTTAAAGACGAAGTGCGCGTGCTTGGTCGCGAGATTGGTGTGCCACCTGGCATTATCGAACGCCATCCATTCCCCGGCCCGGGCTTAGCTATTCGTGTTCTGGGTGAAGTCACCAAAGAGCGCCTGAAAACATTGCGTGAAGCTGACTGGATTATTCGCGAAGAAATTAAGAGTCATGGGCTCTACCGTCAGGTTTGGCAGGTATTTGGGGTCTTACTGCCAACTTTATCGGTTGGTGTTATGGGCGATCAACGCACTTATCAAAACCAAATTGTCATTCGCGCTGTGACCTCCGAAGACGGGATGACAGCCGATTGGGCCAGGCTGCCATACGATTTGCTCTCAGATATTTCTTCGCGTATCGTCAATGAAGTGCCTGGTATCAATCGTGTTGTTTATGACGTAACTTCTAAGCCACCAGCAACTATTGAATGGGAGTAAGCTTTGGACTTTGAGGATCTCTACCATGATGAGCCTCGCGATTCCAATGGACCTTCTAAACTCTCACCAGAGAAAAAGAAGCTAGAGGTTTCTGCTCAGGAAGCCCTAGCAACTGCGGTATCTCGTGTTGTTTTAGGGCTCATACTTCTTGTTTCTTTTGTGGTGGGCTGCTGGGTTGCTGCCACTGCTCTGCACCACCCAGATACCTGCTGGTTTCTCGCCCTTGGCCGCTGGATCTACGAGCACGGTGCGGTGCCAGATCTTGATCCGTTTTCGTGGACGATGGCCCTCGGAAGTGCCCAAGGACAGCCATCTGCTGTTGGTCTAAATGAAATCAATCAATTTGTAGCCAATCATTTTGTTGTAAGTCAGTGGTTGTCTGCTCTGATCTCTTATCTTTCTACACTTTCTGGTGGGCTACTGACACTGCTGATGCTTAACGCAGTGGTTGTTGTCACGGCCTTTCTTTCACTGCCAATCGGCTTTGTTGCCAGACGCGGCGCGCCTTTCGTTACTGGTTTGGCACTGGTATTGCTGGCCCTGTTGACGGCTTTTCTCTGCCCGACTAGCTGCACTGAAATTTTTTCATACTTATTTATCGCTATTTTTTTGCAGGTAGTTCACCACGCCCGTTCTGCAATTCTCTGGCATGACGCGAAAATCTTTCGCATTGCTTATGTTCTGGTGCCACTGATGGTGCTCTGGGCAAACCTGCATATCGGCTTCATTATTGGCCTTGTGATTCTAGCTGGCTGCTTATTGGGAGCGCTGCTAGGTATACCCTTGGCCAAGCGATTGTCTGGCGCTCTACCTATAGCCGCACTGACAGCTTCTCCTGTTACCGAGCTGGTTCCTCCTCGTGCACTCAGCGTTGAGCTTGTATTTGCTCTTGCGGGCTCGCTTCTCGCTAGCCTTGTCACTCCTTACGGCTTCAAGCTCTGGGAGTCTATGCCAGCTGTGCTGGCCTCTTCATCATTATCATTGTCATCAGCTTCTTCTTCTTTCTCTTTCTCAGCCTATGCCTATTGGACTTACGGGCTGCTTTGTTTAGCTTTTCTATTGCTAGTTTTTCGAGAATTTCGCGCTTGCAGGGAAGAGCAAGCGGCCCTTGCTGACCCGCAAGTTAATGTGCTAGTGATTACGGAATTAGTTACCGCCACTTTGGTTGGCGGCATTGCTATCGCTGTCAGTTTTGCCGCCCCTAGCTTGATAGTTTTTACTACTCTGATTGTTCTAGCTGAAGTTCTTGCTTTGCTTGGGGTGCGCCGTTTGGCCACCCATGCCGATGCTTCAATAGCGGCCGCAAGAGGGGAAGGTGGGCCTGAAGCTACACCTGCATCGAAGAGGCCAGCGCGCACATTCTGGCAAGACCTCAATTTTCACTCTCTTGATGTCTGGCTGGCTGGTGGTGCTTTTGAGTTGGCCATTGTGTCATTCTGCTCTATAGCTGGCGTTTGCCTTGTGGCTAACAAGGTTTTTAAGCCAGAATTGCCTCCAGCTGCAGCTCCAATCAAAGCACTCAAATATATCGAACAGCACAAAGATGATCTTGGTGCTCGACTTTTCAATGACGCCGCTTTTGGCAACCTGATAGATTGGCAGCTGCGTGCCACGCCTAAAGTATTTATGGATACTCGTTTAAATGTATATGATCAGAGGCTTATTGGAGACTATCGCAGTATTCAGGAATGTTTGCCGGGCTGGCAGTCTCTGCTAGATAGCTACCAAGTAGATTGGGTATTTGTTTCACCGATTTCTAAATTAGGTCATGCTTTACTGGAAAATTCTAGTTGGGAGACCCGCTATCAAGACGATAAAGCGGTGATTTTGGTGCGCAAGAAAAACGAATAGCAGCTGCAATAATTGTTTCTGCTCGACTTGTCTTGTTTTGCTCGAAAGTCAGCTTTTAAATTGGCGCAATAAGTTCTGGCGTTTTCAAAAAGGGAAGATTTTTTTCGAAAAAATCTTCCCTTTTTGTGCGGCTAAAAATAGGGCTATTGATTGCCCTTTATTTGCTGATTGCCCGGTGACGACAAATTTACAGCACTATGCTTGTCGATCCAGCTACAGAGTGAATCTAAGACCACGCCGTTTTGGTTGTCGGTCTCGAATATTAGGTGTTCGGCATCGCCAATTATCATCATAGTTTTATCGTCAGACTTTACCGCAGCAAACAAATCATAGGTGCCTTGCGGTTTGACGAGTTTGTCTTTGAGCCCCTGCACCATCAGCACTGGTAAGGTTTTGATATCCCCGCAATGGCTGTGGGTGCGTCGCATAAAGATAGCAAATTTCATAAGTTCTTTGGGTGATAGTTCATTTTTGGCTTTGAGGCTGTTAGCCCACAAGGCGCGCATCTCAGGTCGGGCTGTGGCTTGCGACGCTATTTGGCTGCCAATATTGAAGGGCTTGTCTGGGCCGTTGAGAAAGTGAAGCGCTACAGTTAGGCTCATGCGCTTTGCTTGCAGCCTCTCTGCTGATGGCACAGAGGCAATCACTCCGCGTAAATTCTGACCGAATTTTGCGGCTGTATTGAGAGCGATGGCCCCTCCCATAGACTCGCCGAGAAGGAAAACCGGAGCTGATGGATTGTGCTCTTTTATCAACTCAACCATGTTATTGATATCGGTGAAACTATCTTTGTAGTCAATTTTTTCATTGCCGCTGGCATTCATCCAAGAGCCAAAGCCCCGAACATCGATGGCAAATATTGTATAACCGCGCGATCGCATCTCGTGGGCAAATGGAGTAAAGGCGCGATTGTCCATGCCCATGCCGTGTACTGCAATAATTGTTGCTTTGCTTCGATTTTCGGGCGCTCTGCTTTGCCAGGCAATTATTGGCAAAGTCTTTAGTTTGAAAGTTGTGGCGAGCCAGAGATATTCACCCAGAGTCTGCGGTTGGGTGTCATCCATATAGTCTTTGAGGAAGCGGTTGCGCACCGCCTGTAGTGGAATCGCACCAATTACATTTTCTATCTGTTCGCGTTCGCCCATCATTTGAGCGAGTAGGCTAACAAGGTTTTTTCGATAAAACTCGTGTTTGTCTTTGTCGCCGAGACTTTTGTAGATTTCAGCCAGATAAACATTGGCCCAAAAATAAGGGCATAGGCCAGAGAGCTGATTGCTGTGTGAGGAAGTTAGTTGAGCGAGAACAAGAGCCGGTGCCTCAGCATCTTTGTAGCGTTTTTCTAGAAGATAGCAGCCGACGAGACCTTCTTCTAGCTCGGCTCTAAGTAATGTACCGATGTCGTTGTTGCCGGCGCACAAAAGCGCTAGATTGTAGTGTTTAAGAGCATCTTTGGTGTTGCGCTGTCGGTAGTAGCACTCGGCAATGCAGCGTTGCAAAATAACTTGATCTTGGAGGGATAGTTGTTGGCTCTCGGCTGGTAGCTCTTGAATCTCTTTTAGATACTTAGCCGCATCATCGTACTTCTCGTCTTTGAACTGTGAGAAAGCGGCTAGGTAGAGAATCGCCGAGTCGAGTTTTTTGTCTTTTCGTGCCTGACTTAGAGCCTCTGTAATTTTGGCATCAGCTTCTTCAACTTTGCCTGCCTGTAGCAGATGGAAGATTTGCGATTCCAATGCGTTCAGATCGCCTTTTGTGCGATTTTGAGCTGGTTTTTTCTGTAGGCCAGTCGGCGGCAGCGGCTGACCGCCCTGCTGTTGACTGAACTGCGGAACCTGACTGAACTGCTGCTGCTGCTGGGCCTGGCCGAGAGCTGGGAATGGTGCAAGTAGCGCGGTCAATGATGCGCCTATTAGGTTAACTCTAAGAATTTGATGCCGCACGGAATACCCAAAAGTTAGTTTGTTCGCTAGGTAGACTAGTCTATATCAGGGAGGCACCCTCTGCTATCAGTCTCTAGATTGTACCGACGTCTTCTTGGAAACCGATTCGGGTGTTCTTTCTCAGCGCTGCCCTGATCTTTGCGAAGGGCTTCCCAGATAACTGTTTGACTATCTTGCTGGTCATCTTCTAGCTGCGCCACCCCTTTGACTTCGCCTGAGCCAGAATTTAGAGCTCTGCCTGTTGTCAGGGACTTGGTCGCGCCCGCCCCTGTCTAATCGGACTAGTCAAGCGCTGTCTGCTTCAAGGTTTCTTGTCTTTAATCTCCAAGCTTTTCTTGATAACCGCTTGCTAGGTTTATGACCTTCCCCCGACCTAACTAAAACAGAGAATCGACAACAAAGGCTCATAGCCACCTTCTGATTTCTCACGCTTATTTCTTTCGCTTACCAACAATGGTTGACAGTGTTAACACTGCTATGAAAATTCTCTGGAACCGCTATAAGAAGCTCAGAGAATGCCTTTGAAGTCATAGTTAAGCTTCACTCGACAACCACCACCAAGGATTCACCTTGAACGCCACCCCCTCCACTGATGCCGGCGTTGTCGGCAATGCCACCGCTGTAAATAGTGCTACTGCTGCAAGCAATGCCACTGCTCGGCTGAGCTCACCTGTCACCAGCGAACGGCTCAACAGTTTTGCCGAGAAAATCAACCGGCTGCAAGAGCAGCTCACTGAAATTTTTCCTGAACGCGCACAGCTGATCAAGCAGATCGTCTATGCCCTTGTCACCCGCGAACACGTGCTTGTGCACGGCGTCTTTGGCACTGGCAAATCTGACCTGGTCACCAGTGTCTACAGCTGTTTCACCACACCCAATATCTTTTCCATCGCTCTCACCAAGTTCATGTCAGAGTCACACGTCATCGGCGTGCCAGACCCCAAAGAAATGCGTGAACAGGGCGTTCTGCACTATCGCCGCGAGGGTGGTGTTCTCGATGGCGAATTGATTGAACTCGATGAAATTTTCGATGCCAATGCGCCGCTTCTGCGTGTGTTGCTAGGTATCCTCAACGAGCGCATCTTTAAGCGCGGTGCGCAGGTCGAGAAGGCTCTTCTGCACACGGCCATTGCCTCCACCAACGGCGACCCCGAAACGGTGGTCAAAAACGCTCCTGAGTTGGCCGCAGTAATTGACCGTTTCTTGTTCATCGCCAAGGTCAACTATTTGGCAGAGTCGAGCAGCCGGCGTAGCATGTACGCTAAGTTCGCCGCCGACGTCAAGCCTACTGTGCGCATCCCCTTCGAAGATCTGCTCGATATTTCGGGCTTGGTTGTGGGCCCAGAGATTGTGCTCGACAATCGCTTGCTTGAGGTCTACGACCTGGTGATTCAGGCCTACCGCAAGTCGCAAGAGAAGACTCGTCAGGTGATTTCAGATCGCCGCGCCTGTAAGTTGCTCAAGCTCGTTCGCGCCTCGGCCGTGCTGCATGGTCGCACTGAAGTTGTCTTCGAAGATATCTTGGCTGTGCGCTGGGGCCTCTGCACTGGCAACGATAAGGCTCAACACGATGCCTTCACTGCGGCAGCGCAGCCGATCATCGACCAGGCGGCAAAGGAACGTCGGCAGTCATACGATGAAGTTTGCGGCAAGCTGCTCAAGCAGTACGAGCGCGAGATTCCGCTCTATCCTAATGAGGTCAGCGATGAGCGTCTGGTGCAGTTGCTGCGCCAAGTCAATACCATGCTGCAACAGGTGCGCGAACTCAAGCCCGAATTGCCTTCCAACGAAGATATGAAGGCTAAGCTTCTGCTGCGCTTGAACGACCTTTCGCAGAAGCTCAATGACCGCTTGCTCGGCAAGTAGAGGAGCACTGCTATGTCTGTGTTTCTATTGGCACGATGCCTGATACTCGCGGCATTGTGGCTACTTCTTGCCTGGTTGTGCTTGCGCACGCTGGGCTCAGTTGCTGCTGGTGAAATCGGCAAGCGGCGGCAGGCCCGCGCCATCCTTAAGTCTGATCCAATCTTGCGTGACTATCTGCAGAAGAAAGCCAAGCTTACGGATCGGCAGAAAGAGCATGACGACGAAGCTGTAGAGCAAATCGTCAAAGATGTTCCCGCCCACGTTTTGCAAGTGCTATCTGTGGCCGGAACGCAGAAGCAAATCGAGATGGATCTCGATACTGTGGTGCTCAAGGAAAAGACCCTCTTTCCTACAAGTGACATCGAGCCTGTGCCGATGTCATCAATGGAGCAGGTGAGTGATATTTTGCCGGAACAGATGATGATGGACGACGACCAGTTCTACAACGCTCTGGCTCACGATGAGCTTTTGGTGCTGCAACCCTACGAGCGCATTGTGGAGAAAAAGACCCTCCATGTTTCGCTTGATCTTTCGCACTCGATGACTGAAAGAATGGCTGACTCTAAGGCTCGGCACAATTGGTCGCGGGGCATGACCATCAGTCTTCTGCTCAAAGCCATCAATGGTGAAGCGACTTATTTGCTGCGCGGTTTTGCTTCTGGCCCCTACCAACTGCAACGTGTCGCCAATGCCGAAGAAGCAGCAGGTCTAATTGACGAGCTGTTGGAAACGGCAGCCAATGGTCAGTCGACTGATATCTATGGTGCCCTCTGGCAGGCAGTGGCTGACGTTCGAGCCCACAAAGGAGAGAGTGATATTGCCGACATCTTGATCATCACCGATGGTCTCGACAATGGTGGCAATGTCAGTGCTCATACTCTCAAGCAACTTTTCGGCAACGACATTCGGCTGCATGTGGCCGCCATCGGTCAGACCTCTTCGGTCTTGCAGAGTGTTGCCACCAGCTACCAAGTATTCAAATAAGGAGAGCAAAATGTTAGCTTCGTGGAATATTTTCAAGGCGCTTTTGCCTTACTTCTTGCTGTCGGCATTTGCCTTGGTCGGTGCTTGGGTTGCTCTAGAAACGGTATGGATGGTCTGGCATTATTCGCTGAGGGAGCTGCCCGACAATGCCGTGTTTAACATGTTCATTCTTTTTCCGTTTCTTGGTGCGGCTTGTTTTGTCGCGCACATGAAGCGGCGATATGATGAGGAGTTTTCAACGGCGAAATCGCTGTTGTTCATAGCTGTAATGATTGCCGCTTGTCTCTATTTGCAGACAGGACTGTTGGCCAAATTGACTGAGTTCAATTTGCGGCAGGGCCCGGCTGTCACAGTGACTGCACCTGTGACTGAAGCGGAAACTGAATCTCGCTAAAGCTGTTTGCGAACGAGGGGGAGCTGTTGCTTCTCCTCGTTTTTTTAATACAAAAAAAATGGCACTGGATACTATAGAATGTCGTTGGAGCGAAAAAGTCGATTTTTCCTTTACGCTAAAAATCAAAAATAGGCCACGAGAAGATAAGGGTTTTGGGGTTTAGTCTGGCAAAGACTGATGGGCCTTGAGCAAGTCGGTCGCGGCTTTTTTGTCTTCATGCAATATCTTATAGAGGCGCGCTCGGCTGGTATAGGCATCGTTGGCGTCTTTAGGCGATCTGTCAATGACAGCGCTGTAGTCTTGGATGGCCGCTTTGTACTGTTTCAGTGCACTATAAGCCTCAGCCCTGCCCATTCTGGCCTTGTCTGAATTGGGGCTACTCTTAAGTACTTTACTGAAATCAGCAACTGCTTCTTTGTACTGTTTGCCACTGGCAAGATAGATGGTGCCCCTGGTTTCAAATGGCACAATTAGATCAGGATTTTGTTTTATCACTTGATTAATATCATTCATTGCCTCTGTCAGTTTATGGGTTCGCTGATAGCACTCCGCCCTCAGTATCAGAGCCATAGCGTGCTGCCCTTTTGCCGCTGTTTTAAGGGCAGCTACTGGCTCGGTCTTGTTGCTTAGCTCAATCACTGTTGAGCAGTCTTTAATGGCTGCTGCAAAGTCGCGCTGCTTGGCGTAAAGTGAGGCTCGTAGCATGCGAGCAGATAGACCGTTTGAAACGTCTTTTTCTTGGTCAGATTTGTTAACAGCTTGAGTAGCGTTAGTTAGAGCATTGGCTTGTTCGCCCACTTTTGCATAGAGTGTTGCTAGGTGAAGTGGCAAATTAGAGGGCGATTTGTCATTAACCTGGAACTTGAGATAGTTGATTGCTCCTTTGAGATCGCCTTTTCTTTCTAGGCGTAAAGCATCGTTGCTGAGGCCGGTACTAATATTTTGCTCTTCTCTAGCCGGCCTTAACGTCAGGTAGTGCTTCATGTCACTACTCGCTTCTTTCAGCTTGCCGAGCTTGCGGTAAGCGATGGCCCTGTTGTGATAGGGCATTGGTGACTTAGGATTGAGCTTAATGGCGGTGGTGTAGTCGCCAATAGCCTTATCTAGTTGATCAGAAACGGTATAACAAAAAGCCCGGCGATCATAGGCATCAGAAAGCTTGGGGTCTAGCTTAATGGCTAAATTGCAGTCTTTCATAGCCGCTTCATATTGATCTAGGGCGACATATACAGCTGCTCTTTCAGCATGAAAAGCGGCATTGCTAGCGGTATTGTTTGTTGCTTTCTTTTCGACAGCTTGTAGATACGCCAAGGCCATTTGGGCATTGTGCTGATGGCGAAAGTTGTAACTTTCGACAATGGCCTTATCAACCATCGAGTCAGCCCAGGCTGTTAGTTGCGCCCCTGAGAAAAGGGCTAGGGCTAGCGTTAGTGCCAGTTTTGTCTTGAATTGCATGAATACCAATGATTTCCCAGGAGGGCTCAACCAGGTGATATTTTAGCGCAATGGTTTTGCCTGGGGAGGATTTCAGTAAGCAAGACCTTGCCGAAAACGCACAAATTTTAAACGCCTTGATGGCTATTTGGCACGCTAGAATATCAAGGCTATGAATCAAACTCCCAAAAGTCCCGACGAGAACAATGACAATCTTCCCGCTGAGGAGCGCAAACTCAGAATAGATGAGCACAAGCTTGAGATTGAACGTGAGAAGTTGCACCTTGATAATAGCAAGTTCGCCCACGACCGTTCTTTCATCAAAACTTGGCTACCAATTATTCTGCCGGTTTGCGCCACAGTAGGTATCGCGGTCATTTCTTCGACAATTAGCTTGATCGATAAACAAGCACAAGAAGAAGCAACCAAAAGAGCCGGCATCGAGGCCGAAGCCAAAGACAAACACGACTGGTCTGTGAAAGTCGTAGAACTTTATCTCAAAAATCCATCTTCCTTTGATCTGACAGCAGACAAGAACAAAGCCGGCCGCAACTTACAACTTCTGGCTTCTGTGGCACCGGCAGAAGTGCAGTCTGTGCTCGAAATTGAAGTATCAAAGCTCACCCCCAGTCTAAACAACGATGGCAACGCCTCGGCGGAGTGGCTCACCACCCTCGGTGCGATTTCAAAAGTTCAAAGGGCAATTCATAAATCATCAAAGGCGTCAAAAGTACTCTATGGAAGAGACCATGCTTTAGCTGAAGCAGTAAATGCTCAAAACGGCTCGGCGATTGCCAAATCAGAAGAAGTTGGGCACTATCAAGACATGACTGTCTATGTGCAATATCCAGAAACTCGAAAAGACGAAGCTGGCGCCGCAAAAGAGTTTCTAGTCTCAAAGGGAATGACCATCCCGTCTATGCAAGTTTCTAGCCAACCGCCCGACCGGCTAGTAGTTAAATACTACCTGCACAAGCAAAAGGCTCTGGCTGAAGTTCTAGCTTCTGAATTGCAGAGCAAACTAAACCTGAAGATGAGCGAAGCGAGAAAAATTAAGAGCGAGGGCCACACCATGCCTGATGGCATACTAGAAATCTGGCTGCCAAATTGATTTTGCCGCCTATCGGGCCAGGTCGGTGAGCAACTGTGGCAGATGCCCAAGAAGAAACTAAAGGACCTACCGAGATCGAGCAGTCGAATCAAAACGATTGGACAAGATAGTGCGCTGAGAATTGCCCGCATTGCGCCGGCAAAAGATCAGAGTATCTGTCCGGCTAACCACATCTTGTTGACGCCGCCCAGATCTAGGAAGATTAGCTAACTAAATCTAGCTCTTGGTCTTCGCCGTACAGCTTCTTAGCGTTAAAGGTAGGCCGCCACACATC
>Ga0172380_10001905_pt1 | contig 34738 bp, 30 predicted proteins | sample Leawe162metaG_FD_119747 | JGI IMG/M metagenome (GOLD analysis project Ga0172380, IMG submission 119747) | Leachate microbial communities from a municipal landfill in Southern Ontario, Canada - Leachate well 162 metaG | ecosystem: Engineered > Solid waste > Landfill > Unclassified | place...
GCGGCGGTCCCGAAGGCCTCCCTGACATGCTGCGGGCGGTCCTTGCCCGCGTCGTTGCCGCTCCCGAAATACTCGTATTTTGTCTGCACCCCGTCCGGGCCTGTGACCAGATCCAGCCGGTTGATGCTGTCGTAAAGCATGACCGTGCTGCCCCCACCTCGCGGGTGGTCGATCTGCGTGAGATTGTTGGCATTGTCGAAATGATAGACGGTCGTTTCCCCCGCGCCCGACGTGCGCGAGGTCACGCGATCCTGCCCATCGTAGGTCATGGAGGTGGCGTTTCCATCTGGGTCCCGGCTTCCGGCAGCCCTGCCGCGTTCGTCATAAAAATAGTGGGTCGCGCCGCCTTGCGGGTTCACCTCGAAGTTGTCGCGCCCCGTGTAGTAGAGGCTGAACGTCTTGCTCTGGTCTCCGTGCAGGAACTGCCTTTCCACCCTGCCGAGGAGGTCATAGACGTTTTGGGTGATGGTTTCGTTGTCGTGGTTGCGCAGGCGCACGATGCGGTGATCGGTCGCAACCGTGCCGCCTGGATCGCCCGCCACCACATAATCGAAGTAAGTGACTTTCAATTCCGGATCGGTTGCGGATGTCAGGTTCCCGTTCGCATCGAAAGCGAAGGAAACCCCACGGGACGGCGAAGTGGAATCCGTCACCGAGGAGATCCGCCCGCCCGAATACCCGAAGGTGAATTGCCGCCCGATGAAATCCCGCACGAAGTTGAGCGTGTTGTCCGCATTGTAGGAGAACGTCATTTCGCGGGCGTCCACGTCCACGATTTTCGCCGCCTTTCCGGAGGCGTCGAACTGGATCGTGTTCCCGAGCCGCTGCTGGAGCTGGTAGACGCCCGCAACTTTCGTGAGCGTCATCGTCGAGCCCGGAGGAGACGTGTAGGTGCCGTCGGGCCGGGCGACGAACTGAAAGATGTCCTTGCCCATGCGCACGGAAACCGCGCTGTTGCGCATCTGGTCCACGAACCATCCCACGACAAGCGAGGCCGTGCCCCATTCCTTCGGCGTGGCGTCCGCGCGGTAGAGGTCGGAGGCGGCCACGATGGCCGCCAAAAACGAAGCCGCCTGCTGCGGGGAGCCCATCCCGAGCACCTCCTCCGATGCGGTGCGGGACTCGGCGCGAATGTGGAGGTTGTGCGTCCAGCCGAAGCCGATGTTCTGGTCGTCCCGCGTCGCCAGGTTCGAGGAATAGTTGCGGGCAAAGGAGAGCCCGCGCGGGGCCTCCTCGATCCCCGTCGTCAGGTCCGCCGAGGCGTAGGTGAACGCCCCCGTGCTCATGTCCACCGGATCGCTCCCGTAATACTTCGGCGTCGAGATCGGCGGAGGCGGCGTGTATTTGGTCATCACCGGCATCACCGCAGGCTTGTAAACCGGCGTCGGGTTGTAGGAATAGCTCGTGGTCACAGGGGCGGCCTTCACCGTGCCCACGCTCGTGGCATAGCCCCCGCTGTAGCCTCCGCTGATGATCATCCCGGCGATCTGGGGTGCCCGAATGACCCAGCCGGTTCCGGTCCAGATGCCTTGCGTGACATTGGCATTCAGGGGCAGGAAAAGCTGCGCGGCCTTGTTGTTGATGAGCCATTCGAGGTTGTTCTTCACCGGCTGGTCCGTCCACGCCTCTCCCGCGTCGCGAATCCCGTTGCCGTTCGTATCCGTGAATTCCCCGAGATCGGGAACCTCGTTCCCATTCGTGTATGCGGTGCCCGTCAACTGCGGCTTGATCGCCGCCCAGTTCGTAGACCGTGCCAGAAAGAGTTTTTGGCCGCCTGCTCCCTTGTTGGCCTCGCGCAGGATGTTCACCGTGGACACCGCATCGTAGGGCGAGCCGTCCGTCTTGACCTGCATCTGCTGAATGACGCCGTGCTCCATCGCGCTCCAGAACAGCGAGCCCAGATGAAAGGCATTGTCGAAGCGTCCATCGTCCATGATCCCGTCGTCGGTCCGGTCGTCGGAAAACTGCAAGCCCACATCGACATAAAACCCCGCCTCCTGCGCCATGCGACCGAACCGGTGATGGAAGAGGGGCACGATCCGGTTCTGCGAGGCCAGCAGGTGGTGCGCGAGCGAAGACTGGTAAAGCCAGGTGAGCCCCATGATGTTGAGCAGTTCCGTGCGCACTTCCCTTGAATCGTCCAGCTTCCCGGCATCCTTGTAGGCTTTGAGTTGCTCCTGTCGCTTGGCAAGCAGTCGTTCCGAGGCATCGAAGCCATAGAGGATCGCATACGAACACGGGTCCCCTGCGCCCGTCGTCCTCCGGTAATTTTTCGTCTCGGCCTGGTTCCCGACGCCCCGGCCCGGATGGGTCACCGAGATCGTCAGGCCCATGCTTGTCACTGATCCAAGAGCCCCCGTGTCGGCCAGCGTATCGTCATCGAAACGCAGCTCGGCGGCGCTCCCGTTGAAGGTGAGCGTGATTTTGCGGCCCTTCAAATCGCTGGTCGGCAATTCGTAGTCGAGCCCGGCGGCTTCCGTGGAACTGAACCGCACCTTTGCCTTGTAGGTCGCGAAATCCGGGGCGTCCACGGAATCGAAGAAGACCGGGGAAAGGTTCGCGGCAGTGAAATAGATGGATTGCTGCCAAGCTTCCCCAATCGTGGAAGCCCGCACCGCGATGATCGAACGTCCCTGAACCAGATCCTTGACGGCTGTCGAGCCGAGAGTCGGGATCAGAGCAGCCGTCCGGGCGCTCAAATAGGTGCCAATCGCTGTCGTGTTCAACCCGTAAACCGAGTTGGTATCCGCCGTGCCTCCCGCCTGCGTGAGCAGAGTTGTCCGCGAATACCCCAAGGCCGATGCGAGATTCGCGGTCCCTCCCTTCGCGTATCTCTTGAACGACGGGTCGAGAGGAGAATAATTGGCTCCCCCGTCAAAGGTGAGGGCCACCATAATACGGTCAAAGACCAGCAGCGCCCTCCCCCCGGAGATCAGGTAGCTCGACAATCCGTCGCCGATCAGCACTGTGCCCGAGCCCAGGTTGTTCAGAAAGATTCGCGCGAAGGAAATCTGCTTGGCCATCTTGTCCGACACACCCGCCCCATAGGGCGAAGCAACATTGAATGCCTGATCGTGTGTTTTGCCGGGAAACGGCTCGTCGGCGAGGCCAAACCAATCCCGGAGATCCGCATAATCCACCGCGTTGCTCAGCCGGACCAGCTTGACGCTGGAAGAGGAATACCCCGCCGATACCAGCAGGTCGCGCAGCAGCGCACACTGGTCGAAGTCATTGCCCGAGCCTTCCAGCAACGTCAACGCCGCTCCCTTCACGAGACCGTGATAGTGCTCGTAGTCGATGTTGTTGCGCACCCAATTGTAAATGCGGACCGCTTTGGCCGAAGCATCCTCCCCCGCCACCGCCTGCCCGCTTCCCAAGGCTTCCGCCAATTTAGCCACTTCCGTGTCGATGGACTGCGGCACGGACAGCGCTGCTGCGGACAGGGTGATTTCTCCCAATGAGGGACCGGGCAGACTTCCTCCGCTTTGCATCGTCGTCCCGCCTCCGATGCTTCCTCCCGGCGGAAGCGTCAGGTCCATCGCCGCGTTCCGCCACATCGGATAATCCTGCGCCCGTGCCGTGAGTGAGAGCAGAACGAGAGCCAGCGCGCAGCCTGCCGCGCGGCGCGGCAGGTTCCGCACGGCCAAGAGCACCAGCAATGCCGCCATCAGGATCATCCCCCACTCGGGCAATGTCGGGATGTCCGAGGAGGGGGATTCCTGCGACGCGGCCTGGACCTCAACAGCTATAACGTCCGTCCACGGGCGGCCTTCGGCATCGAGGAAACCGATCTCCACCAGATACGTTCCCAGCGGGGTGCCTGCCGCCACGGTCGCCGTTACGGAATAGATGCCGTCACCGGCAACAGCATCCCCGCCTATCCCCGCATCATTCATGGCCGTGGTGGCGTTCCCTCCCAACCCCGTGAGATTCGCCGTGGCCGTGATCCCCGTGCTCGCCGGGTTGGTTTGCGGAACGACTGGAATGGCAAGCAACGCCTGCCCGCCCGGAACCGCCGCCACCGGCTGGTTCGCCGAGGACGAGGACACGTTCTGGGCCGCATCCATGCCGAAAGATGCGGACTTTCCGCCACTATCAATGGCCGAGACCAGCGCGCCCACAGATGAATAGCCAAAGTAGTCCGCCTGTGCGGCGCAGAGCCCGAAGGCCAGCATCATTCCGAGTCCAATCGATTTCATTTTCATCACATTTGAGAATTTCTCCGAGGCTCGACGATGGAAACAGAAGCACCCTTTTGTGCGATGTAAGATTTGTGACAAATTCGTCACATTCAGAGTCTTGATCCGCGTCAATAAAAACTCGCAATGTGCTTATTCAAAGCTGATTGCAAACATGGGAAGGAATGCAACCGTTCGCACAATGGTTGCGGGGGATATTTTGGAAGTGTGTGAAGTCCACACATCATATTTTGGCGGAATCCCTAGCTGTCTGGGTGTGTGCATGTCACACACGCTTGAAAAACACACGACCAGAACAACCCAAACGAAATGTGATTGGCAAGAGGGTAAACAAGGCCCGCTTGACCCATTACCCCGTTCTTTCCCAAGACGCCTTGGCGGGACGCATCGCGCGGCATGGTGTCTGGTTGGATCGTTCCGCCATTTCCCGAATTGAGAACCACACCCGATACGTGATGGACTACGAGGTGCAGGCATTGGCAAAGGCCCTCAATGTTCCGGTCGCTTGGCTTTTCGGGGAGGGGAAGCTTCCGCCAAAGTCGAGGTCAGCAGCCGTGCGTCATGTGCACGGAATGTGACCGCGAGCCAGATCAGGACGGGCACGGCAAACCCTGCCCCCATTTGCGTAACGAGGGAGTAGCTCAGTGCCCCCGATATTGACCGGGCGAGAGGGCCGAGATTGAACAAGTCTGCTGTTTCGTCCCAAAGACAAACCCGGATGCAGAAGGCGATGTAGAGATTGATCAGCAGCAATCCCCACAATAGAGAAGCGAATCGCCGCCGCATCGGAAGCCTTGTTGCCGCAATCAGCGAAATGACAAGGGCTGTGGGCACCCAGCCAACGCCCCAAGCGGTCAAATCGAATCGTTTTATCTCAAATTTCCCCTCCGCATCAGGCTTCTGAACATTGGCGGCAAGAAACCGCGTGCTGAGTGGAGACTTTTCCTCCGCCGGAATAGGTTCAACCCGAACAACCCAAGCCCCGCCAACCGCGGCCACGCTCCCAAGCGCACGGAACCAAGCATTGTAGGTCGTGCTCAATCCCGACCAAGGCAGGAGAAGCACGACGTAAATGACGAACACCTTGAGCAGGAAAAAACTCATTCCTAATTCCTCATTTCACATTCCCCATTTCGCATTTCCATTAACCCATCGAATCCATGCGGCACACAGGGCGAAAGCGGCCAGAATGAAAAGCAGGGGCCAGATTTCCAAATGGGCCTTGGCGAAGAGCGGACGGGCCACAATCCCGACCCAGAACAGGCTGACTATGCGCAGGATGTTGACCGCGAGCAGGACCAATGATCCGGCGACAATGCCCAATGCCTTTTTTTCCCAAGGCGCGGGGAAGGCGAGCACCGCCGAGGCAAACAACGCCGCCGGTTCCACCGCATCACAGCCGCGCCGGACCACAATCGAAAAATCCCCCGATGAAATCTGTGTCTGGTTCAGCACAGTGCCAAAGCCGAACAGGTTCAGGAGGGCGTGGGAAATCCAAGCGTTCGCAGCCAAGTAGTCATACATCGCCCGATCCACGGCGGGAATGAGCAGCAGTGCGTGGAAAATCCCCATGAAGAGGCCAAACAGACAAACGAAACGGATGATTGGTCGCTTTTCCTGATACCAAGCGAGCAGACCGGCACGAATGCCGGAGGCAGGGCGATTCTTTCCGCGCTTGGAGGCTTTTTTCATCGGAGTGGCAACCCCTACTGTTCGCGTGCATTGCGGTCAAGCGGAGGGAGGAGGTTCTGTCGCCGCTGTCAACGCCTGCCCGGATTTCCCAGGTGCGAAGGCAATCCGCTGAAGTCGATGGCGGTTTCCTGCCGGGTGGAGAGGGTTTTGATTTTGATGGTTGGCCATTCGGCCCCGACCACGATCGCATGCCGGGCACCCATGCCCTCCGCGTCCTGGAACTGGCGTCCCACTTTCGCGGGTTTGAGGGCGAAATCCGTCCTCCACCCGAGATCCCGTGTGGTCTGCACCACGCGCAGGGCCTCCGCGCGGCGGGCCTCGTCGGCGATCACGACAAATACCTCGCACGTCGGCGCGAGGGCGGAACGCCTCTTCGCGTCGGCGGCGGGCGTCTCGTCGACGAGGTGCCCGAGGACGACATCGCCCATCCCGAACCCGATGGCCGGCAGGTCCGCAGACCCGTCGCTCAGCCCGTGGATGAGGGAATCGTAGCGCCCGCCGCCGGCGAGCGCCCGGAGGGTTTTGGAGCGGTCGAAAATTTCAAAAACCACCCCGGTGTAGTAGGCGAGGCCGCGGACAATCGAAAGATCGGGCTCGATGTATTCCCGCATCCCGCGGGCGTCCAATGCCGCCAGGACCGGCGCAAATGATGCCGGGCTGCCCGCCGCAACAAACGCCCGCAGGTCCGCGACCGTGAGCCCGGTGCCGACCAGACGCTCGTCGAGGGTCTCCGCGGGTTCGCGCTCGATCTTGTCCGCGCAAGCGAGGGCCGTCCTCGCCTGCGCGTCGTCGCATCCCCGCGAGGCGAGAAAATCCCTCCACGCCTTCCGGTCGCTGAGCCTCACGACGAAGTGTTCTTTTCCGAAGCCGAAACCCCGCATCAGGTCCACCGCCAAAGCCACGATCTCCGCGTCCGCCTCGGGCGAGCTCTCGCCGATGATGTCCGCGTTGAACTGCATGAACTCGCGCAACCGGCCCTTTTGCTGCCGCTCGTGGCGGAAGAAATTCGAGACGCAGAACCACTTCATCGGCTTCCGGAAATGCTTTTCCCTGGCGGCGACCATCCGCGCGAGCGTGGGGGTCATCTCCGGACGCAGCGACACCTCCCGGTTCCCGCGGTCGCGGAACGAATAGAGCTGCTCCAGGATCTCGGCCCCCTCCTCGTTTTTTTTGGTGTAAAGCTCCGCGCTCTCCAGCGTCGGCCCGTCGAATTCCACGAACCCATACCGGCGCGCCACCTCGCGCCAGACCTCGACGACATAGTTTCTCCGCGCGCAATCCTCGGGATAAAAATCCCGGAACCCCGGCAGCGCGGGCATCAGCGATCCTCCTTGAAGTTCAGCATGACCCGACTTTGCCGGTTTCCCGGTTCTGTGAAAAGCATTTCTCCGCGATCTGCGCGGGGCGCGCGCTATCGGGGCTGGTTGGCGAGGTGCGCGGCGAGCGCGGGTTTGTCCGGAAAATGCCGGATCTGGCCGTCGGGGGTGAGAAGGCCGAACCCGGGGCCGTAGGCGGACCCGTTCACGACGCAGGCGTCGGTGCCCGCCTCGCGGATCTGTGCCGAGGCGCGGGCGAGCGCCTGCTCGCGGGATCCGTCAACCTCGTATTTCCAGCCGAAAATCCGGGCTCCGGGAAACCACGAGCGGATCTTCGGGAGCACTTTTTCGGCCGGCTTGAGGGTGAGGCGGATCGAACCCGCGCGGCTGCTGAGCTTCCCCGCCCCATCGGCCCCCTCGATGCCTGCCAGGACGAAATCACAGAGCGCGGCGGCGTGGAGGACGACCGCAGGCGGCCGCACGAGAGACCTCATGCCCCCGGCGAGGGATTCGTTGGTGGAAAACGGACGGACATCCGCGCCTGGCGGCGGGGGGAAAGTCGCCGCCTCGCTGCGAAAACAGACCACCTCGAACCCCTGCCGCAGAAACGCTTCGGCGAGGAGCGTCCCGATCTCCCCCGTCGAGAAATTGGTGATCCGCCGGACTTGGTCGATATTTTCGTAAGCCGGTCCGCAGGTGATGCAGGCGAGGGGAGGCATGGGGCTTAAGTTTTAAGGTTCAAGTGGTCGGATGCGGCGGTCATCTTCGATCTCTGAAGGCCGGTTGCTTACGCCTTGATTCTTAAAACGCAAACCTCCTTCAGTGCCTGAAATGCCGCGTGCCGGTGAAGACCATGGCGACCTGGCGCTCGTCCGCCGCCTTGATGACTTCGGGGTCCTTGACCGAGCCGCCGGGCTGGATCGCCGCCGTGGCCCCGGCCTCGGCGGCCGCGACAAGCCCGTCGGGAAACGGAAAAAACGCATCGCTGCAAACCGCGCTGCCCTTGAGCGAAAGCCCGGCTTCGGCGGCTTTCCAGACGGCGATGCGGGAGGAATCCACGCGCGACATCTGACCGGCCCCGATCCCGAGCGTCCTGTCTTTGCCCGCGTAAACGATGGCGTTCGACTTCACGTGCTTGACGATCTTCCACCCGAATTCCATGGCCTCGATCTCGTCCTTTGTCGGCGGACGCGAGGTGACGACCTTGTGTTCGAGGTCCGGGATGTCCGCCGAGTCGGAATCCTGGACGAGCAGGCCGCCGATCACGCTGCGGGTGTCGCGGACGTGTTGCGGGAGCGGCTTCGTGACCCGCATCAGGCGCAGGTTTTTCTTTTTTTGGAGGAGCGAGCGGGCCTCGGATTCGAAATCCGGGGCGATGATCACCTCGCTGAAAATTTCGGAGATCGCCTTGGCGAGCGGGAGCGTGACCGGGAGGTTGCAGATGATGATGCCGCCGAACGGGGCCTGTTTGTCGGTGGCGAACGCCTTCTCCCAGGCCGCGCGGAGATCCCCGTCGCTGCCGACTCCGCACGGGTTGGTGTGCTTGAGGATGGCGACCGTGGGTTTGGAAAATTCCTCGATGAGGTTCCTGGCGGCGCTGATGTCGAGGATGTTGTTGTAGGAAAGTTCCTTGCCGTGGAGTTTTTCGAAATGCTCGTTGAAGCGTCCGTAGAGCTCGGCGTGCTGGTGGGGGTTCTCGCCGTAGCGCAGGCGCATTTCGAGCGGCAGGTCGAGGCGGAAGCTCGCGCACGTTTCCTGCTCCTTGTTGAGGAAATCCGCGATCGCGGCATCGTAGGCGGACGTGGTGGCGAAGGCCTTGATCGCGAGCCGTTCGCGCAGCTTCCGCCCGGTCCCGCCTTTCTCCTCGCGAAGGTCCTCGATCACGGCGGGGTAATCCTTCGGATCGGTCACCACGCAGACGGACTGGTAGTTTTTCGAAGCGCTGCGGATCATCGAAGGCCCCCCGATGTCGATCTGCTCGATGGCCTCGGCCAGCGTGACCCCCTCCCTGGCCACTGTGGCCTCGAACGGATACAGGTTGACCACGACCATGTCGATCGGCTTGATCCCATGCGCTTTTGCCTGCTCTTCGTGCCCTTCGTTCCCCCGCAGATAGAGCAGCCCGCCATGAATCTTCGGATGAAGGGTTTTGACCCGGCCTTCGAGGATCTCCGGAGACCCGGTGAACTGCGACACCTCGACAGTCGCGATGCCTGCCGCCTGCAGGGCCTTGGCCGTTCCTCCGGTGGAAAGGATCTCGACCCGGTGGGCGGCCAGTTCTTTGGCAAGTTCGAGGATCCCGGTCTTGTCGGAGACGGAGATCAGAGCGCGTTGGATTTTCATTTCAGGAGTGGGTATCGGTTTTACGGGGTCGGGCAGGGGAATTCAATCCCCATCCCCGAACCGGTTGTGGAGGCGGTTGTGCCAACCGCCTTTCCCGGGGGACCAGGCCCCTGGCACGGGGGGGCTCTGCAATTTGTCTTCGGTGATGCTCCCGCCGGTCGGGGTCGGGGGGCTCACGCCCCGCCCCGTCCCCGGAAATTCCAGACCAGTCGCGCGTAGGTCTGCGAGGGGTTGTCGCCGAGATGGTCGACGGCGAGACGGCGGAGACCGCCCGCGTAGTCGATGCGGAAAAGCCCGAATCTCGGCGTGAACGACCCCCACTCGTAGTTGTCGGTAAGCGACCAGTGGAGGTAGCCGAGAACGGGCAGATTCTCGTCCAGCATCCGGCGGACTTCGCCGAAATGAGCCGTGAGAAATTCGCTGCGGGTGATCCTGTCTTTCCGGTGTCCGCCGGGCCGGTTGTCGGCCTTGAACCGCTGGGCCATCCCGTTTTCCGCGACCAAGATCCCTTTTTTCGGGAAGGCCCGCGAGTAATGCGAGCAGAACGCGTGGAGCCCCTCGGGGAGAATGTGCCAGTCCCACCACTTGCTGGAAAGCCCGTCCATCAGATACCCGTGCAGGCTCCCGCTGGGAAATTCCAGATCGCCGAACGAAGGGATCCGGAAAATGTGGCTCAGGAACGGGTCGTAATAGTCCAGGCCGAGGAAATCGAGGACGCCAACACGCTTCGAGCGGGCGGCCTCGTCGAGGAAAAAACGGAACGCCCCGGTCGTGGCGGCCCGGCTCGCAAAATGGTTGGCCATGCCCTGGATGACCCGCCCCGCCCAGGCCAGCGGGTCGGCGCGGAGCGGAAGGTAGGCCAGCAGCAGGGATTCCCGCAGCGCTTCGGAACGGGCCGCGAAATAGGCCGACAGCGACCCGGAGGAAACCCCGTGCTCGCGGAGGCAGAGCAGGTCGAGCAGCATCTGCTCCGACCAATAGACATCGCTGCAAAAGGTGTTCATCGCCACCCTCGGGGCCGACCAGCCGCGCGATTCATACAGGTCGTGGATGGCGTTGTAGGCGCGGACGTGCGCGGCGAGCAGCCGGTTGTAGGCACGGACCCCGACGGAAATTCCGGATTCCGGCCCGCCGGGGAAATGCCTGTTCAGATACGTGTTCAGCACGAGCATGTTCGGCTCGTTGATCGTGACATACCAGGACACCGGCTCCTGGCCCAGCGGGCCGCACAGCCGCTCGTTCAGGCGGTCGAGCGTCCGGGCGACAAACTTCTCGAACAGCTCCGGGGTGGAGTCCTTGAGCCAGGCATCGACGCCCACCCAGGCCGGGTGCGTGAAGTGGTGGAGCGTCACGACCGGCTCGAGCCCCGCCTGACGGCAGGCGGCGACTCTGTCCGCATAGGCGTCAACCGCCGTCAGGTCGAAGTCCGGGGCGGGGCCGGACCCCAGGGAATCGCCGGGCTGGACGCGCGCCCACTCGATGCTCAGGCGGAAGGCGTTCAGCCCCATCCCGCGGCAAAGTTCGAAATCCTCCCGGTAGCGGTTCCAAAAATCCGTCGCGGCCCCCGTGCGCGCGACCTTCCCCGCGATTTCGTGCGCCGCCCAGTTGTTCCTGGGTTGCCCGGGGCCGTTGAACCCTCCCTCGCACTGGTAGCCGGACGTGGCGACGCCGACCAGAAACTCCGGAGCGCAGCGCCGGAGTTCTTCGGTTTCAGAATCGCCCGGGCTGTTCATGCCAATAGTTTTCAGCGGTTCAGTTCGCGCGGCGGCCATGTCTTTCTGAATGCTGGATCACTGAAAACCGAACGCCCGCTTCACGAGGCCGCGATGCGTTTCCGGAGAGCCTTTTCGCGGAGTTTGGAAATCTTCACCGGCGGTCGGTCGGGTGCCTCCAGGACAAGGCGCGCGATGTCGCGGGCGGCGGAGGGGTGCCCGAGGGCGCGGGCGTTTTCGGACATGGCCCGGATCCGGGCCGGGTTCTCGAGCAGCTTCTTGAGCTTGTGGGCGATCACCGTCACCTCGGTGCATTTGAGTGCGGCACCCGCTTCGAGGAGGACGTCGGAATTGCGTTCCTCCTGTCCGCCGATCGGGTCCAGGATCACCATCGGCAGGCCGCGCGCAAGCGCCTCCGCGGTCGTCATCCCCCCCGGCTTGCTGAGCAGGATCGTCGCCGCCCCCAGGAAATCCGGCATCTCCGCCGTATACCCGAACACCCGGAAATCATCGGGCCGGTCCCTGACCAGGTGCCCCACCTCGTCCTTGAGCTCGGCGTTCTTCCCGCAGACGACGATGGCCTGAAAATCGCAATCGATCTGGAGAAGCCGCTTCACCACGGCGGTGGCGGGGCTCAGCCCGAGGGTTCCCCCTGCGACAAGAAGAGTCGGGCGGTCGGGCCGCAAGCCGTGGCGCCGGAGCACGGCCGCCGCGTCGACCGGCTTCTCGAACTCCGGCTCGACGGGAATCCCGGTGACCTCGATATGGTCGCCGGGCAGGCCGAGCGCCTCCATGTGGATCTTGTCCTCCTCCTGGGCGACAAAATACCAGTCGAAAGCCCGCGTGATCCAGAAAGCGTGAAAATGGAAATCCGTCACGACGATCCCGAGCCGCGCATCGAGTTTCCCGTTGAAAATCAGCCACGACAGGACGCCCGCCGGCATGAAGTGCGTGCACAGGATGATGTCCGGACGGAACTCTTTGACCAGGTTGATCAGCGGGAGCGCCTGCGGCAGATCGAGCGCCAGCCGACCCCTGTCCGAAACCCACGGGTCATCGCTCGACTCATACCACCAGCCCAGAAACTCCGGGAGCATCGAGGACAATTTGGAATAGAGGGTCGAATAAAGCTGCTTGTGGAGGACGTTCGTGTGGTCGAGCGAATCATCCGAAAGGACCTCTTCGACATCCGGGCGGTCCCGCATCACGCGGGCGAGCGCATCCGCCGCCTTGACGTGCCCGGAGCCCACCGACGCCGAAAGAATGAGGACCCGCTTGCCCATGGATGCCATCATCGTGCAGCAAGGCTCCCGTTTCCTCAAGCACCATCCGCGACGGGAGGAACGCGACAGGCCGATTTCCCGGGCTTGCCATCCGGCTCCGCATGCACGATGGAAAAGGCAGGCGGCGGCTGCCGCGAGCTGTTCAAACCCCGATGAAAGCCGTGAAATTCCACAACGCCAACGCGCGGATTTTTGTCCCCGACCGGACACCGGAAGCGCTCGGGCGGATCACGCATCTGGGCATCGGGGCGCACCAGGACGATCTCGAGTTCATGGCGTATCACGGCATCCTCGCCTGCCGCCACAGCCGGGAGAAATGGTTTGGCGGGGTCACCTGCACGGACGGCGCCGGAAGTTTCCGCGCCGGGGACTACTCGGATTTCACCGACGAGGAAATGCGGCGGACGCGGTTCAGGGAGCAGGAGGCGGCGGCCGTCGTCGGAAATTACGGGGTCATGATCCAGCTGGGATACCCGAGCGGCGCGGCGAAGAGCCCGGCGGATCCCTCGCTGAAAAACGACCTCCTGCAAATCCTCTCCGCAACCCGCCCGGAAGCCGTCTATACCCACAACCCGGCGGACAAGCACGACACCCATATCGGGGTTTTTGCCGCCACGATCCAGGCTCTGCGGGAAATGCCGCCTGCGGAGAGGCCGAAAGCCGTCCACGGCTGCGAGGTCTGGCGGGGGTTGGACTGGATGCCGGACGAGGAAAAGGTGGTCCACGAGGTCGGCGCGCACGAGAACCTGGCGTCCGCCCTGAACGGGGTCTTCGACTCCCAGATCGCGGGAGGCAAGCGCTACGACCTCGCCACCCTCGGCAGGAGGCGCGCGAACGCGACATTCTTCGATCCCCATGCCGCAGACGGCTGCGGGGGCGTCTCCTTCGCCATGGACCTCACCCCTCTCGTCGCCGATCCCTCGCTCGACATCGTGGAATACGTGCTGGGATTCATCCGTCGCTTCGAGGCCGATGTCCGCGACAAGCTCGCCAGACGCCTCGGCTGAACCCGGCATGGAAATCAAAATGCCCCCTGCATTCCGGAATTGATTTTTCCCGTGGGAGGAAGAGATTCGGCGGAATGCACGATCCGCGTTGCGACAAGCTGGCCGATGTTCTGACCCGCCACTCCACCAAACTCGAGGAGGGGGAGAATGTCCTGATCGAAGTTTTCGACGCGCCGGACGAGATCGCGGTGGCGCTGATCCGGGCCGTGAGGGCGGCGGGGGCCGTGCCGTTTGTAAACGTCCACCACTCGCGCATCGCGAGGGAGCTCTCCCTCGGCGCGACCGAGCCCCAGCTCGCGGTGTCGAGCGGAGTCGAGCTCGCCCGGATGAAAAAAATGCATGCCTACATCGCGGTGCGCGGAAGCCACAACATCACCGAAATGTCGGACGTGCCGGACGAAACCATGCGCCTCATCACCGGGAAAATGCGGCCCGTGATGGATTGGCGGATCAACAGGACAAAATGGGTCGTCCTCCGCTGGCCGACCCCGGCCATGGCCCAGCAGGCCCAGATGAGCACCCCGGCGTTCGAGGACTTTTTTTTCAAGGTCTGCACGCTGGACTATTCGCGCATGGCCCCCGGCATGGACGCGCTCAAGGCGCTCATGGACAAAACCGACCGCGTCCACATCAAGGGACCCGGAACGGACCTGCGCTTTTCGATCAGGGACATCGGCTCGGTGACCTGCGGCGGCGACCGGAACATCCCGGACGGCGAGGTGTTTTCATGCCCGGTGAAAACGAGCGTCGAGGGGCATGTGTCGTTCAATGTGCCCAGCATCTACCAGGGCCTGGCCTTCGACGGCGTGCGCCTGGAATTTTCCGGCGGGCGCATCGTCGACGCCACGGCCAACAACACCGCGGCGCTGAACAGGATTCTCGACAGCGATGCCGGGGCACGGTTCATCGGCGAATTCAGCCTCGCGTTCAACCCGCACATCCTGCACCCGATGCGGGACATCCTCTTCGACGAAAAAATCGCGGGCTCGTTCCATTTCACGCCCGGGCAGGCCTACAGGACCGCCGGGAACGGCAACACCAGCCGCATCCACTGGGACATGGTTTGCATCCAGCGTCCGGAGTGCGGCGGGGGGGAGGTCTGGTTCGACGGGAAACTGGTCCGCAAGGACGGGATCTTCACCCTCCCTGCCTTGAAAAAGCTGAACCCCGACCACCTTCTGGGGAAGCGTCCGTGACATGTTGACCTCCTCGATCATGAACCCGCTGGAGGAGCGGATGGGATACAAGTTCCGCAACGGGCTCCTGCTGGCCGAGGCGCTCACGCACCCGAGCATTTCCCTCGAACGAAAAGATTACCCGTTCGACAACCAGCGGCTGGAATTTCTCGGAGACGCGGTGATCCAGGTCGTCGTCACCGAGCACCTGTTCCAGATGTTCCCGGATTTCAGCGAGGGGCAGATGACAAAACTCCGCACCCGGATCGTCTCGCGCATGGCGCTTCGCGAGCGGGCGGTCGCACTCGATCTCGGCAGCTTTCTGATGATGGGGCGCGGCGAGGAATCCAGCGGGGGCCGCGAGCGGGCCTCGAATATCGCCGATGCCTTCGAGGCGGTCGTCGGGGCGATTTATCTCGACGGGGGGTTCGAGGCGTCCAGGATTTTTCTGCTCCGCCAGATGGAGGAGGTCTTCGCCGATCTCGCCAGCCAGCCGGAGGAAATCAACCCGAAGGGGATCCTTCAGGAAAAACTCCAGTCCATCGCCCCGAACGCCCCCGCCTACGAACTGCTCTCCCAGACCGGCCCCGAGCACTCCAAGCGATTCGTCTGCCGCGTGATGTGGAATGACCAGGAACTCGGGCGCGGCGAAGGGCTCAGCAAAAAAGAGGCCCAGGTGGCCGCTGCCGTGAGCGCCCTCGAACAGCGGCCCTGGGAAAAGCGACGGAAGGCAATACCGACATGATTTATCACCTCTCTCTTCAAACCACCGGCCTCGCGGCGGGGCTCCTGCTCATCGTCGCCCACGCCTTCGCGCTGGCCCGCCCGGAGCAGGCGATCGCATGGGCGAAGACGTTTCCCCGCTCGCGGGTTGCGGCCACCGCGCTCATCGCGGCCGCAGCGGTCTGGAGCTTTCTCCTCGTGCGATCCATCGACCTCGGGGAGTTTTCCCAGCTCCGCGGCATCATGCTGCTGGCGATCGTGGCCGGAGCGGTTCTCTCGTGGATCTACGTCCCGGAATTCCTTGCCGTGAGGTCCCTGGGAATGCTGCTGCTCCTCGCGTCCGAACCGCTGCTCGAGTCCGCCGTTCTCCGGCACGAACCCACCCGCCTCCTCCTGGTCGTCCTGGCCTACGTCTGGGTGATCGCCGGGCTGTTCTATGTCGGGATGCCCTACCTCCTGCGCGATGAAATCCAATGGGTGACGGCGAACAGGAACCGCTTCAAATCCGGCTCCGTGGCCGGTGCGGTTTACGGCCTCGCCCTCGTGGTCTGCGCCTTGTTTTTCTGGTAGGGGAATCGGGGGCGGCCTTCCGGACGCCCTCCCCCCTCGACTTCAGGAATATCGCCCGCGCCGAAAACGGCTTCTCCGCCCCCTGTCGCATTCCGGAGAATCCCTCCGATCCGCGAGGTGCCCATGTTCTGTTTGTGCTTGTTTCGGGGGGTGTCAGAACGGCATTGTTCCGCGCATCTCGCGGCACCTTTGCCCCGCGCAACAGAAAAGTCACCATGACACAGAAAAAAGAATGTCCAGCCGACGGCGACGCGATCGCCGAAGGCAAAACAAAAATCATCCTGGCTGTCGGGGAGGATGCGGGGAAAGTGTTGGTCCTCTCGAAGGATGACATCACCGCTGGAGACGGGGCGAAGCATGACCTCATCGAGGGGAAAGCCGAGTTCGCGACCCGGACAACCTGCAACGTGTTCCGGCTCCTCAAAGCCTGCGGCCTCCCCGTGGCCTTCGAGGAACAGGTCGATGCCAGAACATTCCTGGCCCCGCGATGTCACATGCTTCCCTACGAAGTGGTCGTCCGGCGCGAAGCCCACGGCTCCTATCTCAAGCGGATGCCCGGCCTCGCCAAGGGCCACCTCTTCCCCAGGCTGCTCGTGGAGTTTTTTCTCAAAACGAGCGGCAAAAAATGGAAGGATCACGGGCTCCCCTGCGACGACCCGCTCATGGAATATTCGGAAGGAACCGTCGCCCTCCACGAGCCGTCGAAACCGGTGGGCGCGCCCTTCCTGGCCCTGCAGGGGGGCGAGGTCTTCGCCTGCGCCGACGAGTGGAAACTCTTTTCGGAAATCTCGAGGATCGCCCGCCGGGCCTTTCTCGCCCTGGAAAAAGCATGGCAGATCGAGGGGCGGACGCTCGTGGATTTCAAGGTCGAATTCGGTCTGGCAAAAAACGGGACGCTTCTCCTGGCCGACGTGATCGACAACGACTCGTGGCGGGTGCTCGAAAATGGAGCCCACATCGACAAGCAGGCATATCGCGACGGAGGAAAACTCGATGACGTCGCGGAAAAATACCGCCGTGTCGCCGACATCACCGCCCGCTTCCGCCTGCCGGTCCAGCAGGTCATCCTCTGGCGCGGGTCCGACCAGGACGATGTGACGCCGCTGGCCGAGGCTCTCGACAAGCTGGGCGGCGGATCCCCGGACAGCCGGTTGAAGGTCACCACCGCAACCTGCTCGATCCACAAAGAGCCGGTGCGCGGGCTGAACGAGCTTAACCGCCTCGTTCAGCAGGTGTCCGATTCTGTCGTGATCGCCTTCATCGGACGGTCGAACGGTGCCGGCCCGACGTTGTCGGCTTCAACCACGGTCCCGGTGATCACCGTCCCGGCCGGCTTCAAGGATTTTCCGGAAGACGTGTGGTCGTCGTTGCGGGTGCCGTCGAACGTGCCGGTCACCACTGTTCTGGAACCCGCCAACGCGGCCCTGGCCGCCCTCGAAATCCTGGCGTTGCGCAACCCGCGACTTTACATGGCCCTGCGGGAGCGGATCGAGGAGCGGCTGGTCAACGCGATCCCACTTCAGTAACAGTTTCGCCATTGGGACGCACCTGCGGGGGATGGGATTTTTTCTGTGGCGATAAAATGACGCCGTGCTTTGATACCCCTCATGGCACTCCTGATAAAGAACGGGGAAATTGTGACGGGGGATTCACGGTTTGTGGCGGACATCTGGTGCGAGGGGGAAACGGTCACCCGCATCGACAAAAATATTCCCGCCCCGCCCGGTGCCGAGGTCGTGGATGCCGCAGGCAAATATGTGTTTCCTGGATTCATCGACCCGCACACCCACATCCATCTGCCGTTCATGGGGACATTTTCCAAGGACACCTATTCCACGGGCACGCAGGCCGCTGTCGTCGGCGGGACAACGACGATTTTCGACATGTGCTGCCCGTCCCGGTCGGAAGAGCCGGCGGAAGGGTTTGCCACGTGGAAGGCCCAGGCCGAGGGGCGGGCCTGCTGCGATTACACCTTCCACATGGGCGTCACGAAATTCCGGGAGGGAACGGAAGCCCAACTGAGAAAGATCGTTTCCGAAGGGGTCCAGTCCTTCAAAGTCTTCCTCGCCTACAAAGGGGCCTTCGGAATCGATGACGCCGAACTCTTCGCAACCCTCCGGCTCGCGCGGGAACTCGGCGTCGTGACCACCGCCCACTGCGAGAATGAAACGCTCGTTTCCGAACTCCAAAAAAAACTGCTCGCGGAGGGAAAAGCCGGGCCGGAATGGCACCACGAAAGCCGCCCGCCCCGGGTCGAGGCGGAGGGCGTCCACCACCTCATGACATTCGCGGAAACCACCGGTGCCCCGGTTTACATCGTCCACCTGAGCTGCCGGGAGGCCCTTGAGGAGGCGGTCCGCGCCCGCCTGCGGGGCGTGGATGTGCGGATCGAAACGCTTATCCAGTATCTCGTGCTGGACAAGACGTGGGCGGAAAAACCGGGTTTTGAAGGCGCAAAATTCGTCATGTCTCCTCCCCTGCGGGACAAATCAAACCAGAATTTCCTGTGGTCGGCCCTCCGCCAGGGCCTGGTCGACACGGTCGGCACCGACCACGCCCCGTTCGACTTCGAAACCCAGAAGCCCATGGGCCTGGCGGATTTCACGAAAATCCCGAACGGCATCCCCTCTCTGGAAGACCGCATCCCGCTGCTCTACACCCACGGCGTCTGCGCCGACCGCATCGACCTCCAGACCTTTGTCAACAGCGCCAGCACCAACGCGGCGAAAATTTTCGGTCTCTTCCCGAAAAAGGGAACCATCCAACCGGGCGGCGACGCCGACCTGGTTGTCTTCGACCCCGCCTATCGGGGAACCCTCTCCGCGAAAACCCAGACATCCGCCGTGGACTACAACGCTTTCGAAGGCTGGGAAATCCAGGGCAGGCCATCGGTCGTCACCGTGCGCGGAGAAATCGCCGCCCGCGATGGACGGTTCACCGGAAAAACCGGCCGCGGGAAATTTCTTCGGCGACCTCTCTCGCAAAATACGTCAGGATCAAATCCGCCCCGGCCCGCTTGATCGCGACCAGCGATTCGTCCCGCGTCCGCCCGTAATCCAGCCAGCCCAGCTTCGCCGCCGCGTGGATCTGCGCATACTCCCCGCTCACCTGGTATGCCGCGACGGGAACCGGAGAATGATCCCGGACTTCCCGGACAATATCCAGATAGCATGAGGCCGGTTTGACCATCACGATATCGGCCGACTCCAACTCGTCGAGCCCGACTTCCAGCCGGGCCTCGCGCCGGTTGCCGGGATCCAATTGGTAAGTCGCCTTGCTGATCGCGCCTTTCCCGGTTTTGCTGCCCACGGCGTCGCGGAACGGCCCGTAGAACGCGGACGCGAACTTGGCCGCGTAGGCGACGATCGCGACATCGGTGCGCCCCGCCTCGTCCAGCGCCCCTCGGATCGCCCCGACGCGCCCGTCCATCATATCCGATGGGGCGACCATATCCGCGCCGGCCTCGGCCTCCAGGACGGCCAGACGACAAAGAATCCCGACTGTCGGGTCGTTATCCACGGTCAAGCCATCCGGCGAGAGCAAGCCGTCGTGCCCATGCGAAGTGTAGGGATCGAGCGCCACATCGGCGATCACCACGAGGTCCGGGCATTTCTCTTTCACGGCCCGGATCGCCCGGAAGAGCAGGTTGTCCGGGCTCAAACCATGCGAGCCGGCGGGATCTTTCAGGCATTGCTCGATGGAGGGGAAAATCGCCACGGCGGGAATCCCCCATTTTTCCGCCTCCTGGCAGCACCCGACGAGGGATGCGACGGAATTCCTGAACACTCCCGGCATCGACTCGATTTCGGAACGGGCAGCCCCTCCGTGAACGAACAGCGGCCAGATCAAATCGCTCGCGTGCAGGTGGGTTTCCCGGACCATGCGCCGGATATTCGCCGTCCGTCTCAGGCGGCGGAGGCGCCGCGGCAAATGGAGATTCATGCCTTGAGAGCTAGCCCGGAAGCCCCCCTTTTGCGAGGAGGAAGAGAGAGTCTTTTCCGAGGGCTGGAGCCCCGACGCCAAAGGGCACGGCATCGGAACCCGCGATCGCGAATTCGTGTTCACGGCCTACATCGGGCAATACTCCGGTGGAAACTGGAACTCCACGATCCAGGTGGAGAACAACAAAATCGAGAACGGGAGCCTCCCGAACCTGCTGGATTTCATGCGCGTTTGGTCGAAGAACAAGGTCAAGACCAACTACCGGAACGTGCGGGCGATCCGGCTCGACAGCGAGCAGCTTTTCGTCGGGGACAAAGAAACAGGCGGGCCACCGCCGTTTGTCTTCATGACCGGAACCCGGGATTTCAAACTCAGCGACAAAGAAGTCGAAAACCTGCAGAGATACGTCCGGTTGGGGGGGCGCGATCTGGGGGGACAGTTCGGTGCCGGGTCGCAACTCCCGGTTCGACATCGCCTTCCGCCGCGAGATGAAGCGGGTCATCGCGGATGTGAACAAGGATTGGGAAGCTCTCCCGGGGAACCACCCGATCTATTCCGGAGCCTATTTCCCGGAGGTCAAGGATGTTCCGGCCGGTTTGAATTTTTACAAAGAGCCCGTCTACGTGCTCAAAATCTACGGCGAAATAGCGGTCCTCTACACCGCGAACGATTACGGGGACATGTGGCAGGTCGGCCTCGATGACAAAGGCCAGGTGGACATGAGAAGGAATGAGCGGTATGCCTTCGTCGCGCTCAACCAGACAGTCTGGGACAACCGCGGGACCTACCTTCGGAACCTCACGCCGCAGTCCCTCACCCAAACCTACAAGTTCGGGACAAATCTCGTCATCCACCTGCTCACCCGTTGGGAAAACAGAACCGCTTCCGCACTTTAGTTCAGAGCCGTTTCATCTGAAAAGGCGTCGCCACACACGTTTGGAAGTGCCACAATTCCAACCATAGCAAAGGCAATGCCAAAAGAGGCATACACACGGGCAAGCTTCATTCTACTCACGGTCCGCAACAAAGGCGGAGCGGCTTTCGTTCATCATCCTGACAAGTCAACGGCCGGACCCGCCAAAACCACCGCTGTTCCCGGCAACCCGCGAACTACCCTGTGCGTTTTTCAGCCGGGTGTTCCTTATGAAACCGAGTGAGACTCGCGACCAGCCGCCCGGGAAAAGGCGGGAGGGCTTGATCCGGAGCGGTCTCCCCCGTATCATGGGCCGATGCGGGGACGCTGTTTTTCGAGGAGAATCCTGTGAGCGCGTGGCGCTGCCAATCCGGCGTGTGGAGGCCGTGCGTCGGCGTTCCTGTCGAAGACCGGGGGTTCCGGTATGGGATGAGCGTTTTCGAGACGGTCGCGATCCATCGCGGGCGGGCGATTTTTTGGGAGGCCCATCTGGAGCGGTTCGCGCGTGCCGTGAGTTCGGCGGGATGGGGCGAGGTGGCCGTGGGCGGGATCCCGGAGGACTGCACGAAAATCCGGGACGGAGTGGTCCGGGTTTATGTCACGGCGGGTCCGGGGCGTCCGGATGATGCGTTTTGCGGATCGGTCTACGCGCTTTTTGAGGAATGCGAGGTGGGGACGGAGTTTCCTGCCGTGCGCGCGGCTTCTTCGTCGGCTCCGTATTTGCCGGGACCGGGCGGGCGGAAAACCGGGAACTACTGGCAGAACGTGGATGCGTTGGCGTCGGCACCGGGCCTGGGCGCGGAGGATGCCCTGCTGTTCAATCCGTCCGGCGCCCTCGTCTGCGCGAGCATGGCGAATGTTTTTTTGGAGGTCGACGGCGTTTGGAAAACCCCGGCACCGGAGGCCGGGGCGCGGGATGGGGTGATCCGGGCCTGGGTCCAGGAACAGATGCCTGTGGAAGAAGCCCTGCTCGGGGCGGACGACGTGGCGCGATGCACCGCCTGCTTTTTGACGAACAGCCGGGTCGGCGTGCGGGCGGTTTCGGAAATCGACGGCCGCCCGCTGCGCTCCGATGTCGCCGCGTTGCAGCGGCTTTACCGCGATCAGGTGCTCTGATTTCCCGGCCCCGCTCAGAACTGCCGCAAAAACCGCAGGTCGTTTTCGACGAGCATCCGGATGTCGGGGATTTTGGCGAGGTTCATGGCGAGGCGGTCGAGGCCGAACCCGAAGGCGAAGCCGGCGACCGCTTCGGGATCGTAGGCGCGGTCGCCGCGGCGGTCGCAGATCGCTTCGAACACCGCAGGATCGACCATGCCGCAGCCGGCGAGCTCCATCCACCGGTTGCCCAGCGCTTCGGTCCGGATGTCGATCTCGTAACTCGGTTCGGTGAACGGGAAAAAATGCGGGCGGAATTGCAGGCCGGTGTCCGGGCCGAAAAGCTCGCGGAAGAAAAATTCGAGCGTGCCCTTGAGATCGGCAAGGCTCGCATTTTCCGCCACGTAGAGCCCTTCCATCTGGGTGAACTGCGCGAGGTGCGTGGCATCGACCTCATCGCGGCGGTAGGCCGCGCCCGGGGCGATGATCCGGACCGGCGGCAGTGTGTTCTCCATCACGCGGATCTGCACGGTCGAGGTGTGCGAGCGCAGAAGGCGTCCGTCCGGCAGATAGAACGTGTCCTGCTCGTTCCGGGCCGGATGGTCGGGCGGGGTGTTCAGCGCGTCGAAACAATGCCATTCGGTCTCGATGTCGGGGCCGTCGGCGATGGCGAATCCCATGCGCCGGAAACACCGCACCGCACGGTCCATCAACCGCGTGAGCGGATGCAGCGTGCCGGTCGCGCCGAATGTCCCGGGCAGGGTCAGATCGAGGGCCGAGGCCGCTGCGGCGTCCGCTTCCCCGAGCAGGCGGATCTCCCGGGCCTCCAAGGCCGACGTCACGGCCTGCCGCAAGTCGTTGAGAAGTTTCCCGAAACGCGGGCGGTCTTCCTTCGCGACATGGCGCATGCCTTCGCTGAGGGCGGTGATCGCCCCGCTTTTTCCAAGAAAGCGCACGCGTGCCGCATCGAGCGAGGCCCGGTCGGAGACGGCCCCGATGACGTTCAGCGCTTCGCCGCGCAGGACTTCGATTTGCTGCTCCATCGGCTCATTCCGTGGCATGGGCGTCCTGCCCATGCGGGGAAACCCGGCAACGCATGGGCAGGGAGCCCATGCCGCAACCGAAGGTTTTTGCGCTGCCTTCGTGCTGGCGGTTTTCAACCCTCATCGCTCCATCAATTCTTCGGTGGGAAAATCGGCGGCGGGAGTCGCGGCACAGGCAGGGCACCCATGCCTCGACCGATGAACCATCAGGCCGCCAGCTTCCTGGGATGCTTGGTCTCGAGAGCGGATTTTGCCTTGTCGGCAATCTGGTTGAACACCGCCTCGTCCTGGATGGCGATGTCGGAAAGGACTTTCCGGTCGATCAGGATGTTGGCGGCTTTGAGACCCTCGATGAAGCGGCTGTAGGTCAGGCCCTGGGCGCGGACGGCGGCGCTCAGGCGGGTGATCCAGAGAGCGCGGAAATTGCGCTTGCGGGTCTTCCGGTCACGGTAGGCCCAGTATTTCCCCTTCATCTGCGCGTCTTTGGCGTAGCGGAAGAGTTTGGAACGGCGGCCGCGGTAGCCCTTGGAGGCGTCGATGACGCGTTTCCGGCGGGCGCGGCTGGCGGGAGCGTTGGTTGCTCTTGGCATGTGATTTCACCCCGCTTTCGCAGGGTCTCCTCGGAGCGGTTGTTCGTTTCGTTGCGATCCCCGGACTCACCGGCTCCGTGATCCCCGGATGGACTCCGGGGCAGACCGGGGGATCAAAATTATTCAGTGGCTGAACGGCAGGTTGGCCTTGATGCGGGCCACGTCGGAATCGTGCACCAGCGTGGATTTCGCCATATGGCGCTTTTTCTTGGAGCTCTTGCTCGCAAGAAGGTGGCGGCGGCTGCTTTTGGCGCGCTTGATTTTGCCGGTTCCAGTGATCTTAAATCGTTTGGCCACGGACTTGCGGGTTTTGCTGCGGGCGATTGGCTTTGGCATGGGAAAAGTCACGCAGAATACCAAACGGCTGGAGCGATGCAACCAGAAATTGGCCCTGAAGGAAATGGCATCCAAAAATTCTCCCAGGCCTTCGACTTTATATCGAAGGTCTCTCCCGCGAACGGACCGCCGCGTTTTCCCGCTGGATGGCCTCGACCAATTCCGCTTGGTTCCTGCGGTCGGGCGTCCAGGTTTCGATGGTGATGCCGGTGAGCGGGACTTCGCGCGCCATGCGGAGCACGGCGTCGGCCGGGCTGTAAATCTGGACGAGCTTGCCGGCGTCGCGGATGCGTTTGAGCAGCGGCCACCATGCCGGGTCGGCTGCATGAGGCTGGCCGTCACCCGGAATCCACTGCACGCCCTTGAGGCCGGGAATGTCCAACAAGTGGTCGAGGTGAGGGATCTGCCCCTTGCCGTCGAGGTGGTAGAAACCGTGGTCGAGCCTGGCGCAGCAGGCGGCCAGGTCCGGCACAACCCATTCGGCGAATTGGTCGGGGCCGATCATGTAGGAAAAATCGCACTGCATCGTGCAGGTTCGGCCCGGGCTCCAGAGAGGAGTCCAGGCGCTGGTGCCGCGTCCGGCCGGGACGATCTCGGCGGCGAGTTCCTCGTAATAGCGCAACCACAGCGGCGTGATGAGCCGGCAGAGTTCCCCGACGCCGTCGGGATCGTCCATGCAATCGAGCAGCAGCGGCTGCGTCTCGCGAAGCGAGGCGGCGATGTCGAGCCCGCCGCCGATGTCGGTGAAGCCAACCTGGGCGCAGCCGTCGAAGACGGCGGCGCAGGCGCGCGTCAGGTCGCGGACCCGCCGCCACCAGCGGTTGTCCGCATCGTAAGCGGGACGGATTTCGCGGAGCGGCTTGTCCTTCCAGATTCCCGGATAGAACCACATCGAGTCTTTGGTCGGGTGGGCATCGCCGCCGACGAAGGCCGCCGCGATGCCGGGGCCGAAGTTGATCCAGAAGCGCGGCCAGGCATCGCCGGCGAGCGGGATGCGGCGAATATCGTTCCATATCTCCTCCGCGACGGCCTCGGCGGGGATGTCGTGCGCGAGTTTGCCGGTCTCACCGCACCCCTTCCACCAGGCGGGGGCGGGGCGCCCGGCCAGAACGGTGCCAGCGGCAACAAGCATGGGGCGGTCGAGTTCGTGGTTCCACCACGCGGTCCAGTCCCGCTCAAGCCGGGACCAGTCCTCGTCGGAAAATGGGATGGGGTTGTCCATAATTTCTTCGGGTTGTTTAATTCTTCACGGCCGGTTTGAAAGGCTGAAAATGGATTTCTTTTGTTTTCATTGGAATAATGGAGGCCGGTTTAGCGCCGCAAACCGAATTCCCGTCCGGCGTGATACATGGCCTCGACGTTTTCCAGCGGGGTGCCGGGAGCCAGATTGTTGCCTTCGCGAAGCGTGAACAGTCCGCCTTCGAGAACGCCGGATTCCATGATGCGGCGCACCTCGGCACGGATGCGCTCGGGCGTCGAGGACAACATCATCTCGATGTGGGGCCCGCCCTGGATGTTCACCTGGGGGCCGAGTTCCTGGCGCAGTCTGCCGAAATTCACGGGAAACCCGGTGTCGAATCCCCGGATGTTCAACTCGTCGCGGAGCATCGCAAAATGCCGGGTGGAATCCCCGCACAGGTGGATGTTGCGCGGTCCGGAATCGCCGAATGCCGCGCAGAATTTCCGGTGCTGGGGCACGATGAACTCGCGGCACATTTCGGTCGAGATCATCGCGACGCTGTCGTCCGCGTATGCGAGCCCGGGTTGCGGGGCCGCCATTTCGAAGACCCCGCACCAGGCCCTGATGCGATCGATGGTGGCGGCGGTGATGAAATCGAGCAAAGCATTCATCCGGTCCGGCTCCTCCGCCATCATGAGGCACGCGACGTCGGGCCCGAACAGGTTGCATGCGATGGTAAATGGCCCGTCCGTCCAAACACCGTATTTGACCTCGATGGGGCGTCCCAGAAAGGTTTCGCGGGCGGCGCGTTTTTTGAAATGCTCGAAATGGGAGAGGGCCTTCGCCATGATCCCGCCGAAGGGGTTTGGGATGCCGCCCTCCATGATGCGTTCCGGGGCGTCGCCAAACGCCGGCATGGTGTCGGGCACCTCGCCGTTGATATATTCGACGGCACAGCCGAAAAATGCCGACTCGGCAAAGTTTTGAAAGTCGACGGTGACCATCCACTTGTCAGGCAGGCCGAGCTCCTGGTCCTGGAGGAGGTTGAACCGCCGCCAGCGCTGAAACCGGAGCTGGGCGTCGAACATGACGTCTGGATTTTCGATGTAGTCCTTGAACTCCAGCTTCGCCGGGTTCGCGCCGGGATTGAAGAGGAAGAAGCGCGTGCTGGTTCCGGCGATGACGGGCGTGCGGTATGGATTCCCGGCATGGTAGGCCGCCCACATTTCGCGAACCTCGGCATTGTGCGCATCGAAATCGAAGTCCGCGAGCCTGTCGCCCGGCATGAGCCCGTTGCTGTGCGCGGTGTGCGGGGAAGAAGTGATCATCGGCGGCAATTGTAGCGGGAAGGAGCGATTGAGCTTCCATTTTTCTCCGAACAATGTGCAGGATTCTCCGCTGTCTCGCGTTCGCGCAAAATGGAGTTTCGCCGCCCAAAAGGTTTGTTTGCCGGGTTCCACGCCGGATCGCCGGACCGCCTTGTGCCTGAGTTGATGGAAGTCGGCGAGCAGTGGGCCCCTGCGGACTTTCTGATTTCCGAACACGTCCACCAGGTTTGGGAGTTCTATTTCCAAGTGGGCGGCGAGTCGGAATGGAATGCCGGCGGGAAGAGTTATGCCTTGCGGCCGGGAAGCTTTTTCGCGATGGCTCCCGGCGTTCTTCATCGGATGCGCGAACGCCCGATGGCTCGGCATCATTTTCTGTTCGCCACCATCGACCTCCGGCGCGCTTTCGGGCGCCAAAATGCGTTGCGGGATTCCTGGCGCGGGCGCGAGATCGTCTTCGAGCCGCGCGGAGAAGCCCTCCAGGCACCTTTCCGCCAGTTGATCCGGGAGGTCTCCGCGCTGTTGCCGCACCGGACGCCGGGGATCCGCGCGGCGCTGGACTGCCTCCTCATCGAGGCGACCCGGTTGCTGGAAAGCAAGCGGGACGCCATTTCCTTTGCGGCGAATCATCCGGCGACCGCGCGCGCCAGGGAAATGCTCGACCACCATCCCGCCAGGAAATGGAAAATGGCCGATCTGGCGCGGTTGACCGGGCTTTCACCGAGTCGGCTTTCCGAATGCTTCGCGCGCGACACCGGGATGTCTCCGCACCAGTATTTGCTCCGCGCGCGGATCGAGCGGGCCAAGGAGGCGCTCATGCAAAGCGACGTCACCGTGACGGATCTCGCGCTCGATTTGGGGTTCTCGTCGAGCCAGCACTTTGCGGTCATCTTCAAACGCCTGGTCGGCGTGCCCGCCCTCGCATTCCGGAAGCACGCCACGAATGCCCGGTGAGGGAAAACGGGGGGACTGGTCACTGGTAATCCTTGTATTCGTCGCTGTTGGCGGGGGTCTGAGCGGGGGCGGGCTCGGCGATCCCGCCCCCACCAATGAATTCCGGTGGGAGCGGGGCATTTGACGGCGCGCCCGTATGGAGAGGACTCTGGACTTTGCCGGAGGCCATCCTGACGCGCGCAAAGCTGTCGGCAATCCGGCGGCACACGACACTCAAAGGGTTCGTGGAGCACGCGCTGGCCCCCAAAAAATCGAATGTGCGGAAACGCTTCCGTTCTTGTCGCCTCGTGAGGCTGCGGGTAGGCTCTCCCGGCCCATGCACAAAGGCTCCCTCGCTCTCCTTCTTCACGCCCATCTGCCGTGGGTCCGGCATCCGGAGCACGACGAATTTTTCGAGGAGGACTGGCTCTACGAGGCGATCACCGAGACCTACATCCCGCTCCTGAAAATCTTCCGGCGGCTGGCGGTGGAGAAGGTGCCGGTGAAAGTCACGTTCACGATGACACCGACGCTTTGCGCGATGCTGCGGGACGGGCTGTTGCAGGCGCGGGCGGAGCGGTATCTGGACCGGGGGGTCGAGCTGGCCGGAAGGGAGATCGAACGCACGAAGGGGGATGGCGCGCTCAACGATCTGGCGAGGTTCTACCGCTCGTCGCTCGCGGGATCCCGGGATTTTTACACGAAGGAAATCTCGCGCGACGTCGTCGGGGCCTTCGCGCAGCTGCAGGAGGAGGGGATGATCGAGGTGATCACGTGCGCGGCCACGCACGGTTTCCTCCCGCTCATGGAGGCGTTCCCGGAGGCGATGCGGGCGCAGATTTTCATCGGGAGGGATTACCACCGCGAATGCTTCGGGCGCGACCCGTCCGGCATCTGGCTGCCTGAATGCGGGTATGTGCCGGGGATCGACCGGATCTTGCAGGAGGCGAACCTGCGGTGGTTTGTCGTGGACGCGCACGGACTCATGTATGGCGAGCCGCGCCCGAGGTTCGCGATCTATTCGCCCTACTTCACGCCGGCCGGGCCGGCGGTGATCGCGCGGGACCGGGAGTCGAGCAAGCAGGTCTGGAGCGCCCGCGACGGGTATCCGGGAGACCCGGCCTACCGCGATTTCTACCGCGACATCGGGAACGAGCTTCCGGGGGACTACCTGCACCAGGTTTTCCCGGATGTCGGGCACCGCCGGAACACCGGCATCAAGTATCACCGGATCACCGGGTCCGAACACAAGGAGATCTACAACCGGGGGTGGGCGATGGGGGCGGCGGATGCCCATGCCGGGGACTTCGTGCGCAACCGCGAGCGCCAGATCGAGCACCTGCGCTCGATCCTGCCGGTCGAGCCGCTGGTGCTCAGCCCATTCGACGCCGAGCTGTTCGGGCACTGGTGGTTCGAGGGGCCGGAGTTCCTCGACCTGATGCTGCGGAAGGCGGCGTTCGACCAGGGCGTCTTCCGGCTTACGACGCCGGGCGTTTACCTCTCCGAGAACCCGACCCTCCAGATGGTCGCCCCCTCGCCGTCGAGCTGGGGAAACAAGGGATACTGGGAGGTCTGGCTCGACCGCTGCAATTCGTGGATCTACCCGCACCTCCACGCCGCCGCCGCACGCATGACCGCCGCCGCGCGCAAGCACGCCAAAACCCGCTCGAAATTCGTCGGGAGGACCCTCAAACAGATGGCCCGCGAGCTTCTCCTCGCGCAGTCGAGCGACTGGGCGTTTCTCATGAAAACCGGAACCGCGACCGGCTATGCGACGCGGCGCACGAAGGACCACATCCTGCGCTTCACCCGGCTCCACGACACGCTCGCCCAGGACGGCAGGGACGAGGCGTTCCTGCTCGCCTGCGAAGCCCGCGACAACCTCTTCCCGGACATCGACTGGAAGCATTACATCTGACCGGGCGTGAGAACGGAATTTCATGGCGCTCAGTTCAGGGGGGATGGCAGGCGGGACGCCCGCCCCACATGGCCTGCCTGCATCGTTTGTGCTGCGGTGGCGCTGCTCGCCCTGTCCTCCCTGCGGGCGGAAGATGATCTGGAATTCGCAGTGCCGGACGAGGGGCGGATCACGCTCGGGGTTTTTGACGGCTCGGGAAAACTCGTGCGCCTTTTGCACCGGCTCGCCAAGGAAGAGGATTTCCGCGCCGGCCTCAACGGGCTCTTCGCCTCGTGGGACGGAAAAAACGACGCGGGCGAGCGGGTGGCGTCCGGCCATTATTACGTGCGGGGCTACCTGATCGGCGACGGCGTGCGCGTCTCGGGCGAAAGATTCCTCTTCAACGGCTGGGCGGAGGACCCGGGGTTTCCCGGCTTCAACAGCATTAAAGATTTTTCTCTATTGGAAAACGGGGATGTGATTCTCCTCGCAGGGACTGAGCCATCCGGCAATTTGCTCGCGAGGTTTTCTCCGGAAAAAGGGTTTCTCTGGTCCCGCAAGACAGAGCCAAAGATCGCTTCTTTGCGGATCCCGCGCGGCCTGCGGTCGACCGATTCCGCATTGCATCCTGCGAGGGGATCGGTGCTCACGTTCCTTCCGCCAACCCTGCACTTTTCACCGCTGCTCGCGGCGAACTCTTCGCTCGCCGTCGTCATGACCGAGGGGGGGATCGGCGTCCATTCACTTGACGACGGGCGGGAAAAAAATTGGGGAGCCCGGGGGCCTGGTGTCGCGCCTTTGGCACTGGCGGCAAATGACTCGAAGATGTTCGTCAGTTTCAGCGGCGGCCTGGTGGAGAACGCCCTTCCGGATCTCTCACAGGAGATCGCCAAAATGTTCCGCCCCCCGTATGCGTTCACATTGGATGCCGATGCTTCCACGCTCATCGGGGCATCGCCGGACGGCGTTTGGATGCAGGCGGAATCGTTGAAGCCGGTCCCCCTGCCAACCGCCGTCAAATGCGTGTCGCTCGGGACGCCGGGCACGTTTTGGTTTGTCGGCGTCGAGAACGGCGCGCCCTTCGTCGGCCAGGCCTCGTTTGCAGGCGAGACCCTCCGCGCCCTCCGCCCGGCGGACGGGGACCCGAAGCCGGAAAAAATCCGGGCTTCGCGGACGGCGGAAAAATTCGCGGTGATCGAGTCGCTTCCCGGGCTCCAGCGGCTGCGGGTGATGGCGCGCGGGGAGGACGGCGGGTGGACGATCGAGTGGGAGCGGGCGCTCCGCGACTCCGCGAATTTCGGCTTCGTCGATGGAAAGCCGGTCGCGGATGCCGGAGGCGCGGCGCAGGACAAAGCCCTCCGGCTCCGGCTCAAGGAAAACCCGCTCACCGGGAAGCGCGATTTCCTCACCCTGCGCGCGGAATCCGACGCCTCCGGTTCCCGCCTCGTTTCGCCCGACGGGCTTCCGCTGGTCGAGGTCAGCACCCGGGACGACATCCACCGGGTCGCGATCCACCGCGGGGACAAACCCGGCACCCTCCGCCTCCTCCAGGGCAACGGCTCGTTCGTCGAGGAATTCTCCATTTCCGGGCTCGACGACATCCTTCCGCTTGACGCGGGCGGGATCGATTTTCCGTGAAACGCCCGCTCCGACTCACCGCCGGATGAAGAAACCGAAGTGCTGCCAGCTTGCGAACCAGGACCGGACGTCCTCGGATTTTGTGCTGGGAAATGCTTCGACCAAGATATCGCAGGCCGCCGCGAGCGTGGAGCCGGCTGCGAGTTTTTCCAAGAGGAGGAACTGTGCCTGGGTCAGGGGTTTGAAGTAAACGGAGTTTTCGTGGCGGTGCACGAGGAGCCTTGTGCGACGGCGGGAAATCCTCCCAGCCCGGGCAAATTTCCGGGGCACGTGCTTTTCTCCGACCGCGTTGCTGGACCCGTTCCGCAGGGATCTGTCTTTTCGCAGGAGTCGGAGAACCACGGCCTCCACCGGGTAGGCCAGATCGAGCAGCGTGATGTGGGGTTGAAGCCGGAGGGTCAGTTTGTCGGGCGGGGTCGAGGCAATGAGGGAGGGGTTCAGCGGCGGACGGCCACCTCTGTCAAATGCGACGATCTGCGCCCATTCCAGCCGGGCGACATCTCCGGCAATCCAGGTGTGGGGAGCGGTGAGGGATTTTCTGCCCGCGATGAACGCCGGCAGGTTTTTTCCGAGATCTCCCAGCAACGGGGAGGAGGAAGGATGGGACTCCAAATAGGAGATGATGAGCGGGTAGAACCTTCCGTCGCCCAGAACGGCGCGGAGCCCGGGAAAGTCGTCGATGAGGCAATCGAGGAGGCGGAACCAATACTGGCGGTTGTAGATTTCGAGGCGTTCGAGGGATGTGAGCCGGTCGTTGGGCTTGATATACTCCGCGGCCGTCACCTCCGTCGCGCGCCCGTCGCTGTCCGTTGGCTGGGTCCGCTCGTCGGGCGTGAGCCGCCGCATGATGGCGGACGCCATGCGCCGCTGGACTTCCTCGAAGCGGGGGCTTCGCTCAGGCCGCGGCGAGCGCGGGTTTTTTTTCAAGATAAACGGTGGCTTTGAGGGCTTCATGATGGACTTCGTTGAACGAGGGGATGCGGTCGTCCCATTCGAGGAGGGTGGCGGTGTGACCGGCGAGTTGAATCGCGCGATCGTAGAGGTTCCAGACCGGGTCGAGGACCGGGTGATCGTGGGTGTCGAGGATGAAGCGTTCGAATTTCGAATGGCCGGCGATATGGATCTGGCCGACCCGACCATGCGGAATATTTTCAACATAATCGAGCGGGTTGAACCCGTGGTTCTGCGAGGAGACATAGATATTGTTGACGTCGAGGAGAATCCCGCAGTCGGCCTGCTCGCTGACTTCCGTGAGGAACTCCCACTCGGTCATCTCGGAGATGTGAAACTCCGTATAGCTGCTCACGTTCTCCACGCAGATCGGAACCTCCAGAAAATCGCGCGCCTCGCGGATCTTCCGCGCCGTGTGCGCCGCGGCCTCGGACGTGTAGGGCATCGGGAGCAGGTCGTGGGTGAAGCGCCCGTCCACGCTCCCCCAGCAAAGATGGTCGGAAAGCCAGGGAGTGCCGGTGCGCTTGACGAGGCGCTTGAGCTTGCGCAGGTGGCCGCGATCGAGCGGCCCGGGCGATCCGAAGTAAGCGGCGACCCCGTGTTGGACGACGCGGTATTGTTCGAGAATCAAGTCGAGGATCTCCAGGGGACGCCCGCCGTCCACAAGGAAGTTTTCCGAAATGATCTCAAACCAATCGATGGTCGGCTTCTTCTCAAGGATATGCCGGTAGTGGGGGACGCGAAGCCCGATCCCCACCCCGTAGTCGGTGTGTCCGTTGAATGGATTGGCTGGCATGTGCGCGATCCCCGCGATGGGCGGGCGGCCGGTGCGCCGCCACGCCCATGCGGAGAGGTTTTGTTTTATCCCTTGGAGCCGTCCGTGGCGCAGCCGCCTTTTCCTTTGCAGGAGTTCTTGCCCTTGCAGCCGTTGTCGCCGGACTTGCATCCGCCCTGGCCCTTGCAGCCATTCTGGCCTTTGCAGGAGTTCTTGCCCTTGTCCGCCAAGGCCGAGACTTTCGCCCCGGCGTTGTTGTTGGACCCGGTTGCCGCGGCGAATGCCGAAGACCCTCCCAGGATCCCCGCCATGGCCGCTGTTGCGATGAGTGCTTTTGTTGTCGTTTTCATGTGTGTTTTATTTTTGTTGTTGGACGAAGACCAACCGGCCTTCAAAAAGTGTGATCTGGATCAAGAACTTTTATTCCGCGGGAAATGAAAATATTTTCCGTTTGAGAAAATAACCGGCCACGGAATCCAGCGAGATCTGTCCGGGGCCGAAGATCCAGACGAGGAGCAAGGCGTCCTGCGAGCGGTTGAGGAGGTGTTCATAGGCCCGATATAGGCCTGCGGCGCGAGGGATGAGTGATGTCTTCATACCGTATCTGGAGCGCCGACGGGGTGATTTATTCCCGGCAGGATGCTCAGAGAAGATGCCGCACGGCGTCGAGCGAAGCCCGCTCGGCGAGGAAATACGTGAGGCCGCCCTGGCTCCAACTGGCGACGGAGACGCCATCGATTTGAAAAAACGTGGGCCGGCCATCGGCTCCGGGCTTGATCCCGTGAGTGTCCACGACATAGAGGTGGGGGTGGCGCTTTCCTCCGAGGTCGAAGCAAAGGATGGTGACTTTTCGGTCTTCGACGCTCGTGACCTCGCAGGCGACGCCGGCGGCATTCTGCAGGCCCTTGGGAACCGTGAAGCCGGATGATCCGCCGTGTTCCGCCAGCCAGGAACGAAGGGGAGCCAAACTTCCGGCGGTGCTTTTCGCGTGATCGTGGGCGCCGGTGAGAGCCGGGATTCTGAGTGTCAGCGCCGCCAGCGCGGGATCGGTTGCCACCGGGACCGGCCTGGCCAGCGAGGCCAGCGAGATGAGCACAGCCAAAGCGGCCGCAATCGCCAGGGCGGGGACGAGCCAGGGAGCGGAGGAAAATCGGGAGGGGCGGACGATTTTGTTTTCCGCGAGCAGAGAGTCTCGCAGTCCAGAAGGAGGGGCGACGTCCCGCACGGCATCCCGCATCTCCCGGTCCAGAGCTTTTTCCCTTTCGGACCACGCGGCCAGCTCCGCGTCTGTTGCGAGCAAGGACAGCGCCCCGGCGAACAGCGGGTCCGCCGGATCGTCTTGATCCGGACGAAAGAGCCCGAGCAGGAGTTTTGCCTCGTCGCGTGTCATGGTTTCACTTTTGGTTCTGATGGTTTGATCCGTGGGAAAGGGTTTTATTCCCGGGATCGAGCACTTCCCGGAGGACTTCCTTCGCCCGGGCCAGGCGGGACATGACTGTCCCGATCGGGATGTCCAAAATGGCCGAGATTTCCTTGTAGGAGACTTGGTCCATGTAGAAAAGGCTGAGAACGGCCCGCTGCGATTCTTCGAGTTTCAGCAACGCTTCGCGCAGCTCCTCATGCGCTGCCTGTTGTGCCCCTCCTCCGCCGTTGGGATCTTCCAATTTCGCGATTTCTTCCTCTTCGGCCAGCGGCAGGCGGTTTGCCCGGGCTTTGGATTTCAGGAATTCGCGGTAGAGGGCCGTGAAGAGCCAGCTTTTCGCCTTGGACGGCTCCCTCAACTGGTGGATGCGGGCGGCGGCCTTCGCGTAGACCTGCTGGGTGAGCTCGCATGCGTCGTCCGGATTGCGGGCCAGCGAGAGGGCAAAGCGATACACGTCCGCGTAGAATCCATCCACCAGCTCTTGGAAAAGTGTGTCCATTCGAAGACTGACGCGGAACATGACACAAGGCCGACGCCGCAACAATGCCCAACTTTTCCCCCCAATCCGCGCGTAACGCCAACGATGGGAGGGCGAACCTCCGTGTGAGCCCATTTATTACGGCTCAGACGGAGCTTCGCCCTCCCTCGCGTTATCGACATGTCGTCGAACCGCTCCC
>Ga0172380_10001906_pt1 | contig 34711 bp, 37 predicted proteins | sample Leawe162metaG_FD_119747 | JGI IMG/M metagenome (GOLD analysis project Ga0172380, IMG submission 119747) | Leachate microbial communities from a municipal landfill in Southern Ontario, Canada - Leachate well 162 metaG | ecosystem: Engineered > Solid waste > Landfill > Unclassified | place...
GGCAGCTAAAGCGTAATTATATTCGCCAGTTACTATTTTTGCCGTTGTTTTACGTGACCACGGAATCACGACACGCAGTTCAAAGAACAATTAACTCCGTCGAAGCCAATTTCACCCCCATTATATTTTTCGTGGGGACCAGATATTTTCGGATTTCCCTTGTTTGTGATTATAATACCTTGCTAATACAAATAAGTAATCCGATAGTCTATTTAAATATACAACTATAATGTGATTAATGTTTCCGTTTCGTTCCAATTTTACTACTTGTCTTTCTCCTCTTCTACAAACTGTCCGAGCAATATGAATAACCGCCGAAAATTTACTGCCACCGGGAAGAATAAAATTTTTAAGTTCAGGAAGCTGCGAATCTAGTTCGTCAATTAATGTTTCTAATTTCTCACATTCATTATCAGAAATACGAGGTACCCAAGAATTATTTTTATCTTCCAATGGTGAAGCGAGATCAGCCCCGAGATTAAATAAATCCGCCTGTATTTCTACAAGATGTACCTTTAGTTCTACAATTTCGCATTCTTCAATTGCTAATCCGATTACAGAATTTAATTCGTCAACCGTTCCATAAGATTCAATTCTAAGATCGTCTTTCCAAACTCTCGAACCTCCAAATAAGGAAGTTTCTCCGCTATCACCGGTTTTAGTATATATTTTCATAATTAAATGGTAGATCCGTAATAGTTAATTCTATCTTCCCGTTTCCGTTATTAATAAAATATTTATTCTCTTCCGTTAAGAACTTTCTCTTTACAATCCCCAAGCCAATCTGCTTTTTGAACAGTTCCGAATATGTAAAGCTTGTTACCAAACCCACTTCATTATCTTCGTAATCAAAAATTTTTGACGGTAATTCAACATCAAACTCTTTTTCAAAAACAAACCCTTTCATTACTCGCTGAACTTTATCATAAGTATCGAGCCTAGCAATTACTTCTTGACCTATATAACAACCTTTATTAAAAGATACTTCACTAATTAATCCATTCTCATGTGGATTAATTGAATCATTTATTTCAAAAGGTTGTTTCGGTATTCCATTTTCTATTCTATAAGATTTATATAACGAATCAGGGATAATTGCTGTTTCATAAAAACTTTTATTCTCATTTAGATAATCTATTATTTTTTCAGAATCAAGTGAAGATAATATTAAATAGCTAAAATCAGCTCCATTATAAGAATCCTTAAACAAATAATTTTTTACTCCATCAATTTCAAAAGTGATATAGTTATTATCTTTTAGTTCAAGGAACTTATCGCCTAAAAATAAAGAAAGAAATCCGGTAGATTGTTCACCTAATACTTCAACCAACGAAAATTCATTTGAAGCACATTTAGGAATTATATCCTCTGTTATTATATACCTTGTTATCCAACTAAAGAGCTTGTTTTTTTCGCAGCCATTGCCAACTAAAAAACAACCATCTTCATTGACTAATACATGAGTACGATCAATAATTCTTCCCTTTTCATTAGTAAACAGAGTTACTGCTTTGCTTAATGGTTTCAAGGACTTCAATGAATTAGTAGAAACACGATGAAGATAATCAAGTGTGTCTTTCCCCTCCATTCCAATAACCATTTTATTAGGATGAACTTTAAATGAAACCCCTTTAATATATGTCAGATACTCCTGCCGTTTATTTATTGATTCATTTTCTATAAACATTACCACCCTTTTTAATATTTTCTGAACCAGCGTGAATTAGATTTTGTAATATAAAGTTTTCTATCCTGACTCCAATAAAATGGAATGGAGTCCAATACTCTGATATAGCGAGTAGAATCGATAAAACGAAATTCATAATAATCAGGAAATTTGTCATTATTAACATCAGCCATAGTTCTCTTGTGAACTAATGCAATATAAGTTTCCATAAGATGAGGGGGTTGAGTTAATCCATCAACCATAAAGAAATTATAATTACGATGACCGGAAATAATTCCATCCTCGTAATTCAATTCAATATATTTTATATTTTTTGGTTTCCAAGACTTTAAAGTTATTTTTCTGAATCCGCCATGAATCGGGACTTCAGAACGCCAAACTTCACTAAACGATTCACCATCGCACTTGAACAATACAAGAAACATCAAAGCAGTACCCAGCTTTGTACTATCAAGATTAATATAGCTTGAAGAAAAACCGGTAATGTTTTTTGGCTCAACAATTCTTTCGCCTGCTTTTGAAGTAGTTAAAAGCGAAAAAACATATTGTTCGCTTTGCTCTTTATAGTAAACTACTGCCGCACGTGGGAGAGAATAAGTATATTCAGGTTCAGTCATTAACAGTGAAGTACCTGCATCATAAGTATCCAATACATACTGCCTCAAGGCAATCGTATCGCAAGGGAATCTATTTTTAGTCTGTTCGGCTGCAATTGAGATATTCTTATCCCGCAATTCTTCCGTTTTTTCGCCAGAATGTGCTGCATCACCTGATTCCTGAGATGAATCTCCGCCGCATGATATAGCTATTAGCATTAATGGAAGAAACACTATTATTAATTTATAGAGTTTCATTTAACCACCATTTATTTATTTGCAAAATCATTCAAAAAATAAGCAGAGCTTAAAAGCCCTTTCTGCAAATTTTCTATTCTAAAATGTTCATTCGGCGAATGTATATCATCCGAATCCAAACCAAATCCCATTAATACAACCGGTGCATTTAATTGTTTTGCAAATTCAACTACTATCGGTATAGAACCGCCTTCACGTGTGAATACAGCCTTCTTCTTAAATGCCTTGGCAACTGCATCCGCAGCAATCTTCATTACTTCATTTTCAATTGGAATAACCACCGGAAACCCACCATGTAATGAAGTTACTTTTACATGAACATTCTTGGGAGCGATAGACTTAACATATTTTTCAAAAAGTTTAGCAATCTTTTCCGGTTCTTGGTTCGGAACTAAGCGCATACTGATTTTTGCGGATGCTTTAGATGGTAATACCGTCTTAGCACCTTTTTCTGTGAATCCACCAATTATACCATTGCAATCTAAAGTCGGACGTGACCAAAGTCTTTCTAATGTAGAATAACCTTTTTCGCCAAATAGTTCCTTAACTCCTAAGTCCTTAGCATATTTTTTATCAGAAAAATTAAGTGTCTTAATATTTTCTTTCTCATTTTTAGTTGCCTTGATTACAGCATCATAGAATCCTGGAATCTTAATTTTTCCATTTTCATCTTGGAGCTTAGAAATAATTCTAGCAAGCTCGTTAATCGGATTAGCCACAGAACCACCAAAACTTCCTGAATGTAAATCTCTATTAGGTCCAATAACTTCGAGTTCCATATATGTCAATCCTCTAAGACCGTAACTAATAGTAGGAATACCTGCAGCATACATACTTGTATCCGAAATTAAAACCGCATCGCATTTCAAAAGTTCCTTTTGTTCTTTTAGGAAAGGATATAAATTATCACTCCCGATTTCTTCTTCACCTTCGAGAATAAACTTAATATTCAATGGAAGTTCACCATTGATTTTATTGAATGCTTCTACTGTCTTTAAATGAATAAAATTTTGTCCTTTATTATCATTAGCACCGCGAGCATAAATTTTGCCGTCTCTTACTTCCGGTTTAAATGGAGGACTCTTCCAAAGTTCAATAGGATCAACAGGCTGTACATCATAATGCCCATATATTAAAACGGTTGGTTTTCCTTTTTGACTGAGATTTTCACCATAAACAATCGAATGCCCTTTAGTCTTGAAAATTTTAGTCTTTTTCATTCCAGCATCTTTTAATTTCTGCTGTAAGTATAAAGCACATTTCTGCATATCATCTTTCTTAGAATCTAACGTGCTAATACTTTCTATTTTAAGATAGTCGAACAGTTCATTAACGTATGAATCAAAATTACTTTTAATGTGATTTAATACTTTCTCCACAAAACACCTCAATCATTTGGTTTTAGAAAATGTTAGTATTACTTTTATCAAACAATTATAATAATAAAATATTTACATAAAAAAAATCTTAAAAATATATTAATTTGCATCATTCAATATACTAATATAACTAAAACGTGATATTATTCAGATATATAATAAAAGAGCATCTAACGCCATTCCTCTTTGCTGTCTTTACCCTGATGTCGGTATTCTTACTTCAATTCATGATGAAGTTCGCCGATAAATTGGTAGGTAAGGGATTAAGCATATGGATTATAATTAAATTGGTCGCTTATAACTTAGCGTGGATGGTTGTATTAGTAGTTCCAATGGCAACTCTGATAGCTACTCTTATGGCATTCGGGACAATGTCCCAGAATAATGAAATTGCTATCTTAAAAGCATCAGGAATAAGTTTATATAAGATGATTATTCCTCCCGTGCTCTTAAGTATTTTATTAGCCGGTCTATTAGTTTTATTTAATAATCACGTTTATCCCGATGCTAATCATCAAGCACGTTTATTAATGCAGGATATATCGAGGAAAAAACCAACTCTTTCTTTAGTCCCCGGTGTTTTCTCTCAAGAAGTTAGTTCTTACTCAATTTTAGCACGCGAAGTGGATCAAAATTCAAATGAACTCAAAGACGTTACTATTTATGATAATACATATCTTCCTAAGATTAATATAGTTACTGCTAAAACAGGTAAAATCTTTTTTTCAGTAAAATCTAAGAAATTAATTTTAGATCTCTATGATGGTGAAATTCATGAATCTAATTACATGCAGAAAGAAAATTATAGGAAGCTGATTTTTGAACGTCATAAAATAACTATGCCCGGAGATCAGTTTACATTCGAGCAATCTGCACCCGGTGGACCAAAGGGAGATCGTGAATTAGGGGCTTCTGAAATGTTAGTTATTACTGATAGTCTTGAAAATATAAATAAAGAATTAACGAGTGACTTTAATAAAATTGTTAATTCTTTTAAGATAAAGAAAATTCCTAATTCACATAACGGTGAAAAAATAAGTAATGAGTTTCTAATCTATCGCGTTGCCGAAAAAATCAGGAATCAGCAAAGTTTAGTAATGAGTAATCTTGATCGGATTCAATCCAACATACAAGAATCAAATAGCTTTTGGGTGGAGATTAATAAAAAGTATTCTTTACCGGTTGCCTGCATTATTTTTATTTTTATCGGTGCGCCTCTTGGAATAATGACACGCAAAGGCGGTTTCGGAATTGCCGCAGGTATCAGTTTATTCTTCTTTTTGATCTATTGGGCATTTTTGATAGGAGGAGAAAAATTAGCAGACCGAGGTCTCTTCTCTCCATTCTGGGGAATGTGGAGTGCTAATATTATAATGGGCATCTTTGGTGTAATTCTGACGGTCAAAAGTGCTAAAGAAGCAATATTCTTGAATTTCGATTTCTTCAAAAAATTTATTCCGAAAACATGGCGTGCCGAGGGACCTGTTAATGAAAATAATTGATAGGTATTTAGTAAAACAATTTCTCGGTACTTTATTATTCGGAATATTAGCATTCACACTTCTATTCGTTGTGATAGATATGATGGAGAATCTCGATGATTTCATTGATCAGAATGTACCGGCAGGATTAATTTTTGAGTATTATTTTGTTTTTATGCCTGAAATAATTCGATTGATGACACCGGTTTCAATTCTTTTATCTGCTTTATTTACTTCGGGAAAAATGTCCAATCTTAATGAGCTTACAGCATTAAAAGCAAGCGGAGTAAGCATCTATCGTTACATGGTACCATTCGCAATTACTGCATTTTTTCTTTCTCTCGGATCTGTTTATTTTGGCGGCTATACTGTCCCCGCTGCTAATAAGCACAAAATATATATAGAGCAGACCTATATGAAAAAGGGGATTGTTTATGCCGGGAGTAATATCTATTTCCAAGATTCAAGAAATAAAATAGTTACAATAAGTCATTTTGATACTCAAGAAAATCAAGCTTCGCAAGTAAGCATACAAACGTTCAATCCTGATAATACTACTAAAATGATTCAACGCATTGATGCAGTTAGAATGCGCTATGATTCGTCTACAACTACATGGACTTTATTTGAAGGGATTGTAAGGAGCTTTACTGACTCCACAGAACATGCCGAAAGCTTTCCTACTAAAGTAGTTAAGAATATTAATTTTAGTCCGATGGATATTATTAAAAAGCAGACAAAACCTGAAGAGATGACTTTAACAGAATTATCTGAATATGCCGCCGAGCAAAGCAGAACAGGTAATGACCCAACCAATATTCAAATAGAATATCATTCTAGGATTGCTTATGCTTTTGCGGGAATTATTGTCGTGCTATTCGGAATACCAATTTCTGCTAATAAGAGGAAAGGCGGCTTGGCTATGCAATTCGGCGTTAACCTATTGATTACTTTTATTTATTTAGTATTTATGAAAGTAAGTCAAGCCTTTGGAAAGAATGGAGTTGTAAGCCCTTTTATTACTGCTTGGATAGCTAATTTTATTTTTCTGATCGGTGCACTAATTAATATATATAGGGTTCGTAAATAGTTATTTACTTTTTAGAACGAACACTCCATCCCAATCTTCATCCGGTTTATTATTTATAAAATAATTACATCGTTCAATAAAAACTTTCGATGCTTCATCTGAATATTTTTCAAAGCAATCATTAAAAATTATTATTGCTTTTTCGAATTTTTGATTTCTATAAAGAGCAAGTGCATTTGAGAATTTATCTATGAACGAAAATATTTCCGGCTCTACTTCATCTTTAGTAGAAAATAATTCATATATGTTAGTTTTGATCTCTTTGCCTTTAACTTTTATAGAATCCAATTCCCTAGTAATAAAATCATCTTTAATAAGTTCATAAGTATTTTCTCCAATTAATATGCAAGTAGAATAAACCTTATTCACCGATTCTAAACGGGATGCTAGATTTACGTTATCTCCCATGACGGTATAGTCAAATCTTTTAGAGCCGCCAATATTACCTACTATTACATTTCCTGAATTAATACCAATCCTTACAGAAAGATTATTTTCATTACTAAGAGAAAACTTTTTATTAAGCTCAATTAACTTTTTTTGCATTTGAAGAGCAGTGGAGCAAGCATTAATAGCATGCGTTCTTAATTCAATTGGAGCACCCCAAAACGCCATTATCGCATCGCCAATATATTTATCCAAAGTTCCTTGATTTGATAAAACAATTTCAGTCATTACTGATAAATATTCATTAATAAATGAAACTAATTCTTCCGGTTTTTTTGATTCAGAGATTGATGTGAAGCCTGCAATATCGCTAAATAACATTGTAAGTTCTTTTCTTTCTCCACCTAGTTTAAGTTTTGCAGGATCGGATATTAATACGTTTACAAAACTCTCCGATACATATTGCCCAAACATCCCTTTAATTAAATTCTTCTGTTTTCTTTCAATAATAAAATTATATGATGTTGCGGTTATATATGATATTAACAATGCTAAGGATGGACTTACGACATTAATTAAAATACTATGCTTTCCAAAAAGATATATAGAGAAAAGATAAATTGAATAAATAAGCAATAGCACTATTACGATTGACAGAATTTCAATCGCTAAACTTAATCGCAGTTTAATTTTTTTAGTAAACGAAATTAAATAAAACGAAAAAAATGTAATTAAAAATAGAATTATAAATTCAGTAACAAAAGATTCTCCATAAATAAAATCCTTATCAAGAATATTTTGGATCGTAGTTGCATGAATTTCTACACCGTACTGAAAATTATCCCCCTGTATCCCTGTTGGAGAGAGGGAAGTTGCAAATATATCCCTATCCTCGGGCATAGTAGAACCAATAAGAACGATTTTGTCTTTGAATATTCCCTCGTCCTTAATCAAGTCCCAATTATTTAATTCACTTTCATAATATATTTCATCAGTAGTCTTAAATGTACTATCATCAATTATTTCAACGAATTTATAATAAGGGAAACTCCTTAAACCTGAATAGTAATTAATAAGAATATCAGAGTGATCGAACATCGGGATATTGATAGAATCATACAAAAAATAATTGTCATTTTTTGAAGCAACATAACCAGATGATTTATTAAAAAATTTATTTAATACTGCAAAGCTAAATGAAGGAACAAGAAAAGAATTTTTAAGATCATATCTGTCTTCAAAATATGGTTTATATTTTCTATAAATTTGGTCATTGTCGCTAAAGAGATTTACTATCCCAATCTGGATCCCTGGTTGATAAAAAATGTTTTGAAAGTTCTGTTTTATTAAGCCGGTAGTGGTATCATAGGAAATAATCTGAGTTCTATCTTTACTGCTTCTATTTTTCCAAAACCCCGATTCTAAATCAAGTAACATATTTTGTTTTTCGTAATCCAATTTACCTGCAAGAACTACATTATTATATTTCCTAATTGCACTCATGAATAAGGAATCGTTTACCGAATTGAATCTATCACGGTCTGACATTAAAATATCGATACCGATTACCTTTGCACCGGCTTCGGATAGATTTTTAATTAATTTAGCATAAAGAAACCGGGGCCATGGCCAGGCATTATAAGGAGCTGGTATTTGTGTGTAGGAATCTTTTTCTATTTCTATGATAACAACTTTCGGATTTTCAATCCCTTTTTTGCCTCTCACTTCAAATCGTTTATCAATAAGATTTAATTCTATATTTTTGATAAATGACAATTGGAAAAGATAATCTTGAGTAATTATCAAGACCAATAAAAATGAGAGAAGAGCAATACCGAACTTAACTATTTTTTGTGAAATAAATTTCTTGAAAAATATTTTCATTAAGTTATATATTAAATTGAGCAGTCACGCCGATAATTGAGCTATTGCTTCTTCCGGGTATTCGATAATAGCGGGCTTGAAATATTAGGTCTAAATTTGTGACTATATTATAACTTGCAATTAAGTCAAATGCTTGACGTTCTATATCACCAAAAGTAGGACTAAATACTGCCGATAATTGCAATTTGTTTTCTAATAGTAAATATTTTCCTCCGAGAGAAATAGAGAAAAAATCGATCTCCTTAAGAGCAATTTCACTCGAATAATAAGAAGCACTAAAAATTGATGATAAGTCAGAAGCCCAAATGCTATTGAACTGCAAATTAACACTATTATATTTTGCATCTGTATTTGATAAACTATTATCATCTCTGCTTGAAGTAGAGAAACTAAGATTAGCTGAATGAGGAATTTCTAATGTAAATTTGTACCCAAAATTTAAGGTGAATCGATTTGATATGTCATCTATTGCATATTTGCCAAAAGTAGGATCGAGCAGATTAAGTCCATTATTATTGTCATATCGATAATAACCAACTGTTACAGATGGGAAATTAAATCGAGGAAAATATGAAACTGAGGAACTGAATGTAGAATAATCAGTAGTGGCAATTTTTGTATTTTGCAGATTATCACTCAGTAATTCAAATCCGAGTGAGACAAAAAGTTGATTTTCCAATAACCGTAATCTATCAGAGAAATTAAAACCTTTCACGTCTGTCCTTAAGAAATTCTGACCGAACGATTGAAATTCATTACCGCGATATATATATGAAAATTTTAGATTATTATTAAAATAATTTAGAGATATAGCACCTTCAGCAGCAAGCGAAGAAAATTTCTGGGGATTCAAAGGACCGATATATTGATTAATTGTAATAAACTTGCCGAGATAATCTTTAACTTTTTTAACGTCATTAGGATCAATATCGATAAAACTACCTGCGCCAAAAATAGAATCAATTTGTGTATCAGTAAGTGAGCCTCCTGAAATATCTTTATTTATTAAACTAAAAGCAGCTTCTCCGGTTAATACAATTCTTTGATTATCGAGACCTACAAAAAGATCAGAACCAAAGACAAGGTTCTCTTGAGGACGAGCGCCAAATTCTATCGAACCATTTTCATCTTTAGAATGAAGATAAGAAAAACCTAGTTGGAAATTTTCTCTTGATCCAAAGGAGGGTCTAATTGCGACAATATTTCTTTTAAAAGTCCCGAGATCAACTCTGCCAAACGGATTAGAATACTTTAATGAATCGATTCTAATAACATTAGATTCTAAGGGTGCATCTTTTGAAGAATATGTATCTATTAATTTGCCCTCAATCTTTCTCAAAGTTTCTCCTGCACTCGCCTGAAGATTGAATACACCAAAATCCAACGTACCGTTAAATCCTCTTACTCTTTTGCCATCAAGTATTAAACTTGGGAAACGGGGGTAAGTATCTCCTGCTTGTAAACTAAAGCGATCTTCTTTCTCAATACTAAATGTAAAGCGATTTACAGGCTGTAAATATTTTTTCTCTTCAGATGAAAGATAGAACATTGCACTTGCAGACCAATCTTTATAATTTCCATTAAAATTAGCTGTTAGATTATTGTAAAAAACCGCATTGCTATTATAGTTTTCGTTTCTTGATTCACCTTTGATATTTCCGCTATAGGTGAATTGAGAAAGTATTGCTTCTGCTACTTCAGAGGACACTAATTCAAATTGACTTTGAACAGTATGATATAATGCACCGGTAGAATCATAAACTTCTATTTTTATTGAATTACTTCCCAACGGAATTAAACCAAAATTATTCTCACCGCTAAATATGACCAAATCCCCTGCAACTACAATTTTATCTGAAACATCAATATCTCCGATATATAATTTTGTGGATTTTGGATCAACTTTGTCAGGAAGTCCGATCAATGAAACTGATACAAAAAAATCTTTTTCATTTACTCTTTCATTTTTCTCTGGTGTAAGGATAAATATTTCTGAATCCTTTGGCGAAAGTGTTTCAATTGAAATTTGTAACGGGGATTCATTTTCTGAAAATTCCGATGGATAATAAGAAATATTCCCGTCTGATAGAGTTATGATAATATAATACTCCATAAATGGTGCTTTAACTCTATCGCTTGGTATCGTTGCCTTAGCTTGATCAGAAATGAGAACCATTTCGGATTTTATATATTCATTCATTCCAAACGAACGATATGCAATAGTTAAATCACTGATTGAAGAAGAGTTTCGTAAGTCAGCTTTTATATGTATTGGCAATCCTTCCCTTTGAGGTGAAATTGTAACATTAGATACATAATCATTAATCTGTGCAAAATTATTTCCGCCGAAAATAATAAAAATGAAGCACGCCAATAAAAATATTTTAACAAACTTAATAAGTAACATAGCACAATCCCTTTTATCTAAAATTAGCTAGTATGGATTTATTCAGTATATTCTATTTCTACTTTACCATCAGGAGTATTTATAAACAGCTTCTTACTATTATTCAAGTTCATAGCGTCATTGAAAATTGACTGGTCTTTCGTAGTAGCCGCTCTATAAACAATTTGACCGTCAGATTGCACCACAACTGTATAACCTTCTCCAACTTCTTGTTCTGATTCATCACCTATAAGTAGTTTAACAGAGGCTGAACCATCATTTAGATGAAATACAAAAGTACTATCATCATTAAATTCTACGAATCCGCTTGAACCACGAATTGAAGCGACTGCTGTGGGAGTAGAGATCAAGAATGCATCATCTTTTTGTTTTGTTACTTTAAATCCGATTACACCTTTCTCAAGGAAAGAATTTTTATTGTTGATTTTATTATCTCCTTTATCACCATAAATAAAGAGATGAGAATTTTCTCGGACCGTTATTGTACCCGAACCATCGGTAAATAATATGGCAGCAAGAGATTTTGAACCTGTTTTAACTTCTGATTCTGCTGAGAGGGTTTGACTTGCTTTTAGATTATTCCAAGAGTCCTTTTCTATTCCGTCTTTAAAAGTAACTACCTTGATTACTTTCTTAGCAATAGCAATTGGGTCTTTTGGACTTTCTCCTTTTGATATACCAAGCGGAAGGATTATTATAGATGCAATAAATAATGTAAATATTTTTTTCATAATTACGCCCCTACTTTAAATATTTCACGGAAATTATTTTTCCATCTTTTTTTAATTGCTTAATAAATTCAGACGCTTCGATTAATGTTTTGGTATTTCCATCTTCATCAACAACTTCAAATATTTGAAGAGAATTTTTATCCTTGACTGAATTTCTAAGATCATTCATAATAGGGGTAGGAAGAATATCAGTCATTTTATTAATAAATTCATTTATTTCATTCAATGCATTATTTTGTATTCCACTTCCGGGATTACCTGTCAACGATTGAATAGAAACAGGAACGATTTTGCTATAAATATCATTTCCACCGCCAGGTCCAGTGATATGAGCAGTAACTTGAATTACAAAACGACTACCTTCTAAAAGTTCTCTTTGTAATACATTTGGTTCAGAAGTACTTATAGTTAATCTATTTCCAGCATTAAAATTATTAATTACAAGCGTCCCAGAATTTAATGCAGCTTCATCTGATTGATTTTCATCTAACTTGTAACTCGCTTTAATGAGATAATACTCAGCACCTTGAACTTCGCTCCATGAAATCTGAAAATCTAAGGGATTTAATTCATCTCCCGGAAATGGGGCTGTAATTTCAATTGTCTGTGATGGGTTCTCGAATGTTAATGTTTTGTAAGTGTCACTTAAGAAAGTGTTTTTTTCATCAAAAACACGGAGTTTAATTTGAACCTGTCCTGTGGGTTTTCCAATATTTCTAATCTTATTGACAATTGAGGAATTAGTACTTTTCTCATCGACGTGAATTTCGGAATTACCTATTTCGTCATTGAAAAATGATCGTGAGATAAAGGAATTAGTTTTGAATGTCGCCACTTCAACAAAGTTAGAATTTAGATTTTCCTTCCACGAGATAATCCCTTCTAAAACTACTTTTTCCCCGGCAGGGATTATATCAACTTGTAAAATTCTTTGTTGATTTGAGAGATTATTATCAAATATAAATGCAGATAGGTCTAATTGACTCGCGTCAAAAACATATAATTCAATTGCGGTTTTTTGCGAAAAAATTGATGAATTACTTATTAAAAGGAACAAAGTAATAAAAGTAATAAACCTTTTCATAGAAGCTCCCTGGAGTTTAATAAGTAAACTAACCAATAAAAATAATAAGGGCAAGAAAAGAATTTAAGAAAATCTGTTAGTTAATTTTTTCGTTACCCTTATCATTATTGATAAAACCAAATTGAGGACCTGATTGCCCTTCAATTTTAATTTCACCAAAGCGTGATTCAAACTTATCAATATTTTCTTTCAATGCTTTCATAAGCATTTTAGCATGTTGAGGTGTGGTAATAATGCGCGATAATACTTTTGCTTTTTGAAGTCCGGGAACTACTCGTGTAAAATCAATAACAAATTCTGCCGGTGAATGCGTAATAATTGCGAGATTGGAATAGATACCTTCTGCCTCTTTCTCTCCTAGTTCAATATTTATTTGATGCTGTTGTTCTTTATTCTGACTCATTGTATCTCCATAATAAAATACCCACAACCCTAATAGAGTTGTGGGTATAATTCATAAATCGTAATGTTACCTATATTGATCTGCTTTTTGGAAAGCTTCTCTAGATTTATCAGCCTTACCGAGATTGGCATAAATCTTACCTAATAATTCCCATACAGCAGGTTCTTTAGGGTTAGCTTCCAAATATTTTTCCATATGAGGCAAAGCTAATTCAAATTTTTCTTTGTAAGCTTCATCTTCTTTACCTTCAGCTTCAGCAGCTTCTCTTACTTGTGTTCCCCATCTTACATAAGTAACGGCGAGGTTATAAATCGCATTTGTATATTCAGGGTCTAATTCTACTGCTTTAGCAAATTGAGTTTCAGCACCGGAGAAATCTTTTGCATTTAATAAAAGAACACCATAATTGTATCTGTAATACTTATTTTCTGGGTCTTTATCAATACCGGCCTTAAATGCATCCATAGCCACATCTAGTTTATTTGCTGCAATGTAAGCATTAGATAATCTTAATAATATTTCTGAATCATCAGGAAAATTCTTTCTTCCCTCTTCAAGAAGAGTAACTGATTTATCGAATAATTTTAAAGCATCGGTACTATCGGTTACATTTTGTGATGCTTTATAATCAACCATCAATTTATTGCCTTTATTCATATAAAGTTCGCCAAGCATTGTATAAACATCCGGTGTTTTTCCTTTCTTTAGACTAGTCTCTAAAGGAGCAACTGCCGAATCAGGTTTTTGCATATTTAGATAAGCATATGCTAAATTAATATATGTTGCTGCCGAATCAGGTTGACATGCAATCGCACCATCAAATTGTCTTACAGCCTTATCAAAAAACACCGTTTGACTATCAGGAGTAGATGCTTTAGTTGCACTATTAAAGTAACTTACACCTCTGTTAAATCCTGTTGCCCAATAATATTTTTTAGAATCAATAATTCCCTGTGCATATTTTTTGCTGATTGAAAGAGATTTATCATACATTTCAAGCATTTTCATAATGCTACCTTCTTCACCATATAGGAAACCAAGTAGATAGTATCCTTCATCGCTACTAGGATTTTTTTCAACTTCTTTTAATAAGGATTCTTTCGCTTTGTCATATTGTTTTTGATTTATATATAACTTAGCACCGGTTAATTCGGCAGAAGCACATTGGAAGGCAGAAAAACCTAAACCCATCGAGACTATGCTTAAAATAATTAAAACGCGTTTCATTTCTACTCCTTAGATATAATAATTTGATATTAACATCGCAATTTAACGATTTGTACCTCTTTTAATCAAGGTCATTTTCTTATAGACATTATTAAAATGCTTTTGATTGAATATCAGAATTAAAAAGGATATTTTTGTTTGAAAAAAAAGAATCCTATGAAAAAAGAAGAAATAATCCAAAAAGCACCAAAAGTATTACTTCACGACCATTTAGATGGAGGCTTGCGCACTTCTACAATTATAGAATTGGCAAAAGAGATCAAATACAATAAACTTCCTACAAATGACCCGGCAGAATTAGCAGAGTGGTTTTTTAGAGGAGCTAATAAGGGTAATTTAGTTGAATATTTGCAAGGTTTTGAACATACAATTGCGGTTATGCAAACTAAGGAAGCTCTCGAACGCATAGCTTTTGAGATGATGGAAGATATGTATTTAGATGGCGTTTGTTATGTGGAAACTCGGTTTTCCCCTGTATTCCATCAATCAAAAGGACTTTACTACGAAGATATCGTAAAGGCTGTTCTATCTGGTTTACAAAAAGGAAAAGAAAAATTTGGTGTTGGTTACGGCTTAATTATTTGCGGAATGCGCAATATGAAAAACACTCTTGAGATGGCTGAAATAGCAGTTAACTTCAGGAAAAATGGTGTCGTAGGTTTTGATTTAGCCGGTGAAGAAGGTGGTTATCCTCCCAAAAAGCATTTGGATGCATTTCAATTTATAAAGAGAGAAAATTTTAATATTACGATACACGCAGGTGAAGCATTCGGTAAGGAATCGATTTGGCAAGCAATTCAATTATGTGGCGCTCATCGGATCGGTCATGCCACAAGATTAAGGGAAGATATTGTTTATGATAGTAATGGTAAAATTGTTGCACTAGGCGAACTTGCTCAATATATTCTCGATACTCGAATGCCACTTGAAATTAATTTATTAAGCAACGTCCATACAGGAGCTGTCGATAAATTAGAAAATCACCCTTTTATTTCACTTTACAGAGAAAAATTCAGAGTATTTCTAAATACTGATGATCGTTTAATGAGTAATACTACTTTAACTAACGAGTATTTAACTGCTAGTGATATTTTTGGTATTAATCTTGATGATATCGAGAAACTAAATATCAATGCTATGAAATCTTCTTTCATTCCGTATAAAGAAAGACTTCATTATATTTATAACGTAATTAAACCCGGATATCAAAAAATCCGAGAACAACTTTTGTCACTAAAGGAATTTTAAGAAATATGTCAAAAAGCTTATTTAAAAACTACAATTATGAGTTTGATAAAAACGAAAAAAAAATATTAGTAACATTCTGTAAACAGGCAATTAAACAGATGAGTGATGATAATAAATATTACGAGTTTGTAAAATCATTTCAATCAATTGTTGATAAAATAAATAGCAGCGGGGATGATGTTATTAAATTTACTAAAGATGAAAAAACAAAACTTACTTTTCAGCTAAAAGAAAATATTAAGTTTATTCATGAACAGACTAAGAAAGCATGGTTTATGAAAAAATGGTTGTATAAATCAATGCTTACACAATACACAGCACTAATGGATAATCATTTTAAAGACTAATAGAGATATATAATGGCTAAAGAAATTAGAGCACCACATGGAACTGAACTAAGTTGTAAAGGATGGATACAAGAAGCGGCATTAAGAATGTTAATGAATAATTTAGACCCTGATGTAGCAGAGAATCCGAGTGAGCTAATAGTTTATGGTGGCAAAGGAAAAGCAGCAAGAAATTGGGATGCTTATAATGCAATTGTAGAATCATTAAAGAATCTTGAATCGAATGAAACTCTTTTGGTTCAATCAGGTAAACCGGTTGCAATTTTCAAAACTCACGAAAATGCGCCGCGTGTAATTATTTCCAATTCAATGCTTGTTCCTGATTGGGCTAATTGGGATGAATTTAGAAGATTGGAATCGCTCGGTTTAACTATGTATGGACAGATGACCGCAGGAAGTTGGATTTATATCGGTACACAAGGAATATTACAAGGAACTTATGAAACATTCGCAGAGTGCGCAAGGAAACATTTCGGCGGTTCTCTCAGTGGGAAATTTTTACTAACTGCAGGGATAGGAGGAATGGGGGGCGCACAGCCATTAGCGGCTACTATGAATGGTGCTGCTTTCCTCGGAATTGATGTAGATGAATCACGACTTCAAAAACGAATTGATACCGGGTATTTAGATCTATTAACAAAAGATTTTGATGAAGCAATGAAGTTCGTTTTAGATGCGAAAAAATCAGGGAATGCTCTTTCAGTCGGTTTAGTTGGTAATGCTGCCGAAATACTTCCGAGAATGATCAATGAAAATATCATTCCTGATATTTTAACCGATCAAACTTCTGCTCATGATATGCTCAACGGATACGTTCCATTGGGCATGAGTCTTAATGATGCTCTTAATCTAAGAAAAGAAAACCCTGAAGAATATATTGCAAAAGCTCGCACTACTGTTGTCGTTCATATGAATGCTCTTTTAGATATGCAAAAAATGGGCGCGATTGCTTTCGACTATGGAAATAACATTCGAGGCGAAGCAAAAGAAAATGGTGTGATGAATGCTTTTGATATTCCCGGATTTGTACCGGAATATATTCGTCCTCTTTTCTGCGATGGAAAAGGACCATTTCGATGGGCGGCTCTTTCAGGCGACCCAAATGATATTTATGAAACAGATAAAGCAATTATAGAAGCATTCCCCGAAAACACACAACTTATTAGATGGATTGAGATGGCACAAAAGAAAGTCCATTTTCAAGGACTTCCTTCGCGAATTTGCTGGTTAGGTTATGGCGAAAGAGCTAAAATGGGAAAGATATTTAATCAGTTAGTTGCCACCGGAAAAGTCAAAGCACCTATTGTTATCGGAAGAGATCATTTGGATTGCGGATCAGTAGCTTCTCCCAATAGAGAAACTGAAGCAATGAAAGACGGCAGTGATGCCATTGCCGACTGGCCTATATTAAATGCTCTCTTAAATGCAATAGGAGGAGCAAGTTGGGTATCTGTACATCATGGCGGTGGTGTTGGTATTGGTAAATCAATTCATGCCGGGATGGTAGTTGTAGCTGATGGAACAAAAGAAGCAGAAGAAAGATTAGAGAGAGTTTTAACCTACGATCCAGGTATGGGGATTGTCCGTCATGCGGATGCTGGTTATAAACAAGCAATTGAAAACGCAAAGAAATTCCAAATAAAAGTACCAATGTTGCATTAAAAAAATGGAGCTAATATGAAAATGAAAGTATTAATTGCCGATAAGTTTCCAGACCTTTATATTAAAAGATTAGAGGAAGCCGGCATCGAAGTTATTTATAGTCCTAAGCTTGGAGAGAATGATTTACCGGAAGCTGCTAAAGAGGTTGATTGTTTAGTTGTACGCTCGACTATTGTAAATGAAGCAACAATTCAAAATTCTCAAAAGCTTAATTTAATTGTAAGAGCAGGTGCTGGAGTAAATAATATAAAAATAGGTGAGGCTAATAAAAAAGGTATTTACGTAGCTAATTGCCCAGGTAAAAATTCTATTGCAGTCGCCGAACTTGCTATCGGATTAATGGTTTCACTTGATAGAAGAATTCCTCAGAATGTTAGTGATTTTAAAAATGGCAAATGGAACAAAGGTGAGTATTCAAAATCTGAAGGTTTGTTTGGTAAGACTTTAGCTATCGTTGGTTATGGCAATATTGGTAAAGAGGTTGCAAAAAGAGCACAGGCATTTGGAATGAATATTTATGCTAAGGACATTTCGAGAATTGAGGGATATGGAGTAAAGGATTTTGATGAATTTGAACAGATACTTCCAATTGCTGATATCGTTTCATTGCATTTACCGGCAACTCCACAAACTAAGAACTTATTTAACGAAAACATGTTTAGTATGATGAAGGATGGTGCAATTCTTATTAATACTTCACGTGCCGATATTATTGATGAAGATGCTTTGATTAAAGCTGTAAAAGAAAAAAATCTAAGAGTGGGATTGGACGTTTTCAAAGGTGAACCTGAATCAAAATCCGGTGATGTAAGCTCAAAGTTAATGGAACTTGATAATGTTTATATTACCCATCATATTGGTGCTTCTACCGAACAAGCTCAAAATGCAGTGGCCGAAGAAACAATAAACATTATTCTCGGATTTACTCAGAGTGGTGTAATTGCGCATTGGGTCAATAGAGCGAAAATTACTGACGCTCATTATCAGTTAGTTGTTAAACATTATGACAAGCCCGGAGTATTAGCTTCAATTTTGGATGTGTTAAGACAAGGTAGTATCAATATTGAAGAGGTAGAAAATATTATTTTCGATGGCGGTTTGGCTGCTTGCTGTACTCTTAAATTACACACAGCCGCTACACCTGAGATGTTGACTGCAATTAAAAAAAATCCAAACGTTATAACTTATTCGCACGTGGAATTGCATTAAAATTGAGACATAAAGTATTCCGGACTAAAATAAGTTGACGGTTTTTAAGTTGTTAAAATGAGCAGTAAGGATTTCCTTACTGCTTTTTTTTATGCAAATGAAATTTCAAAAATGTCTTCGATTAATCCGTGATAATAAAGTAGTTTAATCAATTCTTTTAAGGCATCCATTTCGTTACTTGTCATTTCAAAATAAACACTATTGAAATTCTCTCGTATGAACTTTTCGGAATCGGTGGACAAATCAATTTTCTTAATTATCTTATCCAAATTCTCTTCGACAATTTCATCTAAGTTTAACATAGCTTTATTTAGCTTTTCAATTTTTTCTTGATTATAAGAGGCTACTACAAAATTAACATAAGGGAAATCAATAAGCTCTGCTATCTCGTCAGATAGACTCATACCTTTACCAAAAACTCTCGGGTCAAGATTTTCATTGCCGACAATAATATAATTATCTACATCGGAGAGCTTTTCTTTTGTATCAATTACAAATTCCGGATCAGTGGAATATAATTCACTAAAAAGAATCTTTGAAAGCAAGACTTCGTTTAAAGTAACATCTCCACGAAGAAAGATAGTAGATAATTCTTTTTGATTTGGTTTAAAATAAAAATAAGAATTGGAAAGTAGTCCATCGAATGATATTGCAATCTTACTTGATACGAAAATGTTTTTATTATTAATCAATTCACACGATGGGATTAAGCCAATAGCTTCCTTATCATTATTCAATTCTCGAGTAATAAGCGAAGCGTTTTTAGTAATGAAATTATAGTTACTCAATGCGGGAGTCGTTAAAGCTACAAAAGCAGAGAAGATATTCTGCGGTATATAAAAATTAGTATTATTCATAAAATAAAAAAGCCGCATTCAAGCGGCTTATAAACCTCTATTATTTAAGATTTTTATCTTTGATACGAGCTGCTTTACCTGATAATTCTCTTAAGTAAAATAGTTTAGCGCGTCTTACTCTACCTTGTTTTAAGAGTTCCACTTTAGCTATTCTAGGTGAATTGAAATTAAAAATTCTTTCAACTCCAACTCCACTTGACATTTTTCTTACCATAAAAGTCTTATTTAAACCATTACCACGAATGCTAATAACATCGCCTTCATAAGCTTGAATTCTTTCTTTATCGCCTTCCACTACACGAACGTCAACGCGAACGTGATCACCAGGTTTAAATGGAGGAAACTCATTTTTAACCTGATCGTTTAACAATGCTTGAATATTATCCATTTTTACTACTCCATACTATTTATTTTTTTCCAATTTTCAGTTAAAACTTTCGATTGCTCTTCCTTCCAATCTTTTATCTTTTTTTCATGTCCCGATAAAAGCAGATCAGGCACCCTCAGACCGCGATACTCGGCAGGTCTGGTATAAAATGGAGGTTCTACAACTTCACCATCCATCAAAGAATCGAGAAGAGCACTTTCACTATCATTTAATACCCCCGGTATTAAACGTATAACAGCATCAACAATAATTAAAGCAGGAAGCTCACCTCCGCTTAGAACAAAATTTCCTATTGATATCTCTTTTGTACAAAACGTTTCCCTTACTCGATCATCAATTCCTTTATAATGTCCTGCAATAATCATTAAATTTTCGCAGATAGAAAAATCATTAGCACATTTTTGATTAAATACCTTTCCTTTAGGAGAAGTAAATATAATGTGATTATAAATTCTCTCTGCTTTCAATTTTTCTATGCATTCAAAGAACGGTTCCGGTTTAAGAAGCATTCCGGGTCCGCCGCCAAACGGTTTGTCATCAATCTGTTTGTGCTTGTCATGAGCGTAATCTCTAAGATTATGCACCACTATTTGCGCTTTATTTTTATCCTGAGCACGCTTTATTATACTCGTATTCAAAGGAGAAATGAGCAAATCAGGCACAGCAGATATAATATCAATTCTCATCGTATAATACAGTACAGCTCTGTTTAAGAATAATTACTTTTTTTCGGATATTTATTTTTTCCACATAGTCTTTCACTGCCGGAAACTTAAATTCTTTTCCGGAACTATCAATGCCGATATAAATATCATTAGCAGGCAATTGAATAACCTCCTTTAATATACCCAATTCTACTTGACCTGAGATAATAACAGAACCAATTAGATCGTGTATAAAAAATGTATTTTCCGGCAACTCTACTAACTCATCGGAAGTGATAAAGACTTTTTTCCCAATTAAAAATTGAATATCCTCGAAAGAATCAAAATTCCTAAACTTAAGAGCTATATCTTCATTAATAGAGAAAACATCTTCAACATAAAATTCCTTAACCACACCAAAGACTTCAATATAAACGAGATCAAGATCGAAATAGCGATCTCTAAAATCTGAATATGGAGTGATTAGTAAGTAACCATCCTTTTTCGAAGCGGACGATAATTCCGCAACAAGGAAAAGCTCCTGCACTTAATCCAATATTTTTAGTATAGCTCTTTTGCCATCTTTGGCAGCAATTGCAGTTAACAAAGTTCTCATAGCTTGAGCAGTTTTGCCTTGTTTACCAATTACTTTACCAACATCATCAGCACCAACCTTCAAAGTTAGTTCGATTGTTTTCTCGTCCGGTGCAGTCTGTTCTAATGTAACACTATCCGGATTGTCAACAAGATGTTTAGCAATAAATTCAATAAATTCCTTCATGGGAATACCTATATAATAATGGATACGGGTACGTTTTTAAATGCAGATATCCGAAATCAATTATTCGGTTTCTCCGGAAGCAGTACCCTTTACTTCCGCTGCATCATTAGTTTTATTTAAATCTTTTTCAGCGGATTTCTTTTTAGCCTCTTTTTTACCTGCTAAAGTTAATTTCTTTGCTTCTTGCTTTTTCTGCCAATCTTCAACTTCAGAAGCGAATTTCTCTTCTGAAACTTTTTTAGATTTTAAGTTATGTTTTAATAAAACACCTTCAGCACTTAACAAGTTTCTTACTGTATCTGTAGGTTGAGCACCAACACCAAGCCAATACAACGCTCTATCTTGATTAATTTCAACAACAGCCGGGTCAGATTTCGGATTATACAAACCAATCGCCTCAATAAACTTACCATCTCTTGGTGATCTAGCATCTGCTGCAACCAATTTATATACAGGTTGCTTTTTCTTTCCCATCCTTTTTAGTCTTAGTCTTACAGCCAAGTTTAATATACCTCCTAATTATAATTTAATTCTTAATTTACTCTAAAATTCTTCAAATTGCCAAACATTGATTTTCCGCCTTTTCCACTTAGCATCTTCATCATTTTTTGCATATCGGCAAATTGCTTAATTAATCTATTTACATCTTGGATAGAAGTACCGCTTCCAATTGCAATTCTTTTACGGCGGCTTCCATTTAATATTTTTGGATTCGTTCTCTCTTTTCTTGTCATTGATTGAACAATTGCTTCAACCTTTACAAGTTGGTTATCATCTATATCTGCATTTTTTACCTGTGACGATATTCCCGGAATCATTCCTAAAAGAGACTTCAAAGAACCCATTTTTTTAATCATCTTAATCTGCTTAAGAAAATCATCAAAATCAAATTTGTTAGTGAGAATTTTCTTTTCTAAATCTTCGGCATCTTTCTCATCAAATTCTTTTTGAGCCTTTTCGACAAGTGAAACTACATCACCTTTGCCCAAAATCCTAGAAGCAAGACGCTCGGGATAAAATATTTCTATAGAATCTAGTTTCTCACCCAAACTAATAAACTTAACCGGCTTCTGAACAACGGCTCTAATTGAGAGAGCGCATCCGCCTCTTGAATCACCATCAAGCTTTGTTAGAACTATACCATTAAATTCAAGTTTATCATTAAATGCCTTAGCAGAATTTACTGCATCTTGTCCGGTCATTGAATCTACTACAAATAAAGTTTCAGACGGATTAACCGCTTTTTTAATTGCAGCCACTTCATTCATCATCCCTTCATCAACATGAAGACGACCAGCAGTATCGATAATTACTGTGTTAAGATTATTCTCTTTAGCATATCGAATTGATTCTTCTGCTATCTTAACGGCGTTTTTTTCACCGTCAATTGAAAACACAGGGATTTTAATTTGACTTCCCAATATTTTCAATTGCTCAATAGCAGCAGGTCTATAAATATCAGCAGCAGTTAAAAGAACATTTCTTTTTCTTTCAGAAAGAAACTTTGCTAGTTTACCACTAAAAGTTGTTTTACCTGACCCTTGTAGTCCTACAATTAAAATAACAGTTACACCGCTTGGATTTATGGAAATCTCGGTGCCCTGCCCTCCCATTAACGAAGTCAATTCATCATAAATAATTTTTGTGATCAATTGACCCGGAGTAATAGAAGTTAATACTTCCTGTCCTAGTGCTTTTACTTTTACGTCATCAATAAATTGCTTAGTAACTTTATAATTAACATCAGCATCTAGTAAAGCAATACGGATTTCTCTTAAACTATCCGAGATATTATTCTCTGAAAGTTTTCCTTGTCCGGTTACTTTTTTAAGAACTCGTTCAAACTTTAAGGTAATGTCATCAAGCATAAATCACGCAAACCTTAAGATAACATAATTTGAAAATATTTCAAATTGAAATCCTAATTATCTTTTAATGAATTAGCACCTGAAACAATCTCAATAATTTCTGTTGTAATTGATGCCTGTCTAATTTTGTTATAAGTCAATTGAAGCGACCTAATTAATTCTTTAGCATTTTCGGTAGCCATATCCATTGCAGTCATTCTGGCACCGAGTTCTGCAGTATAAGATTCTAATAATATTTTCCACATTTGAGTATTCAAATATTTCGGCAATAAAGAATTAATAATTGCAGACTTATCCGGCTCGTAAATATATTCAACGTTATCTAATTTATTATCTTCGTCTGTAATTTCCGGTTTTATAGGTAAGAGTTGCTCAATGCGAACATTCTGTGCAACCACTGATTTAAATTCATTATAAACCACAACAATTTTATCGATCTCATGATTAAGGAATTTGAATTTTAGATCAGCAATTAATTTAGCAGCAAAATCAAATTTGAGATGAGAGAAAATGCCGGAATAATTTCCGGGCACATTCGTAAAACGTTTTGAAAAATAATCCGCACCTTTTTTACCGATGCAATAAAGCTGTAGATTTCCTTGAGATGCAAAATCAGAATATTCACCTCTTATTAAGTCCTCGACCGTTCTAATAATATTCATATTAAAACCGCCACAAAGCCCGCGATCTGATGTAACTACTATTACAGCAATATTTTTATTTTCTCGTTCTTGAATTAAATCATTTTCAATATTTTTTTCTATACTTAATAGATTATTAAGAAGCTGGGTAATTTTTTTAGAATAAGGACGTGCATTAAGAGCATTTTCTTGTGCTCTTCTAAGACGTGCAGCAGCCACCATTTTCATAGCTTTTGTAATCTGCTGCGTACTTTTAATTCCGCTTATTCTACCTTTTATGTCCCGTAATGTTGCCATATTAAATAAAGTTTACCTTGCTTTAAGCTGCATTAAATTTTTCGGAAAATTCCGAAAATGCTTTTTTAATATTTTCTATTGTTGGTTCAGTTAATACTTTTTCTGCACGAATCGATTCAAAAATTTGAGGATATCTTAATTCTGCATACTCTAGAAATTCTTTTTCAAATTTTTTCAAACTTACTATTGGTACATTCTCAAAATAATTATTAGTACCAAGATAAACACTCACAACCTGTTTCTCAATTGGAAGTGGAGCATATTGGGATTGTTTTAGCAATTCCACTAAACGAGCACCTTTAGCAAGTGTTCTTGTTGTAGCTTTATCTAAGTCTGAACCAAATTTCGAGAATGCTTCTAATTCTCTATATTGAGCTAGATCTAGCTTTAGAGTACCTGCTACTTTTCTCATAGCTTTAATCTGGGCATTACCACCCACACGAGAAACCGAAATACCTACGTTAATAGCAGGTCTTACACCGGCATTAAATAAGTTTGGCTCAAGATATATCTGACCATCAGTAATAGAGATAACATTTGTAGGGATATAAGCTGAAACGTCTCCCTGTTGAGTCTCGATAATTGGAAGGGCTGTAAGACTTCCACCGCCGAGTTCATCGCTAAGCTTAGAAGCTCTCTCTAATAATCTTGAATGGAGATAAAACACGTCTCCCGGATACGCTTCACGTCCCGGAGGTCTTCTTAATAATAACGATAGCTCTCTATATGCTACTGCTTGTTTTGAAAGATCATCATAAACAACAAGTGCATGTCTTCCTGAATCTCTAAAGTATTCACCCATTGTGGAACCGGAATATGGAGCAATAAACTGAAGTGGTGCCGGTGTGGATGCAGCAGCAGAAATTACAGTTGTATATTCCATTGCCCCATGTTCTTGAAGTTTTCCGACTACTTGAGCAACAGTGGATGCTTTTTGACCAATAGCAACATAGATACAATACACAGGGTTAATGCCTAATTTTTTTGCTTCTTCTGTATGTGTATGTTTTTGATTAATAATTGCATCAATAGCAACTGCCGTTTTACCTGTTTGTCTATCACCAATAATTAATTCTCTTTGACCACGACCGATTGGAATCATTGCATCAACGGCTACTATACCGGTTTGAAGAGCTTCTTTAACCGGCTGGCGTTGAATTACACCAAGAGCTTTTCTTTCTATTGGTGAGAAAAATTCGGATTGGACAGGACCTTTACCATCAAGCGGTTCTCCTAAAGGATCGACAACTCTACCAAGTAATTTTTCTCCAACAGGAAAAGATGCAACACGTTTGGTTCTTCTTACTTCATCGCCTTCTTTTATTAAACTACCTTCACCAAAAAGTACGCAGCCAACACTATCTTCTTCAAGATTAAGTACCATTCCCATTATACCATGAGGAAATTCAACAAGCTCACTTGCCATTACCTTTGATAGTCCATAAACTCTTGCAATACCATCACCGACCTGTAAAACAGTGCCTACATCATAAATTTCAGATTCACTTTCAAAACCTGCTAATTGATTCTTTAATATTCGAGACACCTCGTCGGGTCTTACTTCAGCCATTTTCTTCTTCCTAATTTTTCGTCTAGTTGTTTAAAATAGTTTCTGACATTAACTTTTTCTTTAGAAGTTTTAATTGATTTTTGATGCTTGAATCTATTACTTGATCATTAATCAAAACAACAAAACCTCCAATTAAACTGATATCTACTTTAAAACTTAAAATCACTTTTTTCTTTGTAAAATCTTCAAGCTGCTTTTGAATTTTAGATTTTGTTTCATCATCTAACTCAATAGCTGATTTTACCACAGCATTTACAATACCCAATTTTTCATTTTTAAGATCAATAAAACGTGAAATAATCTCAAAAAGAATATCTTCACGATTATGCTCAATGATCAAATTAAAAAAGGTATCAACTTCAGAACTAACTTTACCCGAAAAAATCTGTTTAAGAATTTCCATCTTGGTTTCCTGCTTAATAATAGGATTTTTCAAGACGGCTCTGAGTTCTTTAGAATTTTTTAGTGTATTAAATACCAAATCCGCACTTTCAGAAACAGAATTAAAAATACTCTTTTCTTCCGAAAGACGAATTAGTGATTTAGCATATCTTGAAGCTACTCTAAAATTTCCCATAATTAATTTTTCTGAAGTTCATCTAAATACTTGTTAACAATACCAACTTGTTTTTCTTTATCTAAGTTAGTTCTAATAATTTTTTCAGCTGCATCGACTGCAATTTCAGCGACTTGATTTTTAAGCTTAACAAAAGCTTCTTGATTTTTTCTTTCGATTTCAGCTTTGGCATCTTCAATCATTTTAGCAGATTGCGCTTTACTTTCATCGAGCAATTGTGATTTAAGCTTTTCAGCATATTCACGAGTTTGTTCAATCAAATTTTGAGCTTCCTTTTCAGCGTGCAGCATAGCAGATTTGTTATCTTGAATTAATTTTTCAGCATCAAGACGCGCTTTCTCGGCTTTCTCAAGAGAATCTTTTATAAAAAGCTCTCTCTCAGAAAGAGAATTAAGAATTGGTTTCCAAGCAGCTTTTTTCAGAATAACCATCAATAAAATAAAAGTAACAATAGTCCAAAGGATCAGACCCGGATTAACATCGAGCGGACTTCCGCCTCCTGCTTCTCCGCCTGAAAGCGCAATTACAGCGATAATCTTAGATAATAACATTTTCTTCCTTAAATTGGATTAAATTCTTAAACTCTTATTTAAGAGCTAAAAGAATACAAATAACTAATGCAAATAAAGAAATACCTTCAATAAGAGCAGCAGCAATAATCATAGAAGTTCTGATATCACCGGCAGCTTCCGGTTGACGGCCGCTTGCTTCCATTGCTGCACTTGCTAATTTACCAATACCCATAGCACCACCAATAACTGTTAAAGCTGCGCTGAATCCGGCTGCCAAATATGCGTAGTCCATTTTATTCCTCCTTTTATAACTAATTTGTTTTTGTTTATTCTAATGTTCCTGATGAACTGCCATCCCAATAAATAATGAGGAAAGCATTGTAAAAATATATGCTTGTATTAATGCTACCAAAATTTCTAATAAATATATAAACAGTGCGAATGATATTGAAACAGGAACTACGAAATAAGTTCTTAGAATAAATATCAATCCAATAAGTGCCATGATTACAATATGTCCGGCTGTCATATTAGCAAAAAGACGAATAGCCAATGCAAATGGTTTTGTAAAAAGACCTAATAACTCAACGACAATCATAATTGGCAAAAGCCATGACGGAATTCCATGTGGTATTAAACCTCTAAAATAACCAAAGACCCCATTCTTCATCATTCCACCTACCTGAATAACGCCAAAGGAAATTAATGCTAATGCCGCAGTAACTGATATATTACTTGTTGAAGTCGCAGTATATGGCACTAAGCCAATAAAATTAGCTGTAAGAATAAAAAAGAATACAGTAAGTAAATAAGGAAGGAATCTTTCAAATCCCTTTCCGATTGTAGGTCTGGCAATCTCATCTCTTACAAAAACTATAAGCACTTCAAGAACGTTATTAAATCCTTTAGGCACTTTCGATTTCTTATACGACTTAGCTGCTCTAATTAAAAAGAAACTCAAAATAATAACTGCGATCCAAATAAAAACTAAATGCTTGGTAATAGAAAAGTCTATTCCGAATAAATGAATTTCCGGCAAATGGATTACTCCGAATGGGGGAAAATCCAATTCCCTCGAATCGAGTATATGATGCATTATCCAACCAGTATCCTGAGTCTTCGTTGCAACAGCAGTTTTTAAGCTATCGGCAGCAGTATGTAAAGTATCTAAAGTTGTCACTTATTTTGGTTTTTTCCCTATGTTCCGTAATAACATTATTTCAATAACTAAAAAGAAAATATAAATTACAAAGAATGTAAAAATAAATGAATATTTGTCAATTTTCAAGAATATTAGTACAATTGCGAAAGATAGTAGAATAAATAACATTCTAACACCAATACCACCTAATGCAGAAATTAAAAAATTTTTATTAGATTTATCTTTTAATCCACGAGAGAATAATAGAAATATTCCGAAATTGAGTAAATTCAAGCAAATTGCTAAAAAAACAGACCATATTACAACATTTTCACCAAATTCGTACAAATCATTTCCCTTTTTTTCTTTTCTCGTTTAATTCAAGCACTGTTTTAATAAAATTATATAATCCGGCGGCGGCACCGGCAAATGTGAAAACTAAGATCAATATTGGAAATGTATTTAATTGTTCATCTAAAAATCTTCCAAGAAAAAACATCGCAACAATAGTAGCGGCTAGCTGAGTACCAAGACCTAAATATGGTCCGGCTTGTTGCATACTTTCCCCAACACTTTTAAATTTTTTCTTTATCAAAGTTACTCGATTCAGTATTATTACTCATTGAACTGCTACCATTAAATTTAGCACCCTCTTCGATGATTAATATTTTTGTAGTAAGATCACCAATTAACTCTGAACGAGATTCTAATTTAATTTTTTCAGTTGAATTAATAGTTCCCTCAATCTTACCACTCAATGTTACAATTTTAGCATTGACTTCACCTTTAATAAAAGACTTATCACCGAGAGTAAGATTGCCACTTACATTAACATTCCCATTTATAATACCATCAATTCTGATATTACCTTTGCTTGTAACGTTTCCGTCAATAATAACACCGTTACTTAAAATACTTACTTCATTTTCGGAAGCAGATTCTTTTTTGCTTAACATAAATTCCTCTATTTGGAAAGAAGAAGATCGGGATTAATTGCTTTTCCATTTTCCCATATTTCAAAATGGAGGTGAGGACCGGAAGTGTTACTGCCTGAATTACCACTTAAAGCAATAAGCTCACCTTGACTAACAAATTCCCTATCTTTTTTAATTAATTCACTACAATGTTTATACATTGTAAGATAATTACCGCTTTGGATGATTAAAGAATAACCATATTCAATCGAATATCCGGAATGAATTACCGTACCTGATAAAGAAGCATATATCGGAGTTCCGATCTTTGCTCCATAATCAATTCCAAGATGACCATTAGAAGGTTTAAACTTCTGCGTTTGAATACCATTAATTGGTTTTAAGAAAAATAATATTTTCAAAGAGTCTTCATTTGTAAAATATTTATTTACAAGATCTATAAATACAACATAGATATTATTGGAGATTTTAATTCCCGGTTTTTTGAACTGCTTTAATGAATCATATAATGCCGAAGAAGTATCCATCTTATCAGAACCTGCGAGCATCATCATCATTTTCAAACGTTTATTTACAGAAGAAATTGATTCTACCTGTTCGGAAAGGATTAGCACCTGTTTCTCTAATAGTTGAATCTCTTTTTTCTGCTCTTTTATTTCCGTAGTCTCTAAAAATGTAAGTGCACTTCCCAGAGGCGTAATTGCCAACATCAAAATTGTTAATAACCCAATCAGAAATATAGCAATTGCACCATATCCGGCGAGAGCGAGAATGGTAAACTTGAATCGCTTTGTAGTTGTCGATGCAAAATTTGGCGTTACATAGACAGACGATTCTTTAATATCTTTTAGACTAAACCAGTTCATATTCTTAATTTATTTAGCGAAATATAAGGATAAATCAATTCAATTTCTTATTTATGATATCTTTACTAATCATATCGATTACAAATTGAGGCGTTAACTTAAAACCGCAATTGAAATGATCGAGCGGGCATTTAGTTCTACCATGAATTCCGCATGGCTTACATTCCAAATTATCATAGCTTAGGACAATACTGTTATCAGCATACGGATAAAAACCAAAATCCCTTATTGTAGAACAATATATAGTTAAAACAGGAGTTGTGGTTGCCATACCCAAATGAGTTGGTGCACTATCATTACAGATTAGTACTTTACTTTCATTTATAAGCGCAATAGATTCGATTAGAGAGAGTTTCCCGGCAAAAGAGACTACTTTATTCCCCAATTCTTTACTAATCGATTCTGAATCTTTTACATCTTCTTTACCTCCGATTAGCGCAATACTATAATCGCGCGAAATAAAGTGAAGTGCCACTTCTCTATAATACTCAATCGGGTATTTTTTTGTAGCCCAGACGGATCCGAGAGCTATCGTAATATATTCGTTCTTAAAATTATTCTTAATTTCATATTCTATTTTTTTATTTATAACAGGAGATATTTTTATATCTGGAAATATTTTCCAATTATCTCCGCTTATGTCAAATCCACCTAGATATAAATTCCGCGCTACTTCATGAATATCCTTTTTATACTCAACTAAATATTTATAAACAAAGCTTAATGAAGAAGTATTAAATCCATAAGTTTCTTTACAGCCGCTAAAAAGTACCATTAATGAACTTCTAAAAGAACGGTGTGGCGAATAGATTTGATCGAATTTTTTTGATCGGATTTTTAGGAATAGATCGTAGACTGCTTTTAATGATCTGTCATTTCCTTTTTTATCAAAAACGATAGTCTCATTAACAAATTCAGAAGCATTAAAAATATCTTTTGACGCAGGAATAGCAATAACTGAAATTATGCTTTCGGAGTATTTTGATTTGAGCTTTTGTATCAGTGGAAGAGTAAGTATAGCATCTCCTAGAAATGCAGTTTGTATTACAAGAATTTTCATATACTAGTATTTCCAAATTTTATGCATCCAAAACCACTGCTCCGGATTTTGTTTTATATAACTTTCCAAATAATCGAAGTACTTTTTCGATGCTAATGCTACATTTTCATCTAGAGTATTATTTGAGGTATCATAATCTATAACATGATGAACCATACGATAATTACCGCTCGGCTCTCTTATCAAAAGGGCAAAAAGAATAAGAGCATTTGATTTAATTGCCATTGTAAATAAACCTGTAAATATTGCAGTTGAGCGATTAAAAAAATTAACTCTCAAACCATCCGGATGTCCTCTTTGATCTGCCACTGCCGCAATTATTCCTCCCTTAAGTAGTGTCTTATAAATTTCTTTAATACTTAATCCGGTCGGAATAGTCGTATTACCAAATTTTTCTCTTAATTTATTTACATAGTTATTAACATAGCCATTTCTTTGCGGTTTCACCATAACAGTCAAATCTTTATTTAAAATTGTGCTAATAGCCAGAGATCCGATTTCCCAATTTCCAAAATGAGCAGTCATTAAAATTGTTCGCTGAGAATTCTGAATAGTTGAAGTAAGCAATTCAGGATTTTCGACAAAGATGATACTTAATATTTTTTCTTTGCTAAGAGAAGGAATGAATAGTAGTTCTGCAAAAGTAGTAGCAAAGCTAATATAATTGAGTTTTACAATCAGGTTAATTTCGGATTCTGTTTTTTCTGGGAAAGCAATTTTAAGATTATTAATTACAACTGATTTGCGAATGGGAACAACATAGAATAAAAAAAGAGCGAGCATTTTTGCAAATGCCCGCGTCCCTTTCAATCCGATAATTCTAATAATAAATCCAATTGCTCGGAATAAAATATATTCAATTAGATTCTTCAATTTTTTTAATTAGTGCCAAGTCTTCTCTGCCAAGTATCATCACGAACTTCACCCCTCTTTGTAGAATGAAGAAGCTCGAAATTACCGAAACCGGTAACATCTCCGAAATAGAAATAAACACCATTTTCAATAGCATTATAAAACCATACTTCATACGGTTTAGTGCTTCTTTCACTTGAGAATAAATCTCTTTGATCCGGTTCGCCATAGACAAGATAAACTCTGCCTCTATCTGTTTGATATCCTTCACGATTAGCGACTGCGAATTTTTTATTAACAAAATCTACACGCTTCATATAGCTATCTTTATATTCATTAGCCATAGTTGCAGGATCCGCATCTCGATTCAACCAGAAATTATATAGAAATTCTCTTTTATTACTTACTGAGTCAGTTTTAGCATATTTATCTATTTCGGCTTTTGTGGCAATATATTTAATTTCTTTAAACATTTTATCACAATCTTCGGAAGAAAACACACCGAACTCTGTCCCCATATATCCAAGTTCTTTAAATTTTAATTCAGTAGAATCAATTACACCCGGATTATAAAGATAAAATCGTTTAGATGAAGCATAAGCTTGATTATCGATCGGGTCAACTAATGTTAAAATTAAATTATAAGAATCAGTTGGATATCTCGATAAATTAATTACACCAAAATCAACAACCGCATTAGGACTTTGTTTTACTGGCTTTTTAGTACGATAGACAGATAGTCCTCTGCTATTATATAAAGTTTTTTCTAATGTAAAATCCTTTGTTTTATCTGGAAGTTTTAGATTATATAATTCAGCATAATAGAATAGTACGGGAGAAAGATTAGAAAAAAGCATACTTGGATTTGGAAATACTTCCAAAGTGTTTTTATAAAAAATTGATAATGAATCAACTCCATCATGCTTAATATTAGTAGCTATTTGAATATCGCTAATTCCGAATTTATCTGACGGATATTCATCTATTTTAATTTTTTCGCTTATTGATTTAGATAGATACTTATTATTGGAATCATAAGCATTTACTAATATAGAATAATTGCCCGCTGAAACACCAATTCCAAAAGCTCCAAGCAAGTTCTTACTTAAACTTGCAATAGTTGTATCCTGCAAAGAATTTTGAATTTTCCAATCACGATTAATAACAAATTCTTGAGTGTCTTCATTTTTTAATTCTACATGAACAATTGCTTCATACATAAAACCGTTTTCTGCCTTCGCAATTTTCATATATCGTGGAGAAAGCTCGTAATAAAATTCTAAGTATGTGGTTTGGTTATCATACTTGAAACGTGCAAAGTCAAATTCAAACTGAAGTTCAGTTTGAGCAAAACTTAATGAAGCAGTGAAAAAATACAATAAAACGAGTATCTGTTTTGTCATAATAATTCCTAAATAATATTGTTTAAAATACTGTTTTATAATTAAATAAACACGCATAGAAATACAATGCACAAATTTTTATCCTTTTTTTAAAAAAACAAAGCCCTCTTTTAAGGGAGGGCTTTGCAAAACAATACTTATATCACAGTAAAGAATTAGAATCCGAGTTGTACTGTAAATACATGGTTATCATCAAAGATGTCAGTTTGTCTGAAAGCATAGTCAAACTTAAATCCAACACCGCCTAAATCATAATTAAGACCAACACCTGCGGTAAGACCATAGATATTAGCTGATTTATCTAATTCAGGAACTAACATATAACCACCACGAACGAAGAATAAGTTATCGTATGAATACTCAGCACCGAGTTTATATTCGTCGCCATAGAAGTTACTGTTTTGGAAAACACCATTTAACTGAACGCTATTAACTTCATTAAGAGCTAATTCATAACCAAAACCAAGTTCCAAAGTTGATGGCAATTCAAAAGGAGCTGCATCAATTTTGTAAAGCTGAGATGGTCTTGTAAGGTCAGGAGCTGTTGCATTAATATTAAGACCTGATCCATCATATTTCATTTGAGGACCTAAGTTTTTAATAACAACTGCAAAGCTAAGACCATTAACGTTAGCTAAGTTCTGATAAGCAATACCAACGTTAAAAGCTATACCTGAAGTGCTTACTAAATCTAATCTTTCAGAGATAAAATTACCTGTAACACCAAAGGAAATTCTATCAGAAAGCATTCTAGAATAAGTAACACCAACAGTAACAAAGCTAGGTGTGAAATTTTGACCTGTACCATCAGGATTAGTATTGGTAGTAATAGGAATCTCACCAATATCAAGAGATTTGATACTAAAAGCTAAAGCACCAAAACCTTCAATATTTGCAGAAACTGCACCATAAGTAACGCCGATATCGGCAATGTAATTCATCTGTGAAAAAAGGACACTTGTACTATTGTCACCTCTAACTAAGTTAGCCGGATTCCAATACAAGGCTTCGAGTCCTTTGGCACCAACAAGCGAAGCACCGCTCATAGCGACTCCTCTTGCACCAACAGGTATCAATAACTGAGTAGCACCTGCAGTACCATTACGGTTACCACCACCAGCAAAAATCGAACTGGAGGCAAATACCGTTAAGATGAGAAGATAGTTGATTAATTTTATTTTCTTCATTTTTTTAGTCTCCTTCAATTTTTAGAATCTATCCAGAATCTGTTGTTCTTGA
>Ga0172380_10001907_pt1 | contig 34710 bp, 32 predicted proteins | sample Leawe162metaG_FD_119747 | JGI IMG/M metagenome (GOLD analysis project Ga0172380, IMG submission 119747) | Leachate microbial communities from a municipal landfill in Southern Ontario, Canada - Leachate well 162 metaG | ecosystem: Engineered > Solid waste > Landfill > Unclassified | place...
ATCATAATCGGGGTGACGGGACACTCCAAAAGGATCATTAAAAAGTTCGGATCGGAGAGGAAAAGCACAGAGAAATGTAAATCGGAAACTATCCAATTTTAACAATTGACGGCACATCCCCTGGCGGAAAGTCTGGGAGCGATGAAGAAGTTGCTCTTTTCGGAAGTCTGTTGTTGAAAATCCGCCAAGACATTGTGGGTGTAACTAAATTGACCGTGAACGAAATCAGCAACCTAAACCCTTTTAATCGTGGCTAAACAAAGGTTTTTCTTGCAACTTCGGCAGGCTACCTGTAACTTATTGACAAGCCGGGAAGGACTGATAGATATGAAAAACTATTCATTAACAGCGGTTGTGGAGCGGGAAGCGGACGGGTTTGTCGCCCTTTGCCCGGAGTTGGATGTCGCCAGCCAAGGCCATACTGTCGAGGAAGCCAGAACAAATTTGAAGGAGGCAGTCGAACTTTTTCTTGAATGCGCCAGCCCGGATGAAGTCAAAGAACGTCTGCACGGTGAGGTTTATGTAACCCGCTTTGAGGCGGCGTATGCCTAAGATTGGACATTTCTCCGGGAGCGAGATTTGCAAGATTCTTGAGCAACAGGGCTTTCAGATGGTTCGGCAACGGGGGAGTCATGCAGTCATGCAAAAGCGGGATGGGATATCAACCGTGACTGTTCCAGTACCCATGCATCGGGAAGTGCGTATGGGAACCTTGTCTTCGATTATTCGCCAGTCGGGTGCGCCAAGATCGGCGTTCGAGGTGTGAAATCAACGGATTTTACCTCTCGGTTTTTTTTGTAAATAATAAGTTGACAATATGTCCGTTTGTGTTAGATTATAACCATGGAAAGCATGTACTATAAATTTCCATTCGTGGACGTGCCTAATTCGCTAAAGCCGATTGTCGGCAAGCCGGACTCTGGAACGCGCATGTATAGAGCCGAAGGCAGTGATGAAGAGATGGTCGTGTGGTTTGATAAGTTGCACGAACATTTTGACCAGCTCGTGTCTCCGGGCGGCGTTTCTATATTCGTTCCGGCTTCGCGCGCCGCCGTTTATAAGCGCATAGAAGAAGGCAAATTGACTTTGTTCTTGTTTCATGTTGTCAAGGTGCGCCGGACATGGCTGGGTAGAAAATCTTATATGCGGACTTCTCCCTATGGCTATATTCCGGTTTCGGAATGCAAGGCATGGGCGGAAGAATTAAAACAAAAAGCGGATGGCCGGGCAGAAGAACGTTTGACTGAAAAAGAAATTCAGAAGAGCGAGAACAAAATTATGGAAGGGAAAAAACGGCGGGGACGGTTCGAGAGGCGGTGACGATAATGAATGACGAGAGAGAGGACAGGCTAATTAAAATGCCGGAAGCGGCAAAGATGCTTGGCGTTAATCCGCGAACAGTTCGGCGGCGTATTGCGGAAGGCGTATTAAAGGGTTTTTGCAAGGTTGGCCGATGCGCACGGATTTCTTATTTGTCTGTCTGTGAATATAGGCAAAGCCTGATTAAAGCAAGTCGAGTTGAGTTGAAAGTTTGAGGCAAAACATGATTCGTCATTTAATCAAGCGGGGACGTTTATATTACGGCCGGGTGCGTGTGGATGACCAGACGCATATCCAGACTGTGCCGTTTCGCACTATGGATAAACAGGTCGCACAAAAGCGGCTTAATGACTATGTGCGCGAACGGCAACAAGAGGCCGAGGGGATTATACCGCCCAAAATCATGCGGGATGCCGCCGGTCGGGAATTGGGCAAGCATCTGATGGACTACTTGGCTGATTTAACGGCCAAGCAAAGAGCCTCGCGCTATGTGCATTTGACTGAATTGCGAATCAATAAATTGAGCCGGGAATGCGGCTGGAAAATAATTCGTGATATTACTCTGGATGCTTTCATTCATTGGCGGGCGGGGCAGGGGATGGCCCCAAAGACTCTTAATGAGTACCGGGACACTATGTATTCCTTTATGGAGTGGCTGAAACGAACGGGGCGAATCAATGTCAATCCGTTACAGAATGCCGATCGCGTTGAAGTGCGGGGCAAAGAGCGGGTAACCCGTCGCGCTTTTACCAATGACGAAATCATCCGTTTGTTTCAGGTGGCGGGGCCGCGCAAGGTCGTGTATCTATTCGCGGTTGTAACTGGATTACGCCGGGGCGAAATGTTTGCGTTGCGCTGGAGTGATCTGGCAATAGACAACATGCCGTTTTGCGTGAATGTGCGTAGTTCTACTTCTAAAAACCACAAAAATTCTGTTTTGCCCCTGAGACCTGAATTGGTTGTCTTATTAAAGGGACTGCGGCCATTGGATTATGAGCCTGATGCTCGTGTATTCAAGGGGTTAATGCCGGAAATGAACCGATTTAAGAAGGATTTGGAACTGGCTGGCATTCCGTTTGTAGATGCGGCGGGCCGCCGTGCAGATTTTCATGCCATGCGAAAGACTTTGGCGACAAATATGCTCAAAGGCGGTGTTGCCTTGCGCGTGGCTATGGAAATGATGCGCCACAGTGAAGCACGATTAACAGCCGGCGTTTATACAGACGCAAGTCAGTTGCCGTTGGAAGATGCGATTAACCGGTTGCCGTCCTATGCCGAACCACTTGCACACATACTGTCACAAAGTTTAGTCCGGGACGGTCAAAACGAGTCATTTGCTGTCACAAAGAAGATTGTGGCCTACCATGAGCAAACCCCCGTGGATATTGCTCAGGGTCACGATGTGGCATCTCCTGTCACTATGGACATGGTGGCGCGCCCGGCAGGATTTGAACCTGCAACCCTCTGATCCGAAGTCAGATGCTCTGTCCAGTTGAACTACGGGCGCATTGTTAAGAACGGTCGATGGCTGCTGTGTATGGGAGTGATGGAGTATGGGTGCATGGGAGTTTTTTTCTGACACCCACACTCCGTTACTCCACTACTCCCAAACTGTCTTTCGTCATTCTTCCGATTCCGGTTCGCGGCGGCGCATTTTTTTTGCGCCCTGGAGGCGCTTTTCTCCCAGCATGCGTTCCTTTTGGCGCCGCGAGCGGCGGCGTTTCTGGCGGCGGATTTTTTCGATTGCCTGGCGCCGGGCGCTTTGCGCGCCGCGCCGGCGCGTTTCCAGACGGTCGCAGAGTTCGCGCCGCGCCAGAAACCGGTTTTGTTCGCGGAAACGCGTTTGACCGCATTTAACCTCGATTCCCGTGGGGCGATGGCGCAAATAGACGCAGGACGAGGTTTTGTTCACCTTCTGCCCGCCCTTGCCCGAGCCCAGGATGAATTTTTCCTCCAGTTCCGGTTCCCGGATGCCGAGCTCCAGCATCCGCGCCGTAAGCGCGTCCTTTTTTGTTTGACTGACGGGCGATTCGTTCATAAGTTAGGTCGTCGATTGGAAACGCAATGGTTTTACCACAGACCGCGCAAGTTGACACCATCCAATTTATATGGCCCCTAACCAATCATTGACGACGGCCGAAAAGATACGGGCGTTTCCCTGGTATTATGGCGGGCAGGCAGCCAATGTTGTTTTTATCATTTTGACCTGGTTCGGCGGGATCCTGCCCTTGTTCCTGAACGCGCTGGGTTTCACCAAGATGCAAATTGGCGTGGCCCTGTCCCTCCCGTTTTTTTTCTCGCTGTTCTCGTTGCTGGTGGCCGCCTGGGTCGTGCGCCGGGGGGTCAAGCGCGTCTTTATCCGGTGTTTCGGACTGCGCACGATCATCACGGCCCTGCTGGGCGTGGCGCCCTGGATCCTGGTGCGCTACGGTGTGAGTGCGGCGTTCATCTGGGTCCTTGGGGTGACGGCGGCGTTTTCGTTATGCCGCGTGGTGGGCGACACGAGCTTCCTCCCCTGGGCGCGCGAGATCATTCCCAACCATCTGCGCGGCAAAACGGATGCCGTCAATTCCATTATCTGCGGCGTGTTCAGCCTGCTGACCGCGTGGGGCGCGTCCTTGGTTTTGAAATACGTCCACGGCTTGAACGGTTACAGTCTGCTGGTTTTTCTGAGCATCCCTTTCGGTCTGATTTCGCTCTTTACCTTTAGCATGATTCCCGGCGGCCGACCGGTGCAGGTGGAGGTCGATTCCACCGGCTGGTCCAGTAATTTCCTGGCGGTCATTAAAGACCGCAATTTCCTGCTTTATGAGGGTGGTATCGGTTTGTTCTGTCTGGCCGTGTACGGCTTATCCTTCAATCCGCTTTATATGCAGGACCAGGTGGGATTGCGCGCCGACCAGGTGCTCTTGCTGAGTGTCGTTTACTGGTTCGGCGTGCTGGCCTCAAGTTACCTGTGGGGTTGGAGCGGCGACCGCTTTGGCAGTAAACCGGTGCTTTTGAGCGGACTCATCCTGGCTATTTTGTTTCCGGCAATTGTCTTTTTATTGCCGCGCGCCTCCGGCTGGAGTCTGCCCACCGCTATGGCGACTTATGTTTATTGGGGAATCGTCACTCAGGGTCACAACGCCGGCGCCGGGCGTTATTTGTTTGTCGGGGCGGTGCCGCCCAACAGCCGTAATTCGACCTATTATTCGGTGCACTATGCCTTTGCCGGGCTGTGTGCCGCCATGGCGCCGTTGGGCGCGGGCTGGCTCCTGGATCGCTGCCGCAACCTGGCCGTGACGTGGCGCTTTGTGCACATCGATCAGTATTCGCCGCTTTTCGGGTTCAGTCTGTTGTTAATGGCCGGGGCCGTCGTTTTCTACAGTCGCATGCGCAAGGACGGGCTTGTGCGGCCGAGTGAGTTCATGTCCATGTTCATCCAGGGCAATCCGATCATGGCCTTTAATTCCATGATTCGCTACCGGTTCGCCGATAATGAAGCCGAACGGCTTTCCACGACGCGCCACATGGGGGACGCCGAGAATCCCTTCAGCACGTCCGAATTGGTGGAGGCGGTCGCCGATCCCAGTTTCAATGTGCGTTACGAGGCCATTGTGGCCATGGCGCGCATGCCGCCCCAGGAAACGTTGACCAATGCCCTGATCGCGGTACTGAAAAGCCAGGAGCCCGATTTGAGCGTGGCGGCCGGCTGGGCCTTGGGCCGGATCGGGGACAAACGCGCCGTGCCGGCTTTACGGCAGGCCTTGCATTCCGAGTATGCGCTCCTGCGTTCGCGCAGCGCCCGCTCCCTGGCCAACTTGGGCGATACCGATGCCGTGCCGCTGTTGCGCGAACTGTTGAAAAGCGAACAGCACGATGGCATTCGGGTCGCCTATGCCTCGGCCTTGGGCGTTTTCCGGGCGGAAGAAGCCCTGGATGATCTGATCGCCCTCTTGCAGCGTTTGGCGAACGACAGTATGCGCGGCGAAGTGGCTCTGGCCATTGTGCGCATCATCGGCGATGAGCACCAGTTTGTGCGCTTGTGGCGTTCCACGCGTTTGGACTTCGGCACCGGCTGTGCGCAGGCGCTTGCGGTTTTGCGCAAGCGGATTGCCGCCGATTGGCCGTTCTCAGCCCCGCGCGACGAAGTGCTGGATGCGGCCGAACAAGCCTTGGCCGCCCAGGACCTCGACGTCGGCGCCGAGAGTTTGGGCCGCCTGATTCGATACGCACCCCTCGATCGACTGCCGCCGCGCCTGGCGTCGGTGTTGGTCAAATGCGAGTGTCAGCTTGAGCAATCGGGCGCCAAGCGCAAGGAATATGTGTTGCTGACACTTACGGCTGTTCATGCCGCGTTGATGGCGCTACGGCGACAGCGGGAGCGGCAGTCGGAAGAGGCCGGCGGACGCCTGATGACAGACGTTGGCCGGCGAAAGCAGGCGCCCGAAGCCCAATGAAGACGAAAACGATATGCTGGATTCAGCTTGACGGCACGTGCGGTGGCATCCTAATGTACGCTTCATGCAACCGTGGAATCATATCCTGCGTGTGGGGGTCGCCGGGCTATTGCTTGCCGCGCTGACAGCGGGGGGCTGGGCGGCGGAAGACAAAAAGGACGAGCCCAAGCAAGCCCGGCACGACCTGGGCTGGTGGGAGCATTACCGGGCCTCCGAAAAAACTCCTGAAGCGCAGTTGACTTGGGCGAATGAACTCAAGGATGCCGGGCATACCATCCGGGCCTCGAAAGCCTGCCTGGCGCTGGTGAATTCCTGGCCGGAATCCTCACAGGCGCCCGTGGCGCAATTGATGTACTGCCGCCTGCTGGAACAGCGCGGCAAGCCCGCCAAGGCTTTTGAGGAATACCAGTTCCTGGTGGAGGCCTACGCCGGTTTTTTCCCGTATGACGAGGTCATGGACCGCATGTATGCCATTGCGGATGGCCTGGCCACGCGCGACCGGTATTTCCTGTTTGTCATCAAATTCAAGACGCCGGAAGAGGCCATCCCCTTGTTCGAAAAACTGATCCGGAACGGCACCCAGTGGAAGCGGGCGGCCGAACTGCAATTTCGCATAGCGCGGATTTACGAAAAGGCCCAGCAATACGATCTGGCCATTGAAGCCTACGGCGCCTACCACCAGCGTTATCCCATGAGTCCCCTGGCTGAGCAGGCTTTGTTCGGCCAGGGACGCTGTTGTTATGCTTATTCCCGCGAAAATCCCGTGGCCCTGGATTTGCGCGAAAATGCCGTGGCGGTGTTACAGGGATTCCTCGACTGGTATCCCTACAGCGCCATGGCGGGGGAGGCCCGGGCCTGCCTGGCGGAGCTTCAGCGCGATTTGGCCGGCGGTCTGTATGGCCAGGCTGCGCTCTATGAAAAGACCGCCCGGTTCAGCGGCGACAAGCGGGAGCGGCGCAATAGTCTGACTGCCGCCCGGATCTGCTATGAGCGGGTGATTGACGAATTCCCCCATTCGGTTTGGGCGGAACAGGCCCATGTCCGTATTGCGGAAATCAAGCGGCAAGGAGGCGGAGCATGATCGGCAAATGGATGGCCATGCTTTTTGGGCTGGCGCTCGTTCTGCTGACGTTGCCGGGATGTGTGGGGTACCGCTTGGGCAGCACCCTGCCGCCGGATGTGAAAGCCATTTATGTGCGTCTCTTTATCAATAAGTGCAACGAGCCTCTGCTGGAAATCGACACCACCAATGCGACCATCGCCGAGTTTCAGAAGGACGGCACTCTGCGCATCGTGCCCAGGGGAGACGCCGACGTTCTTCTGGAAACCACGTTGACGGCCATGACATTGACGCCCTTGCGCTATGACCAGGTGACGGATAAAACCAAGCCGAACGAATATCGCCTGACCCTGCATGTGTCGTTTGTGTTGAAACGCGCCAAGACCCGCGAGATCATGACCGAGGCGTCCGTAATCGGCGAGTCCACGTTTCCGTTCGTAGGCAATCTCAACAGTTCCAAGCGCGCGGCTATTCCCGCCGCATCGGAAGATTTGGCCAAGCGGATTGTCGAAAAAGTGGTGGAAACCTGGTGAGGGGCGGAAAACAGACGCCCGACGACGGATGACGGAAAGAAGCAAACATCGAACGCGCACCGTTCGATGCCAAGTGTAGTGGCGCTTCGACAGAAGCGCCTCCGCGCAACGAAGAACGAAGAGCCAAGAACGAGGAACTGCGAACAGTTCGCCGATCTCTATCTTCAGGCTTTCGGTTGGGCTATGCCCGCGATCTTGGCCGACGCGCGCCGCTTCCGGCGAATGGCGGTGTTTTTCTTGATAATCCCCTTGATGGCGGCCTTGTCGAGGATCGAGCAGTAATCGCTGAACACTTTGCGGCTTTTAGCCGCATCGTTGGCCGTGCATACTTCGAAAAGCTGGCGGCGCAGGGTGCTGATTTTGGATTTAGCGGCCTTGTTTCTCTGGCGCGCTTTTTCCGAGACGCGCATCCGCTTAACGGCACTGTGAATATTGGGCATAGTTGTAAGCTCCCTGCTCTAATCCGGTTGTGCGGATATTTTGTTTGACGTTACGGATTTTTGTCTTTTGTAGCCGCGCCACGCAGGGACGCGTTTCCCGGAGCGTCGGCCTTCGTCCGACAGCCTGCCCGCAATGCTACAGCGTTGCGGGCGGGCTCCAGAAAAATTGCCGTCTTTAGCTGCCTAACGCATCGCAATGGGCGATAATTTGAAACATTGTCCCGGGGAAGTCAAGCGCGGATTTGAAATTATGTTGAAATTTAAATTGGGCGCGTATCTGCGCTTTGGCATCGGCGTGTTAGCGATCCCCTGCGGCATTGCCTTGACACGCACGGTGGTTGCGAGTATCGGCGCCTCGGCCGCATTGTCCTTGACGGACGGCGCGCGCCCCTTCCTGATGGTTGCCGCGGGTGTGGCGGCGGCCGTTTTCGTGTTCTGGGCCTTGCCGGCGCCGGTGCGGCTTTACGTGCTGGCGCACGAGTTGACGCATGCGCTCTGGGGCGCGCTCCTGGGCGCGCGAATCTCGGGCCTGCGGGTGTCCGCGAACGGCGGCTACGTTAAATTGTCGCAAAGCAACTGGCTCATCGCCCTGGCGCCTTACTTTTTTTCACTCTATACCTTTGTCGTCATCCTGGCGTATTACAGTTTGCTGATCTTTTTCGACTTGCGTCCTTATGCCCCGATCTGGCTCGCGCTGATCGGATTCACGCTGGGGTTTCATGGCGTGTTCACGATCTATGCCCTGGCTCAAGACCAACAGGACGTGCGCGATTACGGCCGGGTGTTTTCGTTCGGCATGATCTATCTCATAAACATGCTGGGGGTCTGCCTGGTCTTGCTGATGGTGGCGCCCCTGACATTTGCCGATTTGATTCGGCGGCTGGCGGGAGATCAGGCCGTCGTATGGAGTGCTTGTGTGCGCGGTCTGTTGGCGGCGCTGGGACGGTGAGGACGGAGGACGGAAGACAGACGACAGATGGCGGACGACAGACTGGAGAGGACGGAAGCGGAAAGGACGAAGCAAACGCCCAACGTCCAATGAAGATGGATGGCGAAATCGTGGGGGCAGTGTTCTGAGTCGGGTTCCCGTCGTCCGATCTTATATTCGACGTTGGACGTTCGATGTTGGATGTTCGATGTTTGCTTCTTCGGACGAGTCTTCCGTCATTCGATTCCCAGCCGCGGCATGTCCTTCCACAAGACGTCGAGAGCGTAATATTGGCGCGCGGCGGGATTGAACAGGTGCAAGACTACATCGACATAATCCGCCACGATCCAGCCGCTGTCCGGCGTCCCGGATTTGCGGTAGCAGGTCAGGTCGCGGGCCTTCATCCGCAGGTGGGTTTCGTTGAAGAGGGCCTTGAGATGCGGCGGATTCATGCCGGTGGCCAAAATGTGAAAATCCGTCATGGTTGAATGGTTGCGCACGTCATAGATCGTTATGTCGGCGCCTTTTTTATCGACCAGGCCCTTGGCGATGATTTTGGCAAGGTCTTTCGATTCGAGCAGCGAACGATTCATAAAATTATCCCATGCGATAAAGAGCGTGTTCCGTGATGTACATGTCCACGGCATCCGGCACCAGATAGCGGATGCTCATGCCTTCCGCGACGCGATAACGAATATCCGAGGCCGATATATCCACTTGGTGGCCGATGGCCACATTGGCCAGCAAAGTCCGGGCCAGGTCCGGCTCCAGGTTTAAGTCCTTTTCCGTCATGGCCTTAAGGTCGAATCCCGGCCGCGCCATGGTCGCAAACCGGCAGAGCCGGAACAATTCCCTTGCATCCTTCCAAAGATGGAGTTCCGGCAGAGTGTCGGAGCCGATAATAAAGACCAGGTCGTCCTCCGGGTAGCGCTTGATCAGGGCGCGAACGGTGTCGATGGAGTAGGTGGCGCCACCGCGCGTTATTTCCAGATCGCACAGTTCGAACACGAGCGAACCGGCCAGGGCCGCCTCCAGCATGGCCGCGCGGTGCTCGACGGGCGCCAGCGAAGCCGCGGGTTTATGGGGAGGACGATCGCAGGGCACAAACAGCACCGTGGCAAGATCGAATGCCTCCAGGGCGTCCTGTGCCAGGATCAAGTGGCCCAGATGGACCGGATTGAAAGAGCCGCCTAAGATGCCGATACGTGTCTTCAGAAATACACTCCCCTTGAATTTGAATTGAAGGATAGCAAACCCGCCGGTCTGCCGCAACATCGAAAGGGAGCGCCATCATTCGCGCGGCGTTGCGCGCGAATGTCCGGCATACCAATTGGTTTGCCGGGCAATCCCCATGAGGATCCGGACATCGTCTTCGCTCAGGGCGCCGCGCGCAAATATACGGCGCACGCCCAGCATCATGTGCTGGGCCTTGTCTTTTTCCATGAAGCCTATTTCCAGGAGGACCTGTTCCCACATGGCGAACATGCGCTCCTTCATGCCGCTTTCGGCCAAAGGCGATTTTTCCGGGAGGGGATCGAATGCGCCGCTGGCCGTGTAAAGCTCGTACATGCAAATCATGGCTGCCTGGGACAGGTTGAGCGCGGGATATGCCGGCGTGGATGGTATCCGGATCAAGTGGTGGCATTGGGCCAACTCTTCGTTGTTCAGGCCGTCATCCTCCGGTCCGAAGAGCAAGGCGACCCGGCCGGCCTGCGCGCCGGCCAGGATGGCCGGCGCCCAATCGCGGGGTGAACGCGTGTGTTGGCGGTAAAGTCCCGTCCGCGCCGTGGCGCCGAACACGAGGGCGCAATCGGAAAGCGCTTCCGCCAGGGTGGCGACCCGCCGGCAGGATTCCAGGATATCGGCGGCCCAGCAGGCCATCTTGCGGGCTTCCAGCGGATCGAAATCGCCGCCGCCGGCGATCACAAGATCGGAAAGCCCCATGTTGGCCATGGCCCGGCAGACGGAGCCAATGTTGCCGCCGTAGATCGGGCGGCAGAGCACAATGCGGACTTGGGCCAGATTGTTTTCTTGCGCTTGACTGTCTGGTTTCAAGGGAAGATAGTATAAGTCATGGCCATCGATAGCCAAGCAAAAACTAAATCGCCGCAATGGTTCCTCACCAAGGCCATCGCGGCGCCGATTTTGCTGGGCACGCTCCTGTTGATGATGCCGCCGGCCAGCCGATCGGGCCAGTGGACCGACCCCCTGACGGCGCTGTTCATGGCCACCAGCGCCATGTGTGTCACCGGTCACACGGTTGTGGATCCCGGCAGTTATTTTTCCTTGTTTGGCCAGCTTGTCCTGCTGGGCCTGGTTCAATTGGGCGGACTGGGCTTTATGACTTTGGCAACGGTTTGTCTTGTCCTGCTGGGCCGGCGCTTGAGTATTCAGAGCGAGTTGACGCTGACCGCCTCGCTGGGCGGGGAGGAGGCCCACCAGCTCAGGCGCTTGCTTTACCGTACGATTGTGTTCGCGTTTGCCGCGGAAGGCGTGGGCGCGCTGGTGCTTATGACCCGGCTGATCCTGGGGCATGGCCTTCCGGCCGGGCGCGCCTTTTACCAGGGGGCCTTTCATGCCGTCAACGCCTTTTGTAATGCCGGTTTTTCGCTGTTCCCCGACAACCTCATGGCGGTTCGTGGCGATAAAATTTTCATATTGACCATGGCGGTTCTGATTATCATGGGGGGGCTGGGATTCCTGGTGATCAACGAATTTGCGGCCTTCAAATTCTGGCGGCAGAACCGGCTTGCCCGCGGGCGCCTGTCGCTGCATGCGCGGGTTGTGGCGCTGGCCAGCGTGGCGCTGATTGTGGCCGGCGGACTGGCATTTGCCCTGCTGGAATGGGAGCATACCTTGGCGCCCTTGCGCGTGGCCGACAAATTGAATTGCGCGCTCTTCCAGTCCATTACGCCCCGCACGGCGGGGTTCAATGTTGTGGACATGGCGCAGACCCACGCGGCCACGCGTTTTTTCACCATGTTGTTGATGTTTATCGGCGGCTCCCCGGGGTCCGCCGCCGGCGGCATCAAGACCACGACGGCCGTGGTGCTCCTCTCAACCATGCTGGCCATAATTCGCGGGAAACGCGATGCGACCTTCCAGCGGCGGACGATTTCCGTCCGCGTGGTGGAGGAGGCGCTGGCGGTGTTTCTGCTGGGCCTGGCCGTGGTTGGCGGAATCTACGGTCTGTTGCTGGTCAGCGAGGAGAGCGCCCTGGTGGCGGCGCGCTTCACTCCGGAAGCATTATTGTTTGAAACCATTTCCGCTTTTGGTACCGTAGGGCTCTCAACCGGTATTCTGCCGGGGTTGACAGTCATGGGCAAACTGCTTATCGTTTTGGGTATGTTTATCGGCCGGGTCGGGCCGCTCACCATGGCGCTGGTTGTGGGACTGAAAGATACCCGGCAATTGGTGCGGTTCCCGGAAGAGAATGTGACTATCGGATAGGAAAGCGGAAAGAGGAAAGCGGAAAGAGGAAAGACGGAAGGCAAACATGCGGAGGATCGGAATTATTGGCGGCGGGCGGTTCGGTTCCAGCTTGGCGCAGGCGCTGGCGGAGCGCGGTGTGGAAGTGCTTTTGCTGGACCGCGACCGCGACGTGGTGGATCACATGGCCGGGATCGTGGCCAAGGCCATGGAGGGGGACGCCACCGAGGAAGGCACCCTGGAAGCGGCCGGATTCCGCGATTGCGACATGGCGGTCGTGGCGGTCAGCTCCGACATGGAATGCAGTATCATGGCGACCCTGGCGCTCAAGGAAATGAAGATCCCCTTCATCATCGCCAAGGCCGCCAGCGACATGCAAGGCAAGGTGCTCAGCCGCGTGGGCGCCGACCGCATCGTGTATCCGGACAAGGACATGGCCGCGCGTCTGGCGCGCACGCTCGTGGCGCCCTCCGTGTTGGATTATGTCGAGGTTGCGGAAGGCGTCAGCATCCTGGAAATCCAGGCGCCCCTGCAAGTGGTCAGCAAGACTTTGGCGGAATCCAAAATCCGCAAGACCTACGGCGCCACGGTGTTGGTCCTGCGGCGCGCCAAGCAGGCGGACGGTTCCCAGGAAACCATCGTCAGTCCCAATGCCGACGATGTCATTGAGCTGGGGGACACCATGGTGATTTTTGGGACCGATGAAAAACTGCGCAAGCTTGAAAAAGAGTTGAGCGAGGGCTCGATTTAACGCAACCGGGAGGCAAGCCATGCGATCGTTCCGGGAACAACACGGCGGGCCGGCCGCCCGCCTGATCGGCGGTCTGATTCTGATGATGGGCTTGGGCGCCTGCCATAATGGCGACGATTGGAATCACACACCGCCGGCGGGAATGGGCAGTATCATCGTGGATAATCGCACGACGGACGGCGTAAATGTGTACTTGGACGGATATTATGCCAACCGGGTGTCGGATTTCGACCATGAAGCGTTCGATCTGGCGCCCGCCATTCACCGCGTGGTGCTGGACGAGTCCCGCGGCAGCCGCGCCTGGCGGGGGGATGTGGACGTCCTGGAAGGCAAGCTCACCATCATTGAAGTCAACCCGGGCAATTACAGCTCGGACTACGACGTACGGATCTACTTTGACTGAACCAAGGCCGAAAATCAGAAGTCAGCGGTCAGGAGTCAGAATTCAGAATCACTTGATGGTGTTCCGCGTGGTCTTAACCAGCGCGGCCCATAATTCTTCCGGCGTCTTGGCGGCGAGCAGTTTCTCGCGCTCGTTCTTTTTGGAAAAAGTCTGAACGATTCCGGAAAGCAGGCGCAGATAAAAGACGCTGGCCGCCGTCGGGATGACGATGAAGAACACAATGTGCGTCAAGGTGCGTTCGGACGGGTTGGCGCGAATGCCTTTATGGCTGATGCCCAGGGCCAGGGTCAGCCCGCCGCCCTCGATGCCCCGGACGTGCGGGAAGGCCAGGCCGTAATCCACGGCCGTGTTGATGATTGCCTCGCGTTTGAGGGCCTCCTTGATCAGCTTCTCGCTGTCGTCCACAAACCCTTCATCCGCCATCTTGCGGGCCATTTCGGCAATCGCCTTGTCGCGCTCGGTGGCCTTGAGATTGGGCATCATCAGGGTGGGCGACGAGAAGCGCGCGATCCCCGGCCGCCGGGGCTCGAAGCGTCCGCCCATTTTTTTGCTCAGACGGCGGGGCCGGACTTCGGGGTAATACAGAATGCGCGCGCAGTTGGTGCACTGGTGAAGTTTTTCGGCGGCGCGCACGGCATAAACCAAGCTGACCGGCAGGGTCAACCCGCAGCCGGAACAGACATTGTTCGAGATCGGCACGATCGCCAGGAGGTCCTTTTTTTGGATCTTCTGGAACAGCAGGCGCACGTCCTCCGGCATGGCGTCCAGCAGCGATTGAATGGATTCGTCCAGATAGGAGAGGTGCTTGTCGGACATGGCCGCATCCTGTTCGGAGCGGACCAGGACCAGTTCCTGGAGTTGAACGAGACTGTTTAAGAGAGGGTGGACGTTGTTGCCATTGGTACCATTGGTCGGCGCGGCGGGCGGCGTTGTTGTCACGATCGTTCTCCTGCTATTGCGGTTATTGCTATTTGCCCCGACAAAAACGGGATGGCCCGCATTGGTCAGAGCTGCCTGTTTCAGTTCGATTGCTCATTATTTTCCGGCGTCTTGGCGTCCGTCGTCTGTTATCCGTCATCCGTCTTTATGGTGGCGACGCGGGGAGTCGAACCCCGGACCTAAGGCTTATGAGTCCTCCGCTCTACCAGCTGAGCTACATCGCCATAAGGATACAAGGAATGCGGGCATCATAGAGCGCGTGCCCATGGTTGTCAAGGCGCGCCGCAGATTTCTTTCAGGTTAAATAAGTTTGGAATTACGATGGAGGCGGCGTTATCTGCGTCTGCCGGAACTGCCGGACGACCGGAAAACTCCGATCGGCGGGGCGCTTGTTGTCAATCTTGCATTTCCGGCGCCGCTTGCTAATCTTTCCGGCCATATGCGCGCGCACGTGGCCATTCGTCTGGAACAGTGGTTTTTGGATTACGCCGCTCCCTTCATCGACGGGAACGCCGCGACGGAAGTCCTGCGTCTCAAGCGGGAGCATTGCCGGCGCGTGGCGGAGGACATGACCGGCATGGCCCGCGACCTGGGCCTGGCGGAAGACGACATCCATACGGCGCGTGTTTTGGGATGGCTGCACGACGTCGGCCGGTTTCCCCAGTATGCCCGCTACCAAACCCTGCGCGACGATCGCTCCGTCAATCACGGCCAGGCCGGCTTGCAGGTTCTGAACAGCGCCCAGGCGCTGGCGATTTGCGAGCCGGCCGATCGGGAAATAATCGTGGCGGGGGTTGGCTATCATAATCGTCGCGCAGTGCCTCCCGGCCTCGCCGCCGACGTGCTTCGCTTTGTGCTCATGATCCGTGACGCCGACAAGCTGGATATTATGCAGACGCTCTACGAGGTCTGGAAAAACGATGAAATCCAGTGTCATCCGGAATTGATCCTTGGGATCGACTTGGAGGGCCCCGTTAACCCGCTTGTCCTGGCCGATATCCGCGCGCGCCGGCCGGTGGCCTATGCGAACATCAAGTCCCTGACCGATTTTTTCCTGACCCAGGTTTCGTGGGTTTATGACCTCAATTTCCGCCCGGCATACCAACGGCTTGCGCAACGCCGCCTGCTGGAACAGGCGGCGGAAGTCCTGCCGCAGGAGGCGGTTGTCCAGGCCGAGGTGGCGGCGGCCGCCCGGCATGTGCGCGCGCATATGTAAATTGAAAGCTTTTGTGACGCTCTATCGCCTGGAGGGATCGTTACTCGATCGTCGCGGCATTGATGCCCCGGGGAAAAATACGGTGGCCTGCAAAACTCAGTAGTCAGAGATCAGTAGTCAGAGATCAGAAGTCAGAATACAGAAAGAAAGGCCTATGCCGTCATTCTTTATTCTGACTCCTGAATCCTGACTCCTGTCTCCTGTCAAAATCGTTACGCTTCGCCCCGGATCCAGGCTTTGATGTCGGACGGCAGGCCGCCCACTTCCACCAGCGTGCAGACGGTGTTTCCCGTTGCGGATGGGATGACAACCGTGTCGCCGGGCCGATGGCCCGCGATGGCCTCCCCAACTTTGCAGCGCGAGGAAAGAATGCCGCGGGCTTCGTCGCTGTCCCACTCGCCCAGGACATAATAGGTGTTCGTTTTGCCATCCGCATGGCGCAGGGTCACACGCGTGCCTTGGCCGGCCACGGCGGTTGGGAACTGTTCGAAGTCCGTGCTCTTGACGCTGGCCAACTGGCTTTCCAGTTCGGATTGCCGGCGCAGGAGAATGCCCTGCGTTTCCTTGGCCGATTTGTATTCGAAATTCTCGCGCAGGTCGCCGAAACTGCGGGCCACAGCGATGTCCTGGCTGTTTTTGGGAATATCCTGGGTGACGATTTTGTGCAAGAGCGCCTGGCGTTCGCGATAACTGCGCAGGGAAGTCAGCCGCGCGGCGGGCGCCGGGGCGGACGCCGCCTCATCCTGCAGAACCACGCTCAAATCGGGATATATTTTCAGGATGCGGGCAAGAATCGCGCGCCGGTCAATCGCCGCCCAGGCGGTTGAATTTTTCAGGCGCCGCATGAAATCGTGGCGCTGCCCGGCGTCCATGGCGTCGAGGGAGGTTTTCAGCCAGGCCGGCTGTTCGAACAGGGCGCGCAGTTGATGCTTGGCTTTCAGGCGCTCGCCGGTTGCGTCGCGCGCTTCCAGCAGCGCCAGCGCCTCCATGGCCAGGTTGCCCGCCGTGCTGATCCCGTTGGTCTTGGCCAGATCCGGGCGCCGGCACAACCAATAAACGATTTCACAGCTGGCGCGGTCGGCGCCAATCAGTTTGCGCATGGTTTCGATAACCTGCGGGACCCGGCCGGCGGTCTGCAGGTAGTCGATCATTTCCGCCAAAGCCGAGGAGGCCGTCTCCGGCAGGACGCGGAAAAACAAAGTCAACGCGTCCTCACCGCCGATTTCATGCGTAAAAGCGAAAAAAGACCGCAAGCGGCGGGCCGGCAAATCGCGCAGGGTGTCGAGGAATACCGTGTCCTGCAGGAATTGGGCGGTATAATCGCCGATATTCAAGCCTCGCCAGGCAACGCCAAGTTCGCGGCCCAGCATGACGGCCTGCGCCGCCTGGCCCCAACGCAGCTTGCTCGCACCGAGCATGACAAAGGCCAGCCGGTCTTCCACTGCTTCGCGCAGTTCATCGGTTCGATCGGCGGCGGTCAGGGACGTTTGCATATCCTCCACCAGTTTGAGAATACGGTCGAAATCCCGCTCCGCGCGCAGGGTTTTCAGCCAGGCGGCGTCATAATTTTTGGCCTTTTCCAGCAGGCGCAACGGATCGGTGCGCCGGGCGGGGAATTCCACGAGCGGGTTCTGCTTGAGCTGTTTGCGGGCGGCGTCCCAAAACTTCTTCCAGGCTTCGGCGCTCATCACGAGCCCTATCATCAACTCCTGAAGCTGTGTGGCGCTCATCGGCCCGAAACTGCGCAGTGCGCAAACGATGACGCCGCCCGGATCCTTGTCCAGCCAATCGGCAAACGCCTGGCCATCCCGATGCCGGCGCGCCAGGAGGTGGTCGGCATCCAGCAAGTCAAGCGTTTCCGCGGCGTAGGCCAGGGCCATGCGATGGGCTTTCTTCTTGTCGAAGTTAACCGCGACCTGATGGGCGTAGGCATCCAGTTCCGCCACAACGCCGAATCCCCAGGTCTTTTCGTAGCAGAGCGCCCCCGGACACAGCCGGCGCAGGCGCGCGAAGCGGCGCAGGCATTCCGTGGCCGGCAGGTTCTTGTTGAAACCGGCGTGGGGAATCAGCGCCAGTGTCGCGGAGTCCTTTTGGAAAAACGCGATAAGTTGTTTGGCGCAAGTCGCGGCAAATGGCGGATCTTCGGCATGCCATGCGGCCTGCAAACCCAGCAGGGCCAACAGCGCGGCATCGTCGCGCCGGGCGGCAAGCGCCTCGAACAGCAGGTCGGCGCCGCTTTCCGCCCGGTCCGTATGCCCGGCGGCGTGCAGTCGATTCAGGATGTCCGTAAATGAAGGGAGCGGTATGGCCCGGTTCTGGATATTGGCCAACAGCCATTCCTCCTGGGCTTCGATGCTTTGGTCGGGCGCGGCAACTTGATGTGCTTCAGGCATTGGGTTCCTTTTAAAGGTAAAGGTTCAGAGGTTCACGGTTCAATGGTTCACGGTTGTATGATCTGAAAGCACACGGCGGCAAGTCTCATGTAAAACATGTTGTGAAAAACACGTCGATTGATGCGTACGGTTCAGTCCTGTTTGCCGTCAACCGCTGAACGGTGAACCGTGAACCTCCCAACCTCATCGAACTACCACTTCTCCCGAACCGGAATATGTTTGGCCAGCAGCGCTTCCTTGATCTGCCGGATCGTGTAGGCGCCCGTATGAATCATGCCGGCAATAATGGCGGCATCCGCGCACCCGGTTGTGAACACCTCCGCCAGATGGTCGGGGGTTCCGCCGCCGCCGGAAGCGACGACCGGAATGCGGGCCTGGGTGGCAATCAGACGCGTCAGGGGCAACTCGAAGCCCTGGCGGGTGCCGTCGGCATCCACCGAGTTGACGACAATTTCGCCGGCGCCGAGTTCTTCCGCGCGCCGCGCCCAGGCGAGGGCATCCAGTCCCGTGCGCTCGCGGAACCCGCGGATTGTTACTTCGTAACCGCTGGGGAAGCGCTTGTCGCCGGGCATTTTGACCGGGTCCATGCCCAGCACTATGCACTGCGAACCGAAGGCCTTGGCGCCCTCGGCAATGAGGGCCGGGTTCAGGACGGCCAGGGAATTCAACGATATTTTTTCAGCGCCGGCCGTGAGCACGCGCGCCATGTCGGCGAGACTTTCAATTCCGCCGCCAACGGCAAAAGGGATATGAATGGCGCGGGCCACGGCCGCGACCATCAGGATGTCGATCGGCCGGCGCTCGGCGGAGGCGGTGATGTCGTAGAATACCAGTTCGTCGCATCCGCCCTCGCTATAGGCCGCCGCCATCTCCACCGGATCGCCCAGTTCCACGTTGTTTTGGAACCGGACGCCCTTGGTGACCTTGCCGCGCCGGACATCCAGGCATGGGATAATACGTTTTGTCAGCATGATTCAGCGATCGCTTGCGGATTATTCGACCGGATTTTTCGCGGTCGAGGGTTGTCCGTGGAATTGAAAAAGCAAACATTAGGCCAAACAATGGCGCGAATCAAGAAATTTGCGCGGGCGATCCGGGTATTTCTTGACGCTGGTTTAAAAACGGCTATTGTTCTGCCGCATGGCGCGTTATGCGCTGATGGCGCATCGAATGCAAGATGCGGAAGTCGGAGATCAGGGGCCAAAATCAGCGATCGGAAATCGGGAATCAAAATCGGCAATTCCGCCAACAGGAGATGAAAATGGATTCGATTCGCACCGAACTTGTCAATTACGGAAAAAAAATTGTCCAGGCCCGGCTGGTGGCCGGCGCCGGCGGCAATATCAGCGCGCGGGATGGAAACATCATCTGGATGAAACCCAGCGGCCTGGCCCTGGATGAAATGGTCCCGGCGGATTTGTGCGGCATGGACCTTGAAACCGGCCGGCAAGTCAAGGGCGAGCGCAAGCCGACCTCGGAAGTGAACATGCACCTGGCGGTGTATCGCGTGCGCCCGGACGTGAACGCCATTTTTCACACCCATTCCCCGTGGGCCTCGGGCGCGATTACGGCGGGCATCACCCTGCGGCCGATGTTTGCGGAGTTCGTCAACGACTTGGGCCGCACGGGCACTGTTCCCTATGTGACGCCCACGACGCAAAGGTTGGCGGATGCCATGGGCAAAAAGGCCCGGACCTGCGACACGATTTTCATGGTCAATCACGGCGTGCTGGCGGTTGGCGCCACCCAGAAACAAGCTTACTTCCGCGTTGTCGTGGTGGAGGATGCGGCCAAATCGCTTGTGGCCGCCTGCGTGGTGGGCCGGCCAAAATTTCTAACTCAGCGCCAGGCCCGTGAAATCCTCGCGCTTCCCGCGGTCAAACATCGCACGAAAATGGTGGAAGCCGGCGGGTAAGAAGACGGACGCCTGACAACAGACGACAGACGCCGGATCGGAGGCAAGCGAAAACAAATCAAGAAAGGGCCAATGAAAAAAAGATATGCGCAGGTGGGTGTGGGCGGCCGCTCGGAAATGTACACGCAAGCCATAGTGCAGGAGTTTCCGAAGGAAGCGGAATTGGTCGGGATTTGCGACAATAACCGCGGGCGCATGGAATTGCGCAACCGCTTGATCGTCAACAACTATAAAGGCCGCCCGGCGCCGACCTATCTCGACACCGAATTCGACCGCATGATCCGCGAACAGAAGCCCGATGCGGTCATTGTCACCTCGCGCGATTGCACCCACGACCGTTACATTGTCCGGGCCATGGAGCTCGGCTGCGACGTGGTCACCGAGAAACCCATGACCATCGACGCGAAGAAATGCCAGCGCATCGTTGACGTTGCCCGCCGGACCGGCCGCCGGGTGCGCGTGACGTTCAATTACCGTTATTCGCCGCCGCGCATGCAGGTCAAGGATATGCTGATGCGCGGCGTCATCGGCAAGGTGCTTTCCGTGGATTTCAGCTGGCTTCTGAATACGAGTCATGGCGCCGATTATTTCCGCCGCTGGCATCGGGAAAAGAAAAATTCCGGCGGGCTGATAGTGCACAAGGCCACGCACCATTTTGACCTGATCAACTGGTGGATTTCGGCCAGTCCCGTGGAGGTGTTTGCCATGGGCGCGCGCCGGTTCTACGGCGCCGACACCGGCATGGCCGGGAAGCTGGGTTTGCAGGGGCACGCCGAGCGCTGCCTGACCTGCCGTTGCCGAAAGCAGTGCAAATTTTATCTCGACATTAAGAAATCAGTTTCCATGAAAGAAATGTACCTGGATTGCGAGCGCTATGACGGCTACTTCAGGGATCGGTGCGTGTTCGACAAGACGATTGATATTGAAGATACGATGAACTTGGTGGTGCGCTATAATACGGGCGCCTTCATGTCGTATTCCCTCAACGCCTTTATGCCCTGGGAAGGCTATCAGGTCGCATTCAACGGGACCCGCGGACGCCTGGAGCACGATTGCGTGGAAAGCGTTTATATCAGCGGCGACGGCCGGGTGCCGGGCGAAACCATTCCGAACGGCACAAAAATCCGGCTGTACCCGCATTTCAAACCGGCCAGGAGTATCAAGGTGGCCGTTGCCAAGGGCGGACATGGCGGCGGCGATTACCCGTTGTTGGCCGATATTTTTTCGTCGCGCCCGCGCCGGGATCCCTATCTGCGCTCAGCGGATGTGGCCGGCGGCGCCATGAGCATCCTGACCGGGATCGCCGCGAATAAGAGTATGCGCACCGGCCGGCCGGTGCGGATCGACAGTTTGGTCAAACGCATTCCACCGGTGAAAATGACCCCGATGAAGGAGTGGTGAATTTATGAAAGCGGCTGTGATTAAAAAACCGGGCGTGATTGTCGTGGAAGACGTGCCGACGCCGGCGCCGGGCGCCGGCGAGGTGTTGTTGAAAATTGAGGCCTGCGCGTTGTGCGGCACCGATCAGCGCGTGCTTTCGGGCGAAAAACACGTGGATGTTAATGTCGTGGGCCATGAAATCACCGGCACGGTGGCGGAGGTCGGGGCAGGGGTTAAAGCGATCGAGAAAGGCCGGCGTTTCATTGTGCAGACGGTCATCGGCTGCGGCCGGTGTCCGATGTGTAAAATCCACCGCGAGAACCTCTGCGAAAAGGGGTTTGTCGCCATGGGGTACCAGTTTAACGGCGGGTTCGCCGAATACATGGTCATGCCTAAAGTGGCCGTGGATCAGGGGTGCCTGATCCCGATTCCGGCCGATCTGCCGGCCGAGACCGGCACGCTGATCGAGCCCCTGAGTTGCTGCGTCAACGGCATGAAATACATCCCCCTGGAACAGACCGAACATATCGTGATTTTCGGCGGCGGGATTATCGGCGTGCTCAACGGCCTTGTGGCCCGCGCGCGCGGCGCAAAACGCATCACTATTATGGACGTGTCCGCGGCGCGGTTGGACCTGCTGAAAAAATTGGGACTGCCGTTCGACGATCTGATTAATTCGGGCGTCAACAGTCCGGCTGAATGGGTCAAGACCGCCACCGGCGGGCGCGGTGTGGATGCCGTGGTCGTGGCGGCATCCGTGAAAGCGCTGGTGGGGGTCGGTCTCAACCTTTTGCGCCGCGCGGGGCATCTTTCCATCTTTGCCGGTATGCCTAAATCCGATCCGGTGCTGCCCCTGGACACGAACCGGATCCATTATTACGAGCTGAACTTGCACGGCGCCAACAGCTCCTCGCAGGCGGAATATCTGCAGGCGCGCGATTTCCTGGTGGCCGGCAAGATTGACGCTCGTCCGCTGGTGACCCATCGTTTCAGTCTGGACCGGTTCAACGAAGCCGTCAAAACCCAGGCCGATCCGGCCTGCGGGTCGTTGAAAATCGTGATTGTGCCGTAGATTCTACTCCGTAGAATCCATGTTTTTTTTGCGGAGCAAAAAAATGATGTTGCAAGATAAACGGGCCGTAATTACCGGCGGAGCGCAGGGATTGGGCGAAGCCCTCACGGCGCGACTGCTGAAGGAAGGTTGCCGCGTCCTGGTTGCCGATATCCAGGAGAAGCAGATTGCCGCGACGGTAAATACACTCCAGGCAACCTATGGCGACAAAATCGATAGCATGGTCTGCGATGTGACCGTGGAGGGCGATGTGGCCGCGCTGGTGGAAACAGCCGTCCAACTGTTCGACGGCATAGACGTTTTTGTGGCCAATGCCGGCATTCTCATTTCGGGTCCCATTACGGAGTTCGATGTCGCCAAATGGCGCAAGGTCATGGAGGTCAACCTGGTGGGACAGATGATCTGCATGAAGTACGCCTTGCGGGTCATGGCGCGCCAGAAGAGCGGCGCCTATGTCCAAATCAATTCCAAGTCGGGCAAAAAGGGCTCGTTCAAGAATTCGGCTTATGCCGCTTCCAAGTTCGGCGGGATCGGGCTTGTGCAGAGTGCGGCGCTGGAAATGGCCGCGCTGGGCGTGCGGGTCAACGCCGTTTGCCCGGGCAACATGCTGGATTCGCCGTTGTGGGTCAACAGTCTGTTCAAACAGTATGCCCAGAACCAGGGGATTACCGAGGCCGCAGTGCGGCAGAAATACATCGAGCAGGTCCCCATGCGGCGCGGGTGCGTGTATGAAGATGTCTGCAATGTGGTGATGTTCCTGGCCTCGGAACAGGCCGGCTATATGACCGGTCAGGCCATCAACGTGACCGGCGGGCAGGAGATGCGCTGAAATCGGACGCCGGCCTGCCCTGCGAAGCCTTGGCGAAGCAGGGACGCCAGACTGGAAAAGAGGGCCGTAGGCTGAAGGCTGTGGGCCGGGGAACAGAGGCAAACGCCCAATGCCCACCGCGCTATATCGAATGGAAAATCTGAGGCCGGAACAGATAGGCAAGCACGATTATGCGGGAAGCTTGTGATTAAAAATCGAAAATCAGAAACCTGCCCGCAGTGCTTCGCTCAGCGATGCAGGCGGGTCGGAAATCGAAAATCAGCCCGGTTCCTGGCGGTCGATCTGGGCGCCTCGGGCGGCAAGTGTTTCGCCGGAGTATTCGAAAACGGCGCCTTCTCCATGCGCGAGGTTCACCGATTTGCCTACGAAAGCGTTTCATTCCATCTGCCCAACCGCGCGGGCCAATCCGTGGAGCGCATGGTTTGGGACGACACGCTCATTTACGCCAATATCCTTGCCGGCCTGCGCGCCTACCGGCGCGAAGTGGCCGACAGCCTGGATGCCATCGGCATCGATACCTGGGGCGCGGACGGCCAGTTTATCACCGCCGACGGCGATATGCTGGGCAAGGTCTATGCTTATCGCGACCGCCGTCTGGACGCCATGATCGACCAGGTCACGGCGCGCATCCCGGCCGAACGGATTTACGCCATTACCGGCATCCATTTTCAGCCGTTCAATGTCAGCAACCAGATACTCTGGTTCCTTCAGAACCGCAAGCACCTTCTATCATCGCCCGGTTGCCGGTATGTGCCGATCCCATCGCTCTTTTATTATTATCTGGGAGGGATCGTCAAGGTGGATTCGTCCTGGGCCAGCATTACTCAGTTGATGGACGCCAAGTCTAAAACCTGGAGCGGCGAAATCCTGGATAAGTTGGGCATTCCGCCGGAGATTTTGCCGGAGATTGTGGCGCCCGGCGCGGTGATAGGCAAACTTCAGCCGGCTGTCGCGGAAGCGGTCGGTTTGAATGCGGCCGGCCTGGTGGCCGTCGGCGCCCATGACACCGCCAGCGCTTTTGCCGCCGCGCCGGTGGACGACCCGCGCGCGGCATTGATCATCAGTTCGGGAACGTGGTCGCTGGTGGGCAAACTGGTGCCGGAGCCGATCACGACCAAGCAGGCCTTGGCGGCCAATCTCAGCAACGAGGGCGGAATCGGCAATATTCGCCTGCTGAAAAACTGCATGGGCGGCTGGCTGGTGCATGAACTGCGGCGGGCCTGGCGCGATGCCGACGGCAAGGAAATGGAATGGGCCGAACTGTACGCTCAGGCGCAGGCCGCCGAGCCGTTTGCGGCTTTCATGGATCCGGACGATCCCGGTTTCTACAATCCGGCCGACATGGAAAAGGCGTTCGTCGAGTATTGCCGGAAGACCGGCCAACGCGCGCCCGCGACGCGCGGCGGCCTGGCGCGCATGGCCTACGAAAACCTGGCGCTCAAATACCGGATGATCAATGAGAATATTTCCGCCGTGTGCGGCCAGAAGACGGCCCAAGTGCATATCGTGGGCGGCGGCTCGCAGAACGAATTGCTCAACCAGTTCACCGCCGATGCCCTGGGGCTGCGAGTGGTGGCCGGTCCCGTGGAAGCCACCGCCGTGGGTAATATCATGGTGCAGGCCATGGGCCTGGATGTTATCCGTTCCCTGCGCGATGCCCTGCCGATCGTCAAACAAGCTTTCCCCATTAAGGAATTCAAGCCCGCCAACACCGCCGCCTGGGACCAGGCCTATGCCAAGTTCAGGAAACTTGTTTCGTAGGGCGCGATCACGCCTCTGGCGTGGTGTGTCTCGCGCTTGTCTTAGCGCCATTCAGGTCAGGCCCACATAGCGCGGAAGACAAAATCACACCTCAAATTCCGCCGCCAGCACGGTATGGTCTGAGGCCTGGGGTTTGAGGCGCGGCGCCAAATCGATGTAGCTGGCCAAAGACTTTGCGGCTAACGGTTGCGTTGCCAGGATGTGGTCCACCCGCCACCCCATGTTGCGCTTGACCGCGTTCGCGGTACGGTAATCGAAAAAAGTGTATTGCCCGCCTTCCGGATGGTATTTTCGGAAAATATCTTCAAATCCCCAGGCCTTTGTGCGCTCGAACGCCTCGCGTACGCTCTTGTGATAACAGACGTGATTTTCCTGCTGGTCCGCGTTGTGGATGTCCTTGGCCTCCGGGGCCACGTTGAGATCGCCGACCCAGACTATGAGCATTTTGGGTGTGCAATGCCGGTCAAACCATTCCCGCAACCGCTCGAACCATTGGAGTTTGTATCGATACATCTCGTGTTCGATGTCGCGGCCTTGCGGGACATAGGTGTTGACCACTTGGATGCGCCCGAGCCTGGCCGCGATCAGACGGGTTTCGTCCGGCGCCAGGCCGTCATCCAAGCCGAAGCGCACGTCGGCAGGCTTGACCTTGGAAAGAATCGCCACGCCGTTGTATGACTTCGCGCCTCGAAAAATTACCTGATAGCCGGCAGTTTCAATTTCCGCAATCGGAAAATCCTGGTCCTGCGCTTTGGTCTCCTGGAGGCAGAGGACATCCGGTTGATTCCCGGCCAGCCAGTCGGTGACGGCCCCGATCCGCGCGCGGATCGAATTGACGTTGAACGTGGCGATTTTCATGATGATGGCGTGATCCCTGAATATAGATAAATAATGATGGAATTCAGCCAGGGTTGGCAAGCTTTATTCGTCGAACCCTGTTGACATTCCGGAAAAATGTAATAAATTAACCGCTCATTCGTTCGCCATCTAACGCAGCCAAAAGGAAGCCATGAAACCAATCGATGTCACCATAATCGGCGGCGGTATGATCACGCACGACCTGATTCTGCCGTCCATTTATCATCTGCAGCGGACCGGCGTGGTGGGGCGCCTGAGCATCTGTGCGCTCAATACCCCGCCGCTGAAAACACTCAAGGAATCGCCGGAAATCTGCCAGGCGTTTCCCGGACAGAGTTTTACCCCTTATCCGGCCCTGAGCGAAGCGCCGGACAAGAATTTTCCGGACCTCTTCAAGCAGGTTCTGGCCGGGATGCCGCCGCGTCAAGCCGTAGTCGTGGCCATGCCGGATCAGTTCCATTACGCGGTGGTCAAGGAGGCATTGCTGGCCAATCAGAACGTGCTGTGCGTGAAGCCCCTGGTGCTTAAGCACGAACAGGCCATGGAAATCGAAAAATTGGCGCTGGAAAGAGGCCTGTTTGTGGGCGTCGAGTATCATAAACGCTTCGATCGCCGCTCGTTGATTGCCAAACGGCAGTATGGCCTCGGCCATTTTGGCGAATTTGTCATGGGCGAAGCCAAACTGATCGAACCTTATTATTACCGCTCATCCAATTTCCAGAACTGGTTTACGGCGGATAGAACCGATCCGTTTGTCTATGTCGGCTGTCATTATGTGGACCTGGTGTATTTCATTACCGGCCTGAAACCGGTCGAAGTGTCTGTGGCGGGCATCAAGGGTAAGTTCCCGAACGGCAACGAGGGCTTTATGTGGACCAACGGCCGTGTGCGCTTTGAAAATGACGCGATCCTTTCGGTAACCAACGGGCTGGGCTATCCGGACGACGGCGCCGGCAGCAACGAGCAGTGCCTGACAATGTTCTGCGAGGGCAAGGGCAAGACCGGCATGATCCTGCATGACGACCAGTTCCGCGGCGTTGCGCACAGCTATCTGGAAGGCATCGGTTGTGCGGGATCGCATTACAATTACATCAATCCCGATTTCTATCGGCTGGTGCCCTGGGAGGGCGAGGGCTTCAAGCCGGTCGGATACGGATTCGATTCGGTGGCCGCCACGATCAACACCATCCATCGCATGGAAAACGAGGTGGCCGGGCTGGGTGACGCTCCGGCCCTGACCAAGCGGCGCGAGATCATCCAGGCAGTGGATCGTAAGGGCCTCATTGCCACGCCGGCCAACAGCGCCATCAACGAACTTGTGGTCGAAGCCGCCCGGCTCTCCATTCTGAATGCCGGCGATGCGGCGCAAATTCACTACGGCGCCCGGCCGCACGTCAAACTCCGCGGATAAAAGCTCCGACCTCCGCCTACAGCACCGCCCTCATCCAGGAAGATGTTTGCCCTGCCGAAGCGCATGGTTGCTCTGTAAAGTGTATTGTGAAGGGCTGCATCGACTTGGGTGGGCCCGGCTGGACTTGAACCAGCGACCAAAGGATTATGAGTCCTCCGCTCTGACCAACTGAGCTACGGGCCCGGGAAGGGCTTCTGATTTGTTGTCTGAAGGCGGATGATATACGGTAAGGATTGAGATATCAAGCAGGCGATCGAAGGAGAAGGCGTTATCTACCTCCCTCTCGAATTCGATGTGAATATCATAAAGGCGCCGGTGCATTCCTTGACCAGCCGATTGCGCTCGCGTTGTATTATAGCGAGCCCTTTGATTGTGTATGCCCGATTTAGTGGCGGCTATTTTTTTTATTCGACAAATTTGACAAAACGCTTGCTTATCGGGGGGACGCCTCCTATACTACGGCGTTTTTAGGAGGATATGGCATGAATCTGGAATCTTTAAATGCGGCTAAGCGGCACGTCCCGAATACGTCGGTGTTGATCAACATGGTGTCCAAGCGGGTAAAACAGCTGATCCTGGGAGACCGGCCCTTGGTCAAGCCGCTTCATCCCGATGAGGATATCGAGGACATCGTGCTGCGGGAAATAGCTGACGGCAAACTTGTGGCCGAAATCGATTTTTCGCAGGCCAAGAACTTACCCAAGGTTTGACCTGCTCCCCGTCCGCCCGCGCGGATCGTGTATAAGAATTTTATCTGCCACGTAGGGGCGCGTTGCCCGGAGCGCCGGCCTTTGCCCAACGGCCTGCCCGCAGTGCTACAGCTTTGCAGGCGGGCTACAGTAACAGTCGGCGCCTCGGTCGGTCTTCCGTCGTTTGTAACCGGCACAACGGGTTTTACATTTATGCCTAATTATTTAAGCAATCTCAGCCCGGATTTCACCCCCGCGCTCGTCCAATGCGGCGCCATCGAGTGTTATCGGTTCAAGGGCGATCTTCCCGCGGAATTGGCGGCCGGGCGCATAGATCGCACTCAGGCCATCCAGCTCCTGGAGGACATGCTGACGATCCGCGAGTTCGAGGAAATGATCGTCAAACTGCGCTCCGGCGCTTACGAGCCCCTGCCGAATTTCAACTACCGCGGGCCGACCCATGTTTCCATCGGGCAGGAAGCCGCTTCCACCGGCGCGTGCGCCGGTCTGCAAGGCCTGGATTATATCACCAGCACACACCGCGGCCATGGCGACAGCATTGCCAAGGGCTGTGTGGCCCTGCGCGCCATGGACGATGCGAGGCTCCGTCGGCGGGTGCCTGGCTGTACCGCCGCCACGCCGGACGAACTCTTGGAGACGGTCATCGAGGACCATGTTTTCCGTACCATTGCCGAACTCTTCGGCAAGGAAAGCGGCTACTGCAAGGGACGCGGCGGCGGCATGCACATCGCCGATTTCACCCTGAATCACCTGGGCGCCAACGCCATCGTGGGCGGCGGCGTGCCGATCGCCACCGGCGCGGCCATGGCCTGCCGCTACCTGCAAAACCAACGCGTGGTCTGCTGTTTCGCGGGCGACGGCGCCTACGCCAACGGCGTCGTGCTGGAATCCCTGAACTGGGCGGCCATGGGCCAGTACACCAACGAAATCGCCAAGCGCCCCTTTGGACTGCCGATCGTTTTCGTCATCCAAAACAACCACTACGGCATGACCGGCCGCGCGCTCAAGGAAGTCACGGGCGTTGCCGCGCTGGCGCGCCGCGCCGCGGGCTTCGCCGACAACAACATGCACGCGGAAGTCGTTAACGGCATGGATGTCCTGGCCGTGCGCGATGCCATCGGGCGCGCCGCCGCGGGCTGTCGGCAAGGGCAGGGGCCCTATCTGCTCGAACTCAATACCTACCGCTATTATGGGCACTCGCTGACCGATCCGCGCACGGAATACCGCGCCAAGGATGAGGAGACGGCTTGGAAGGCGCTGGATCCCATCGCCGTTTTCTCGCGCCAATTGGTGGAGGCCGGCGTATTGAACAAGGACACCTTGTCCGCCCTGGAGCAGAAAGTGCGCGACCGCAATGCGCGCGCCGCCCGGCGCGCGGCGGTTGCGCCCGATCCCGTGCCGGCCGATGTGATCAAATACATGTACACCGACACCGCCTGCGAGATTGTGCCGGAAGCGGCCCGCCAGACGAAGATTATCAAAGAATTGCCGGTCATCAAGCGGGTCAACGGCGAACTGACCTACAAGGATGCCATCAAGGAAGCGTTGATCGAGGAAATGCTGCGCGACAATCGCGTCATCCATTACGGGGAAGACGTGGCGGACTACGGCGGCGCCTTCAAGGTGACCAAGGGCCTGTTGGAGGCGTTCGGCCGCGAGCGTATCTTCAACACGCCGATCTCGGAAGCCGCCATTTGCGGGACGGCCGTGGGCGCTTCCATGGCGGGATTGCGGCCGGTTGTTGAGCTTATGTACATGGATTTTGCCCTGATGGCCTCCGACCAGATCGGCAACCAGGCCGCCAAGTGGCATTACATGTCCGGGGCCAACGTCGAAATCGCACTGGTCATTCGCGCCTCGGTCGGCGGCGGCAAGGGCTATGGCGGTCAGCATTCGCAGACGCTGGAGTCCATGTTTGCCCATATTCCGGGGCTGTACGTCGTCTATCCGGCCACGCCGTTCGACGCCAAGGGTATGCTGAAGACCGCCATCCGCGATAACAATCCGATCATGTTCATCGAATCCCAATTGCTCTACGGCCTGAAGGGACCGGCGCCGGAAACCGAATACCTCGTCCCGCTGGGCGTGGCCGATGTCAAGCGCGAGGGCTCGGACATCACCCTGGTAGCCTGGGGCCCGGCCGTGCATGACGCCCTCAAGGCGGCCAAAATTCTCCACGATGAACATAAAGTCAGCGCCGAAGTCATCGATCTGCGCAGTCTGGTTCCGTTGGACATGGAGACCGTGCTCCAGTCGGTCCGCAAGACCGGACGGTGCGTGGTCGCCAGTCAGGCGGTGAGCATCGGCAGTTTTACCGGTGAAATCGCGTCCAATATCATGGCGCAGGCGTTCGACGATCTGGATGCGCCGGTCATGCGGGTCGGCGCCCGGGACGGCATCGCGCCGCAATCGCATATCCTGGAGGCGGCTTTCCTGCCCAATGCCCAGGACATCGTCGCGGCGGCGAAAAAGATTTTGTAATTTCAAAAAGAGCGGTTCTATCGAACCGCATCTACACCAATTTGGTGTAGCGGCCGTTCGTGAGAACGGCGGTTTCGTCAAAATCGTTTTTCCAGGGAAACAATCACCGCCATTGGCGGGCTAATTTTCAAGGAACCCTGGCCATGGTTCAAACGGTCATTATGCCGAAACTCGGGCAGACTGTGGAGGAATCCACAATTGTAAAGTGGCACAAGCGCGAAGGCGAGCCGGTCAAAAAAGGCGAAATCCTATTCGAAATCGAGACGGACAAGGCCGTGCTCGAGATCGAAAGTTTTTTCGAAGGCACACTCCTCAAAATCGTCGTGGCCGAAGGCCAGACCGTGCCGGTCTCGGTGCCCGTGGCCTTCATCGGCCAACCGGGCGACGCCATTCCGGAAGTGAAGCCGGTGGTCCGGCCCGTGTCCGAGTCAGCCGTCAGCCATCCGGCGTCCCTGCTTCGCCCTTCGGGCTTCGCAGGGCAAGCTGTCGTCCTTTCTCCGCCGTCGGCTGAGTCCGTCGTCCGTCGTCCGTCGTCCGTTGTCGTCCCTCCTTCGCCGATTGCTCCCTCTTTCCGCTCTCCGCTCCCCACTCCCCCTGCTTCGATCTCCCCGCGCGCCCGGCGACTGATTCGCGAATGCGCTATCGACGCCGATCCGATTCCCGGCTCCGGTCCCGGTGGGCGCGTGGTGGAAAAAGATGTCCGGGCCTACCTGGAAGCGAAACACTATGCCGCCCTTAAAATCACGCCGGCCGCCCTGAATCTGGCGCGCGAAAACGGCATCGATCTGCTGGCCGTGGCGCCGCCCGAAGGCGGGGAGCGCATCACGGTGGAGACGATCCGGCAGGCGATCGCCGAGAAGCCCAAGACCATGAGCAAAATGCGGCAAGTCATTGCCCAGCGGCTGACCGCGAGTTTCACGACCACCCCGCATTTCTATGTGACCGTTGCGGTGGATATGACCGGCCTGCAGGAATGGCGCAAAATCCTTAAAAAGGAAAACAAGCCTTTCACGCTTACCGATTTTATTCTCAAGGCCGTGGCCTTGGCGCTCGTGGAATTCCCGGCGCTCAACAGCTCGACCGATGGCCGCGCCATTCGCTGGCACAGCCGGGTGCATCTCGGCATGGCCGTGTCGATTGAAGAGGGCTTGGTGGTCCCGGTCATTCGCAATGCCCACGACTTGGCGATCGCCGAACTGCACGAGAGCGTTGCAGGTCTGACCATCAAGGCGCGCGCCGGCAAACTGACTCCGGGCGAAATGGCCGGCAGCACCTTCACGGTGTCGAACATGGGCATGCTCGACGTGGATAATTTTACGGCCATCATCAATCCCGGCGAAAGCGCCATCCTGGCGGTGGCCAGCGCCAGCCCGACGCCGGTGGTCAGGGAAGGCAAGATCGAAATTCGCGCGATGATGAAAATTACGCTCTCGTCTGACCACCGCCTGGTGGACGGCGCTTGTGCGGCGCGCTTTGTCAATCGCATCAAAAGCATGCTTGAGGATTTGGAGTTATGGAAAAGTATGATCTGATCGTTGTTGGCGCCGGACCCGGCGGCTACCCGGCCGCGATTCGCGCGGCCCAGTTGGGCGCTTCCGTGGCCATTGTGGAAAAAGAAGCCTTGGGCGGAACCTGTCTCAACTGGGGTTGTATCCCGACCAAAGCCTTGATCGCATCCGCCTCGCTTTACTGGCATGTGCGCCACGCCCAAGCCTTGGGGGTCAGCGTCGGAAAGGCCTCGTTCGATTATGCCGCCATGATCCGGCACAAAAACCAGGTGGTGGAAAAACTGCGCGGCGGCATCGCGCAACTGCTGAAGGCCAACGGCATCGCGGTATTCGAGGGCACGGCTTCGTTCATGACCCGCAATCGCCTGGCCATCCAGCGCAACGGCAAGGAATCCGTGGTTCTGGAGGCCGCGCGTATTATTATCGCCACCGGGTCCAGCGCGGCGCTCCCGGCCTTTTTACCGAAAGCCGCAAACGTGGTGGAAAACCGCGCCTTCCTGGAGCGCACCGAACTGCCGGCGCGGTTGATCGTGCTCGGCGGCGGCGTGATCGGCTGTGAGCTGGCCTGCATGGCGGCCCAGTTGGGCGCCCAGGTGACCATCGTCGAAATCCTCGATGACATTCTGGTCATGTTGGATTCCGACTTGCGCGCGGAAGCACGCCGCTATATGGAAACCCAATTAAAAATCCGAATTCTTACGGGCAAGCCCCTGGAGCAGATCAAGGCCGGTGCACAGGGCGTCAAGGGCCAGGTGGCCGGCGCGCCGGTCGAAGCGGAGCTTTTGTTGGCGGCCGTCGGCCGCCGGCCGGTCACCGAAAACTTAGGCTTGGACAAGGCCGGGCTTAAGACCAATGAAAAAGGCTATATCGAGGTGAATGCCGCCGGCCAGACGAAGGTGGCTGGAATTTATGCGATTGGCGATGTCAACGGCGGGCCGCAACTGGCGCATGCGGCCACGGCCCAGGGGCTGACGGCCGCCGAGCATGCCGTGGGATCGCGCGGCGCCTTGCGCGCGCAAGTCGTGCCGTCCTGCATTTTCACGGCGCCGGAAATCGCCGTGGCGGGGCTCTCCGAGCAGGATGCCAAACAGCAGAATCGCGCCGTCAAAACCGGCAAATTCCATTTTGCGGCCCTGGGCAAGGCCGTGGCTGTGGGCGAGACGACCGGTTTCGTCAAATGGATCGCGGACGCGGCCACCGACCAGCTTCTGGGCGCCGCGGCCATCGGCGCGCATGCCACCGAATCGATCGCCGCGGCCGTAACGGCCGTCCAGGCCGAACTGACCGCCGCCGAATTCGCCCGCACCATCCAAGCACATCCGACCTTGTCGGAAGCCTGGCTGGAAGCCGCCCACGCCGTGCACGGACAGTGCATCCACGCCCCGCCGCGGCGGCGGTAAATCGGACGACTTGCTTGGGCGAAGCGCTCCGGCAGAGCCTGGCAGACGACGGACAGCTGACGAAGATCGAATGCCAAAAATCGGCAATCAGATTAGTCGCTTACAATTCATATTATAGTTATTGAAACTTGGAAGAACTAAGGTTAATCAACGTGTTGAAGCGAAGGAGAGGCAATGAATGCAGAACGTCTCCACGCCATAGCGGTATCACTGAATCAGGAGATGATCAAAGGAAACACGGTCGGCCGCATGCAGGAGTTGATCAACGCTCTGCAGCAGGTTGTCAATCAACCACATCCGCAGCATCAGCAAACCCTGTCACAGAGTCTCAAGGCCATGTATGCCTCCGTGACCAACACACATAGCGATGGATTCAGTCCGACGTGGCGCGAAATCCTTCGTGAGATTGGCGGGGAAGAACTCTTCGGCGATCCCCTCAAGGCAAGCATCGAGGCGGTTTTTGCCAGAAACCAGATAACGCCAGCAGTAGCCCTTGAGGAACTTCAGGAACTGCACAAGAGTTTGCAGGCATTCAAGAACGCCCTTGATCAGATCACGTCAGCACTTCGTCATCTTCACATCGGCGATGAAAAGCTATCACCCGGTGAGTGTGAAATAGGCGTTCTCATTCCCCGGGATGCAGTCAAGAACCACCTGCTTGAGTTCGCAGATGAGCTGAAGGAGTTGGGTTTTATTCTGAACACCTTCTCAGAGGTCGCAACCGGGAAGAAAGACGAATTGGCAATTAGGACGATCTCCTCAAGTGACTTGCTGGTGTATCTTCAAGCTGCTGCCCCATATGCCGCCTGTCTTGCCGTGTCTATCGAGCGTGTGGTGGCTCTCTACAAGCAACTTCTTGAAATACGGAAACTCCGCGAGGGGATCCGCAAGCAAGGCGTTCCGGAAGACCAGACGACAGGGATTGAAACGTATGCAAACAACTTGATGGAAACCGGGATCGACAAGATTGCCGTCGAGGTCGTGAGCGAATACCACAAGAAGGACGACAAAGGTCGAAAGAACGAACTAACCAATGCCGTACGCATCTCGCTCAACAAGATCGCAAACAGAATAGACCGAGGGTTCAATCTTGAAGTCCGTGTAGAACCACTGGCGAAGAAGAACGATCAGGAAGAAGACAAACGCCTTCAGACCGCAATCGCTGCCATTCAGGCGGCCACTGCAAACATGCAGTTTGTGAAACTGAACGGACAGCCAATCCTCAGACTTCCGGAAGCAGTGGAGAAGCCAAAGAAGAAAGAATGACATTCTAACAGTGGCCTGCGCAGGTATTTGCCTCGTTATGCACACCCCGGGTGGATTGCGGAGCGGAAGACAAGATGGACACGTTCAGCGCAAAAAAGCGTTCCTGGATCATGGCGCAGGTGAAGTCCACTGGCAATCGATCGGGGATGTGCCGTCAATTGTTAAAATTGGATAGTTTCCGATTTACATTTCTCTGTGCTTTTCCTCTCCGATCCGAACTTTTTAATGATCCTTTTGGAGTGTCCCGTCACCCCGATTATGATCG
>Ga0172380_10001908_pt1 | contig 34687 bp, 41 predicted proteins | sample Leawe162metaG_FD_119747 | JGI IMG/M metagenome (GOLD analysis project Ga0172380, IMG submission 119747) | Leachate microbial communities from a municipal landfill in Southern Ontario, Canada - Leachate well 162 metaG | ecosystem: Engineered > Solid waste > Landfill > Unclassified | place...
GTAAATCAGGATCAGGAAAATAACGGTAATCATTGGCGTTCTCTTTTTTGCGTTGTGAAAATGTGTTTTGTTTTGTTTCGTCCCAGCCACGAGTTTCTTGGACTATTTCTTCTCCGCGACCAGCATCAAGTAATTCTGACATGCGTTTGATTTCATATTCAGCCGCACGCTCAACAGCGCGGAATGAATTGATATTCTTCACTTCACATTTTGTTCCAAATGTATTTGGGTCATCAGATATAGAAATATTGAGTTCAACACGCATCTGACCTTTTTCCATATTTGCTTCTGACACGCCGAGATAACGGAGAAGTAATTGTAATTCTTTGCCAAAATCTCCTGCTTCTTTAGCGCTATGAATGACTGGTTCTGTTACGAGCTCCATGAGTGGTACTCCAGCACGATTGAAATCAACAAGTGAATAATCACCCTTGTCGTGTTTTGAGGTGGCGGTATCTTCTTCGAGGTGCACGCGGGTGATTTTTACCCCTTTCAATTCTCCGCCTGATACAATCGGATATTTATATTGTGAGATTTGGTACGCTTTTGGAATATCAGGATAGAAATAATTTTTACGGTCGAATTCTGTAAAGTCAGCGATGGTACCACCAAGTGCCATACCAACTTTTACTACATTCTCGACTGCTTGTTTGTTGATAACAGGAAGTGTTCCAGGATGTGCCATACACACAGGACAGATATTCTGGTTTGGTTTTTCTTCGCCTGCCTGTCCGGTAGGCAGGTCGGGATTATTTACACATCCACAAAACATCTTCGAATTAGTGCTTAACTCTGCGTGGATTTCTAAACCAATTGTTGTTATATATTTATTCATAGCGTGCCTGCCCATCCGAAGCGTAAGCGAAGGTGGGGATTTCAAGACCGATTGTAGTGTAATAGGTTTTTTCAGACATTATCTTCTTATACTAGCAAATACGACCTTATTTTCAAAACAAAAAGCCCCAACATTTATGTTGGGGCTTTCTTTAACTGCGCACAGGTATTTTATGGGCTAACCTCAATAATTTCGTATTGATAGAAATCACAACGAGCAATCAAGACGTCTTTGTCTTGTGTAATTTTAAAAGGCGGTCTTGGTACTGTTAGTTGGGTTACAAGTCCACTTGAGTCATAACGTGACAATATCACATGGTCGCTTGAAATTTCATCCACTGATGCAAGGAAAGTATTCTTATCATTTGCAATTGTGTCTGATAAAATTTTATACCCTGGAATTTTGTCCACAAGAACAGTTACATGATCACCGTCTTTGATTGGGAATGTAGGCCTAGGGACCCAAATAGGGTTTCCGTCTTCGTCAACAACCTCAACGGTGTCACCACGGACATCAGACTTCACAACAACGCCACTGAAGTTTCTCTTTTTCTTACAGGTTTTTAATCCTGATCTTTTTGGTGTAGGTGCATCTGTTTTTACAGCTACAACGGAAGCACTCATTGCGGAAGTAGTTTGGGCTGATTTTTTCTGTTTATCGAAGAAATCAGTTACGTAGATAGTAATGGCAGCAAGGAGAATGATAAGGGCAATCGAGCGCCAAGTCTTCTCGTTACTTGTTTCGGGTTGATTGTTTGGATTTTCCATCTCGGTACGTATTAAATTAAGTTTTCTTCAGGGTACCATGCAAGAAAGGTGCAGTCAATGCAAAAAAATAGAAACTGCCAATCTTAAGGTAGTTGTTAAATATCTAAAAATATGAGATTATCCTAATCGTATAGGTGTAAAAAAGTAGAATATGTTTACATGCCCGAGTGGCGGAACCTGCCTGCCGGCAGGCAGGTTGGTATACTTAAGTTATGTATTACACTTATGTATTAAAAAGCAAAACAAGAAACTACATTTATGTAGGTATTACTTCAAATTTAGAGCGAAGATTTAATGATCACACTGACGGACGAAATAGAACAACAAAACCATACAGGCCATTTGATTTGTTATTAAAAGAAGAATATAGTACGAGAGCAGAAGCTAGAAAAAGAGAAATCTACTTAAAATCAGGGTCTGGAAAAGAGTGGATAAAAAGGAATCATATATAGTTTATGCCCGAGTGGCGGAATTGGTATACGCGCACGACTTAAAATCGTGTCTCGTAAGGGATGTGGGTTCGACTCCCACCTCGGGCACACGCTTTCGTGTGTGTTCGAAGTATCTGTATTTATACAGATACGAGGGGGGGGTCGAAAACCTTTTCCTTATGAGCAACGCGAATGGAAAAGGTATACTGTTCCGGTAAGGAAAGATTTCCCACCTCGGGCACAAATAATAAAAATACACACCATGTGTGTATTTTTATTATGGTCAGCAAAATTCCAAAGTACGAAATCAAAATAAAAACCCGCAAAGCTATAAAAATAACTCGACGGGAATTTATAATTTAACTAACATTATGAAAAATGCACCAGAACTTACCTTCAAAAGGAACAAAATGTAAATGGGCGTCTCCCTATGACGGAACCACGGGAGAGCCCATTACACTCAAACTAAAACCTAACCTGTCTTAAATGGTACTCTTATCTTAAAATCTGTCAACTTGCCATTTGAGAGAATCTCCGTGCTTAACTTTTAACCATACTTTTTGTAATTTTTGGTAAATATAATGCTGGGTCAAGATATGCATTAAGAGCAGCAATCGGCTGAGTGAAGATCTTCCCACCACAACTTCTACTTGGAACGGTATCTACTTTCACACCATCAGATGCGTATACAGCAACATGCAAATGAGGACCTGTTGATGACCCAGTGTTCCCAGAGAGCCCCACAACGTCACCAGCAGAGACTTCTTGCCCTACCTTTGCAGTGATAACAGACAAGTGTCCGTACGTGCTTGAGAGTCCGTTGTTATATTTAATAAATACCCATTTGCCAAATGATGCGCCCTTACACGCAAGGTCAGTATCTCCAGCACCAAGCACAGTACCACTTCCCATTGCCATAATTTTCGTACCGACAGCAGCACGGAAATCGAGCCCATAGTGGAATCTTCCCCATCGAGGACCGTATTGTGAAGTAACAAGAACCGAAGAAACAGGCCAAGCAAGTGGACTTGAACCAGCCTTTGGAATTGATTTTGAATTTAAAATGAAGGTAAGTTGAGCTTCGTAATCTTCGATTGCTTTTTCGAAGGCCTCTTTTCTCTTTTGTGTGTCAGCGAGTAGTTTTTTATAATTTGATTCCTTGTTTTGTGTTTCTTTGAGTAGTGTATCTTTTTGTTTTGTAGTCACCTCTACAACTTGTTGTTTCTGAACAAGCGTTTTCTTTAGTTCGGTTAGGTTTTTCTTTTCACCTTCTTTTTGTGTTTTTGTGGCCAAAAGCGCGTCTTTTTCTACAATAACCTTTTTAATATGACTCTTAATTTCATCATTGAGCGCCATAATATCGTTGTATTCACGACTCGCATCAGAGAGTGTGTCTTGCATGAGAACTCTCTCTGTGAGAGTTATAGTATCGCGACGGTACATTTCATTGAGCATATGTGCGAGCGTCTCCTTGGAAACATCAATTACCTTTTCCTGCTTCGTTATGTTCGTCGATAGCGCCCCAATGACAAGCCCCGTTGCTTGAATCTTTTTCTCAGTTTGTTCTTTTTCTTTTACTAATTTAGTGCGAGTAAGCGTAAGTTCCTTAATCAAACGCGCAAGTGTATTCTTTTCTTCGGCAGTTTGTGCAATCTGATCTTGGTATTTTTTTATTTCTCTATCGAGTGCTTGAATTTGATTGTTGGTTGCATTAATTTGTTCACGCACACTCTGTTCTGTCGCAGAATATACATTCGTAGGCACACTTAAAAACCCTAGAGTTGAAATTAATATAAAAAATAGATATAGAGCTCTCACCTCTCTAGTATACTATGAGTTTCGAAGTATTTGAACCGCTAATTCTATGCGAGAAATAGTTTCTTTTTGGCCTAGAACCTCTGCAAGAATAAATGGATCTGGAGATTTTTCTTTTCCTGAAAGTGCATACCGTACTGGCCAGAGAATATCTCCCCGTCCGATCTGTTCAGCGTACGGCCATACAGCTTCTTTCACTGTATCTTTTGTAAAGTTATCTTGAGAAAGCTTTCCGAGAAGCACGATAACCTCCTCGAGATATGATGCGAGAGTAGCGTATTTGCCTTCCGTCGGTATTTTTGATGACTTAAAAAATAATGAGTCTTTTGTAGTGGTTGGTGCCTTGAAAAAATATTCAAGATCTCCTGATTGCTCCATCATGCGAATATCTTGGCCTGTATAAATACGTTCCATGATAATCGGCACGAGTGCATGCAGGATTGTTGGTCCATAGGTAGGCATATTCTTTGTTGTGTCTTGGAGGAATGAAGCAATGTATTCTTCTTGTTCTTCGTATGGTATTTTTTTGAGATATTCACGGTTCATCCAATTTAATTTTTCATCATTAAACTGAGCGCCTGATTTCCCCACACGAGTAATATCAAAATCACGAATCAATTCATCTTTGGAAAGGATTTCTCGGTCATCTCCCGGATTCCAGCCGAGAAAGGCAAGAAAATTAAACATTGTTTCTGGTAAGTATCCTTCATTACGATATTCTAAAATATCTTTCGCGCCATCACGTTTACCGAGCTTTTTCTTGCCGTCAGATGCCATAATGTGCGGAAGTGTAGCAAAAAGTGGAGGTAGGGCCTCTAATGCGTCATATACAGAGAGAAATTTTGGAGTTGAAGCGATGAATTCCTGACCGCGCATAACATGAGTAACGCCCATTTCAATATCATCTACGATGTGTGCGAAGTTATACGTCGGATAACCGTCACTTTTTATAAGCACGAAGTCATCAAGCGCTTCTTCTCCTGCTGAAAGGTCGCCATAGACGAGATCATGCCATTCGTAGCGCTTGATAGTGTTTACCTTAAAACGAAGTGGTCGTGTGCCATCCCACACATCCTCTTGGGTTGGACGATGTTCACGGAAAAGAAATGGTCGTTTTTCTTCTTCGGCCTTTTGGCGCATCTTTTCGACTTCTTCTTCGGTATAGGGATCAGGATAGGCGCACCCTTTCTGTATCAGTTTCTGTGCATATTTTTTATAAATATCTAATCGTTCTGATTGGATATACGGTTCATGTGAGCCACCAACTCCTGGACCTTCATCCCATGTAATCCCTAACCACTGTAATGATTCAATGATGTGGGTGATAGATCCTTCAACTTCACGTTCTTTGTCAGTGTCTTCAATGCGTAAAATAAACGTACCTCCGTGCTTACGAGCCATGAGGTATGAATAAAGTGCTGTGCGTACATTACCCACATGCATAAATCCTGTTGGTGACGGAGCGAATCGAGTAATAATTTTTTTATTTGAATGTGTCATATTATTTTTCATGAGAGAATGCAATATCGAGAGCTGCTTGCGCAATCGTTTCAGCAGCATTTGGGTTTGTAAACGCTTTCGCATTTTTCGACATCTGTTCTTGTTTTTCTTTTGAGGACATTATTTTATCAATAATTGCAGTGAGAACATGTGGGGTAAGATTTGACTCTTCTATGACTTCACATGCACCAGCACGTGCATAATTAAACGCATTCTTTCGCTGGTGGTCACCGTTTGATTTTGTAATTGGAATAATAATAGAGGGTAGTCCCCATGATGCAATTTCAAAAATCGTTGATCCTGCCCGAGAAATAACGAGGGATGACGCTCCGACTGCCATACGTGTTGTGAGATTATTTAGAAATGCAATTGGTCGATATCGCACAATATATTGACTTGTTTCCATCACTAATTTTGCACGACCAGTAACGTCATTAATATGCGCAGGCCCTGTCTGGTGAATAATCTGATATTTAGGGAGAAGCTCCATAAGAACATCTACAATGGCATCGTTTATTTTCTCGGCACCTTGTGACCCCCCAAGAATAAGGATCGTCGGAATATTTGGATCTAGTTTGAAAAAATCATGCGCACCATCAGTGGCACCTTCGAGAATTTCTTTTCTAATAGGCTGTCCTGTGAGTGCTACTTTATCTTTTGGTAAATACTCTCCAGCTTCAGGCCATGAGATAGCAATACGGTCGGCAAATTTTGAAGCCCACGCATTCAGACGACCAGGTGACGAATCCGACTCATGAACAATAATAGGAATACGAAGTATTCGTGCAGCAAGCACCGCAGGAAAGGAGGCATATCCTCCTTTTGAAATAACAACATCTGGATAGATAAAAAACATACTTACCAATCCCCAAAACGCACCTGTCGCTGTTTTAAAGAAATCAAAAATATTTTTAATTGAAAAATAAATTCGCATTTTACCCGCAGGTACCTCGACATACGTGATACCATTTTGAAAGAGCATCGTTTTATCGTAAGGAGTATCTGACATATAGTAAAGCTTGAGATTTAAAATCTTTTGTCTTTCAGCTAGTGTATTTAATTTTTCAGCAATTGCGATAAGTGGATAGAAGTGCCCGCCTGAACCGCCACCGGTAAGTAATATTTTCATTACGTTCTATTTTAGCGTATTTTCTCTTATTTTTCCACTAATGACTTTTTCCCATTACTAGAAATATTCAGAATAATCCCAACCATACCAAGAGCAAGCAAGAGAGATGTCCCTCCTTGAGAGATAAAGACGAGTGGCACACCAGTCAGTGGGAAGACCCCCGTAATCGATGCGATATTCATAAATGATTGGGCCGTCATTAATGTAATGAATCCAATAACGAGCATTTTAGTAAATGAATCTGGTGCAAGTAGGGCAATCCGATATCCACGGAACGCAAATGCAATGAACAGACACACCACAAGCACTGACCCAACAAAACCGAGCTCTTCTCCAATAACTGCAAAAATAGAGTCCCCTTGTGGTTCGGGTAGATAATTAAATTTTTGGATACTTTGACCAACTCCACGTCCAAACATTCCACCAGAACCAATCGCAATCAATGACTGCTGAAGTTGGTATGATGATGTATTACTGTTCTGACTTGGATTAAGAAATGTCTGAACTCGATTCATTAAGTATGGCTTAAAAAATACAAGAATAGAGAAACCGACGAGTGCAACAGCCATAACACCTAAAAGATATTTCCAAGGAACACCAGACACAAAAAGCATTCCGATGGCAGTAATAACTATGAGAATAACACTCTTGGTATCTGGTTGTTTTAAAAGTAAGAATGCGCTAATCCCCACGAAGGCAAATAGTGGTATGACACTGAGCCGAATATCATCGAGTTTACCTCGGAGCCATGACAACCATGCTGCAAAATAAATCACAAATCCAATTTTTAAAAATTCTACTGGCTGAAAAGAAAACCCAAAGATACTGACCCAGCGTGTCGCTCCACCATGAGAGGAACCAAGCTTGGTAAATACAAGAGCAGTGAGTCCTAATCCAAGAATAAATAAATACAAGGCATATTTACGCCAAAATCCATACGGAATACGCAACCCAAGATAGAGCGCAATAATTCCCCCACCAAGACCGAAAACAAATTGGCTGAGAAGTACATTGTAAAATTTATCCTCATTGCGAGCTAGAATGCCGAGTGACGCAGACGTAAACATAACCACGCCGATTACAACGAGCGCAATCACTATTCCCAAGAACACATTGTCACCTTTCCATTTTTTCATCTAATTTATAAGCGAAAGTATCACCCCAATAACAGCACTCACGATTCCAACAATCCAGTATCTCATCGTAACTTTCTGTTTTGGCCATCCACATGCTTCGAGATGATGATGGAGTGGAGCAACAAGAAATACTTTTTTGCCATTTCGAAAACGGCGAGAAAGCATTTGAATAATTGCCGAGGCGGATGTTGCAAAAAGAGGAAATGCGATGATAGGCAAAAGAAGAACGGTGTTTGTGAGAAATGCCACTACAGAAATCGTGACCGTAAGTCCAATCATTCCAGATTCCCCCATATAAAACCGTGCAGGTGGAATATTGAACCACAAGAATGCAAGCGTAGCTCCAGTCACAACTGCACAGAACGTCGCAAGATCAATCTGATTATTAAAGAATGCGATAAGAGTATACGCCATAAAAATAGATGCGATCACCCCGCCAGAGAGCCCATCGAGTCCATCAATAATACTCGCAGAAAAAACGCCGAGCATAATCAAGATAAAAAATGGAATAAAGAGAAATCCTAGTTCAATAAATCCAAACCATGGAATATATAAATGGGAAATACCGAGCTTTCCAAAGAACCAATACCCAATAATCATTCCTAAGAAAACAATAATTCCAATTTTAATATATCGCAAAACAATCGGATCATTGACCCAGTTACCCCGTCCAAAGATTTGCAAGAAATCATCTCCAAGTCCAATCAGAGAAGCAACAACGAGAGCAAAGAATGGCAAGACTGTCTGACTTCGACTTAGGAAATATAATTTATCAGTAACTGCAGTATGAAAGAAAAAATGAATTACACCAAATGTAAAAATGGTTATCACAACAGAAAGCCAAATAATCATACCTCCGGTACGTGGTGTTCGAAGCTCAGAATCTTCGTAAATTTTTTGAAATTCGGCGGATTGACCATTCTCTTTGCGAGAGGTTTTGCGCCACATTTTATATTTATAAAAGTAGTGAGTTGCAATTGGAGTTAAGAGTATCCCTGTAAGGAAACTGAGTGCCGCCGGAATAAAAATTTTAAGTGCGTTTTCCATTATTCTTGTGTTGTGAGTTCAGCAAGTGTGTTTGTTAATGATTTTGAAACTTCCTCATAATTTGGAAGGTCGGAAATAGTTGAAACCCCCATGTATGCTAACGTTTCTGTTGTTGGTCGATAGAGAATTCGTCGAGTATCTTTCGGGTCAATCATTTTCTCGATAAGACCTCTGACAAGTAAATTACGAATAATGAAGCTTGAGTTCACTCCACGAATATAATCAACCTCACTGCGGGTCACACCATTTTTATATAAAATAATAGAAAGAGTCTCAAGTGCTGCTTTGGAAAGTTCTTTTGTGAGTTCTTCTTTACGAATTGATTCAATAAGAGGACTTAATTCTCCAGAAACACCGAGAACTACCATCTCGCCGTTGCGAACAAGCACAAGTCCACGATTCACATACGAATCAGAGAGTCTTCCGAGCGCTTGATCAACTTCTGAGACAGAAACAGAAAAAAGCTCAGCGAGTTTTTTTACTGAGATTTCCTCACCTTTAAAAAAGAGTAATCCTTCAATTTTTGATTCAAGTGGCATCATTGCGTAATAATTTCTGGGCTATGCTGTTTGTTAATATGAATATCTTCGAAAGAATTATTTTGTATCACGTCAATCAATCCCTCGCGCACTAATTCTAACATAGCAAGGAATGAAACAATAACATGCACCCGGGCTTCGGCCACACTCTCTGCGCCATGACTCTTTGCAAATTCACGAAATGACATATTCATAGCATTTTGAATGCGGTCAGATAAACTTGAAATCATTTCATCAATATTTATCACTTTTTTAATTTCAATTGCGGGGAGCGGTTCTGATTTTTTGGGGATATTATGAATAACATCTTGTATTGAACGTGCAATTGTAGTCACTGAAATTTGTACATCAGGTGCAAAAATCGGACCACTCCACGAACGGTCATTAGGGAAAAAGATAACTTTTGCACCAAAAGATGTTTTAACATCAACACTCGCGTTTTTTATTATCTGATATAAACGCAATCTATGCTCGAGGTCTTTTATTTTTTCTTCTTCATCATTTGAGAGGGCAAGATTTGGCAAGAGTGACCGTGATTTAATCAATATAAGCGTCGCCGCAATCAAAACAAAATACGAAACAGTGCCAATCCCCTTTGCTTCATCATTTTCTGAGAGACTTTTTGTATAGGCGAGATAATCTGCCGTTACATCAGCAAGAGATACTTCATTTACAAAAAGCTTCCGTTGTTCAATAAGAGAAAGGAGGAGCTCGAGAGGTCCTTCGAATGATGGTGTACGGACGTTATATGTTCGTGTCGTACGTGATTCCATATTTTATTTTTTTAGTATTCCTAATCCAAGCTCACGAAGCTGTGAATCTGAAGTAGCACTTGGTGCTCCCATCATAAGGTCTTTTCCTTCACCTGTTTTAGGGAACGCAATCACTTCACGAATATTGGGTTCGTTTTCAAGGAGCATGACAATACGATCAATACCCTCTGCGCAACCACCATGTGGAGGCGCACCGTATTCAAATGCCGTAAGCATGTGCCCAAAACGCGCATCAATTGTTGCTTGATCAAGTCCCAAAATTTTGAAAATTTTGTTTTGCATTTCTCGGTCGTGAATTCGAATAGATCCTCCACCTAATTCATATCCGTTAAGCACGATGTCGTATGCATTCGCACGAGCAGAAAGAGGGTCAGTTTCTAGTAAGTGTGAATCTTCTTCTTTTACTGAGGTAAATGGGTGATGAACCGCGCCGATTTCACCATCTTTATTCTTTTCAAACATAGGAAAATCAACAATCCAACAAAACGCAAGAAGATTCGGATTATTCTTATCTTCACGCAAGTCAGGTTTATCGTTGCCATATTTTTCCATTGATTCAGCATAAGTAAGACGTGGAAACGGAATCTCTTGAATTTTTTTCTCCGGGTAGAGTGTTCCTACGAGCTTAATAAACATTTCTTCAGTGTAAGAAATAATTTCTTCTTGAGAGGTAAATGATACTTCGTAATCAAGCTGTGTGAATTCTGGCTGACGGTCACCTCGAGTATCTTCATCGCGCATACATTTCGCAACCTGAAAATACTTTTCAAAACCTGCAACCATTGCAAGTTGCTTGAATTGTTGCGGAGATTGTGGAAGCACATAGAAATTCCCCGGTTCAAGTCGTGATGGAACGAGGTATTCACGAGATCCTTCAGGTGTTCCCTTTGTCATAATTGGCGTTTCAATTTCAATAAAATCATGCGTGTGCATGTGTGAACGGAAAAATGAGACAATCTTGTCTCGTGCGCGAATATTTTTCTGCATACGATCTGTACGCAAATCAAGATATTTATATTTCATTCGCACGTCTTCATTGATACCACTCGTGTCTTCGTTGATAGCAAATGGTGTTGTTTCAGATTTGTTTAATACTTCAATAGCAGTAATTTCAAGCTCAATGTCGCCATTTAAAACGCCCTCTTTGATATTACGTTCAGGTCGCTTGTTTACTAATCCTGTAATTTTTAATACCCACTCTGTACGAACATCTTTTACCTGTTCCATCGCCTCGGCATGATTCGGTAATACAACGCACTGAACTTTACCAGTCATGTCACGCATGTCCATAAACACGAGCTTTCCTTGGTCGCGACGCACATCAACCCAGCCCGCAATGATAGCTTCTTGTCCGATTGAATTTTTTAAATCTTTAATGTATGTTCGTTGTGTCATGTTATGTTAGTGAGCTAATTCTGCTAATTTGTCGCACGGATATCCTACAATTACAGCGAGTCCGACGAGAATCCAGTAAAAGGGAGCGAAGGCAAAATAAATCACTTTATCTTCTTTCCACATTGGTAAATACCACTTCTGCACACGCATATACAAAAATGTAAGTGGTATGTTTACGAGATTCAAAATGATAAGTAGTATTGTGGCAATGTATCTCATATATTTTAAAGTGTTACTCCAACTATCGCACGGACGGTCTTCATCTTGGCTTCGACAACCGCACGCGCTTTTTCTGCACCTTTTCGTAAAATATCCTTAACTAATTCTGGGTCATTCTCGTATGTTTTGCGTTTTTCTCGAAGTGGACCAAAGAAAGCAACTATTTCTTCATAGAGCATATCTTTTGATTCTTTGTAGCCCAAACCGCCCTCAGTATACCGAGCACGAAGTGCTGTTAATTCATCTGTATTCAAAAAAAGTTTATGGAGTGCGAAAATGTTACATTCATCGGGATTTTTAGATTCCTCGGGTGTTTTTGAATCAGTAACGATACTCATAACAGCTTTTTTAATCTCTGCGTCTGTACCAAAGAGTGGAATTGTATTTGAATAGCTCTTTGACATCTTGCGACCGTCTGTACCAGGAACAATCGCTACGCCTCCTAGAATCATTGGCTCTGGGAGTTTAAACGTCTCACCGAATGTATTGTTGAATTTTTGTGCAGTATCACGCGCGTATTCGATATGTTGTTTCTGGTCTTGTCCGACAGGCACAATATCAGCATCTTGAATAAGAATATCTGAGGCCATTAAAATCGGATAATCAAAAAGTCCCACAGTCACATCTTTTGCTTTCATGTGTGCATCTTTGTATGATGTTGCACGTTCTAGAAACGGCATCGGGGTCAGACAATTAAAATACCATGTGAGTTCAGTCACTTCAGGGATGTCAGATTGTTTAAAGAGCACCACCTTTTCTGGATCAAGACCACACGCCAAATAATCCATTGCAATATTTAGGATATTTTTTGAAAGAGTATCTCTGTCATGCACTGTCGTGAGTGCATGCAAATCAGCAATAAAGATTGATGCATTATGCTCGTTCTGCAAATCAACAAACTGCTTAATCGCGCCAAAATAATTACCAATATGCATTACTCCTGATGGTTGGATGCCTGATACGAGCCGTTTTTTCATATGTATCTATCATATCAAAAACAGTCTTATTTTGCACACCTTTTAAAAGGGATAAATTTACCCACAGGGTTATACAGAGAGTTATCCAGATTTCGAGTATGTGACAAAAGTGGTTGTGCTACAATCACTACTATGGCAGACAAAAAACACAACCTCAGAATCCCCCCTCAGCACCTCGACTCAGAAAAAGCAGTGCTTGGTTCAATCATGCTTCGCCCAGGAGCAATGCATGAAATTACTGACTTTATCACTGTCGATTCTTTTTACTCTGGAAAACACGGGCAGATTTTTGCAATCATGCTCGAGCTCTCGAGCAAAGGTGAGCCAATCGATATTCTCTCGGTTTCAAATAAGCTCACTGACCGTAATCAACTCGATTCTATTGGTGGAACAAATTATTTGAGTGAATTAACCAACGCAGTTCCCGCATCAACAAATATCAAGCACTATGCTGATATTATTCACAAAAAGAAAATCCTCCGAAACATTATCGAAGCTGGTGGCGATATTTCTGAACTTGGATTCATGGAAGATGTCGAGGATGTCTTTGAAGTTCTCGACCAAGCTGAAAAGCGAATGATGGGTATCAGTAATCATACTGGCAACCATGCCTTCTCAATGCTCAAAGACACACTTCCTGAAGCATGGGACCGTCTCGAACGTCTCCATGAGAAAAAAGGTGAACTTCGTGGTGTACCGACAGGATTCCGTGATCTTGACCAATACCTCTCTGGGCTTCAAAAATCAGACCTTATTATTCTTGCTGCGCGTCCATCAGTTGGTAAAACAACACTCGCACTTGATATCGCCCGACAAGCCGCCCTCAAAAGTGGCACCCCTACCATGATTTTCTCTCTTGAAATGAGTAAGCAACAGCTCGTAGACCGTATGCTCGCTGCTCAATCACGCGTAAATGCATGGAGTTTGCGTACAGGAAATCTTTCATCAGAAAATGAATTTGCAAAGATTCGAGACTCGCTCGATGTCTTGTCAAAAGCACCTATTTTTATTGATGATATGGCAGGAAACTCAATCGTTCGAATGCGCTCAATCTGTCGTCGTATCCGCGCTGAGCATGGCCTCGGACTTATTATTGTGGACTACTTGCAACTTATGTCGACATCCAAGAATTACGATAGTATGGTCAACCAAGTGACTGAAATTTCTCGTTCATTAAAAGGTCTTGCGAAAGAATTCGACGTTCCAGTGATTGCCCTTTCTCAGCTTTCTCGTGCTGTGGAAGCTCGTGGAGGCAAGCCACGCCTCTCTGACCTTCGTGACTCTGGTTCCATCGAACAAGATGCCGATGTTGTTATGTTTATTCACCGAGAAGACAAGGGTAAAGAAGAAAGTGAGCGCACAGGAATCACTGAAATCTTAATCGAAAAACACCGTAATGGACCGACAGGAACCGTCCAACTCTTCTTTGACGAAAAGACAACAACATTTATGAACCTAGAGAAAACAAATTTAAATGACTTTGCTTCATCTTTTTCTGCATCAAATGAAACCGCCCTTGATGAATTCTAAAATTAAAATTTCCCTAGTTAACATTCTTCGCGATCGCGAAGAATGTTAACCCAAAAATCATGAACCCAATTGAACAACTTGCACAACTATTTAAAGAGTTTCCAGGCATAGGAGAACGCCAAGCCCGACGTTTTGTTTATTTCCTACTCCACAAGAATCCAACATATATTTCTGACCTCGCACGCGCTATCACCACCCTCAGAGAAAGTATTCGTCAGTGCTCATCATGCTTTTTATATTTTCAATCGAACACAGAATCATTCTGCGAGACATGTTCAAATAAAGCCACAGACAAAAGTTCGTTACTTATTATTGAAAAGGACGCTGATTTTGAAAGCATTAAACGAAGTAAAACATACAAAGGAATGTATTTTATTCTTGGAGGACTTGTCCCTATTGTTACCAAAGAAACTCCGAGCTTTGTCCGTACAAAAGAACTCATCCGCACCATCGAAGAACGCTCAAAAAACGGAACCTTAAAAGAAATTATTCTTGCACTCTCACTTTCTTCACAAGGTGAACACACGGATTTGTATCTTCGTGAAATTTTGCATCCATTGATAGAAAAATACGGACTCCATCTTGTGAGTCTCGGCCGTGGACTCTCAACTGGCACCGAGCTCGAATATTCTGATAGTGAGACAATAAAAAATGCCTTTCGCAACCGTAGCTAACGGAGGAAAGGCATCTTAAGTAGGAAACATAATTAATGCGCTGTTGCTAAATTCAATTTACGTGGAGACCAGTTGATTCCCATGAAAAATTGAACGGTGTGCTTGTGACTGTAATCATCCTGGAAAACATTCGTTTTCTGAAATTTAGCAGTGCCAATCATGAGCAGAAATGGTAATCGTTCGTTTTCAACAAAGATTTGAGTAAGAACAAAATTCCTATCAATTCTTATTTTACCGACAGAATACAATCCTATCTCCCATTTGCCATATACCTTGTGGGGTTTTGACAAAAATGAAAAGGCAAACTCAGGCTCACCAACTCGGTTTTGTGCACCAAGTAATGAATAATTCACACCAACACTAAAGGCAGAAATGTGTTTTTTGAGAATAGGCAATGATTCCAGATATGCTTTTCCGCCTAACTGAAGATGCTCTCTTCTACGGTATTCACCATAAAAATCATTCTCAACAACGACACTTCCATAGAAAATTTTGGAAATTTTTGGATCAAAGCTCACGGTGTAATCCCATAAGTTGTGACCTATATTCCAATCACAAAAGGTGTTCAGACGAGCATGACCCAATTTCGGTAATTCCGTAATTGAATTTACTGTCAAAATACTCCTTTTTAAAAGCGAAGTTGTTGGAGACACTAACTCATACGAGCACTCAAGCTCAGTTATAAGTGGACGAAAAAACTTCGTTCCTTTTTCTTCTTTGTGTTGCGCACATGCGCTTTTTGAAATGAACAGCATTAAAAATACTGCGCCTTTAAGACCGAAAACCTGGTTTTGGGTTAGGCTGAAAACTATTTGATTTTTTTTCATTAACTTAGAGTATTTGCTTTTGCAGAACCTTATGATGGTTCATCAGATCTAGGAAAAGCAAATACTCTGTGTGTGCACTATTCTTTCTTATTTGTGTATATTATAGCATAGCAAAAATAAAAGGCAAATCTTTCGATTTACCTTTTATTTTATAGCTGAAATTTTGATTTCAAAAAATGGCTGTCGGTGACCATTTCGCTTTAAATATCGGCTTTTTTGCTTGTATTTAACGACTTTAACAGTCTTACCTTTGCCTGCCTTCTGAAAGAGTCCTTCTACTGTAGCATTTGCGATGTATGGACTACCAATTGTAGTATCTTTGCCATTGTCCACAAGGAGAACCTTATCAAAGCTGATTTTATCACCAGGATTGTATTCCCCATCGAGTTTCTCAATTTTAAGGACATCTCCTACTGCAACTTTATACTGCTTTCCGCCAGTCAAAATAACCGCGAATTCGGTCGAATCAGATGCTTGCTTTTTAGTTGTTTTCTTTGCTGTTGCCATAGAATAATGAGACCTGTGGAAATCAATAAAAACGGCTTATTCCACAGGACTCCATAATACACAAAACCTTTGAAAAATGCAAGTGAGGAGCTATAATGAGACCTATGATATCAACCTACAACTACAAGAACCTTACATGGGTGGACCTAGAGTCACCACACGAAGACGAACTTGTACATATTATGGAGAGATACGCGATTCCAGCGACAATCGCTGAGCAGGTTATCTCCGACAGCCCTCACTCAAAGATAGAACAACACACACATTTTACCTATTTGATTCTGCACTTTCCCTCAAAAGAAAAAGATGGTGACAACATCACAACAGAAGAAGTAGACTTCATTATTGGGGCTGATTTTATCATCACCACTCATTATGGACCAATGGATTCACTCCGTTTATTTTCGAAAACATTTGAAAAGAATATGGTCCATGATAAACACATCGAGCACACCCATGCTGGCTTTCTTTTTGGACATCTTCTTCGAGCGCTCTATCATACCACTCGTGAAGAGCTCGACAAAACACATGTATTTGTAAAAGAAGCTGAAAAAAGAGTCTTTGATGGCGCCGAAGAAGCCATGGTCGCGGTCATTTCACGCGCAAGTCGTCAATTGCTCGAATTCCGCCAAGCACTTCGTTTTCATGATGACGTTCTTACCACTCTTGAGCAATCTTTAGTACGAATGTTTGGTGAAGGATTCCGCCCTCAAATAAAAGAAATTATTGATGACTATGTACGAGTACAAGACCGTGTAGATGGGTACAAAGAAATCATTGATGATATTCGTATTACCAATGATTCACTTCTCGCAAATAAGACAAATAAGACGATGAAAATCTTGACGATTATCACGTTTCTTATTTCTCCGATTACCATCATATCGAGCGTCTTTATGATGAATACGGACTTCGTGATGATTAAGACACCACTAGAACTCGGTATTATTATTGGAATTATGATTCTCCTCAGTCTCGTAACTTTTATCTATTTTAAACACAAAAAATGGCTCTAACACTCTTCAATTCCCTTTCTCGTCAGAATGAATTATTCGTGCCCCTCGTTGATATGACCGTCGGTATGTATAGTTGTGGCCCTACAGTCTATAACTACCCGCATATTGGCAATTACCGTGCATATATCACGAGTGACGTCTTGAAGAGATATCTCACCTATCGTGGATACACAGTCCGTCATATCATGAATATCACTGATATTGATGATAAAACGATTCGCGATTCTCAAAAAGAAGGCAAAAGTTTAAAAGAATTTACAGAATTCTACACAGAAGGATTTTTTACTGACCGAGATACTCTTCATATTCTCCCACCAGAACGCTACACAAAAGCAACTGACTATATTCCTCACATGGTTCGTATGATTGAGACGCTCCTTGAGAAAGGATATGCATATAGAACCGATGATGGGTCAGTATATTTTGATATCAAAAAAGATGCCGAGTACGGCAAGCTTTCACATTTCAAACTTGCTGATTTGAAAGAAAATGCCGACGGTCGCCTCGCCAAAAAAGATGAATACGAAAAAGAAAATGCCTCAGACTTTGCACTTTGGAAAGCGTGGGATGAATCTGACGGAGAGGTCTTTTGGGAAAGCGCGCTTGGCAAGGGTCGCCCAGGGTGGCACATCGAGTGTTCTGCAATGAGTATTGATACACTTGGTGAGAGTTTTGATATTCATACAGGCGGTGTCGACAACATATTTCCTCATCACGAAAATGAAATCGCGCAGTCTGAATGTGCAACAGGTAAGCCATTTTCAAAATATTTTATCCACAATGAACACCTTATGGTAGATGGTACAAAGATGTCGAAATCTGCTGGTAATTTCTATACCCTTCGTGATTTAGATCAACGAGGAATAGACCCTATCGCCTTTCGTATGTGGCTCATGACGGCACATTACCGCACAAAAACAAACTTCACCCTAGAAACAGTCACTGGCTCACAGACAGCGCTCAACCGCCTCAAGGAAACACTAAAGGGGTACGGCACAACAGAGGGCACGATTATTGATTCATATAAAGATATGTTTATTTCATACATGGACAATGACCTCGATACACCAAAAGCCCTCGCTCTCATCTGGGAAATTGTGAAGGATCCTACGATTGCCCCCGAAGACAAACGAGTCACAATTCTTGATTTTGATACTGTATTCGGGCTTGGACTTGCTGATACGAGCGAAGAAGTAATTCCCGAAGAAGTCACTCGTCTCACCGAAGAACGCGAACAAGCACGTCAGTCTAAAGATTGGGAGAAAAGCGATACTCTCCGCGCACAAATTGAATCCTTGGGGTACGAAGTGAAAGACACAGAAAACGGAACAAAGGTTTCAAAAAAAGATAACTCCATTAAATTAACTCAATAAGTATAGTTAATTCTTTTTCAATTTTCTGCATCCACTCTTCCTTATTACGAGACCCGTGACTTTTAGCGAGTTTCTTCGCAAGTTTTTTTACCCTCTCTGCATTAAGAATTCTATAACCATTCATTGCGTAAAAGAGATATGTAATGATAATAGTTGTTCTTTTATTCCCATCAAGAAAATTATGATCTTTATCTAAGTAATAAAACAAGTGAGCAACTTTTGAGTGAATACCAACAGAATAAGGCATTTTAACTCGCTCAATAGTATCTAATACCTTTTCAAACCACAAACTATCAATTTGTGGTAATTTTAATTTTAAATCATTATTTTCATTTTTTAGAAATTTAACCCAGAGTTCAATAATATCCCTATCGGGATAAAATATTTCATCATTACTCATTTGCTAGCTTTACAATAACCTTTGTAAAATCCTTAGAAAAACGCTGAGCGGATTTTTTTAGAAATTTTTCCTTTTCAACTGAAGATAAATCACGAAAAGAACCAGATGTTGAGTTGTCCTGGGGTGCTATTTTTTGTATATTTGATTTTTTCCAATTAAAAATTTTCATACATATATTATAACACTTGTAGTAAAACTACGTATAATTTAAATAACATTTTTAAACAAAGTTGTCAACTTTGTTTAAAATAACTCAATTCCATTGCGAATGTTGAACCTTTACCAGCACCGTCAGATTCTACCCAGACACGACCCTTGTGTGCTTCTACGATTTCTTTTGCGAGGTAAAGACCGAGACCTGACCCTGTCGTATTCATTCGTGCGCCATCACCACGAGCAAATTTCTGGAATAGCGTTGCTTTGATTTCTGGCGTCATTCCCATACCTGTGTCTTTGACTGCAAATACTACCTTGTCGCCCTTTTTATGAACAGATACGTCAATCGAACCTGTTTTTGTATATTTAATTGAGTTGTCGATGAAATTAAGTACCACTTGGCGGAGCTTTTCTTTGTCGCCATTTACCATACATTCTTTTTCATCGTCACCAGAGTATGTAAGTTTAAGCCCGCGTTTTTCGGCTGTGATAGAAAGATCAGTTGCCATTTGTTTTGCAATTTCACTTAATGGGAATACTGCCATTTCATATTTCATTCCACCTTGTTCGATTTTAGACACATTGAGCAAATCTTCTACGACAATCGTCAAATTCTGACTTGATTGGAATATACGATCAATCGCCTCTTTTGCTTTTGCATTTATCTTGCCATAGTCACCTTCAAGTACCATTGAAGCATATCCCTTTATCGCAGTAAGCGGTGAGCGGAGCTGATGAGATGCAAGTGAGAGAAATTCAGTCTTGAGCTTATCCAACCCCTTCAATTTTTCATTGGCTTCAAAAAGTTGCTCTGTTAGTATTTGTAATTCCTCGCGTTGCATCACTTCCTTTTTAACGCTTTTTATGAGTGCGCGTCCAAGAATAAGAACAAAAAGAAGAGTAAAGGCAACAACCAACTTCACATTATTAATATTTCTTATAAAAGCAATAGCTAGAACAGAGAATCCCAGTGCAAACACAAGGACTTGCGTACCAATTAGTTTTATATTAAATGTCTTATACTGCACAACTAGATATGCAATAAATCCAGCAAATATAGGCATCCCAAAAATACCAATCTGAGCCAGTGTCCAGTTTTCAGTTAAACTTCCAATAATATTCCCTGAAACAAAGCTGAGTAAGAATAAAATTATTCCAGAGGTCATTAATACTATTTGTTTTTTAAAATTCGGTGTAGATTTTCTATACTCCTTAATACCAAAAATTAAAATCCATGAGGCATAAATAATTTCAATAAAGTAAATGTAATAAGTAGCAATGAAACCCTCCACTGGCTCTCTCCAGCAATTTGTTAAGTCAAAACCAACGAGAGAAAATTGTGTAGGCAGAAAGAGTATAACTGGCAACAAAAGAGAGAAAATCCCTATTTTTTTACCAAAAGATACATCTTTTTTATTAATAAAAACATCTATAAAATAGACAGAAAGTCCATAGATTAATGGTTCAACAATAAGCATCAAGGACCAGAAGAACATTATAAGGTTCGTTTTCTCGTTTGCCCATAGCACGAGATCGAACAAAACCCAAAGTGAAAAACAAAACATTACCAAAAACAGAAGCTGATTAACTAAAGATTTTCTATCTCTTGATAACACAAAAATACCTACTATTAGAGATAATATAAGAGCCAAAAAGTGAGAATAATATATCAAAGAACCAAAAACATTATCTGAAAAAATAAGGAACGAAGAGCTGTCCCATCCACACATGTTTATAAATGATTTGATTGATGTTTCCATGAGATTACTCAGCAAGTAAAGATTCATTAAAAATAACCTCGTCTGTAAAAATAGTATAATCTCCAATAATTACATACTTATAATAAGAAGCGGCGGTTGAGGCCAGAATCACAAGAACTAATAGTATAAATAAAACTTTTGATTTTCGGTCAATCATGTATAAGCATATTATATACTAGAATTTTTTTTTATGTAATTCACCCACCGATTTTCTAATTCATTTATATTTTGAAATTTTGAAATTTTGAATCTCTTAAAAATCCTTTTAAAGAAATCCGGAATATGGTTAGCATATTTTTGAAAAGTTTTATCAGGTAAAAACTGTATCGATTTAATAATCTTTCTACAATTTTTTGAACCACAAGAACATTTAATATGCCAGAAAATATCCGCCTCAGTCAGAGAGTAATCAGTGGTAATCTCCTCACCTGCTTTTATTGGACGAATAGCTACTACTGTTACTTTTCCTTTAATTGCAGAATTGGGATCACAAGAATGATTCAAATAGAGTCCGTAATTTATAGGATCTATCCAAACATTTTTCTTTAGGCCAATCCAATTAAAGCCAGCGATTTTTGCTTGTGCTTTGTTATTAATTAAAAAAGAAAGGATTTTCCCTTTAATTATGAATAGAATTTCCCCAGTCTTTATATCCCTCGAAGCAATAAGACCTTTTCCGTGTAATTTACTTTTGCCAATTTGTATTTTCATATTTAATCATGTTTTATCAGGAAACTGGTGTCTTTCATTATACCCTTTTTCTTTAAGAGGAGTATAAAGATTATTATTAAATCAGAAACAAGCATGTACACAGGGTAAAGTAATATTGCAAAAGAAGGTTTTTCCGCTGCAAATAAATTCAAACTATCGGCAACCCCTGTACCGAACCATGCCCAAAAGTCCTCCCCCTCGGGACGTAAGAAAGATTTTTTGATTGTAGGAATAAGAGCAAATGAATCAACGACAAGATTTGTAATAAGAGCGATAAGAGGGCTATCAAAGATAATCCAAAGAACGATACTTACCACAGCACCAGCAATACAAATAAGATCTGTGCGATCATCTAACCCCCCCTCACCATACTTTATAGATAAAATAGCAATAGAGAGTGGTCCCAAGAATTCAACAAGAGGGACCCAGATTGTATTTTCAGCCCCCGAGAAAAAATAACTAATACCAATAACCAACCCCATAAAGGACCAAATCCACCATGTCGCTCGATTTGGCTTTGATTCTCCTTTAAAAATAGAGACGATGTAAACAATATAAGCAAGGAAGGCAATAACTCCAGCAACTATGCCAAATGCGGTCTTTGTATCAAAATCCATGTCCGATTATTATACCATTTTAAAATCAAGATAAAAAGCACCGAAACCTATTGCATCGAGGTTCTAATTTTTATATGATTGACCAATGACCAAATCAATCATCAATACAAAAAAGCTAGAACAAGCGAACATTGTGCTTGTGAGTGCTCCGTATGAAAAAACGGCTTCATCGCGCAAAGGTACGGTAAACGGCCCAAAAGCTATCATTAAATGCCTCGACCAGAAGCTTGAATTTTTTGATCGCGAATTCAAATGTGAACCAACTGCTTTTCTTTCAATCGCACACAAAAACCTAACCCTCACTTCTCTCACCCCAGAAAAAGCGCTCGCCAAAATCACGACTGAATGTGAGAAATTTCTAAACAAAGATCAGTTCGTCTTCTTGCTTGGTGGGGAACATTCTGTCTCCCTTGGATTGTTCCGTGCACTTGCAAAGAAACACAATCCAAAAGAGGTAACTGTTGTTCAAATAGACGCACATTGCGACCTGCGTGACACTGACGCTGATTACAATAGTGCTCATCCTTCGAAATTTGCCCATTCATGCGTGCTTCATCGCGGAAATGAACTTGGGTACCCGCTCGTACAGGTTGGTATTCGTACATATGATCAAAGTGAATATGAATACTTCAGTAATCCAAAAAATAACATTACTGTATTTGAATGGAAGACAGGTAAAACTCCAACGATTGATGAAATCCTAAAATCAATTAAAACAAAGAAGGTTTACATCACAATTGACGTAGACGGATTTGATCCGGCTCACATGCCTGGCACAGGAACTCCAGTCCAAGGTGGTCTCGAATGGTGGTATGGAATGGAACTCATCACGAAAATTATAGCTAATCACGACCTCGTCGGTGCAGACATCGTAGAAGTCTCCCCTATGCGCGATTCAGTCCTCACAGAATATGGCGCAGCCCAACTCTGCTATTCAATGCTCGCGCATAAATTTCGAAATAAATTAAAATAGAAAAAAGCGTCAATGAAATATCCCATTGACGCTTTTTTACTTTTCTTGATTTTTCTAATTTAGAATTAATTTTCTCCTACGTCCAATCCAACAAAACGAGCTTTTTTCTGACGCTGGCTACTGTCAGTGTTAGTTTCCCATTTTAACTTGACCTTTTGGTCAAAAACAAATTGACTAACCTCTGGAAATTTTTTCTCTAATAAGGGAACATAAAATCCATTGCAGAGGTCGTCCATTCCAATAGTTTTTAATTTTTCATCAGTATTAAATGGGTCTTCCTCAAAACGATAAATTCGTATAGTAACGAGTCTTTGCTTCCACCACAACATACCAACAAAATCTATCCAAAGAACTACTCCAGTTAGAAGGAATGTTTTTTCTGTATTTTCCATAATATTCAATATCTAAGTTTTTTACACAATAACACGAATATTTTATCAAATCAATATTTATTACATAAAACACACGAGTGCAATCATTTACTTTTCTTTGAATTAGTGTTAAAGTAATCTAAATTTAAACACTCATTCTTATGCTTAAAAATTCAATACTTTCTTTGATTTATCCTGACAAGGAGATTTTTATCGAAAAGTTTTCATTTATTGATGATACGCTTTCAGTAAAAGTCACTTGTTGTATACCAATCAAAGGGTATGCAAAGCAAACTATTCCCTATGTAACTGCTGAAAATTATGTTCGCTGTCTTTCGCAAACAAGTTACCTGCTCGCCCATCATGTTTTAAAGAATAATTTAATTTCGGTAGGAATAAACGAAAAGACATTTCTAAAAGCAATGGAATCATGGGAATTGTATTATAGGAATATTGCAATGACCTTTCATCATCGTGCAAAACGAGGAGAAGAATTTGAGATGGAATTATCCCTCAAAAATTTCCGTGAAATTAAATCACTTAAAGATTACATCTTGTTTAATTTTTCAAACAAAAAGACTGTGATTGGCGGTGAAATGAGTTTTGTATTTTTAAAATAATCAATCATTACCCTAGTAAAATAAAAAGCGTAAGAATTCTTTGTGAATTTTTACGCTTTTTATAATACTAACCATTAGTAGCTAAAAGCTATTTATTATACTGTGCTATCAATTTATTCGCTTCATCAGGATTCGCTTTCATTTCTAGGAGTGCGGTGAGCATGAGAGGAGCAACGATTGTCGCATCTGACTCTACCACGAACATCGGAGTGTCTTTTGTGAGCTTGTCCCATGTAATCTTCTCATTTGGTGTCGCTCCTGAATATGAACCATATGAAGTCGTAGAATCAGAAATCTGACAGAAGTACGCCCATGGCTTCACATCTTTACCTAGGTCATATTTAATAGACGGAACAACACAAATTGGGAAATCTCCTGCAATACCTCCACCAATCTGGAAGAAGCCAACGCCTTTGCCTTCTGAGAGCACCTGATATTCGTCATACCATTGGGCCATGTATTCAATACCACTTTTCGCAATACGCGCATCACATTCGCCTGTCTTCACATGAGATGCAAAGATATTTCCGAATGTTGAGTCCTCATAACCAGGAACAACAATTGGGAGCTTTTTCTCTGCTGCTGCGAGAAGCCAGCACTCATCTGCTTTACCTTCATGCTGTTCTTTCTCAATCTTCTGAATCAAATCATAGAAATATTCATGCCAGAACATGCGTGTGCCATTCTTTGTCGCCTCGAGCCATGTCGGAACGATGTGTTTTTCAACAGCACGAAATGCTTCATCTTCTGGAATACTTGTATCTGTCACACGACGCATACGGTCTTCGAGAATTTTCGTATCATCTTCTTTTGTGAAATATCGGTAATCAGGAAAATCTTTGTAGCTATTATGAGCGACGAGACGAAAGAGTGACTCTTCGAGGTTTGCACCCGTCACCGACAGACCATGGATAAGTCCCGCACGAATAGCCGGAGCAAGCACTATACCGAGCTGAGCTGATGACATCGCACCAGCAACCGCCCAGAACATTTTGCCACCACCCTCGACGTGTCGCCAGTAGGAAATGAGCGCATCACGTGTCGCACGAGCATTAAAGTTCTTATAATTCTTGAGCACAAATTCTAATGTAGGAAGATTATTTTGCATATTAATTTAATTTTTAATTAGTAATTTCTATTATATTAAAATCTTAAGAAAACTTTTAGTATGGATTAAGATGCGCGACGGCGATGAGTACTGCGACCAAGATGTAGTAAACCTATATTGCGGGAGCAAACGGAATCGCCAACAAAGCAGATTGATTCATAATAGAAGTTTTTCTCTACCAGCCAAAATCTTTACCAACTTCATCCGGCGTCTCTCTCTTTCGTGCCACCACGATATGTCCGTTTTCAGTAATAATTTTCGCAGGTGATGAGAGTAGACAATGGTGTGCTGCGAGCGGATCCTGATATGCTCCTGTGTCAAATACAACGACATAAAATGCCTCTCCACCCTCACTAGAATCATAGTCCGGCAAAGTCACCGTCCCATCTACTCCTGTATAAATATCATCAGAGTCACACGATGAACCAGCGAGCCACACATCAGTCAGTGTATCGTCACGTTTGGTATTTGCAGGAGAGATGGCCCATTTCTGACCAATCGCCCATGTGTCGAGAAGATCATTCATAAAACTACCATCGATGACATACCATTTTTTTGCTGGACTTTTTTTATTTGAAATTGGCTTTGTATCAATAACTTTGAAAACAGAGATTTGCGCAGGTGCCACGATATAGCGACCCCATTCACAAATAAGGTTCGGGTGAGGCATGTTTCGTTTTTCTGCTTCAGCTTTTACAAGCTTGAAAATCCGTTCCATTAATTTTTCTATTGGATACGACTTGTTGCGCATATATGGAATAGGCATTCCCCCTCCGATATCGAGTGTATCGAGAGATGAATTTGTTTCTTTTAGTTTGAAATACACATCAAGCGCATACTTGATTGGACCGAGCACATCTGAGAGTTTTTCAATCTGAGAACCGATATGGTAGTGGAGAATTTTCAAATTCTTAAAAGACCCCATCGCCAAAATTTCTTTTGCAGAAAAACCAAAGCGGTCGATTGGTTTATTCCAATACGATTCTGCTTTCACGGGCATGTCGAGACGAATACCGACATCATATTTTGAATGCTGGAGGAATTTCAATTCGTTCGGCCCTTCGATAAGTGGGAAAATCTTCACACCCTTGTGTTGGAGGTCATCGATAAGGTTGATGTATTTATCAGTCTTCGGACCAGAACAGAGAATACGCATGTTAGGGTTGAATGATTCTTGTTCGAGCATTTTCTTTACGAGCCAGAGGTCATTGTATGATGATGTCTCGAGGTGAGCACCTTCACCGACAACAGCCAAAACAACTTCTTTGTTCTGGTTTACCTTCATTGGATAGTGATAGAAGAACTTACCTTTGTATCCTGTCTTTTTAGAGAGAACATCAGTAAGATCGAGGAAATCCTCAAGGCGTTCCTCAATTACGAATGGCATGAGAACTTCGAGAGATGTGCCGAATTTCTCCGCCAAATAACGGACATTGTATACATTGTGTCCTTCTTTGATAATCAAATCTCCATCTTTATTGAAATCAAAATACTGAGTATTCCACTCCTTCATCCCAATTTTCCAAAGCTTGCGAGAAGCGGATATATTTTTGTTCATCTCTTTATAGTAAGCGGGCTCCTAACCAACCTACAATAAAATAATAATAAAGTTATCATACCAAAATCTCATGATATGTAAATAGCAAAAGGCCTTTTTACAGGCCTTCTTCTTTGAGATTCTCTATCGCCTCTTTTGCTTTCTTTGAGAGTTTTTGAGGCATAGTGACGAGTACACGAATGATGATGTCTCCACGAGAACCCCGATGTGGCACACCCTTGCCTCTGACACGGAGGAATTCACCATGATTAATACCTTCAGGGATTTTCACCTCAAGAGTATTCCCTTCCAGTGTTTTCAACTCATATTTCATACCAAGAAGCGCATCAGAGAGTTTTATTTTCAAATCCATCGTGAGATTGTTCCCATCACGCTTGAATACCCCGTGCGAATGAATATTCATTTTGATATAGAGGTCGCCAGCATCACCGCCCTGAACTGCTTCACCCATGCCTGTCATACGGATCATCTCACCTGGTTTGATGCCCGCAGGAATATCGACAGAGAATTCTTCTTGTTTGCGACGAACACCCGCACCCTTACAGTCATGACATTTCTCATGAGGGCGTTTACCTGTGCCATGACATTCGTCACACGCTCGCACACTTGCAAATGAGCCGAGTATCGAACGCTTCATTTCACGAACTTGACCTTGACCATTACAGACCTTGCATGTGTCCATCTTTGTCCCTGGTGCACCACCAGAACCATGACAGGTCGAACACTTTGATTGTTTTTCGAGAGAAATAGTACGCTTCACACCAAAAATAGATTCTTCAAAAGTAATATCTATCTCGGTCGAAATATCTCGTCCGCGTTTTTTGGCTGAACGACGTCCGCCTCCACCAAAGAAATCACCGAAGATATCTCCGAGGTCACCCATGTCGAATTCCACACCATTGCCGTTTTGAAATCCAGAGAAATCAAACCCACCGAAACCTCCACCTTGTCCGCCACCAAATCCTTGCGGGACAGCCGAACCAAATCTGTCATACTGCGCGCGTTTATTATCATCAGAGAGTGTCTGATACGCTTCATTCACTTCCTTGAACTTTGAATCATCACCCTTGTTTTTATCAGGGTGATATTTATGCGCCATCTTATGAAACGCTTTTTTAATTTCGTCCTTTGTTGCGCTTTTATCTATTCCAAGTGTTTCGTAGTAGTCTTTTGACATAATTTTATTATTATAGTATTATTTTCGAAAACCTAAACGTGGCGGGTAAAGTTCACGAAAACATTATAATATGAGAGTTTATGTAGGTACAATTGCTGTAATTCTTTTAATCATTATTGGATATCTCACGAACGGAAATTTTGTATTCGCAAATCAAGGGTCAGTGACATTAATGATATTTTGGTTAATATCTGGATTTGGTCACCTCCTTGACCGTCAAGATGGAATTTCACTCACAACAAACCGAATCTCAGTTATTTCTGTAACATTAATGGCAACTTTATCTTTTCATGAAATGTTCTACTATAATGACAATCAAATAGGGTATTGGTTCATTACATTACTTTTTTCTTTTCTTTTGAATTTAGCTATCAGATTTTTAATGGAACTTGACCGAACCTGATTAACTACTACAAACGCAAATTTATTCTACTATTACAAATAGAATAAATCTGCGTTTTTTATTTCCCCTCCGGATTCTCATTAACTTCCGCATCCTTTACTTCTGGATTCTGTTGTTCAGGAGTTGTATTTGCACCATCCTGTGCAGGAGTTTCTTTTGCCATTGCTTCACCAATTTTAGACATCTCAGCAGAGAGTGCTTCGAGTGATGTTTTCATCGCACTGATATCACTACCATCTTTTGCCGTTCGCACCGCAGTGATTTTCTCTTCAACACTTGCTTTGAGAGTCGCATCGATTTTGTCACCGTATTCTTTGAGGGATTTTTCCGCAGAGAAAATCATCATTTCAGCAGTATTTTTCTCATCAACAAGTTCTTTCTTCTTCTTGTCTTCTTCAGCATGAAGTTCGGCGTCTTGTTGCATCTTCTTGATATCTTCATCGGTAAGTCCTGAACTTGCTTCAATACGAATCGTTTGCACTTTACCCGATGCTTTGTCCTGTGCTTTCACATTCAAGATTCCGTTTGCATCCACATCGAATGTTACTTCAATCTGAGGAATACCTCGTGGTGCAGGTGGAATACCGTCGAGCACGAATCGGCCGAGAAGTTTGTTGTCAGATGCCATTGGACGCTCACCTTGAGTGATATGGATTTCTACAGACGTCTGATTGTCAGCCGCTGTTGAGAATACCTGTGATTTAGAACTTGGAATAGTTGTGTTGCGTTCGATGAGTTTTGTCGCTACACCACCGAGAGTCTCGATACCGAGTGAAAGAGGAATCACATCGAGGAGAAGCACGTCTTTGACATCACCTTGGAGCACACCACCTTGCACCGCAGCACCGAGTGCCACAACTTCGTCAGGATTGATAGAACGATTTGGTTCTTTACCAAAAAGACTTTTCACCGCTTCGATAATAGCCGGCATACGAGTCTGACCTCCCACCATGATGATTTCATTGATTTCACTCATCTTAAATGGTGATGCTTCCATCGCACGCTTTGTGATCTCGACTGAGCGAGTAATATATTCTTCAGAAAGAGATTCGAGTGTCGCACGAGACAATTTCTCTACCAAGTGTTCTGGGCCATTTGCACCAGAAGTGATAAATGGAATATTGATTTCAGTTTCTGGAGTTGTTGATAGTTCAATCTTTGCTTTTTCTGCTGCTTCATCGAGACGCTGAAGTGCGAGAGGGTCTTTTGAAATATCAATACCTGTCTTTGTCTTAAATCCATCTGCGAGCCAGTTGATAATCTTCTGGTCGATATCACGACCTCCCATGTGTGAGTCACCATCAGTAGACTTCACTTCGATAACATCATCTGATACTTCAAGTACTGACACGTCGAATGTACCGCCTCCGAAGTCATAGACAACGATTTTCTCATTCTTCTTTGTGTTGAATCCATACGCGAGCGCTGCTGCTGTTGGCTCGTTGATGATACGCTTCACATCAAGTCCTGCGATAGCACCGGCATCTTTTGTTGCCTTACGTTGTGCATCATTGAAATATGCAGGCACCGTAATGATCGCCTCTGTGATTTTCTCACCGAGTTTTGCCTCTACGTCTGATTTGATTTTAGCGAGAATCATCGCTGAGATTTCTTCTGGACGATTCCATTTGTCACCGATATTTACTTCGACACCACCAGCGGTGCCTTTTTGCATTTTGAATGGAGCAGTTTTTTGTGCTTTCTGAATTTCAGCATCTTCAAACATGTGACCCATGAATCGCTTGATACCGTAGATAGTGTTCTGTGGATTTGTAACTGCCTGACGCTTCGCAAGGAGACCTACCAATCGGTCGCCATTTTTACCAATAGCAACAATAGACGGAGTTGTGCGTCCACCTTCGATGTTCTCAATAATTTTCGGCTGTCCACCTTCGATAATCGCGACAGCACTGTTTGTTGTACCCAAATCTATACCAATGATTTTTGACATAATGTTTTTTATATAATTAACTTTTAATGTTTATAATAATTTCTTCCACAATTTCATTAGGGGGTTTATTTGTGGTTATAGATATTGCACCTAAATCTAGCATTTCTTTTTCATATTTCTTATACCCCATTAAAATCATTTTTTGTTCTGACTCATGTTTTCCAAAATTATTATTTGTTCTATTTACTATTCTGTGTATTAAAGTATTTTCATCGCAAGAAAGTAAAAATATTTTATCAAATAAGTCTAATATTTCAGATTGATTGTCAGTAAGACCTACTACAAATACGATTTGTTTATCATTCATCAATTCAATTAATTTTTCTCTGTCACAAATACGTTTATGATTTTTAAAAAATTGATTGTCTGTACTCGAATGCGTTTGGGCTATTTCTCCAGTATTTTTATGAACCCATTTACACAAATTGTAAACATGATCATCAATATCTATAACATGAAAACCTCTTTTTTGTAGTGCTTCTCCTGTTGTAGATTTACCTGTACCAGAAACGCCTGTTATGTAAAATCTTTTCATATTCATATAAGGTGTATTATATACAAACCTTCTATCTTTAACAAGTATTCCGCGACCACTAAAACAATGTTGATATTATATTCAGATATGATAATATGTCAAATATGACGAAAAGACAGGATTTTTCCAAGAAAATCATTAAAATACTCTCCGAAAAGCCAGCTGTTTCAATCAGAGAGGTAGTTAATACAGTCTTACCTGAAAACGGCTCTACCTACCCTATTACACGCTCCATAAAGGGCCTAGAAGAGGCAGGATTGATAGAGCATATATCATCAGGACAGAACAGCTACGCTCGCCTCACAAAGGACGGTAGAAAGAAAGCGACCAGTATCAAACTCGAATCAGAAGAGAGTCTCGTCAGTACCACATGGGACGGATACTGGCGTATCATTCTCCTCGATCTGCCAGAGAGTCGTAAGAACGAACGCGAATCTCTCCGCTACCTTCTCAAAAAAGCAGGATTTATCTGCCTGAAAAACTCAGCATGGATTTCCCCATACCCATTCGAACATATGTTTACCAACATAAAAAAAGACCTCGGTCTTACGAGTGAATTAATGATTATTGTTACCAATACCGTAGATAAAGAAACCGAAGATTTTTTCTTCGAGAGTTTGAAATAAAAAAAAACAGGATTACTTTAAAAAGTAATCCTGTTTCAAATGTAAATACGATTAAGCCTCATTCCAAATCCCTCCAGGAGTCTTAATAATCTTTTTTGGAAAAAACTTTTTAAATTCCGGCAAAGCCAATGTTTCCTCAACTGATTTCTTTTGTTCCCATGATTCTCCTAATTTAATTAAACAAAGAGATTCTTCTTCTTTATTGGTAAAATTTTTACAATAAAATAAGATAGCGATGAAGAATACAACTGAAGAATAAAAAAATATTACCGACAGGGTTACTTGATTAATAAAATCAGCCAACATAATTCCCCTTAAAGACCCTGGAATAAAGATGCCAACTCCTGAAGCCGACAAAATCAATATTAACCAAAAAGATAAGTTACTAGCTAATAAGCCAAGCTTTCTTTGATAAGATGATTCAATCATCCCCCTCAACTGTAAATACTCAAATCGTGTCATTTTACGTTATTTTAAATTTTTAGTATTATACATAATATACATAGAATAGTCAATACAAGGCAGAACCTAGATTAACAGGGCTTATTAGATAAAAAAAGACACCATTGCAATAGCAACAGTGCCCGAGCGACAGCTAATTATAAATAATTAGATATCAAAACAAATAACAAGGATACTACACCTTAGGCACTTGTGTGCGCAATCTGTACTCCAAGTTTGTCTTCGGATTGATTGAGGCACGCGTTAACATACCCCATAATCGCCCAACTAAATCCTATCCACGCAGGAAGGACCATCGTAATAACAACAATTGGAGGACTAATAAGGGGATCTTTGGAGTTACTAACAAATCCCATGAAAAGGATAGTCAACAAAACGATTGCGAGAGTTATCCCAAAAACAAGGCGATAAAACGCAATGGAACTTTCATGGTACTTAACCAAAGAAACGTGAGCGCGGGAAGAAAACTTTTGTGTCATAAAGGTATATGTATTTAAGGGTTTAAAATATTTATTACATTATAAACCACAAAACATCAAAAGTCAATTATTGAGCTACGCGACTTTCAGATTATTTTAAAGTTCTGATTTAAGCATTATTTTAAACCATTCATACAACCCACTCCTTTTAACTTTTCCAAGATATTTATTTTCCTCATCAACAACTATAATAATATCTGTCTGTTCTCTAGTAAACATATCTAATAAATTTTCTATTAAATCAGAAGAGTTTATTTTAAATTTAACAGGAAATTCTTTTTCTAGATTTAATTCAGATACTTTAGTAATTGCTGGATTAGAACTCAGCACCTCAATTAGTTTAGTAACATCATTTGATGTCATAACAGCCTGAATTTCGTGTTCTTCATTTACATATACCAGTAAGAAGTTTTCACTGCCAGCATCATCTCCAAGCTTATTAATTATTTTTTCAATTAGACTTGCTCTTTTGTCATTAGGAAAAATCATATCAAGACTGATATTATTTTCAATCACAATTTTTACAGGTTTTTTTGATAATTCAGTTAATTTCATTTTGTTTCAGTTTTTGTACTTTTTATATTCCTTATCTTTTTTAATTCTACCAAAAGAGACCCTGTATCTATTTTTTTTACTTTAGGTTTTTCCAAATTATTTATTTCTTGTGCTGAAGGAGCAGCCATACGACCAGAGAGAAATTGTGAGACAATAGCAGGCCAAGTTGCACCTAGAATCAAACTTTGTACTGCAACAAACGTTGGAACATCAAATTGAAAAACTACTGCAATACACCCTCCTACTGAAGCGTACCAAAAACATTTTCGCATATCTACACTATTACTATATATTTGACAAAAAGGTTGGAAAATTATACTTCTATTTTGATCATTATCGCCAATAAACTTAAAATACAGGGCAGTTATATAAGCCCCCGACCCGAGGAATCCGACAAGAAACGCCAACACTAGCTTAGAGTGGGTTAAACTTATTATTAAGTTTCCAAAAGCTATTATGTCCGACATAAATTTATATAGAAAAAGTATACCGTAAAAAAACCTTATTTTCAAGTTATACTTTACCCGTCAAAGAAAGATTTTATTTCTCCTGTATTATCAAGAGATAGGAAATTATTTTAAAAACCCCTATTTCTTCTCCCACACTTTCACTCTTGCAGGACGGATTACCCTCTCGCCCATTTTATATCCAGATTGAATAACAGTTGCGATAGTATGATCTTTTGATTGGTCGTCAGTCGGAACTGTCTCAACTGATTCGTGAATAGTTGGTTCAAATGAGACACCTGTTTGATTGATAGGAGTTACATTATTGTCACCCAAGACACGGAGAAATTGTTGGTGAATATATTCCACACCATTCCGCCAGTTTGGGTCTACTTTTTCCCATGCTTCTTTGTTGGCAAATGCCATATCAAAACTATCAAGCACAGGGAGTAAATCTTCCACAAGGGTACCCATAATAAACCCACGCATTTCTTTACGCTTCCCTTCTTCTTCTTTCTGGAGATTTACATAGTCAGCTTTCGCCCTCTGCCAACCAGTGAGATATTCTTCTTTTTCAGCACGAAGTTTTTTGATTTCCTCGCGAAGTTTCTTTACCACATCTTTTGTTGGTAATACATCGCCATCTTCGGTACTGTCTACAAAAGTAACATCCTCAAAAATTTCATTATTTTCATTTGTTGTATTAGTTTCTTCTGTCATAGCGTTCCTAGTATACAAAAAGTAGCCCTTCTTTGCAAAAGGCAAAACGACCAAACCTTTTCTAAAATAAGGTTGGTCGTTTGTAATGCTTCCTGTCATCATCTAACGGAAGAATGTACGTGTGTGGAGTAAGCGTAGCGCACGAAGAGCAATAATGGGTTGGGCGATACGTACTATCCTTTTGTGATTGAAGTAATTTTTCATCGTAGAGTCCGTATGAAAAATCTTCTTTGTCGCAACGCACACAAACCCACGTAATCTGTGCAAGCGGAGCACTTTTCTGTTTTTTCATACTCTGGCAAATTTTTTCAATCATACCACATATATTCCATATAATATATACACTCCTCCCCAATTTCTTATTCTAATGTTCGTTAGAACATTAGAATAAGAAATGAGTCCCTTTTCTCACCACATTGGAGTAAGTAAAAAGAAAGACCTCTCACGAGGTCTTTCTTTTTTAGTATTAACGCTTACTCCAATGTGGTCGCCTCCGGCTCTTTGGAAACCCACGGTTTTCCAACGGGAGTACCCTGCCTTCCTCCACGGGGAAACCGGAGTTTTCCTTA
>Ga0172380_10001909_pt1 | contig 34687 bp, 24 predicted proteins | sample Leawe162metaG_FD_119747 | JGI IMG/M metagenome (GOLD analysis project Ga0172380, IMG submission 119747) | Leachate microbial communities from a municipal landfill in Southern Ontario, Canada - Leachate well 162 metaG | ecosystem: Engineered > Solid waste > Landfill > Unclassified | place...
TTTATATGCGTTTGAAAAGTCTTCTTTAATATCAGCATAAAGTCCCAAGAACAGCTCCTAGTTTGTAGTTCTTAAATAACCGTTTTGTTTTAAAAACAGTTCTAGTTTTGCAAGTGTATCATTTTTTTCTTCTTCTGAAATAAATACAGAGCAAGATAAATCACCTTTAAGCTTGCTTGAAAGTGCATTTGCGTCGTAGCCCAGCGACTCAAGTATCTCTAAAATACTTTTTGACTCAACCGCATTTTTTATCTCATAAGTGTACTCATCTATGATAATAGTATATTCGCTCGGGTGAGTAAAAAGGTTATGGTTCATGCCAAGCGTCTCCTGATAAGCGCCTACATTGAAAAAACCTAAAAAATACTCCTCTTCATCAAGATTTACATCATGAAGATATAGCGGTTTGTCAGGATTGAAACCTATCTCGCCATCGCTGTCGCATGTGATATCCCAAAGAGAAGCCGCGCGAAGAGGCGTAGTGTTGAGATGGTGCAGAGGCATAACAGGAAAGTGCTGATTTAATCCCCAGTAGTCAGGCAAGCTCTGAAATATTGAGGCGTTGATTAGATAGCGTTCTTGCAATTTTACTTGCAGCTGTGCTAACTCATCGGTTGGGTTTGATGATTTTAAATAGAGTGCTCTTTTTATAATATTGTGAACCAAAATTTCTGCGTTTGAGCGGTCTTGAAGGTCGATATAACCCAAATCAAAAAGCGTTAGAACAGATTCCATATGGTCAAGCGCATCATGCAGGTACTCAATACAGTTTGTGTTATTTAGGAGTTTGTTTAGCTCTATAAGCTCTTCTATCAAAGGCGGATTTACTTTTTTAAAGTTGAGTAGTTTCTCTTGGAAATCCTGAGTAAAGAGCTCTAGCACGGGGGTAATAAGTACGGCATGTGAAGCTACGATAAATCTTCCAGACTCTGTAAAAATATCTGGATGCGTAACATTTTTTGCATTCATAATCTCACCGAGCAAGAAGACAACGCTGCTTGAGAACTCGTCAATTGAGTAGTTGCGAGAGTTTGAGTGGGTGTGCTGGTCATACTCAACTGCCAAGCCACCACCGATATTTATGCTGTTTAGTTTTGTTGCGCCCATCTTTTTAAGTTCTGCGTAGATATTTCCGGCTTCTCTTAGAGCTTTTTTGAGCGGCGCGATATCAGACATTTGAGAGCCGATATGAAAGTGAATCATTTTTAAATAATCCAAAAGATTGGCTTCTCTTAGAAGTGTAATCGCTTCAATAATCTCTGTAGAAGTTAATCCAAACTTTGCGTCCATACCGCCACTTTTTGCCCAAATACCGCTTCCAGCACTATGAAGTCTTACTCTTATTCCGATATTTGGAACTTTTAGGCTGCACTCTTTTGCTACATCTATAATAGTCTCAAGCTCCCCCAAACCCTCAATAGTAATTGTGATGTTGTGACCGCTTTGAGCCGCAATAAAGCCGAGCGTAATCATCTCTTTGTCTTTAAAGCCGTTTACAGTTATGTTTGCCCCTGTAGGAGTTTTGCTCATAGCCAAGATGAGTTCGGCTTTTGAACCCGCTTCTAAGCCATAGTTGTATTGTGCGCCTTGAGAAGTTATGGCCTCTATTGCATGTGGAAATTGATTTACCTTAAGTGGAAAAACAGCATTAAAACTACCTTGATAGTTGTTTTGCTCAATTGCTTTATCAAAATAACTATAGAGAGTTCTTATCTGGCTTTTTATAAGATGCGGGAATCTTAATAGTATCGGTCCCCTGACATCGTTCGCGCGAATCTCTTCAACTATTTGAAGCAGTGATGGCATACATTTGTAATTAAGTTTAATTTGACCATCTTCAATAATAAAGTTTTTATTAGACCAAATGTCTAGACCGAAATTTTTCATATAAATATCCTATACATGTAATTTTTGATGAAAATACTCATCTACGTCAAAATAGATTTCACCGCTTCTGTTTTTATAAGTAAGATTTGACTTGCTTAACTCTTTAATGCTCTTAACACCCATTACCGCCAAGAGAGTCTTCATGCTCTTTACAAGATTTCTGTGATAGTTTCCTATCTCGTCACCTTTTTTAAGAACAAGGTATGAGGCTCTTCGTTTAGGGTCTTGTGTTGCCATCCCGACGGGACAGACATGAGAACCGAACCCAGAGCACATACGGGCACGAATACATCCGCCGCTCATCATAAAGCCTCTTGCAATTCCAACCGCATCAGCTCCCATGCACATCGTTATTATCGCATCATCAGGTGTTAAAATTTTTCCACTGGCAATGATTTTAATATCTTCGCGAAGAGCATATTTTCTCAGTATCGTGTCTAAAACATAGAGCGCATTGTTAGTCGTAAGCCCGATTGATTCCATCATCTCAAGCGGCGCAGTGGCGCTTCCGCCTTCTCCGCTGTCAATGGTTATAAAGTCAGGTATATTTCTCTTTGCCTCTTTTCTTAAAGCAATCTCCCTTGCTATCTCATCTACGGAGTCAGAATCAGAGACAACTATCTTAAAACCAACTGGCTTTTTTGATATGTTTTGCAGCTTTTCTACAAAATCAAGCAGATGCGAAGCTGTGTCGGCATATGGAAATCTGTTTGGAGAAAAGAGGTCTTTTCCCTCAGGAACCCCTCTATAATAAGCAATATCCGCGTTTACCTTGCTTCCTGAGAGTTTTCCGCCGGTTTGTTTTGCGCCCTGAGCAATTTTAATCTCTGTCATGCGGCAGAATTTCATAACTTTTTCATATCTTAGTTCATCAAACTTGCCCTCTGAATCTCTAACTCCGTAGAGTCCTGAGCCAATCTGAAAAATGGTATTTGGTATGTCGTCTGGAACCTCTTTTGGAAACGCCTCGATAGGTGCATTCCAATTTACGCGAAAGAGTACATGTGACGTTGTGTCGTAGATATATGTATTTTGAGTTTTTTCATTTAAGAGTATTGTTCGATACCATTTTAGAGCAATAGGGCGGTTAAAAAGAAAGTTGATGGTTTTAAATGCACCCTTCGCAAATAGAGTACCCTTTACAATCTCAAGATAACCGCAATTATCAAGGTCTGGTTTGTGCGTAAAGAGGTGGTTTGAAGTGAGTGAACCTTCACCTGTATTTATTGTTAGCTTTGAAGCAGCACCGGCAATTGAGAAGGCGCGTATCGCTTCGGGAGAGAGCGCTCCATCACTCATGGCAGAGCGAATAATGGGTGTATGCGAGACAAAGGGAATCTCTCTATCTTTTCCAAAAACAACGTTGGTGTCATCGCAAACCTCATGCTCGTTTAGGACGTATGAGGAGTGTTTTATGACAAATCTTGAGCCATCAAAAGGTTGAGAAACAGAGAATGATTTATAGTTTGGAACATCTTTGGCAGCTTTATAAACCCAGTCAACTTTGTCTTTTGAATCATAAAACGTCTCTTCTGCAAAATATTGGCGAAGGGGCTCTCTTAGAGCTTCAAAAAGATATCTAAATCGCCCTATAATAGGATAGTTTATCAATAGCGCATGTTTTCTTTGAACATATTTGTCGTAAACATAGAGCATAAAAAGAGCAACTAGACCGATAAGGATAAAAAACTCTATAAAATCAACAAAAAGACCCCACACGATATGAATAAACTCCATCAAAATTCCTCAATTTTAAGTATTGCTTCTGTTTTACCCTCTAAATCTTTTACCCATATTGTGCCGTTATTTAGTTCATCTTCGCCGATAACGCAGCAAAATTTTGCATTGACTTTATCTGCCGCTTTGAGATGATTTTTTAGATTTTTAGCCTTGAAATCCACAACTGCTTTATCTGTTTTTCTCTTTTTGTGCGCTATTTTTAGAGCTAAAGTAACAGCATTATCATCCATTGCGCCTATGTAATAGCCCTCTCTTTTAGTTTCGGGCATAACTATCAGCTCCATAAGCCTCTCAATACCCATCGCAAAACCAACGGCAGGAGTAGGGCGACCATCCAAAAATTCCACAAGTCTGTCATAGCGTCCGCCGCCTGCTATTGCACTCTGGCTTCCTATATCATCACTTACAAACTCAAATGCGGTTTTTGAGTAGTAGTCAAGTCCGCGAACTAGGTGAGTATCTATCTCATACGCGATGTCGCTTTGCGTAAGAAGTGTTTGAAGTGTAGCAAATTCACCATTACAGTTTGGACACAGATGGTTGATAAGTTTTGGCGCATTCGTGTAAATGCTCTGGCACCTTTCGTTTTTGCAGTCAAGCACACGGATGGGATTGGTACCGACTCTTCTTGTGCAATCCTCGCAAATATCCTCATTATGAAGATTGACAAAATCAATCAACTTTTGGCGGTATGGCGGCATGCACTCGCTACATCCAAGAGAGTTAAGCTTGAGTCTATATCCGATACCAAGCTCGTTTAAGATATCGCTCGCCATCATAATCATAGCCGCATCTTCATGAACGCTATCAACACCAAAACTCTCAACCCCAAACTGATGAAACTGTCTTAGTCTGCCTTTTTGAGGTCTCTCATATCTAAACATGGCTCCATGGTAGAAAAATCTATGAATCCCGCCTGCACGGTCAAGTTTTTTTTGTATAAATGCACGGACAACGCCCGCAGTTCCCTCTGGACGAAGACAGACGTCATTTTCGCCCTTGTCGATAAACTGATACATCTCTTTGCCGACAATATCGCTCGATTCGCCCACGGAGCGTTTAAAAAGTGCCGTCTCTTCAAGCAGAGGCGTTTGAATAAAATGAAAACCGTATCTTTGAGCAACAATCGTAGCGGTGCTTATAAAATGGGTAAATCTCTCATAATCTTCACTTAAAATATCGTTCATGCCTCGAAGGGAGCTAATCATCTGTTTTCCTACTCTAATGTGTATCTTTTTTTAGGTTGAAAGGATACCATTTTTTGCTTATATTTAAGTGATTAAAGCCATGATTAATGTATGTAAAATGTTTATTTTAATTCATTTTAATAATAAAATCATACACTTATACTTCACGTTAAATTTTATATAGAAGGATATACCATGATAGAGTTACAAAAACTTCCTTTTGAAGAAGATGCACTTGAACCGTTTATTTCAGCGGAAACTATCCACTACCACTACCACAAACATCACACGGCTTATGCAAATAAGCTAAATGAACTTATAAAAGGAACGGAGTTTGATAAAATGTCGCTCTCTTCAATTATCCGTGATTCTGACGGCGCTGTATTTAACAATGCCGCACAGGTTTTTAACCATACTTTTTATTGGAAGTGCCTAAGTAGTTCAAAGTCCGCTCCAAGCGGAAAATTTTTACTAAAAATCAACAATGATTTTGGTTCTTTGGAAGCTCTCAAAGAGGAGTTTATAAAAGCAGGAACAACGCTTTTTGGTTCAGGCTGGGTATGGTTAGTTAGAGAACCTAAAGGACAATTGATGCTTAAGCAGACAGAAAATGCGCATACTCCTCTCTCTTCTTATCTTATACCTCTATTTGTATGCGATGTGTGGGAACATGCTTATTATATTGATTATAGAAATTTACGACCGAAATATTTAGAAGAGTTTTGGAACCACATCAACTGGGACTTTGCTACAAAGGCATTTGAAAAAACAGATAATGTTATCTTTATCGGGACAGAGCCTTGTAACGACATCCATGACCCTTTTTGCCAAATACTCGATGATATTCAAAATCAAGACAGAGTTACCAGTTAAAGGAGCATAATGCAACATCATGAGAGTCTCAAAGAGCACTATAAATTTACAAAAGAGGAAGCTCTTCTTCTTCAAACACTTCAACCCAGAATGAGCGAACTAGCAGAGGATTTTATCAATGAATTTTATGACTATATATGGGGGTTTGGCTCAACTGCAAAGTTTCTCAAAAACCAACAGATTATCGATTATCATCGCAGCAAGATAAAGGTTTGGTTTGTAAACCTTTTTTGCGGTAAATATGACCTGCCTTATTTTACATACCTCTACAAAATAGGTGAGATTCATGTACGCATCGGGCTTCCGACGCACTATGTAAACTCCGCTTTTACCTTTGTAAGAACATTTATCATCAAAAATATCCAAGAAAATGAGCAAGATGAGGCAAAACGTGCTCAGCTGATAGTCGCTTCTGAAAAAATCATAGATATGAATCTCGACACCCTGACAAGCTCCTACAGAGAAGAGGAGCTTAGCAAATTTCTCTCTTTGTCAAGGTTTGAAAAAACCATCCTTAGCGGTCTAAAAAAGTTTAACTCCTACATCAATTTTTTTCTCGCAGGGTCGTTGGCACTTGTGGCGTTTTTTGCCATTGGGCTTTTTGTGTATGATATTTATCTGCTCTTTTTCTCAAACATCGGCATAGAGAAAGGGATTTTGACCGTTTTGGGAAGTTTACTTGTACTCTGGGCGGCGATTGAGCTTATCCATGAAGAGATAAATCATCTCCAAGGAAAAGGCTTTGCGATAGGCGCTTTTATCATGCTTGCCATGGCTGCACTCATCAGAAAAGTGCTGATTTATTCGCTCTCTTCGGAAAAAGGGAATGATTTACTTGTCATCGGAGCAGTGATTGTTGCGCTTGCATTTGCCTACTGGCTTGTCAATGCAAAAAATAAAACTGCCTAATACTAACTAATACCAATAAAGCGGATAGTGCCGTTTGGCGTTGCTTGAGAGGTTGTTTACAACAAGTGCGATGATAAGCATGATAAACGCCCCAAGTGCGATGGGAGTGAATGGATAGAGCCATTCAAGAGAGCGGATTTGCTCACTTCCTATGACATAAATGAGTGCAGTTGCTCCCCCGGGAGGGTGCATGGTCAAGGTGAGGTGCATCACAAAAACAGAGAGAGCGACACTCAAAGCACACAAAAGTGCCAAATCCAAAACCCCATCAAATATTTTTACCAAAAAAACAGATACCAATGCAGAGAGAACATGACCGCCTAAGAGGTTTCTAGGCTGTGAAAACGGTACTTCAGGTGCACCATAGACTAAAACCGCCGAAGCCCCAAAAGAGCCAAGAAGAAAGAAGCTGTCGTGAGCTGAAAAAGAGTTGCTAAAAATGGACATAGCGTAAATGCCCACAAATGCGCCAAAAACAGACCAAAGTATCTTGCTTATCGGCTTTCTAACGGGTCTTATATCTTTTGATCTCATTCTTTGAAAATATCTTCTTAATCGCATCTTTTCTCCCGCTGAAAATATACCGAATAATAAGCTTTTTTTATATAATATTTATTGATACGTATCAACAATTGCTAATATTATCTAATATCTCTTTTGTTATTTCATCCATTTTTTTTGTTGAATCAATAACTACAAGCTCGATATTTAGGAGGTTTGCAGCTGTTATTAGCGCTTCTTGGATTTTTAAAAGATACTCTTCGCCCCTTAACTCAATGCTGTCTAGTTTTTTTTGCGAGAGTCTAAAAGAGAGCTCCTCTTTTGTAAGAGAAAGTAAAAAAACTTTTTGCGGATAGATACCGCCTGTTGCAAATCTGTTGAGATGGAGTATTGCCGTTTCGCTGATTTCGCCTTGCGTCAGAGCATATGCAACGCCGCTTACAACGCTTCTATCTGAGATAATCATCTTCTCAAGATTTGGCTCAACCACCTCTTTCATGTGTTCCGCACGGTCTGCTAAAAAGAGTAAAAATTCAGCCTTTTTACTCTTTGTTTTGGCACTTGAAACTATCTCCCGTATCTCTTTTCCAGCCTCAGTTCCCCCTGGTTCTTTTGTGATGATAGCCTCTGGAAAATGGTTACGTAAACGCTCTATTTGCGTGCTTTTTCCGGCAGTATCGATTCCCTCTATCGCAATGTACATGATTTCATATTCCCGATAATTTTTTGAACCTCTTTTGGAACCAGATGCTCAGTTTTTGCATTGAATTTTAGAAGGTTTCTTACAATTGAGGAGCTAATAAACGCATGTTGAAGCTTTGGCATAAGATAAACCGTCTCTATTGTGTCATCTAAAGAGTTGTTTAGGTAACCAAGTTGGAGTTCATACTCAAAATCGCTCACCGCGCGCAAACCGCGAATCAAAACAGTGGCTTCATATGTGCGGGCAAGTTCAACCGTTAGATTGTCAAAACCGACAACTATGACATTATCAAGACCCGCAACAGCCTCTTTCACCATATTTATACGCTCATCAAGCGTAAACATCGGCTTTTTATCATGTGATATGGCAACTGCTATAATCAACTTGTCAAAAAGTACCAACGTTCTCTCTATAATGTCAAAATGACCGTTTGTAATAGGATCAAATGTCCCAGGATATATTGCTATTTTTTTCATTCTTCCCATCTTTTGTAAAGGTTATTTTCAATTCCAAGCAGGTCAAACCATTTGCCAATGACAAAATTTTCCATCTCATCTAGAGTTTGCTGCTCAGAGTAGTAAGCCATAACAGGCGGAGCTATAATTATCCCAAGAGATGCAAGTTTATGCATATTTTCTAGCGCGATGGCAGAAAAGGGCATCTCACGCGGCGCAAGAATGAGCTTTTTGTGCTCTTTTATCATGACGCTTGCACATCTGGTCACTAGGTTGTCCGCAATCCCGTATGCTATTTTTGCCAAAGTGTTCATGCTGCACGGTGCAATTATCATAGCATCAACTCCAAATGAACCCGATGAGATGCTAGCAGAAATATTCTCGCTGTCATGAATAGTTACGCCCATCTCTTTATCTAGAACAACTTCGGAATTTTTAGTCATTATAAAATGTTTTTCTATCTCTTTTGGAAGCAGCTTGAGTATTTTTACACCTAGATTTACCCCGCTTGCACCGCTTGTTGCCACTACAATTTTATGATTTTTCACTCCATCTCCGCCGTGCTTGAGCCTGTAACTCTTGCTTTTAAAATTTTTCCGCTGCTATTTTGAACATTTATTATATCATTTACTTTACCATCTTGGAGAGCTTTCGCGCTAAAAGTTATTGCAATGCCGTCTTTGTTAAAACTCACGTTTATCGGAGCATCTCTCTTTATTACAGCGAGTGTTTCGACATCTCTTGTTGTTAATATCATGCCCTTTGGTATGTGACGTTTGGCTTGAAATGATTTTGTATCTATATTTTGAAGAGGTTTTGCTCTAAAGCTCTCAAGCGCAATATTTTTCTTTATGCAGTTTGAGTGCGAAATGCGCATCTCTTTTTTGATGGCATCTTTACTTGTGTAAATGGGCACGTTCGCAATTATGTAGTAGTCAAAAAAAAGTTTTTTATTCTGCGGAGTTTTGATATTTACAATTCCGCTGCTTGACAAAAAATCGTTATTTCTAATGTTTACTGAATACTCTTTTGGTATTGACGTGATATATCCCCTTGGTTTTACCGAGATGCTTTTTATATCTATCTCCTCATACTCTTTTTTGTAGTAATCTTTTATCTTCTGCTTGATGTAGGAGGTGTCAATCGGGCTTTTTAAAACAAAGTTTGTATAGTTGCTCTTTGAGGTTAGATTTTTATATCCATGCTTGGAAAGAAGTTTTATTAAATCTTTTGTTTTGATTTTTAGGGAGTATCTGCTCTCCTCTATTCTAAGGATTTGAGCGTCGTTTTTTACTTCTGGGATAATTGAGGATATGTTTATGTCTTTTGAATCGACGTAATAGATATCTTTTAGGGTATTGGAAGCGTGCAGATTAAGCAGTGTTAATGATAAAAAAAGAATTTTTGCAAACATGCAACACGCCTAATATTGAAAAATTTTGTGTATTTTATCATATATAAAGTAACGCGGTTTGATAAGTGGGAGAAATCAATACGTGGTACCTGCGGGCGGACTCGAACCGCCACAACTTGCGTTAGCGGATTTTGAATCCGCCGTGTCTACCATTTCACCACGCAGGCTTGAAGATTGAAATAATAGTGGTTTATAGCTTAAAAGATTGTGAAATAAAAAGTAAATCATTTTTGACCGATATAGTGTATATATGGAACTTATGTTGCTTAATGAAGTTAGAACAAGACGGCATAAAATAGATGGGGGTGTGATGTGAGAATTACAAGCGGTATGTACTACAAGAGTATATATAGTGAACATAACGGACAGCTAAACGAGGCTCTTTTTGATGTAAACAAACAGATAGCATCTGGACTTAAGATTCAATATGCTCAAGATGATGTTAGAACATTTACGGAGACCATGAGGCTTGATAACGAAATTTCAACCATTGGACAAATAAAAAACAGTACTGAGAGCGCTCTTAAGATGTCGGAACAAACAGATTCGGTGCTAAGTGAATTTGAAACATCGATGAATCGCACGAGAACCCTTCTTTTAAATGCTGCAAACGGAACAAATGACGAGACATCGCTTGATGCAATAGCGCAGGAACTAAGATCAATAGAAGATCATTTTAAAAATCTAGCAAATACCTCTATTAACGGTCAGTATCTTTTTTCAGGCACCGCTGTTGATGTTAGACCGATAGCTGAAGACGGTACCTACATGGGTAACGATGGGCTGCTAGAAGCATTTACCGGCTCAAAAACATCTCAGCAGTACAATATAAGCGGTGAAGAGCTTTTTCTAGGTGAGAAGAAGTTGGTGCAAAGAGAAGTGACGACAAATGTCGTTCAAACAAACTTAAGTACAAAATATCCTGATTTTACAGATTCGACTGTTGCCGGAACTTCAGCGTCTATTACGAGCAGTGATACTATCCGTGATCTCATGGGAGATAGCGATAATGCGGTTGATGCCGGAGTTGACAAACATTTTTTTTACGTCAGCGGAACAAGAAGCGACGGCACATCGTTTAAAGACAAAATAGCAATGAGCGATGATGAGAAGATTAGTGATCTTTTAAACGAAATCGGTGATTTATATGGAAATACTCCTGAAGTTGATGTCGTAAATGTCAGCATGAATCAAAATGGGCAGATTGTAGTAGAAGACAAAATCAAAGGTTCTAGTAAGATAGATTTTCACATGGTGGGTGCGACGGATTTAAGCGGCGGCGTGGCGGCTGATGTTGTTAATATTGATGACTTAGGTACCGGAGAGACAAATTTTGATAGCATTATGCTTGGTACATCTACCGCTGCGAATTCTAATTTATATGTAAAAGAGTTTATTAAATCATCTTTATCGTCTGCCGACGGAGTTGCGGCTACAAATAGTATTGAAGGTAGCATATATGATAGGACTGAGTTTAGCAAAGATGGTGCAACGCTCTCTTCAGCAACTCCTCAAATCGTAAGAGAGACAAACGCGTTTGCAACAGCTTCAACTAAACTCTCTGATGTGGCAGACCTCTCACAAGGAACTGCCGGCACACTTGATGGCACTTCGTTTGTTGTAGAGGGTACAGATATAAATGGAACTGCCTATAGCGCACGGATTGATTTGGCATCTGCAGGTTCTACCTTTTCTTTAGATACGGATTTAGACGGTGTTTATGACAATGGAACATATAATATTTATAATGTTGAAACGCCAAGAGTAGCTGTAGATGGCGATGATATGACATACAAGCAGTTTATGGATGTTACCAATATGCTCACAACAGGCAATCTTCCTGCAACTGCTCCGGGAACGGCAGCTGAGTATGATTCGGCGATTGAGACATCTGAGTTGATGGGAAGAACATTTTTAAGTCATGACGGCAAGATACAGTTTGAAGAGATAGGTACCGGCAATACTCAGGCGACTCTTGCTATCTATGATGCAAACAGCGGTGACTTTAGCGCGGATGCTTCTGTAATGACCTTTAATACAAACAATGCCATAACAGTGCGCGATCCGAAGACAGACTTTTTCAAGACCCTTGATGAGATAATCAAGTCTGTTGAGAACTATAAGCTCTATCCTGATGCAAGCAGCGGAGATGCGAGAAATGTGGGTATTGAAAATGCAATTGCCATGATGGATGATCTTCAAGACCATGTCTACAGAGCGCACTCCCAAGTCGGTGTACAGACAAATGCCCTAGACAACTCTATACAAAGAGCGGGGCTTTTGGAGATAAGTGCCATGAGCTTAAGATCAAGTGTTGTTGATACGGATTTGGCAGAGGCTTCACTGACCTTAGCAAAGTTAAATACGAACTATGAGGCTCTTCTCTCAACCGCGGCAAAGGTATCACAGCTCAGCCTTGTTAATTATCTCTAAAAATAGCCTTTATGGAACAGTTTTAGCTATACTTTCTTTTTTATTTTGTTAGTGACAAAAAAGGAAGTTGTAGTTTGAAAGATACGATATTTATTATAAGTTTTGGTCTGCTAATCTATTTGGGATTTGCTACTGTTTTTGGCGATACGGCTCTGATGGGCAGTTACGGCGCTGTTTTTGCATCATATAATCATAAATATTTCGGCTATGTATCTTATGCGTATATCTTTGCCTCTTTAATCCCGCTCTATATTTTTTATAAAAAAACCACTTTTGATGTCAGAACTTTAGAACTTACTATGGCTTCGTTTTTAATTCTTTTTTCATTTTTATTGGCACAGGCAATTCTCTTCACTGGCGAATTTAGAGGAGATATCGGTGGCGGCTTTGTAGATTTTTTATCTCCGTTTATCGGTTCGTTTGGGCTTTGGACATTTTGGCTTATGATTACGCTACTCTCGATGGTTATCATCTTTGACAAAAGCGCACATGAGATGGTTGATATTTTATATAAAAATTTAAAAGAGATAAGTGCAAGTAAAGAGGATTTTACGCCTAAAAAAAACATTGAGACAAAGAGTAAAAGCGCAACAGTTTCAAACTTACATGTAGAAAAACAAAAAGAGAAAAAGATCATAGAAGCTACACCTGCAACAGAGGAGTTTGAGAGCGAAATAGACAAACCTGCGTATCTTAGAAAAGATGATTCAGATAAACCTAAACCCTTAGAGCCTCAAAGCGTAAAACAGCATAATATTGTTGAGCTTGTAAACGAGCTAAAAGAGCAAAAAAACGCAATTATCGTAGATGAGCTTGAAGAGAATGCAAAGCTCTTAGAGTCAATAGAGAGAGGTGAGGTTGAAAAACCAAAAAACTTTAAACTTCCTTCCATAGAATTTTTGCAAAAACCAAACAATAAGGCTCACAGCGTTGATGAGAGCGAACTTGACGGGAAGATAAAATTTCTTATAGAGAAGTTGGCTCACTTTAAAATCGAGGGTGATGTCGTAAGAACATATGCAGGTCCTGTTGTCTCAACTTTTGAGTTTAAACCTGCCGCAAATGTAAAAGTTTCAAGGATTCTAAACCTTCAAGATGATTTGGCAATGGCACTAAGCGCTGAGAGCATCCGTATTCAGGCTCCAATCCCTGGAAAAGATGTTGTAGGTATCGAAATACCAAACGCAACCGTAGATACCATATATTTAAGAGAGCTGCTTGATAGCAAACTTTTTAAAGAGTCATCTTCTCCTCTGACTATTGTTTTGGGCAAAGATATAGTTGGCAAACCTTTTATAACCGACCTTAAAAAACTTCCGCATCTTCTTATAGCAGGAACGACGGGAAGCGGTAAGAGTGTCGGCATAAATGCCATGATATTATCGCTTTTATATAAAAATTCGCCAGACCAGCTAAGACTTCTTATGATTGACCCAAAAATGCTTGAATTCTCTATATATAATGATATTCCGCATCTCTTAACTCCTGTTATAACAAAGGCTAAACAGGCGATTGTAGCACTCAACAACATGGTTTATGAGATGGAGAGACGCTACTCTCTTATGAGTGAAAACAGAACAAAAAATATAGAGAGTTACAATGAAAAGGTTAAAAAAGAGGGCGGCGAACATCTTCCGTATATCGTTGTAATCATAGATGAGCTTGCTGACTTGATGATGACGAGTGGAAAAGATGTCGAGTACTCCATCGCAAGACTGGCTCAGATGGCAAGAGCTTCTGGAATCCACCTTGTCGTAGCTACTCAAAGACCTTCGGTTGATGTTGTAACAGGACTTATCAAAGCAAACTTGCCGTCTCGTATATCATACAGAGTGGGGCAGAAGGTTGATAGTAAAATCATACTGGACCAGCAAGGCGCAGAGTCCCTTTTAGGCAAGGGCGATATGCTCTTCACACCTCCTGGTTCAACAGGTTTGGTTCGTCTTCATGCACCTTGGAGCACGGAAGAGGAGATAGAGAAAATAGTTGATTTTATTAAGTCTCAAAGAGCGCCAAACTACGATAAGAGCTTTTTAATTGAAGATAGCGAAGCCAGCAGCGCATCGATGGGCGAGAGTTACGAAGAGCTTGACCCTATGTTTGATGAGGCTAAAAATGTTATCTTAAGCGACAGAAAAACATCTATCTCATATCTTCAAAGAAAGCTTCAAATCGGATATAACAAATCTGCAAGGCTGATTGAGCAGCTTGAGAATGAGGGAATCCTCTCGGCTCCAAACTCCAAAGGGATTCGTGATATCCTCTAATGAGCAAGCCGCACTTTGTTTTCACCAAATATTCAAACTCCATTAGCGTACATGTTAAAAACCTGGAGCAGCTCTCAGTCGCCCAAATACAGAGCATTGAAGCCTTCGTTAGCGCAAGAAAAGGGATCTTTGACTTTAGCACATATATCTTTACAATCCAAAAAAGATTGGAGTTTGGCGAATTTATCTCGCTTCTGCAAAATAGTTCACTAGACGCTACATGTGAAGAAAAAATCATAAATATACGCCAAAGAGAGAGAGTTGAGTTTGGAAAATACAAAGGAATGCTCTATTGCGACCTTCCGGATTCATATCTTTTGTGGCTAAAAAGTAACTACATGGGAAAAGATAGAGATATTGTTGAGGCAGAGTTGAAGTTTAGATCTATCTAGTGTTACAAAATTATACACTTTTAAAATAAAATAGATAGCTTTTGTTTCATATAGTAACATACTGTTTTTTGCGTTTCTTTATTTGGTTATAATCACTTAAATTTTAAAAACAGGAATAATAATGGCATTTATAGAAGATTATAAAGCGCATACGCTAGAGAGAGAGGCACTTGGTGTTCCACCGCTGCCGCTAAACGCTGAGCAAGCTGTTGCATTGGTTGAGATGATTAAAGCAGGTGAAGGCGACATGGCTCAAAATGTTGATCTTCTTACAAATCGCGTATCTCCCGGTGTTGACGATGCTGCGTACGTAAAAGCCGCATTTTTAAATGATGTTGCAAGTGAGAAAATCAGTGTAGCGGCTATTGCACCTGAGCAAGCAGTTACTATGATGGGCATGATGCTTGGCGGATACAATGTTAAGCCAATGGTTGACGCACTTACTTCTAAAAATGCAAAAGTTGTAGAAGCAGCAAAAGAAGCACTAAAACATACACTTCTTGTTTATGATGCGTTTAATGATGTAGAAGAACTTCACAAAGCCGGCAATGCAGCCGCTACTGAAGTTATCACTTCATGGGCAAATGCGGAGTGGTTTACATCTAAACCTGCCATCGCTGATGAGATTACTTTTACGGTATTTAAAGTTGCCGGTGAGACAAATACAGATGACCTCTCTCCTGCATCTGAGGCGTTTACTCGCTCTGACATCCCTCTTCATGCAAACTCAATGCTTGTTGCAAAGATGCAAGACCCGATAAAAACAATCAAAGAACTTAAAGAAAAGGGATACCCAATCGCTTATGTCGGTGATGTCGTAGGGACAGGAAGCTCAAGAAAATCTGGTGTAAACTCTGTTCAGTGGCACATGGGTGAAGATATTTCAGGTGTACCTAACAAGCGTACAGGCGGTATCGTTATCGGCGGTATTATCGCTCCTATCTTTTTTGCTACATGTGAAGATTCCGGCGCACTTCCTTTAGAGATGAGTGTAACTGAGATGGAGATGGGTGATGTGGTAACACTCTATCCATACAAAGGCGAGGCACACAAAGACGGAAAGTGCATCGCAACATTCAAGCTCAACCCAAACACTATCGTTGATGAAGTGCGTGCCGGTGGGCGTATTCCGCTTATCATCGGTCGTGGTTTAACTGCAAAAGCTCGTGGCGTTCTTGGACTTGGTGTCTCAGATGTATTTATGACACCAGAACAACCAGCAGATACAGGCAAGGGTTATACTCTTGCGCAAAAAATGGTAGGTCGTGCATGTGGCATGGCAGGTGTGCGCCCAGGGATGTATGTAGAGCCTGTAACATCAACTGTCGGTTCTCAAGATACAACAGGACCTATGACAAGAGATGAGATAGTAGAGCTTGCGGCTCTTGGCTTTAGTGCTGATTTGGTAATGCAGTCATTTTGTCACACAGCGGCATATCCAAAACCTTCAGATGTTGTTATGCACCACACACTTCCAGAGTTTATCTCTAAGCGTTCAGGTGTTGCACTTCGTCCGGGTGATGGAGTTATCCACTCATGGTTAAACAGAATGGTTCTGCCTGACACTGTGGGAACAGGTGCGGATAGCCATACACGTTTTCCTATCGGTATCTCTTTTCCGGGTGGTTCTGGAATCGTTGCGTTTGCGGCAGTTACTGCTTCTATGCCTTTAACTATGCCGGAGTCTGTTCTTGTACGCTTCAAAGGGGAATTACAACCGGGTATCACGCTTCGTGACCTTGTAAATGCGATTCCTCATCAAGCTATCAAAGAGGGACTTTTAACTGTTGCAAAAAAAGATAAGAAAAATATCTTCAACGGTCGTATTTTAGAGATTGAAGGTTTGCCAAACATGAAGTGTGAACAGGCGTTTGAACTCTCTGATGCGTCAGCTGAGAGAAGTGCTGCTGCATGTACGGTTCTTTTAAATGAAGAGCCGGTTATCGAGTACCTTAAGTCAAACGTTGTTCTTTTAGAGGCTATGATTCAAGCCGGTTATGAGGACAAGCGTACATTGCAAAGACGTATTGACAAGATGAATGAGTGGTTGGCAAGTCCATCACTAATGAAACCTGATGCAGATGCAGAGTATGCAGCAATTATCGAAATCGACCTAAACAGTATCACTGAGCCGATTTTGGCATGTCCAAACGATCCGGATGATGTTGCAACGCTCAGTGAAGTTTTGGCAAGCAGCCGCCCTACAAAGATAGATGAAGTGTTTGTCGGTTCATGTATGACAAATATCGGTCACTATCGCGCTCTTGGCGAAGTTTTAAGAGGCGAGGGCGCTGTTCCTACAAGACTATGGGTTTGCCCTCCGACAAAAATGGATGAGAAGCAGCTGACAGAAGAGGGTTACTACTCTATCTTTGGCGGTTCAGGTGCAAGAACTGAGGTTCCGGGATGTTCACTTTGTATGGGGAACCAAGCGCGCGTTGCAGACAATGCTATCGTTTTTTCGACTTCCACGCGTAACTTCGACAACCGTCTTGGAAAAGGAGCACAGGTTTATCTCGGCTCTGCTGAACTTGCAGCCGTCTGTGCGATGCTTGGACGTCTTCCAACGCCACAAGAGTACAACGAGATTGTTCCCAAGAAAATTGCAGGTAAAGAGGATAAGATTTATAAATATCTTAACTTCAATCTTATTAAAGATTATAAACTATAAACTTCGTGCATAATTTAGATTGCTTCGTCATACCTTCTCGCAACGACCGTCATTGCGAACGAAGTGAAGCAATCTAGCTCCACCTCATCAATTCCGTTAATCGCAGCTGCTGTTATATTGTTATTATTTTATTTTCTTTTGCTAAAATATCTAAAAATTAATAATTAGGTTAGATATTAATGCAAAAAATATACAAATTCGCTGTATTGGTGCTGCTTTTAATAGGCGGAACACTCTTTTTATTTAACAATTTTGTTGCAAACTATAATGATCAGATAGAAAAAACAGAGTATAAAATCAGCGGCGTAGAATTCGCACAAAAAATTCAAAAATTTATACTAAAAATCCAGAAGTTAAGAGGTTACAGTCAGTTTGACGAAACCTCAATGGACCAGCCAAACTACAACACCATTCAAAACAGTGTCGAGCTTATCAAAGCAGATGTAAGCAAAGACATAGGCATTATCAAAGATTTTAAGAGACTCTATCCGACTCTTTATGACAACGACTATAATCATATTATTAATGAAATTGAGAATTTACTTAAAACCACAGATGAAGATAAAACACTTCTCTATCAAAAATATACATATATCATTGAGCAGCTGAAGGAAAAGATATATTATTTGGGGTTTAAATCCAAACTTCTACTTGAGTCAGATAGCGACAAGTACTTCTTGATAGAGATTATGCTAAAACACCTCCCAAATCTCATAGAGGTTGCGGGAAAAATTAGGGCAAAAACAACAAAAGCCATTTTAGACAACTCCTCAGACGCAGAGCTTAGATATTCCATCCAAAACAACTGTCTCTTGTGTGAGGAACATGCAAAACAGATACAAAGAACCATCAACGAAGTGCATGACGATGTAGAGAAGACAAGGTTGTTGTCTCTCTTTGATAGTATGAACAGTGAAACAAAGAAGATGCAGGAGTATGTTAAAAAAACAGTCGTAGCCGACAATATAGATATAAATGCGCTTGAATTTTTTACAATATCTACAAGTGTAATAGAAAAAATGTTCACACTCTACAGCACTAATGCAGAGTTTTTAAATCAAAAACTAAATAAAAAACTCCTTGAGCTGAAAAAAACAAAGATGTACGGAATAATCATCGGGGCACTTGTGGTTATCTTTATACTTGTAACTATTTTTTCAATGGTTAGAAGCTACATGCTCTATGCAAAGAGTGAAAATAAGATAAAAAACAATCTAACCTCTATCATAAAACTTAAAAACGATTTGGAAAAGTGTAAGACAATCGGTGAGATATCCTCATCTGCGCTCTACTTCTTCGCAAATAAGTTCAATATTGTTCAAGGTGCCATATATCTCTTTAATGAGGAGAACAACAAACTCTATTTGGCATCTTCATACGCAACAAACGAAATGAAACCTATTGTAGAACTTGGAGAGGGGATAATAGGCGAGGTTGCTGTTCAGAAGCAATATATCTATACGGAGATTAGTGATGAGAGAAAAAAGCGTTTCAGTATCGAGTCAATTACAATAGAACCGACAAATATATGCACAATTCCGCTTATAAGCTATGAGAAGCTTTTTGGCGTTTTGCAGCTTGGATTTGTGAAAAAAAATGAGATTGTACATAATGAAGATTTTACCTATTTCATAGATATGATTATCGGCTTTTTACGTGACGCAAAATATCTTGATACCAATAAAAAATATATAGAGCTTATAGACAAGTACGTAATCACCTCAAAAACAAACACAAAAGGTACAATTACCGACGTAAGCGATGCGTTTACAAAGATATCCGGATATTCCAAAAAAGAGATTATCGGAAAAACACACTCTATTGTTTCGCATCCTGATACGCCAAAAGAGCTATATAAAAATTTGTGGGAGACTATACTAGCAGGAAAAATATTTAAAGCTGAGATGAAAAACCTAAATAAGAGCGGCAAAGAGTACTGGGTAGATATTACCATAACGCCTCAGGCTGATAAATATGGCAATATTTTGGGTTTCTCTGCCATATTGCATGATATAACGGATAAGAAAAAAATAGAGGAGTATTCAATAACGGATGCCCTGACAGGATTATATAATAGACGCTTTTTTGATTTAAATTTTGCAAAAGAGCATAAGATTTCAAAACGTGAAAATAAAAATCTAGTTCTTCTTATCATCGACATCGATTATTTTAAGCAATACAATGATACTTATGGACATCAAAAGGGTGATGAAGTGCTTAGAACTATTTCGTTGGAGATGAAAGCATTTTTTAAGCGCGCTAATGATTATGTTTATCGATTGGGGGGAGAGGAGTTTGCTATTTCGTTTTATTCAAACAACAATAAGATTGCATTTGAGCGAGCAGAGGCTTTGCGTAAAAACATAGAAGAGTTAAAGATAGAACACGGTGCAAGCAGTGTCTCAAAATACATCTCGATTTCAATAGGACTCTCTTTTATTCCTAAAGAGTGCAATATGGAGATAGACGAGATATATAAAATTACGGATCAAGCTCTCTACAGAGCCAAAGGCGGTGGAAGAAACAGGGTTGAGATAGCTGCGCTCAATCCCTGATAATATCAAAATCCTCTGAAAAAGAGGGTTTAAAAAGAGCTTCGTTTATACTCTGATTTTTTTTTTGGTTTTGAAAAACTATTTTAATGCTATTTTCAAACTCATCTAAATATGAGATAGACTCTATAAGGGTGCTTTTTACGATAATTGTGAATTTTGTCTCTTGATAATAGGCTATATATTTGTTTGCATCGATTTTTTTGGCATTGCCTATCATTTTAAAAAAGTCAAAATTAGATTCAATTCTTCTAATAATTACCTGCTCAATTTCAGGCTCGACAATCGTTACTTCAAAATCATTGATGTAAACCTCTTTTTTAATCGGCTTTGTATAGCTCCATCTTGCGTTTTGCGGTTTTGATGCCACGATATGCCCGTTGTAGTTTATTGTTTTATTCTCTTCATCAGTTATGCTTTGCACAAAATCAGCTTCAAAAGATATTATATCTTCGAGGGAGGCAAAAAGTTTTGCGGTTATCAAGATTGCTAAAAAAAAATATTTCACTCTTATCCTTGTTTTTGAAAATTATATCCAAGCGGTTGTTTACATATTGTTTAGTATCAATAGTAAAAAAAAATCATTTTACAATATATGCGAATTATTATTATATGTATGATAAAATAAAAAGAATTTCAGTGGCAGGCTCGCAAAGAGGGTCTGTCTATAATAAGGTTGCGGATGCTAGAGGCATTAATTGGTAAGATTTTTGGTACTACAAATGATCGTGAATTAAAGAGATATTTTAGTATTGTAGAGAAGATAAATAGTCTAGAGAGTAAATATAAATCATTAAACGATGATGAGTTGAAGGCTGCTTTTTTTGAGCTAAAAGAGAGTGTTTTATCAGGTAAAAAAACACTTGGGGATGTTTTGGTTGACTCTTTTGCAATAACTAGAGAGGCAAGCGTAAGAACGCTAAACATGAGACACTTTGATGTTCAGCTTATAGGCGGGATTGTTCTGCATGAGGGCAGAATTGCAGAGATGAAAACGGGCGAAGGTAAAACACTTGTTGCTACTCTGCCGATTGTTCTAAATGCAATCAGCGGCAAAGGCGTACATCTTGTAACGGTAAACGACTATCTTGCAACAAGAGACGGCAATGAGATGCGTCCGTTATACGAATTTTTGGGCTTTAGCGTAGGTGTTATCCTAGAAAATATGCATGACCCGCTTGCTAAAAGAGAAGTTTATAGCGCTGACATCACTTATGGAACAAATAACGAGTTTGGGTTTGATTATCTTCGTGATAACATGAGCTACTCTCGTGAAAATATGGTTCAAAGAGGACACAATTTTGTTATCGTTGATGAAGTTGACAGTATCTTGATTGATGAGGCACGAACACCGCTTATTATCTCCGGACCGACAAACAGAACGCTTCGTGACTTTAAAGATGCGAACAGTATTGCTCTCTCACTTGTAAAAGATAAGCACTTTGGTGTTGATGAAAAAGATAAAACAGTTTTGCTTACAGAAGATGGTATTACAAGAGCCGAAGAGCTTTTTGGCGTTGAAAATCTCTATAGCCCTGAAAATGCGTCACTCTCTCATGTGCTTGACAAAGCGCTTAAAGCGAACTATTTGTTTGAAAAAGATGTTGATTATGTAGTAAACAACGGTGAGGTTGTTATTGTCGATGAATTTACGGGACGTTTGAGCGAGGGACGTCGTTATTCGGAGGGATTGCATCAAGCTCTTGAGGCAAAAGAGAATGTCGATATAAAAGAGGAGACGCAAACTCTTGCAGATATCACTTTCCAAAACTACTTTAGAATGTACAATAAACTTGCGGGTATGACGGGAACGGCACAGACTGAAGCCTCTGAATTTTCCCAAATCTACTCACTTGACGTTATCTCAATTCCTACAAATATACCGATAAAAAGAGAAGATTTAAACGACCTAATCTATAAAACAGAGAGAGAAAAATTTGAAGCCGTAATAAATACGATAAAAAAACTCTCAACAACCGGTCAGCCCGTGTTAATCGGAACAGCTTCTATCGAGAAGTCGGAGATACTTCATGAAGTGCTCAAAAAAGAGAAGATACCGCATACTGTTTTAAATGCGAAAAATCACGCGCAAGAGGGTGAGATTATCAAAAATGCCGGTGCAAAGGGTGCGGTTACGATAGCTACAAATATGGCTGGACGCGGTGTTGACATTAAGGTCAATGACGAGGTAAGAGCTCTTGGCGGTCTCTATATTGTAGGAACAGAAAGACATGAAAACCGCCGTATCGACAATCAGCTTCGAGGACGTAGCGGACGTCAGGGCGACCCAGGAACCACTCAGTTTTATCTCTCGCTTGAAGACAATCTCCTTCGCATTTTCGGAAGCGACAAGATTAAGAGCATTATGGAGAGATTAGGCGTTGAAGAGGGCGAGTATATAGAGTCAAAGATGGTTACTCGTGCAGTTGAGAAGGCTCAGAAAAAAGTTGAGAACATGCACTATGAGGGCAGAAAGCACATCGTTGAGTATGATGATGTTGCAAACGAGCAGAGAAAAATCGTTTACAAATTTAGAAATCAACTGCTTGACCCTGAGTTTGATATCTCATCTAAAGTCGATGAAATTAGGGCTGAATATATCCAGCATGTACTGAATAATGTCGGCATATTTGATGGCGGAGCCAAAGAGGACTTTAATGTAGAAAAAGTCATCAAGGTGCTGCATGAAGAGACTAACCTCGAATTAAGCGCTGCAGATTTTGCATCTTACGAGTATGAAGAACTTCTTGAAGCCGTAACAAAAAGCGTAAAAGATGCGTATGACAAAAAGATGAGCGTTCTTGATGTGGATATGCGAAGCGAGATAGAGAGAGAGCTTTACCTAAAAGAGCTTGACAGCGCGTGGAGAGAGCATCTTTATGCCATGGACAACATGAAAACAGGTATCAGACTTAGGGCATATAACCAAAAAGATCCTCTTGTAGAGTATAAAAAAGAGAGTTTTAACCTCTTTACGGAACTTGTAGAGGATATAAAATTTAATACCATTAAAACTCTTCAGATTATTCAGTTTAGGGTTCAAGATCCAGAGGAAGAAGCTAGAAGAGTTTCAGAGCAGTTGGAGCTACAGAGAAAAGTCAATGAAGCTGCGATTCAATTCAATCTCTATCAAAACGAACTAGAAAATGCTACAAAGAAAACATCAAGAAATGATCTCTGTCCGTGCGGCAGCGGTAAAAAATATAAACAGTGCTGCGGTAAAAGCGGTCCTAAAAAAGGTGTTTTTGCTTCTTGAAAACGTCAATTGTCCCATATTTGGTAAAGCGATTTTTACGATTTGATAACGAACAACCGTTTATATTCCTATCCGCTCTTTTGGCGTTTTTAGGGATATCGCTTGGCGTGATGGTTCTTTTGATTGCCATGGCACTTATGAACGGTTTTGACAATGAGTTTCGAAAAAAACTCACAATCATGAACTATCCCATGACGATTCTTCCAAAGTTTTACGGAGCAGTCAATGAAGATCTGCTTCTTAGCTTGGAATCAAAGTTTCCAAATCTAAGTTTTAGTCCCTATGTTCAATCTGCGATTATGGCAAGAAGCGGCTCTAATCTTGAGGGCGGATATATTTTTGGTGTTGATTTTAAGAGCGAAGCCAAAGTAAACAGCGTTTTAAATGAGGCGATACAAAAAAACGAATTTGACAAATTTGACGTCCTAATCGGCAAAACTTTAAGAGATGAGTTTTTGCTCAAAGAGGGTGATAAATTGATGTATATTTTTACACATGTTGAGCCGGGCGGAATGAGCGTTACCCCCAAAATTAAAAGATTTAATATAAAGGGTGTTTTTGACTCCGGTCTATCGGCCTACGACAAGGCTTATAACTACACAACGCTTTCATCGCTTCAAACTATGTTAAATCTCCCTAATAATCAATACAGCGGGATACATATCTACTCTGCAAATCCAGAGGAGGATATATTGAAGATAAAAGCATCTCTTCCTAGCAGCGTTGCCATAAAAGGGTGGTGGGAGGATAATATTAACTTTTTTGCAGCCCTTGAGCTTGAAAAAGTCTCTTTGTTTATTGTACTAATGCTTATCATCTTGATTGCGGCTATAAACATTATTTCTTCGCTTTTGATGACTGTCATGAACAGAAGAAGCGAGATTGCACTGCTTCTCTCTCTTGGAGCTACTCCTGCTGAGATAAAAAAAGTCTTTTTATATCTTGGCATGGTAATAGGAACAGGCGGTATTTTGGCCGGAATAGTTCTTGGAATGAGCGGATTATGGGTGCTTAGTACCTTTGACATAGTAAATCTGCCAAAGGATGTATATCCTACGTCAACACTGCCTCTTGATTTGAGTGTTAAAGATTTTATCTCAATCGTAGTCGGAGCATTCGTGATAGTAATAATTTCATCTTTTTACCCAGCAAAAAAGGCGAGCGAGGTAGATATTTTAACCGTTCTTAGAAACGAGTAGTTCTACTCGCTATCTTCATCTTTAAACATCTCAAAAGGGTACATAAGTGTTCTTTTTATTATATTAAAAGGGGCGACTGCTATATCTTTTGCTATCTGGGTGTTAATGTCAGGATCATCAAGCGCACCGGTTACTTTTAGGGTCGTAGATACATTCTCTTTGCCCATTAAAATATGTCCAAGAAGCGGTATTTTTGAAAACGAGCTGCCCAAGCCTGTTATTAAGTTTAGATCCAAATCTATGCTGTTTTTCTCTATGCTTGCCTCACCGAATCCAACAATCTCTATCTCTTTTGATTTAAGGTAAATGTCGCTTATGTTGTATATATCATCTTTTAGTTTAAAGTTAACGTATGCGTTTTTTGTCGCTATTCCATTTTTGTTATACCCCGGAAGAGAAAAGGTTATAAGAGATGGAACGGTGTTTACAAAGGCAAGAATGTTATTTAAAATCTTATAGTCAAGGATTGTGGTATCTTTTACATAAATCATTCCATCATACTCATCAACAGGACCGTTTATATAGAACTCCAAAGAACCGCCTTTGAATTTTGATAGATAAAAGAGCCTCCCCATAAACTCATCGTTGAAATTCTCTCCGTAGAGGTGAAACGCGCCATCTTTTAGATTGAAAACCGCTCTGCCTTGCTTGTGGGAGAGCTCACCGAACATTTCATCGTTTATATACCTGAAGTTGATGGTGTCTGAAATTACATGTCGGTTTTCGTTGACAAAAATAAAGCAGTTTTGAGTATCTACAGAAACTTTAAGTGTGCTGTTTTCATCACTGCTGCTGTTTCTGTCGCTAAAAAAAGCTGCTATTTCATGCAGGTTAATCCCAATATTGTCCGCTTTTATTCTGACGTCGTCTTTAATCTCTACATCAACCGCATCATTGATTTTGAAAAATATATTTTTTGTTTTAGTGTCAACCTCGCCATCTATAAAATAGCTCTCCATCGGACTCTCTTTTGTAGCAAGAAATTTGTACTGGTAGTCTGTTTTTAGCGAAAATTTTGCGTTTTTTTCATCTTTTGTTTTGCTTATCTCAAAACTCCCGTTTGTTAAATTATAGTCTGTAAGTATTTTAGAGTGCAGAGCTATTTTGTCTATGGAGTTTACGCTAAGTTTCCACTCTTCGTCCCAAAATGTGTACTCAAAATCATGACTCTTTGAACTGATAAAAAGTTTATTCTCTTTGCTTTGAAGCAGAAGCTCAACATCATTTTTGTTTTTAAATACTTCACCCAAACTTGCGTTAATGTACTCTAAGTCATGTATTTTTACAAATCCGACCGACTCTTTCAGGTTATACTCTGAGTTAATTTTTGCGCTCAGGCTCTCTTCATATTTTAGAGCTAAATTATTTACTTTGAGCATATCTTGCTTTATCTCTGCTACCATATTGTTGATGCTAAATTTGTTTTCGTCACTTTTCAGGTTCACTAAATTTTTTGAAGATATAAAAAGGCTCTCATTGTTGTAGAGAAGATTTAGGCGCGATTTTGATTTGTCAAGTTCGACACCCATGAGATTTAGAGATAAAAGGTCTATGTCAATGTTTGCTTTTTTTTCTTTGAAAAAAAGGTCGCCTGATGCAATCGCTGTTAATGTTTTTTCAGATTTTATCTTTGTTGGAGGAATTTTTGCGCTTACGTTTTCTATATTAAACGGTATCTTCATTGCATCTACATACAGAGTTTCATCTTTATAGCTCCACTGTGATTTTTCAATCTCCAAGTAATCCTGTTCACTAGAGATAGTATAAAGTGCAATTAGAGGTTTTTTGCCATTTAAAAGTGTTAAAGAGTTCTCTTTTGAGTTAATCTCATCAAACCTAAAGAGAAGCTCTCCACTTGACTCTTTCGCCCTAAAATCCAAATCTACATGTGCCGATGCGATATCGCTGTATTTTGCACCCATATTTTCTACTTTGACGCTAGAGTTGTTTATGGCTATGCGTGCGTCAAATATATCTATGTCAAGTCCAAGATAGTTTATTTGAGCCTCTTTCGCGTAAAAATCACCGATAGCTTCAACGTCTGAAGATATCAAATTTATATCTAACTTTAGGTTCGTATCCATCTCTCCCTTTGTTTGAATAAAGGGAAGTTTAATGCCGTATCTATCTAGAAGATAGAGTAAATCTTTATTTGCCTGACCTTTAAAAAGAAGATAGAGCGTTAAAAGCTCCTCTTTTTTTGTAAAGTCAATCTTCAGCCAGCTTTTGTCAAGAAAAAAACCGTACGAATACGCATCTTGAGGTCTTATATGTAACACACCCTCTTTAAGCTCCAACTCAGTGCTTTTTGTACGAACAGCGTCCACTTTTTTGTCATAAACATATGTTAAATCATTTGCTATTGCTTTTACATGCAGATTTAAATATGCCTTATCAAGCTCTTTATATTCAACCCATCCATAGAGTCTATTTAGCGATAGACTAGATGCTTTTGGTGCGTCATACATCCAATATTTTGTTCTTGGATTAATGTTAAAGAGATTAACTATCTCTCTCGTGTCTTTGATATCTTTATCAGTCTCGATTTCGTAGAATAGCTTCTCTTTGTCTGCATTTGCATATAATTTTAGTTTTGTCTCTTCCCCTATATCTATAAAGAGTGCTGCTGTAAGCTCCAAACCGTTATCTAGGCTAAAGATTGCGTCTCCGTAGATTTTTGTATTTTTATTTGTAAGCAAAAAATCCTTAATATCCAAATGAAGCAGACCGTCTTGTGAGAGGAGCGTAGCATTTATGGAAAAATCGTTTGAAGAGACATTTAAAAATCCGCTGCTATTGTCAATATAGTGCACAGTTGCCGTTACATCATTGTAAACTATTTTCTCTAGCGTTATCTCTTTAAACCAGTTTAAATAAAGGAGATTTTTTTTGATTGTTTTAATATTTTTTTTATAATCATCTTGCAAGTCAGTTTGTTTGTTTTTCTCGCTAATTTCAATCTCTTTGGCGATGAGGCTTATTTTTTCGTCCCATTTAATGTATAATTTCTTAATTTTAACGTTCTGGAATGATGTATCTTCTAAGTAAATTCCATTTTGTAAAAACAGAAAAATTATAAAGAGTATCAAAAATATGAATGATAGAGTATTGATAATAATAGAGTGGATTTTTGAAATTGTGTTAATTATTATGTTGTCGTTCATTTATTACCTAAATCAGCCTGTAAATTCCCCTAAAGTCATATACATTCCTGAAGGTTCTATAAGTAAGATTATAACACAAATGCATAATAAAAATTACAATGTAAGCGAACTTGACATACCATTGCTTAGAACAATGGGCTCCCCTCAGAGTGGTTGGATAAATATAGAAACAACACACAACAGCAGAGCAGATTTTCTATATAAACTCACAACTGCAAAAGCTGCGCTTCAAAATATTACGTTGATTCCGGGAGAGACGACTTATGTATTTTTAGATCAGCTCGCAGAGCAGCTAAAGCTAGATAGGGAGCTTTTGCAAAAAGAGTATGACATGCAATCAGGCTCGCCAGAGGGAGCGTTTGCTCCAAATACATACAGTCTACCGATTGGAATAACTGAAAAGGTGGTTATTAGAATTTTGTTAAACGAGTCCTCATCTCAGATACAAAGTCTCTCTAAAAAGATATTTGGCACATACAACGAGAAGAAATGGTTACATTTCGTAACAATTGCCTCTATTATTCAAAAAGAATCTGCCTCAATAGAGGAGATGCCGCTAGTAAGTTCCGTCATACATAATAGACTTAAAAAAGGGATGAAACTACAGATGGATGGAACGCTAAATTATGGCAAATATTCACATGTAGAAGTTACTCCAAGTAGGATAAAAGAGGATAGATCAATATACAATACCTACCTATACAGCGGTCTTCCGGCGGTTCCTGTGTGTAACGTTAGTGTTGATGCAATCAGAGCGGCAATCTTTCCAGCTGAGACCAATTATCTCTATTTTATGAAATCAAAAAACGGTACACATGATTTTAGTAGTAACTATTCTACACATTTAACCAATATAAAGCGTGCTACCAAATGAAACATATATAAAATAAAAATGAATAGTTAGTTATTGGAATCCTATATTGTTTAATCTTAGTGGTAAGATGTCTTTATAAATTTTTGCTCTAAGTGTTACCTTATTGCAAGAATATAAAATATTAAAACCGAGGACAAAAAGATGTCAAAAATTATTTGGTCAAAGATTGATGAAGCACCGGCTTTAGCAACTTATTCGTTATTACCGATTGTAAATGCTTTTACTAAAGCAGCAGGTGTTGAAGTAGTTCTTAGTGATATCTCACTAGCAGGTAGAGTTTTAGCTGTAATGGGTCTTGCGGAAGACGAACTTTCAAAATTAGGTGAACTTTGTCTAAAACCAGAAGCTAATATCATTAAGCTTCCAAATATCTCAGCGTCTGCTGGTCAGCTTAAAGATTGTATTGCTGAGCTTCAAGCTCAAGGATATGACATCCCTAACTACCCTGAAAATCCACAAACTGAAGAAGAAAAAGCTATTGCTGCTAAATATAGCACATGTTTAGGTTCAGCGGTTAACCCGGTATTAAGAGAAGGAAACTCAGACAGAAGAGCTGCAGTTGCTGTAAAAAACTTTGCTAAGAAAAATCCACATAAATTAAGAGCATTTGCAACTGATTCTAAAGCGTATGTTGCACACATGGAGGGTAAAGGTGATTTTTACGGAAATGAGAAGTCTGTAACAGTCGCGAAAGACCAAAAAGTAACCATCGCTCTTAATGGTAAAGAGTTAAAAACTATCAATGCGGTAGCTGATGAAGTGCTAGATGGTACATTTATGTCAGTAAAAGCATTAAGAGCGTTTTATAAGCAAACAATCGAGGATGCAAAAGCAAAAGGACTTATCTGGTCTGTGCACTTAAAAGCGACTATGATGAAAATAAGTGACCCAATTATGTTTGGTCATGCTTTTGAAATCTTCTTTGCAGATGTGTTTGCTAAATATGCAGATGTGTTTAAAGAAGTTGGTGTTAACCCAAATATGGGTATGTCAGACTTAGAGAAAAAAATCAAAGGACACGCTAAAGAAGCTGAGATCAAAGCAGCTTTCCAAGCAGTAGTTAATGCTGATGCTCCAAAAATCGCTATGGTTGACTCTGATAAAGGAACAACAAACTTTAATGCTCCAAATGACATCATTATCGATGCTTCTATGCCGGTTGTTGTTCGTGAAGGCGGTAAACAGTGGGATAGAACAGGTGCAGCACTAGAGACTGTCGCTGTTATTCCAGATTCTACTTATGCTATGTTCCATGCTGAGATGGTAGCTGATTGTGTAAAACATGGTCAATACGATGTAACAACTATGGGTACGATGCAAAATATCGGTCTTATGGCTCAAAAAGCTGAAGAGTATGGTTCTCACCCAACTACATTTGAACTTTCAGAGGCTGGTACTGTAACGGTAACTGCTGAGGATGGTACAGTGATGATGAGCTTTGAGTGTGAAGCCGGTGATATCTGGAGAATGTCTCGTGTTAAAGATATTCCAATCCGTGACTGGGTTCGTTTAACAGTTGAGAGAACAAAAATTGAAGGTATCCCTGCAGTATTCTGGTTGGATGAAAAAAGAGCACATGATGCTGAACTTATCAAAAAAGTTAAAACTTATTTAGCAGATTTCGATACAACTGGTTTAGATATTGAGTTTATGAATGTAACTGATGCTACACGTTTTACGAACACTCGTATTCGCGAAGGTAAAAATACAATCGCCGTAACTGGTAACGTTTTACGTGACCACTTAACAGATATGTACCCGATTTTAGAGCTTGGAACATCTGCAAAAATGCTTTCCATCGTTCCATTGTTAGCTGGTGGTGGTCTATATGAGACTGGTGCGGGCGGATCTGCTCCAAAACACGTTGAGCAATTCTTGAATGAGGGTCACTTAAGATGGGATTCTCTTGGTGAGTTCTTGGCACTTGCAGAGTCTTTAAGATTCTTAGGCAACAAACATGCAGATGCTAAAATTGCTGCAGTTACAGCGGCTCTTGATGTTGCAAACAACGCATACCTTGACAACTCTAAAGAGCCTGGAAGAAAAGCAGGTGAGCCTGACAATAAAGCTTCTCACTTCTTTGTTGCTCAGTACTGGGCAAAAGCACTTGCAGAGGGAGACAATGCAGAATTGGCTGCTAAATTTGCTCCGGTTGCAAAAGCGTTGATTGAAAACGAAGAGAAAATTATGTCTGAACTTATGGCAGTAGAGGGAAAACCTCAAAATATCGGTGGATATTTCCATCCAAATGATGAGTTAGCAGAAAAAGCGATGAGACCGTCTAAGACTCTAAATGCTATAATCGACAGCATCTAGTTTAAAGACGTGAAGAGGGGTTTTTCTCCTCTTTGCTTTTTATATGAAACTATTGGAGTTTTATATAAAAGGCAAAAAGTCTTTGTATGATGTTTAAAGATACATAAATAGTATTTGATTAAAATGTCATAATAATTTACTCAAGGAGTGTGTATGAATCAAGGTAAAAGAGTAGGAATAGTTGGCGCTGGAAATGTCGGTGCAACAGTAGCATACTCTTTAGCAATGCTTGGTTCTTGTCATGAGATTATTCTTCGTGATAACAAGATAGATGTTGCTAAAGGTAAGGCGCTTGACATGAGCCAGGCTGCTGCAGCTGTTAGAAGTCATACGGTAGTCAGTGTAGCGGAGGATATGTCGGATCTCTCAAACTGTGATGTTGTAGTGGTAACTGCAGGAAGCCCAAGACTTCCGGGTATGAGCCGTGATGATTTGCTTATGATTAATGCAAAAATTACAAAAGAGGTAATAGAGGGAATTGCAAAATACTCTCCTGATGCAATTATAATAATGGTTTCAAATCCATTAGACGCGATGACTTACGTTGCATTAAAAGAGAGCGGATTTGAAAGAAGCCGTGTTATTGGAATGGCTGGAATACTTGACAGTTCTAGAATGGCTAGCTTTATTCAGGAAAAACTGGGTTATGGTGGCGGGCAAATACGTGCCTCTGTTATGGGTGGTCACGGTGATGACATGGTTCCGCTTCCTCGTTACTCTACGGTTGCAGGAGTTCCTTTGAGCAATCTTTTAACCGATGCAGAGATTAACGAAATTGTTATGCGCACTCGTAACGGCGGCGCAGAGATTGTAGGACACCTAAAAACAGGTTCTGCGTATTATGCACCTGCAAGATCTACAACTATTATGGTCGAGGCGATACTCAAAGATACAAAACAGATTCACCCATGTGCGGTTTTTTTAGAGGGTGAGTATGGCTACTCTGACGTAGTTTCAGGTGTGCCTGTTATGCTTGGTGCAAACGGTGCCGAGAAGATTATAGAAGTTGCGCTTGATGAGTCTGAAAAGAAGATGTTTGAAGGTTCTTGTAACTCTGTTAGAAGTTTGATTGACACGTTGAATAAAAATAATTTTTTTGAAGGAGAATAATTTTGAATAGTCGTATTGAAAAAGATACAATGGGTGAAATAGCTGTACCGATAGATGCTTATTGGGCTGCACAAACTCAGAGATCAATCGAAAATTTCGCTATCGGCGAAGAGACAATGCCTTATGAGATAACTAGAGCTTTTTCTTATCTTAAAAAAGCGGTTGCACTTGTAAATAAAGATTTGGGGAAATTAGACGCTAAAAAAGCTGATGCAATTGCACAGGCTTGTGATGATATGTTAGCTGGAAAACTTGATGGAAACTATCCTCTTGTTGTTTGGCAAACAGGCTCAGGCACGCAGTCAAATATGAATAATAATGAAGTTCTTGCTTCTCGTGCTACCGAAATTCTTGGCGGAGATTTTAGAGTTGAAAAACTGGTTCATCCAAACGATGACGTAAACAAATCTCAAAGTTCAAACGACACTTATCCTACAGCTTTGCATGTAGCTTCTGTTATTTCTGTTGAAACTCGTGTTCTTCCTGCAATTGTGAAGTTAAAAGCAACGTTAATTGAAAAATCAGCTAAGTTTGATTCTATTGTAAAAATAGGACGTACACACCTTCAGGATGCAACGCCTCTGACACTTGGGCAAGAAATTAGCGGCTGGGTAGAGATGCTAAACAAGTGTGAAAAAATGATTAAAGACTCACTTGAGAGTGTTCGTGAGTTGGCACTTGGCGGAACAGCGGTCGGAACTGGGCTTAACGCACATCCTGAACTTGGCGAGAGAGTAGCTCGTAAACTAACAGAACTTACAGGGCACGATTTTATCACTGCTCCAAACAAATTTCATGCGCTAACGTCACATGATGCTTTGGTTTTTTCTCACGGTGCCCTAAAAGCACTCTCGGCTGATATGATGAAGATTGCAAATGATGTTCGCTGGCTTGCTTCAGGTCCACGTTGCGGAATAGGGGAGATTACTATCCCTGAGAATGAACCTGGTTCTTCAATTATGCCGGGTAAAGTTAATCCTACTCAAGCCGAAGCAGTTACAATGGTTACATGTCAGGTGTTTGGAAATGACGTAGCTATTTCAATGGGTGCTTCTCAAGGAAACTTTCAACTAAATGTATTTAAACCAGTAATCGCATACAACTTTTTACAGTCATGCCGTTTGCTTGCTGACTCAATTGTATCGTTTAACGACCACTGCGCTGTTGGAATAGAGCCTGTAGTTGATAAAATAGATTTTTATCTGCAAAATTCACTTATGCTTGTTACTGCACTTAACCCTTACATTGGTTATGAAAATGCAGCAAAAATAGCAAAAACAGCACATAAAAACAATTCAACTCTAAAAGCAACTGCTATAGAGCTAGGGCTTTTAACTGCTGAAGAGTTCGACAGATATGTTATACCAGAAGATATGATATCGCCAAAAGCCTAAAAGGCTTTCTTTAGAAAAGCGTGATCAAAAAACCCTATAATTCTCGAAAAACAGAGTTTTTTCTAAAGAAACTTCGTTTTGTAGCTTTAGGGGGTTGCAAGGGACTTTAGTCCCTGCCACTTAAACGGACGCGTTCGTTTAAATGCGTAAAATTAAAAAAAAGGAAAAATTGAATGAATATACATGAATATCAAGCAAAGCAAATTTTTGCTAAGTATGGTGTACCTACACCTAAGGGTTTAATGGCCGAGAGCGTGGAGCAAGCGGTTGAAAATGCAAAGGTTCTAGGCGGACCTGTTTGGGTTGTTAAAGCTCAGATACATGCTGGAGGTCGCGGACTTGGCGGCGGAGTTAAACTAGCTCGTTCAATAGAAGAGGTAGAAAAACTTTCTCGTGAGATTTTGGGAATGACTTTGATTACTCACCAAACTGGACCTGAGGGGAAACTTGTACAAAAGCTTTACATCGAAGACGGTGCAGATATAAAAGATGAGCTATACCTCGGTGTTGTTCTTGACCGTGCTCGTGAGATGCCTGTAATTATGGCTTCAACTGAAGGCGGTATGGCTATTGAAGATGTTGCTCATAATACTCCTGAAAAAATTATCAAAATCGCTGTAGATCCTGCTATTGGTTTTCAAGGTTTTCACGGAAGAGAACTTGTTTTTGGACTTGGAATAACAGATCCGGATGAGCAGAAAAAACTTATTAGTTTTGCTTCAAAACTGTATAAACTCTATATGGAAAATGATGCAGAGATGATAGAAATTAATCCTCTTGTAAAAACTGGAAGCGGTGAGTTTTTAGCGCTTGATGGAAAAATGGGATTTGATGATTCAGCTCTTGGACGCCACCCAGATATCGCAGCGATGAGAGACATAAGCGAAGAAGATGCTGATGAGCGTGAAGCTGCGCAGTACGGTCTTTCATATATCTCACTAGATGGTGAAATAGGTTGCATGGTAAACGGAGCAGGGCTTGCGATGGGTACTATGGATACTATTAACTATATGGGCGGAACACCTGCAAACTTTTTAGATGTTGGCGGCAGTGCAAATGCAGAGACGGTTGCTAAAGGTTTTGAGATAATTCTTAAAAACCCTAAAGTTAAAGCGATTTTCGTAAATATTTTTGGTGGAATTGTTAGATGTGACCGTATTGCTAACGGTATTTTAGAAGCTACAAAACTTGTAGATGTGCATGTTCCGGTTATCGTGCGTCTTGATGGTACAAATGCACCTGAAGCTGCAGAGATTTTAAGAAATGCAAATATTGCAAATGTTATAGCAGCTACAGATTTGGCTGATGGTGCTGCAAAAGCAGTAGCAGCTGCAAAACAAGCTAAATAAAGGGAATAATTTATGAGTATATTAGTAAATAAAGATACAAA